>Ga0214543_1001954_pt1 | contig 40532 bp, 14 predicted proteins | sample CNSS2metaG_FD_160094 | JGI IMG/M metagenome (GOLD analysis project Ga0214543, IMG submission 160094) | Root nodule microbial communities from cowpea collected in UCLA plant growth center, Los Angeles, California, USA - CNSS2 | ecosystem: Host-associated > Plants > Roots > Nodule | place: USA...
TATTATTTTTAATTATTATATACATATATTAATAATAATAAAATTAATTATATGTACATAATTATATTTTTAACAATATTTCAATTATTATTGATTATTATATACGTATATTATTAATTTATATATTAATACATTAATCATAATATTTATAACAATATTTTAATTATTATATAAAAAATATTAATAATCAGTTGAAGATAATTATTATATAAAAAATATTTTAATTTTTAATTATTATTAATTATTGTTAATATATATATATATATATATATATATATATATATATATATATATATAGAGAGAGAGAGAGAGAGAGAGAGAGTTGAAGATATTATTATCATATAAATAGAGGAAAGAATTATCACTCGGAGAGCAACTTTGTAATGGTAATTGAATGTTAATAAGGTCATAAAAGTAAATTTAGTGGAAATCGTTGCAAATCTTTACATTTGTGAAGGAATGAGATTTGACTATTTAATCGCAAATCCATCTGTTCAAATCTTTTTATGTGAACATGTGAAAAGTAAACATTTCATCGTCGTAAATCTACAGATTTACAAAATTTGTGCATCTGAACACTGTCTAAAACAATTTATTTCCATCTTTCGTGTTATAGCTATAAATGAAATTTAAAAAAAAAATGTGTTATATCATATTTATATTTATAGATTAAAGATTTGTTTATCGTTGTTTTTCAAAATATATAAAAAAATGAGATGTATATAAAAAAAAATTAGCTAGGTCCAATTACCAAACTAAAGAGTAATATATAGACTTAGTCTTCCAGAAGACTTGTGTATTGAATAAATTTGATATGAATTTGACTCATGTCTCATTGATAAGATTTGATATGATATGATTGTTATAGTTTACTATAAAATCTATAAGGTGATGAAAAAATCTGTAAGAATCGTGTAAAGAAGTTAGAGAAAAATTGTTGAAAATAGTTTAAGTGTGAGTAAAAACGTTTCACATTAAATTGAATAGACAAAGTTAAACATTATGTAAGAATAAAGGTCATAACACCATTGCCTTAAGGTTTTTGGGTAGAAGTGGTGTCAAATGCCTTAAGTTTTAGGCCATAACACCATCTTATCTCCAATATATTTTTCATCTTATCATAACCTTTATGCAATTATGTTAAAATTATGTATGTCAATTAAAAAAAAATTATGTCTCACATTTAAATATTTCTATTATTTTTTAATATGCTTATTTATTGTATATTTTTCTTTCACATGAGAATGTCTAATACTCTTAATTTAAGTGTTTAATAGCATAAACATTTCATTTACTAGGTAATATAAAAAAAATACTTATTATTATTCATTTTTGTTTCATTTGAATAATTATTTTGTTTCGCTAAAACAATTTTTTTTATTTCTCAAAAATTAAATATATATATATATATATATATATATATATATATATATATATATATATATATATATGTTGATATTTGAAAAGTTTTATTAGATCTCTAAGATATTTTTCATCTTATCATATCTTTAATTATGCATTTGTTTTTTATTGTGCGATTTCTTTCAATAGTCTCTCAAATTGTTTATAAGACACACATTTGTTAATTTTTTATATTTTTATTTGTTGTTTATTTTTATCATGTAGAATACTATTTCGATATATTTTATCTAATTATTTTTTATTTTCTAACTAATTATCAATCATACTCCAACTTTTTCACTATAATTGTATAAATAACTTTTATTTACTATAATATAAATACATAATGTAATTGTCATGAATGATTTTTTATCACCATCCAACATATATTGGAGTTTAAAAGATACAAGATCTATGTCAAAATTTTATTATGTTTATTATTTGTTCTTTTCGTCATTTTGATTAAGTGATGTATTATAATTTTTATTAGTGTATAAAAAAGAGATTCACTAGAATTTAAAAAATTGAAATAAAGAAACATTTAAAATATATTTTAATTTGAATGTCTGTTTTCGTTTTATATTTTTTTTCAAAAATATTTTTAAATTTTATCCTCTAGATTTTATTATTTTTTGCAAATTTAATAAATGTTTTGATTCTCATAAAATTTTATTTTGTATTCTAATATAAAGTGTAAAAGATTATAATTTATTTCAAAGTATTTGATATAAAAAAACAATTATCCTCATAATATTGAATATTTGATAATATATTTCCTTTACCGTAATTTTTTATTATTTTATAAAAATTAATAACGAAGTAGTCAGAATACGGGTACGGGTATGGTACGAAATTATACTCGTTACGCGATGGGAATGAGGATGGGACAAAAGTTTGATACCCGTTGGATTTGAGTATGGGGATGGGGATGACGATGAATGTTTTCTACAGGGATGGTTATGGGATAACGAAACTCATCCCCGCCTGTCCCGTTGCCATCCCTAAGTGCCTTATATGTCTAAGACCAATGTCATATATATAGAACTACAATCTCTCAATAAAATATAAATCCATAAAAAATAAATAAAATAATATTTAGATAAATGATAATTTTACAAATTGAAATTGAATAGGTGATTTTCCTTTTTACAAACTCTGTATTTTAGCAATAAAATATTTAAAGTTCATTTTGAACCCTTATTAGCGAGTTGATCACTCAGTGAGTCAATTCAACCAGTTTACTTATTAGCGAGTCAAAAAAATTTGAACCCGGTCTGGTCCACCATGGATGGGTTGGTGGGTTAAACAAGTTGACTCACGAACTCACTTAATTAAAAAAAAATACAATTTTTTATTTATTTTTTCAGTTAAAACTAAATTATTTTAATTAAAATATAAATAAACTTCAATACAATCAAAATACAAATCAAAATCACAAAAATACAAATTATCTTGGTTAACAAAAATAATCTAACCTGACCAAAATGCAAAGCATAACTTAACAAAAAATACTTATGTGACCCTTTATTTGCATGTTGACTCATCGACTCGCCACATGTTCAACTCATGAGTCAGGATCTAGGTGGATCAGGTAAAAAATCAATCCTTATTGAAAATTGTAAAAAAAAATTAACCCAACTCTGCTCAAATCCATGATGGACCGGATTGACTTGTGGGTTTCAACCTATTTTGATAGCTTTACCTTTTACCGATCCACGTAATTTATGTTTTTTTAATATGTTTTCATTTCAATTATAAATTACAAGTGTTAAATATATAAAACAATAATAATTATTATTTTATCAATGTATGAAACTAAAGTAATATAATATCAATTTTTTTTATAAAATAAAATAATGTAATAACGAAATATAAATACATTATCACACTAATAAATTTGTTATGACCAAAGAGTGTGATACTTTGAAATTTAGTTATCGTTTAGATTAAATGATGAATTTAAGAAAATGAATTAGAGAAGAAATAGGATGAGAGTGGAATTATTTTGATTAAAAAAAAGTAAAAAAGAAGTTTATGAAAATATATGAATGATTTATTGATTGAATTGATAAATTAAAAAAAAATGTTTTAATATATTTTATCATTTATAAACGTAATATTCCTAAAATTTTCTCCTTCTTATTATATATCTATATAAAAAAAAATTGTTTTAATGATTATATTTTAAAGTAGTTATGAGTTGATTAGTTGAATGTTGAAAGATGAATTGGGTTGGGCTAATAATAATAATAAATAATAAAAGAGGGAGTGAGTTGCATTGGGATTGGCATGGGCTTCACGGGTCCTATGATGGGTACACAGTCATTTATGAATCTCCTCTTTATATCTCACCAACATTTCTGTCCATTGTTATTATAAACTAAAATTAAACCAACAAAACCAAACAAATACTCTGTTAAAACCCACTCATTTTGGGAATTCATGTCTGCAATTCAAAATCACATTTACTTTTCAACTCTACGATTCCGTCTTTTTATTCAAACTGCTTCTCTCTTCAACTTCTTTAATTCCCTCAAACTTTTTGAAAGCCCTATTTAACTAGTTATTGGGCTACTGCCTCTAAAATTATTATTTTTTATTATTAGCTATCAATGCATGCTTTTTCCGGTTCATACAAATGAACTAAACATTTATTTCCCCATAATAATAAATGCACGCTTTAATAATTATTTATTGACTATTCAATGTTGCCCTTTTTATTCAAATCTGCACTATATTATGTTTCTTGTTTATCAATTTTTAAAATTAGTAATAGCTAACATGTTTACCTTTTCTAAGAAAAATATTTAATCTGATATTAATTATGTGAAGTAGCAGTTACCGTTCCATCTCCGTCTATTTTTGTGGGTCAGTCTCCGATGGAACAAAATTTGTGTTTGTTTTTCGTGCATACATAAAAACAAAACTCGAATCTCTCAACATGTTTTTTTTTTAAATACAATTTCTTTTAAATAATTATTTTACTCCTAAAAATAGATTGTCAAATGACTCTTTAAATGTCAAAAAAAAAATGAGTTTCCTTAAATATTACCTAAAACTGTTACCAAGTACAATCAATCGACTAAGAGTAGCCATACCAAAGGTGATGAGATGATAGATAATTTATTCCTCAACACATTTCACTACTTCATAATAAATTCGAAAACCTATTTATTCTACCCAGTATTTCAAAATTGTTTTATTCATCTTTTATATCTGTTAAATATTATTCAATAACTTCATTTTGAAACAAATGAGTGGTATTTTTTAAATTTGTTACATGTTAAACCAAGTTTGTGTTAACGGATAAAATACTCGATCTATTATACTAATATTATATATATGATTAAAATTAAAGAAAAAAAGTTTACACAAAAATATAATTATTAGTTTAAATATATTGTTCTTAAGAGACTAAATGTACAGAAATTTTCTACCGAGGTCAAGATGTCTAAAGTCTACACTTGAGTCTACATTTTTATGTATCCTTTAAGTCACTAGTATTCTTCATTGCATCTGTCGAGATATCCTCTTCCGATGAAAGTGTAGATATTACGACGACGGAGAGTTTGCAAAGACACTCTGACGTCAAATTTAGTTACTGTAGTAAATAGGGAGGGCACAATGAATGAGATCTCACTTATCTTGTGAACAATGTTATTCGTAGGATCGACCTTAGTTGTTGTGCCTATGTTATACAATATTAGATTATGTTACGATTTTGCTTAAAATACTTATTTGTCCTAAATCACAATGATTTATCCTCTTGTCTAAGTAGATCCATACTACAACAACGACCTAGGTGTATGTCCTTTTATCCTATGTCGATACATTATTTACCTCTAAATTGTAAGGATGAACTTGGTCCATATACATACATATATACTTTTAAATTAAATATGTAAAATATCTCTACTAACCAGTATAAGATAAATAAACATTAGCATAATATTTATATTAAACTTTTAAGTTTTACAAAAAATATCTTTATAAGAAATTATATTATGCTTATGTATTTTCAAAATAAAACTATAAGGAAAATATGAACATTTAACTTTTAATATTTGTCTCATTTATCTTCGTTGAGATTTTTTGTGTAACATCATTTATTTTTGTGTAATACACATTTAGACGGTTCATATATGTTGTGGATCAAAGTGTGAGTCTAAGTCCCACATTGAGTAAAAATGAATATAAGGATGAAGACCCATAAATACATCGCTTTAAGATTTTGGGTTAAGACCGATGTCAATCCCTTATGTGTGGATTGAACTTATGTCTCATTAGTGGGTCAGGTAAATATGTTCTGTTAAGAAAAACGACGATATAAAAAAGAAGTATTCGATAGTTAGCTCCAAAAGGAAGTGCCAATGTAAAGGATTCACACTCTGAAAAATTAAAATGTGAGTTTAAATCTTACATTGAATAAAAATCACAAAATTGAACACTTTTCAAAAATAAATACTTATAAACCTATCGCTTAAAGTGATAGATTAAGAGTCATGTTAAATAATGATTTGAATGTTCTTTTAACTTAAATAATCATCGGTCTTGTTAATTTATTTATTTTTATCAAAAAATAGATATTTTAGTCGATCCAAATTAAGAAGTTCGCGATAAATGAACTATATATCAAGTCATCGTTTTGTCGTGAAATTAACTATTTAAAATAATAAATTGTTTTAGAATTTAAAATATGGTAACAATTACTCTAAAATGGAGGAATAATGAAACCCACAAGCCACATTTAATATGTATTTCGAAAAGAAAAAGAGTTCCTTTGCAATGTAGTTTTGGTTGGTGTTGTTGAAGAGTGAGAAGAGTAACGAACTTGCCTAGGAACTTGAACCTTTATTAAACCAAGTCCCAGCAACATGGTGGGAAAAATAGAGAAGGCTTAAGCATAATTAACTCCAATGTTCAGAGATGGGTTTTTGATTTTTTTTTTTTATGTTAAATGCATAAAGAAATAATGGTATGTTGGTAGTGTCAGAGGAAGGAAAAACGATAAGTAACCATCTATCATCATTTTCAAGTAATTTGTTGTTCCTGTGTCCCCAGAAGAAATACATCTAACTTTGTCTTCACTGTCTGTGGGACCCACATCATGGTGTCACGCCGGCCAACCGTACTCTTCTGACGGCGGAATACCGGCGGATATGGTGCCTCCAGAATCTCTTTCTGAAGCACTGTCTCCACTGACTCTTCTGCTCTGCTCTTCCTCTCATGTTATTCATTTTATCATAAAACATCACAACCCTCACCCACAAAATAAATAAATTACCAAAAATCTTAATTAAAAATACACTTTATTACTCAATTTAATCCATAACAATACGAATTTGAAGAAAACTTCAAGTATACATTTAATCTTAGGACTATTCAAATAATAAACTAATCAACCATTTATAAATATAAATTTTACCGTTTACTTAAGTATATATGGAAACGGATTTTTTTTGTTAATTGGGATAGTTGAGAACTCACATCGCTCACCGATCATTAATGTCGATTTTAAATTTCACATAAATTTGTTAACTTAAAAAGTACACCCCTAATTATTTGCTGCAAGATTTGGGAAAACGGAAAGCGTTTGGTGACGGATCATGAAACAGGAATTGGTTTTGGACACCTTTTGTGAAACATTAGTTCAGAACTTTATTTTTCTTTTTGTTCTTATCCTCCATTTTGAATAACTTCACAATGTATGTTAAATTGTTTAATAGAATCAATATATTATGATATGACGATTATCGGATAATTTTATCTCGGATATTTGATTAATAACTCAGAAACATATATAAAAATGTTGCTTAAAAGTTAGACTATTATTTAATTATATTTTACTTATCACATAATGTTAAATTAATTAGATTCTATTAAATATGTTTCTTTTTTACAATTGTAGTAAATTTTGGAATTAATCTCTTTTTTATAAATTTTGATCAATTTAGTTTTTTATCTTTAAAAATACATGAATTTAGTCATTTTAACCAAATTATGTTAAGTTTATTTAATGTTTCAAGCGTATTTCATGATAGTATTTGAATTGTTTCCGTCGTTTGACATATTTTTGTGTCAATATTGACTCAAATATTGGACTATGATCCTTTGACAAACTTTCTTTTAACAAAATTTGACAAAGTTTGCTTTTTAACGCAAAAACATTTTTCTTCTCTTTAGTTATATCAAACATTTATTTCATCCATTAAAGTATTACCATGTGTATTTTGTCAAAAGTTTGTTAATAAAATTTTGTCAAAACATAATTTTCTTTCTTGAAAATAAAAGACTAAATTAATATAAAATTTTAAAGACAAACTAATTTCAAAATTCACTTAAACTTAGAGGTCAAAAACATATTTAACCTTAATTAGATCGAATGGTAAAATATTAATTTGATTAGCTTTCTTTTTTAATGTTTGTAATGGAAATAAAAGAAACCTAGCAATAAACACCCTAATGAACGGTATGCAGTGGAGGAAGCAGTGTTGTCATTACTTACATTACATGCAAGAAAAAGAAGAAAAGGCAAAAGCTTTTGCAGAACATTAAAAAGAAGAAAAAGAAAAGAAAGCAAAGAGATAATTACCAAATGAAGGGAAGACAGTTATAATTTAAGAGGAAAAGGACTCAGCGAAGTCAGCTTTATACATTGCTATATGCAAACCTGTTTTATTGCTCGTCCCGCCAAACACACCACCAATCTGCTTCTTTCAGACACAGTTTACTCTGCTTTCTCTACCATTCGCCACCAAAACAACTCTCATTGTTTTGTGTGTTTTCTTTTTTCATTTTTAATAAAAAATTGGCAAGTTGCAAGTTTCTGATTCGGTTCACATGCAAATAGTAATTATCAGCATACATTTGGTAAAATGTTGCTATTTTCTTTTCTTTTTTTGTGATGAAGTTATGGGGGTGTGAATATTAATATTCCTTAATATATTGGAATTTGTAGATATAGATCAATTTGTAGAGATACTCTTTCGTGACATAACCAATGCATCGCTTTTTGCATAGCGACAAAACCCTCCACAAACCCTTCATTCTATTTTTCTTATTTCCATTTCATGCAATAGATTGAAACCCCTCAAATAATGTCAACACCCAAACCTTTTCTACCAAATAAGGACAAAACCTTCGGAAAGTGATCTTACACATATTTATCATCATTCACCAAGCCTATCTTAATTCTTGTTTACTTAAACAAAGCAATGTTTTCATATTTTTTTGGAAGACGATCATTCATAAGTTTCCAAGAAAGATACGATATTTCGTATATATGATTTTTGCCTCAATTTTTTTAATAAACTCTAACTCAATACAACTTTGTATGGCAACAAAAGATAACCGTGTAAGCATTTAATAAAAGTAAAATAAAAAAAAGCACTTCATAGAATTAATTTTGGACATTTTGTTTCTAGCTCTAAATTAAATGCTTTAAAATACACTATTATTTGTAAATAGTTTGCTACATTTCTGGTTGCATATTGAACAACTAACATGAATTTTTGAGGTTGAGCTAACTAGTAAACAGCCAAATTAATCAAATTTTTGAGGTTTGAAACATGTTTTTTTCTACTAGTGTTTAAGTGTGTGTAATAGATTTGTGAAGTATAAACAAACATCAAAAACACATTATCATAATCTAGGAAAAATGTAAGAACTAAAAGTAGGATTAAATATTCTTACTTTTTATCTTCAAAAAAGATAGTATTCTTACTTTCTATTATCACTGCCTCGCTGGCACGCTCCATGGACACGCGCTCCATAATGCAAATGTGTACGAAAGACGCTGTCCGTGGCTCGTAGAGCGCGTAGTTATACTGTCTTTTTACTTCTAGCCACTGTTGAGATTCGTTAGTGAGAAAACACAAGGAAATTAAGGCTCACGCCAACAGAGGCGCGTGAGGTGAGGAGAAAGCGATAGCTGTCAAATACGCTGGGAAACGGCGAGTACGAATGACGGCGGCTACCACCCATATATACAGTGACAGTCTCCTATGCTAACGTCGCTTCACCGCCGTTTCCCGTTCTCTCTCTCACTCTTCATAACACTGTATTCCGGTTCACGCCAAACGCCTGCAATCTCTCTTTCTCTCTCTACGAAACAACCTTTGTCATAATATTAACTGCATTCTCTCATACTCTGTCTTTTCCGCTACGTGCTGTGGTTGGCGACCATGGAAGATAATGGCCTGTCGCCGTTGTTCTATGTTGGCCACCACAAGTTGAAGCTTCTCATGTCTCCTCTTCTGCTCATGCTCTTCCTTCTCTTTCCATTTGCTTTGCCCATCAGCGAAGAAGGTTTGCGTTTTTGTGGGTGCATTGCTATTTTGACTCACCCCTTTGGTTCTTTTTTTGGTTTATTCGTTTGCTTCACCCGTCAAATCTTTTTGCATGTCATTTTTTTATTTTTTATTATTGTCTTTTGTTCTATGGGTAGTTGTTGCGGTTATGGTGATTCTATTTCCTGGTATCTTTTCCACCCCCTTTGTGGTTTGGTTATGAAAACTCTCCTCAAACAGTATATTCTTTTCGTTGCGTTGCTTTGTATATGTTGCCGCAAGTCTAATGCAGTTTTAGCTTCTCTTTATTTCGTTTGTGTCGTTCTCTGCAGAGACATTCGACTCTAAGGTGTTTTTGTCGGGGTTTTAGATATTTACGATGCTGAATTTAGTGGAACAACCCTGAGTGTGTTTTATTTTAGTTGTGAGTGACGAGGGGTGGGGGTCCTGGAATGAAGTGCCTTTTCCGTTCTAAGAAAAGTTCACGTGTCTTGAGATTTTCCTTCATAGTTGAGGTTGCTACGTTACTAGTTTGAACCATGAAAGAATCCGAATTTGGTATGGCAATTCCTTTTATACCTTTTAGCTCTCTTTTCCGGTGGATATTTCAAGCCATACCAGGCCAAAGGAAATGACTTTTTTAATAGATTCGAAACTGTAGTATTACTTCAATGTGATTTGTGTAAGAGTAATGATGCAGATTAAGGAAATCTTAATTTCTAATCGTTTTAATTTTTTGGGTAAATGCATTACTAATGAATTGTATAGTGTGGAACAGTTTTTGCAATATTCTAATCTGTTTCGAAATTTGTTTACTTTGGGTTTGGCACTTGGACCGTTGTTTGTTCTACTGTTTCAGGGTATTCCCGTTCTACTTTTTTATTTGGACGCCTTTCTGCATTTGAGTGCCTTTTTAGATTTTTTATTCATTACAGTTACAGCTTTGACATTATAATATTGCAATTTATGAAAACTAGAGCACATGGATAAATTTAGTTCTTTCACTGGCACACTCTTACTCGTGTTCATCCATTAAATAATTTGTTGAATACGAAATTGGTATATTTCAATCTCTGTACTTGTTTGACCCTTGCTTAAAGAGAATGGATGCTCGCTTAACAAAAGAACTATGCTGCCCATGTAATGTTTTGTTATTTTCTGAACAACGTTTTCCCCCATTGCCGTAGGTCAATTAATTGTTTTTTTTTTTGGAAGTATTGTGTATGCGATTTTGTTGTTTGTTTTCCAATGTTTTTTGTTCCATGATCTGTCCATATAATTGCTAATCGTAGACGATGGAACACTATGTACTACTATTGAATTGATAATTGATAGATTTGTACGGAACTGAGCTCTGGAGATGCTTGAGTATTGAACGGCCTTGTAAATGTGCAGGACAAGCATTAATGGCGATGAAGGCTACTTTCAGCAATATGGCAGACGTGCTTCTTGACTGGGATGACGTCCACAATGACGACTTTTGTTCTTGGCGTGGAGTTTTCTGCGAAAATGGCAGCCTTACTGTGATTTCTCTGTGAGCTTATTATCCTGTTGTGATTATTCGCTTCGTTTGTATTAATCTTCTCATTTACAACCTTTCGTGTTAATTAACAGTTGGTGTTGATTTAATGTTCTTTGTTCTGTTCTTCTAGGAACTTGTCCAGCTTGAACCTCGGCGGGGAGATATCCCCAGCCATTGGTGACTTGAAAAACTTGCAGTCAATGTATGTTTACACTTAAATCATTTATCATTCTCATCTGAAATGTATGTATTTGTTAAGTTCGTCCTTTGATTTGTTTCTGAGATGTCTGCATGTTTTTCAATCAGAGACTTGCAAGGGAATAAATTAACCGGGCAAATCCCAGATGAAATTGGAAACTGTGCGGCACTTTTTCTTTTGTAGGACTCTATTCTTGCTTCTCGTATTACCTACTTCCATGCTGATCTTTTTTTACTGGGAAATATTTTCTTTATATTATTGCTCATTGCATTTTTTTTTTGTTTCAATTGAAGGGATTTGTCTGATAATCAGCTTTATGGTGATATACCTTTCACCCTGTCAAAGCTAAAGCAACTTGAGTTTTTGTGAGTTTGAAAGCATACTTCACGCTTGATTATGTTGTGTTGTGTGGCTTTAATAGAATGACGCTTAAGTTGAATTGGTGGATGCAGGAATTTAAAGAGTAATCAGTTAACTGGTCCTATCCCTTCAACCCTAACCCAAATTCCAAATCTCAAGACTCTGTAAATTCTTCTTCTCTTCTCAATACTGCATTTTATTGTGTTGGTATTTTTTTTTTTTTTAAATAAAACTCATCCATTCTAATGAAAAGAGGAAAGGACAGAAGTTTCTGTCACTCAAGTGTTTTAACGATCTGTTGCTTTAGCTGCCTCTAAATAAGTGTAATTACTGTTCTGTTATGTTTACAGTGATCTTGCTCGAAATATGCTCACTGGAGAGATCCCAAGATTACTCTATTGGAATGAAGTCTTGCAGTACCTGTGGGTGTTATATTTTGTTTGTGTATTTTACTTTTACGTCTGGCTCTATGTTAGTAGTTCTTTGACTGCGAGAGTTTTTATTGGGATTGTTAATTGATGCAGTGGATTACGAGGGAACATGTTGAGTGGTACTCTGTCTCCTGATATATGCCAATTAACTGGATTGTTGTATTTGTGAGTAATCCAACCTAAGCATGATGAAGCTTCACTTGGATCTTGTTTGTAATCTTACAGATGTTTTTTTACCTTTTTTCTTCTGTTGTTTTCCATGATTTCTAAGTGATGTGAGAGGCAACAATTTGACTGGTACTATACCTGACAGCATAGGGAACTGTTCAAGTTTTGAAATCTTGTAAGCCCAGTAACTGGTGTTTGGTATGTTCTATATTTGATTTTCGATAATTGTCTCATCGTTGCCACCTATTATTTCATTGAATTTCAGTGACATATCATATAATCAGATTACTGGAGAGATTCCATTTAGTATTGGGTTTCTGCAAGTTGCTACTTTGTGAGTATTCTCACTGTGAGGTTATTGTTTTATCGTTAGCCGTGCTGCGAATTGACAAGTCATATTTAAAGGATATGTATATAATCAAGTATTACTGTGTTTTCTGCCCAGGTCACTTCAAGGAAATAGATTAACTGGGAAGATTCCAGAAGTGATTGGTTTGATGCAAGCCCTTGCAATATTGTAAGTAGTATTCTTTAGCATTATTCTAATTTGAAGATTATATTAATAATTTGGCTCTCCGAGTAATGCAATTACTTCTATATTTGTAGATTTGTTGCTAAACATGTCTTTTGTGCTTTAACGTGACATTGTTGTAGGGATTTGAGTGAGAATGAGTTAGTGGGATCAATTCCCCCGATACTTGGGAATCTGACCTTCGCTGGAAAGCTGTGAGTGTAACTATGCATTGACGTAAACTTTTAGGTATGGTGGTTTTGGTCTGATTAATTTAATTGGTCAGGTACCTTAATGGAAACATGCTTACTGGCCCGATACCTCCTGAACTAGGCAATATGTCCAAACTGAGCTACTTGTGAGTCGCCTATAATATTTGCATCTAAAGTCTATGTTTTTTGTGAATGTACTTACGGTTGATGTTTTCTCCAGGATATTGAATGACAACCACCTAACTGGTGAAATTCCAAATGAGTTAGGGAAGCTAGAACATCTTTTTGAATTGTAAGTTATAGTCAATTGGTTACACTGTCAAAAGTTGTTGCTTTGTCTTGTGTAAAGTAGCTTCATTTACTATTTTCAGGAATCTTGCCAATAATCATTTTGATGGAACTATTCCACGTAACATAAGCTCCTGCACAGCCTTAAATCAGTTGTAAGAATTCCCATTGCTACCCGCAAGTTCTGTTGAGCTAGTTAGAATATCATGTTGTTTTCAATACCGTAGCATGATTTTTGAATGATTTGGTTAATTTTTCTTTCAGTAATGTGCAAGGTAATAAGTTAAGTGGTTCCATTCCATTGAGCTTCCGCAACCTTGGTAGTTTGACATACTTGTATGTTTCTAAAACTTGTTTCATTATATGCCTACCAGATTTCTCTGTTTTTACTAATTTAACAGTAAATTTTTATGTCCAGAAATCTATCTGCAAACAACTTCAAGGGGACCATACCCGTCGAGTTGGGGCATATTATTAATCTAGATACATTGTATGTTTCCTCAGAAAAACATATATAACCTGATGGAAGTCAATGTGTTTGGAAAATGACCTTTATTTTATACCCTGTTTCAGGGATCTATCATGCAATAAATTTTCAGGAAATGTTCCAGCATCTGTTGGTTATCTGGAACATCTCTTGACCCTGTAAGAAAGAAATTGTAATTAAAAATGCTATCATTTTTTTTAATTTTCAATTATTGCTTTCGTGAATAATATTTTCATGTTATAAATGCAGCAACTTGAGTCACAACCATCTTGGAGGTTCCTTGCCAGCTGAATTTGGGAATCTCAGAAGCATTCAAATTCTGTGAGTTTTATATACTTCTGTGGAAGTGTAAACTTCAGTGTCCTGTTAACATTTTCACTTCAGTTAATTTATTAACATGTAATTTATTCTCCTTCTAGTGACATGTCATTCAACAATCTCTCTGGTAGCATACCTCCGGAAATTGGACAGCTGCAGAACCTTATGTCTTTGTATGCGTAACTTAAGTATTTTATATTGTATTGTGTTGATCCATTAGTGGATAATAGCATCAACTTTTTTTTACTTCAACTATATTGTAGGATTATGAACAACAACGATCTGCGTGGGAAAATTCCTGATCAGATGACTAATTGTTTTAGTCTTACAGTATTGTGAGTATCCCTGACAGCAAGCTTTGTCTCTACGTTCCATTTTTTCTATCTTTCGACCGTTTTCTGTTCTTATAATTTATTTTTTTAATTTTAGAAATTTGTCCTATAACAACCTTTCCGGTTTAATTCCTTCAATGAAGAACTTTTCAAGGTTTTCAGCTGACAGGTTTGTAGAGAGGTCTATTAGTTTCAACAGCTTCTTATCTTTTTTGTATCAATGACATATAATGTAAACTTTGGCAGCTTCTTTGGAAATTCATTATTATGTGGAGATTGGTTGGGATCGATATGTCGTCCTTACATTCCAAAATCAAGAGGTGTAATGCCGATTCCCTATTAAAATGCTTTTTTAAAAGTAATTCTTTTAATACATTGAGGTTAATTCTGTACATTGTTTTTCAGTGATTTTCTCCAGAGTTGCTGTTTTATGTCTCACGCTGGGAATTATGATATTGTTAGCTATGGTCATTGTAGCCTTCTATAGATCCAGCCAATCTAAACAATTGATGAAGGGATCTAGCAGAACTGGAGAAGGTATGTTGAAAGGATCTACATTTACTCGTGATATCTGTTTAATGCTGCCTTTGTTGTGTTGAGCTTGCTTCATTTCAGGTCCTCCAAGACTAGTTATTCTTCACATGGATATGGCTATCCACACCTTGGATGATATAATGAGAAGCACTGAGAATCTCAATGAGAAATATATCATAGGTTATGGTGCCTCTAGTACTGTATACAAATGTGTTTTGAAGAATTCCCGACCAATTGCAATTAAGCGACTGTATAATCAACAACCACACAATTTAAAGGAGTTTGAGACCGAACTTGAGACAGTTGGTAGCATCAGACATAGGAACCTTGTCACCTTGCATGGATATGCACTCACTCCCGATGGAAATCTTCTTTTCTATGACTATATGGCGAATGGCTCGTTGTGGGATCTTCTACATGGTAATGTTACCTAACAGTCTAGAAATGTCTTGACCGAATTTGGTGGAAGCTTTTGAAATTATTCGTTCCAAGTGTTCTCTCAACTCATGCTTTCGATTTTTAAACTCTGTTCTTCTATTTTTAGCTCCGTTGCTGTTTTGGCTTTGGTACCTTAGATGTTTCATCTGATGCAGGTCCCTCGAAGGTAAAACTTGATTGGGACACACGCCTGAGGATTGCTGTTGGAGCAGCCGAAGGACTAGCTTATCTCCATCATGACTGTAACCCGCGTATAGTTCATAGGGACATAAAATCTTCGAATATTTTGCTGGATGAGAACTTTCAGGCTCATCTATCTGATTTTGGTACTGCAAAATGCATCTCGACCACGAGAACTCATGCATCGACCTATGTCCTTGGAACCATAGGCTATATTGACCCTGAGTATGCCCGAACATCTAGGCTGAATGAAAAATCAGATGTGTATAGCTTTGGCATAGTTCTTTTGGAGCTACTAACTGGAAAGAAGGCAGTGGACAACGAGTGTAATTTGCATCAACTGGTACGTGTATTAATGTTTGCCTGCTCTTGATCTGTTTTTGGTTCATATTCATTGTTCTTGTTATATATGGCAACCATTTGTTTAGTGCATTATATAGGGGTTAACAAAAGGTGGTGTTCGCATTCAGCCGTTTTTTCATTTGGGGAGGGCCATTTACAGAGCAATGCTAATATATTTAAATTATTAGCTCCATTCATCTCGATTTGTGGACTGATTTTTGCATGAATTCAGATATTGGCGAAGACAGATAACAACACTGTGATGGAGGCTGTGGATGCAGAGGTGTCTATAACCTGCATTGATCTAGCTCATGTTAAGAAGACCTTTCAGCTTGCTTTGCTTTGCACGAAAAAGAACCCTTCTGAGAGGCCTACCATGCATGAAGTAGCAAGGGTTCTGGTATCGCTACTTCCTTCACCTCCAAGTAAGATTCTTGCTCCACCTGCGAAGAAGTTTGACTATGCCAATTTTGTGATCGAGAAGGGACAACCTCGAAAAGTGGAAGGACAACCTCACCAAGAAGATAACAACTCAACCAATGCTCAATGGTTTGTTCGCTTTGGGGATGTTATATCCAAGAGCACTTGATCACGACTCCTAGTTTCTACATATGTACCTGCTGAAGGATTCATGAGATTCACACTGGATGAAACTAGTTTCTTTTTGTGGTTTAGATATAATCGTTTACAGCATTTAACAAATAGATGGTGGAGCATATCGATAGGGGACAAAACACTTGACTATATTATAAGCATATGCAAGTTTCTACTACTGTATACAAGCACTTGTTTTCGCATATTACTATCTGTCAAATGAATGGCAAATCATGCTACTTCTATTTATTATGCTTTTACTTTGATTTCGCAAACAAGTTATGGCTATATTATAAATAGTTCATCTGTCCATGAAATAATCCTTTACCTGAAAAGAACGAGTTATTTTTTTTTTGGTCATTTAAGACAACAAAATTACGGGTACATTTGTTTGACATGTTGCCTTCGGCATAATTCTTCTGAATTGAATGGTGAAGTTAGCAGTTTAAGTTGTAAAGTTTGCGTGGATGGTGTAGCATTAAGTTTTCAAGTTCTGTAAATTTAAATCAAGTATTGTAACTTTTGTAAGAAAAAATAGAGGCAGAAGACCCTGTATTTGATGTTACAGCCTTAGAGCAGAAGGTTGCCCCAGCACTCCTGTCCTCTGCGAGGCTCAGGGCTTTTAAGACAGAAAAATTATTACTGATCATAAATTTGTGATGAGCAATGAATAGTTACGCGTACCAATGTCTTCCATAAATTCACTGCGCATGCATACTATTAATGGCTGAAGAAGAGAAGAATAATGAGACATTTTACTATTTCAGAGCTAACGTCTCCGTTAGAAAACTGCATCTTGTTTTCGTCACTTAATTTTCATGACAGAGTCTGCTATGTGCTACATATGTATATGCATGTTGTTTCGTCATACTTTCACTTTTAAGTATTTTAATATGCGTGTCGTTTAGGATAAACATATTCTTTGTAGTAGTATAATTTATACTAAATAAATGTTTATAAAACATAAATTATCTTATTATGAAATATATAATGAATAGACATTTTTAAATATGGAATCTCAGGTCTATGCTAAACACTTAAAAAATTGATTGAATTTAATTTAAAGGCAGGGAAACGATATGATAGATTAAAAGGAATATACTAATATCAAGTGGAATTGGTGTTTGAAATATATATCTAAATGATCAGACAGAAAGAATATCAAAAAAATTTATTTGGAAATGTGACTAAAGTGGTAACTTTACTTCCAAGCTGGGTATTCTAATTCGTCATATACAAGTAGATGAACATGCCATAATTTTACTTTCTCTTCATGGTTTTTTCACTTTTTATTTCATTGCATCAATATCCTACACTTTCTCAATTTTTAAGAAAATGAATTCTTTCTCTTTTGTCTACCCTCGTCATTTTTCTACAGTATTTCTCTAGTTTGTATTGAATAGTACCAAAAGAATTGTTGAAAACAGTAGACTTTGCTTTTGAAACTTAATTATTTTCATGTAAATTAACTCGCGTTGTTTTTAGGGCCATTTTCAAAATCATGGGATACAGTTTACATACAATTCTTCAAGTGTTTTTATGTTGTTTTCAAATTGAAATTAGAATTTCATATCTCTAACTTGTGCAGTTTTTCTACTACCTGTATTAAAACACATGTGTTGTTTTTAAATATAAACCTTAATTTGGAGAGATTATCAAAGTATGGAGATTCAATTTTAATTTGAGAGTAACACAAAAAGTATTTTGTCGAAGAAGAACGTACACAGTGCAAAACAATATTCTTCCACAATCCACTTTCCACATTCTTAACATACAAAATCATAAATTGCAAGAGACTTGACATGGTAAATGAAAAGAGTCTGATTCAAAATCAATTAGCAGATGTGCATTTTGTTCTGGAGCAGTCTTTTGGCACTCTTCTTCATATTTCCTTCTGCATAATTTATTCTGTCTATATCAGTTTAAGTCTGGGAAAGTACTTTCTCTTCAGCAGCCCCTCCATCATTTTGCCATTAGTCACAATCGGGAAACATCCAAAAGCTTGTTGTCTCGTCATTTTCTGCACAACATTGACATGCAAAGAAAACTGTTTAACTTAAACTTCTTTGCAATATCGATTTGAAAGGCAAAATCAAATCTACACATGCATTATACAATTAATGTGATTTGTGTTATCACCTTCGGTTGATCCCATTTTTTCATTTGAACCGCTTTTCTTCTGCAGCTGCTTCTCCGGCTCATCATAATTAGCTCTCCGAGTGTTGGTGGCCTCCTTATCATGTCACTGCCAACATCTTCATCATCAAAATCTTTGATTCCTACTTCTTGTGTTCTTGAAGTTTCTTTTTCCTTGTTCTCATCCCTTGCAAGGAAACTAAACTGAGGTGCATACAGAGGAAAAAGGCTCTCAAGGAAAGTAGCACCGATTGGACTTGACCTGCCAGTTGCATAGCTGCTTATGCTACTATCTGTCTCCGAGGAGGCCGGAGAGGAAGGTGTTTCGGCCGGTGGAATGGCGGTGGAAACTTTTTCCGATGGCACAACACAGTTTGCAAATGACTCGTCTGCATCAAATGTAAAAGCTTCAAGGTCTAAGCTAGTTATGCTTTCACTGTCATAATTGCAGGTTCCTTTGCCTTTGCCATCGTGACCAAAGTTGCATGCAACAGAAAAACCTGAAGATGATGCTACATGAATGAGGATTTTCTCGGGTTTCGGAAGCACAGGATCAAGTGATACATCTGAGAAATTAGGAAGGGGTTTTCCTGGTTTTTCTTCCCAAACAAATGGAACTGAGGCAATTAGCTTCAGAGGAGTTTGAGGGAAGTGGCTAACTGAAGAAACCTCAGTTTCTGGCTTCCAATATTTCTTAGGAATGCCTGGCTTCACTTCCCATATGAAAGGAACTGAAGGTGGTTCCCTGATATGCTTTTTCTTTGCTGTTTCATTCATTTTTCATTGCTTTGATGCATTTTCAGTGAAGTCCTTTTTATAGTGCTTGTCTCTGTGAATCCATAGGAGTGGTTTAGTACCAACTTTTTTTAACTGTACCATTTTGTTTTCTAAGAGATTAGGCATACCAACCCTCTATTCAAAACCTTCTCACTATGGAGCAAGTTGAATTGGAATGTTACTTGCCATGGCAAATGGTTATATTATATCTTAATTTTCATTGAAAACTTTTTTTTTTTGTTAAATTACATGATGATAACTCTCAATACTCAATAATGTTTTTATTGAGAAAAAAAATTCAATGATGGGACAAAACTCACAAATCAGCAAGATTAATCCTAAATTCCAACATAAAAAGGAGAACCTGGGAGTGAAAATGATCTATACAAAATCTTCTCTAATATGAGCATTTATAATAATAATAAAAAAAAATCTTAAAATTGTCTTAAGAGATAAGATGAAACTAGATCTTAAAGTAATTTAATTAATTTTTTTTAAATATATCAAAATATACAACACTAAATTCACGGAGTTAGATAGAACAAATAAGGATTAAAATACTTAGCATGACTTGAATCGATGCCCTAATCCTTTTTACTCATGCCTCTCATTTAACATGTTGGTTTGTAGACTCTACTTGTCTATTTTGTGATTTACTAATGAATTATTCATTTTTTAGTAGTTGTTTATTTTTATTATTTTAAAATTTTAGCAGGTCAATCCAATCCACGGAATCAGGTAATTCAGTCCAACATTAAAATGGGTCCAATCTAATCCATTTTTTTAGTCGGTTAACAAATTGAATTTATTTTCTTTATTTTGGTAGTTCTATTAACTTAGCTGTTATTTCTACATCAATTTTCCTTTTCAACTAAAATCGTAGATGACACTGGGCTGGTAGTGGAGGCCCATAATATGTTAATGGTCCAATTTCATGGAGTTCTTAAGGTTATTGCTTCCTGCACGTCAGTATTTCTTGCTGCACCTGAGCAAAATCTTACGAGACAGTTTTGTCGCTTTAAAATTGGGCCGCTCTGAAGCCCATTAAAAAAACGAACGATTTCTCCTTTCGGCACCCCCATAAATATATTCGGTGAAGGAAAGGCTATTTCAAAATATAGAAAATAGGTGCCCAAAAAACAAACACTTAAATTGGAGGGTGGTTGTAATTCACTCACGTTGATACATCGAATTCATAGATTTGGGTGTGTTTCTGATTCAAAGGCGAGAGCAAGGTCGTGTAGCAGTCCTAACCTCACTAAATTTCGTGTTTGAAACTCTCTGTTGTTCTTGCAGCTAAGAGAGTACCGATTCCATGGCCACTAAAAACGAAAGCGACGATTCAACCCATACTTCTCCATCATCGTAAGCTAAATTTTCCGTCTATTTGCTTGCTTTATACCACATTATCTTAGCCTAACATGTTTGCGTTGATGATATTCAAAGGGCTGTTGTCCTCTGGTTTATTTGATGTGTACCCTATTCTAAGGGCTTTGCTTAGTCTCCAAAATCTTTTTTTTTTTTTGGGTTTTGGTGAATTTCTCCTTTTGCGGAAAAAAGGTGTGATTTTGGGTTCAGTGGCATGTGGTCGGCTAATAATGGCTATTGGTGGTTGTGTTTAATTCAGGCCGAAGAACATATACAAAGATCCAGATGATGGGCGGCAACGGTTTTTGCTTGAATTGGAGTTTGTTCAGTGCCTTGCCAATCCTACCTACATCCACTGTATGATTTTCACTTCACTTCATTTGTATGCTTGGATAGTGTGAACTTCATTGAGCAATAGTTCAAGGGGGTCTAGCTAGTTAGTGAGTTGTGTAAATCCAAACACGTGTTTAATTTCTACAGATGAACAAATTATTTAGTTGGAAAGCTAGCAATAAGTTGTGAAAAATGGGTTTTGCAAGTAATTGGGATTCTTTGATACAACCAGCTTATTAAGGACAAGATTAGGCAATTTGCCTTCTACTCTGCTTAAAATAATTTGTTGGGAATTGTTGTTATTGTTGGGTTTCATTGTGATTCTTGATATTGGGGAAACTTGCATACAGAGGCAGTTGATGGAGCCACAATTGTGGTACCTAAAATCCTTTATGTTGTGCCCAAAATTGTGGTTGCCATTCCTTTTTAAAATCTGACAGAAATATGTTTGAGGATTTGAGAGCTTTCTCCATTGATCTTTTCTTTTATCTTTGTTTTTTTGTTTTGCCTTTATCTGGGGAGGATTCCTTATTTTCCTTACCCTGTAATTTCTACTGTCTTTATCAAATTTCTTTTTTACATTTTTAGAAAGTGGAATTTTGAATGTGTGATTTACTTTTGCAGTTTTTATTTTACCTTATTCTTGTATCTATTTCATTTTTAAACAGATTTGGCTCAGAATCGATATTTTGAGGACGAAGCATTCATTGGATACTTAAAGTATCTTCAATATTGGCAGCGCCCTGAATATATTAAATTTATTATGTAAGAATTATCTTCAAATAAGGGATTATGTGATGCAAATCTACTTAAGGCATTCAGTTGTTTCAATTGGGGTAAAAAAGGATAAAAAATTTAGTCTAGGAGGAATACATGGAAGAAATCAACAGTTAATGTAAGTCATGTAACTACGAGAATGAATTGGTTCTGGCACCTTATACTATTTTTGTGTCCTCCCTAACTATTTTGCTCTGACCTAGCTGGATTCCTATCCTGATTTAGTCATGTTGTATGAATGCTAGGTATCCTCATTGTCTTTATTTTCTTGAGCTGCTTCAGAATGCAAATTTTCGCAATGCAATGGCACATCCTGTCAATAAGGTACATGGCAGTATCTGTTTGCCCTCGTATAAAATCATGCTTTCACCTGGAATTCATGTTAGATTGCTCCTGTCTGAAGTGACGCCATTCTCTTTTTCTTGTAGAATACATTCCTCTTTTGGTACTACAATTGGGCTCAATTATAAGCAAAATAATTTAATTTTACATTGAATAAGATTGTTAGTTAAGTTCATGATTTCAAAAAATAAACAGGTATATTTTCTAAATACCCCCATTCATGTTCATTGGAGATGGTGTTGGATTTAAACATAAGGGTATTTTTGAGAAAATAACATTTAATAAGGTTGAGTTCGCTGGAATCTGTTTATATTTATCTCCCACTAATCTTTACCTTTTTTTCCCTTATATTTGAGGCCAAAGAGAATAGCAAATTTTGCTTGTTACTGTATAAAATGAAACAAAGGCGGAGGCAATTCCTTTGGTCATTCTTCTTGAAACTCTGGGGGAATCAACAATCTTTTAGTGTATTTGTGATACTCTGAGTTGATTGGTATTTATAAGATTATGCTTAATGCCACCCTGATATTTATATATGTCATGTGTCACTAATAGTTACCAGATGGCCTGTATTATTGGACATCTTTGAAATAAATAACGGAAAATAGTTGCTTTGCTTTACCTGTATCTCACGGATTGTCCAAACACCATTGTCTCTGTATTTTAGGAACTGGCACATAGACAACAATTCTACTTCTGGAAGAATTATAGGAACAATCGGCTGAAACACATTTTACCAAGATCACTTCCTGAACCTAGTGCCACATCTGCAGTTCCTGCGCCCGTTTCAACTCCAGCTCAGGCACCTGCATCTGCACTACCACCAGTACCTGCTACAAGCGTTGCTGTCACAGCAGCACCTACTCAAGCTCCTTCTCCTATGTCGTTCGGTATGCCCCCTGGCTCTGGTCTAGCTAAAAATGACATGAGGAATCCTACAGTGGACAATAGAAGGAAGAGAAAGTGACTGTTAATACCTCATGTAAATTGATTATAAAAATAGTTCAATGTGGTTGGGTAAGGAATCAGTTTGTTTGAGAGATGGAAGTGTGGACAATGATAGAGCAAAGTTTTTATGCAAATTATTTTTGTTATCTTTAAATATTAGTTAATATTGAGTTGGGCCGACAAGTTCTAATTGAAAATCCATATGCAGTTAGTCAAAACTCATAATTTGTATACATATAGTTTGTGAAATGATTTTCGATTGGCATACTGCCTTTGATGGTTTCTACTTAAATTTCTTTTGTTATGGTGATCTAAAGGAATAGAAAGACAGTGCCTTATACTCTTGTTGAGGATTTTGATTGACTAGTCCATAGCTAGTGTATTTTATTTGAAATTTTGGGGGCATCAGAACGGGGAAAGGAGTTTGCTAGCTGCACTAGGGCAATAATGGTTGAAATTTCGTACAATATGGAAATCGAGTTCAATTGGTATGGTTGGAAATTTTAGAAGCCCCTGTTTGTAGCTGCAAACACCATACGTAGTTTGGGCTTAATTTTGTGGGAGAACCAATTTTCTCTTTAAAAGAACAAGTGTGCTCTTCTTCTAATCTAACCTACTCACTTTATAGTCTACATGAGAAGTCTTGCTTTTGCATCCTTTTGCTCTTATTTCCTCATTCCTTCGAAACACTATTAAAGTTTTTGTGACATTCTTACTGTTTAACTTTTTAAAAATGATTTCACTTTAGAAGTGGGAAGTATAACTATTGGTTAAGTATTTGGATTGTCAAAATATATCTTAAAATCTCAACTGTTTTTAATAATCATTACAAATTTACACTTTTTGTCTTAGACCCCATGATCAATTGTTACACTCATAGCAGCTAATTGTAATGCATATTATCTATTAATGTTCATTCTCTTCAACGGTCAACTAATATAGCTGTCTGTCCATTTGTAACTAGCACCAAGGAAAGTTGGTTAGAATGAGCGGTGTTAATAAAAGTGAGATATTGTATTTTGGATTATTAAAAATAATAAGATTTGTGATCAAGATTTCTCGAGGAGGCCGTGAAATTGTATCCATATTCTGTGCTTTAAAAGTGATGTGAAAGGGTTACACGACAGATTCTTTTTATACATTACACTAATGTGGGTTCCTTTATTCTTTACTTAGTCCTATCCTACTGCATTTCCTTTGTGGGTTATTCAGAAACTTTCTTTCAAAGCAATTCCAACTTGCTTAGAATTGTGACTTGACGGGCTTCCTATATACAAATATAAAGTATAACAACATTTTCACAATAACACTCCTGTGCAGAAATGTTACTTTACTTTCCCATTCTTGTTTGTGTAGTAACTGTTTGTGACAATTTAATGCGTTTGACCCACCACAAATACTCACCAACTTTTCCGTCTTGTTCTGGCAAAATATCCCAGTTGTCCAAGAGTCACAAATTGCATGTTTAAGTACTCGTCGCATCATGAGGCGAGCACAACCGGAAATAGAGGGAACAAATTATTTATTAAACATTATCGTTATACACTATGATTTTACTCGGTCTTATAGTGGACTAATTATTTTGGAATAATTATTATGGAATAATCTTATGTGCGTAATAATATCAACTTTTGGGTGGAGTTTTAAATTGATAAATAGAACCGCACGACTAAAAGAATGATGAAATATAGTGTAGTAAACGAAAACTATGAAACCACATCATCAGCACAACCAGATTATATTACAAAGTTGGCATGCTCCATTGCACTGCAAGTGCAAAAGGTCAGTAAATGCCATACATACAGAGAGAGGCAATTTGTCTGTGCTGCCTCTCCAAACTTTTCATTATTATTATTAGAGATTGGACCAGAGGATCCTTGAGGAATGTGGCCTTTAGCAGGAGAATAAGTAAGCTTAAGGTTTCTCCCAATCATGAGATATACATTATGATACAACATTAAGCTGGAACAGCTTCCGGCACTTTGCCATTGCTTGAGGGTACCAAGCTATCATAATATTCAACCAGCACCTTCCATCCACCAGGGCACATAAATCCATCAGGAGGACTTTCTTTATTCCTTGCGAGTGTACGCATCTGAAAATGCAACTAACCCTTGTTAACATAATATTCAACCATCAAGAACATCTATTCCAAGGTTTGGAATTCAGAGAATAAACATACCTTTGTGCCTGAGATGAACAGAAAGTCCTGAGGCCTTGAAGGGTCAAAGAATGCCATTTTACCCTGAGTCTTGTCATATGCAGCAACCTGCAAAAGAATGAAAATGATCATCACCACATACATAGTGAACTTTACTTCACTCAACATCAGTGAGAATGCTAATTCTCAATCTCAATTACCCTGAAAGGAAGAATGTTCAGTCGTTCTAGTCCTGGTGCCATGCTCAATACTTTCTTCCCATGGTCAGCATCATACAGATCTCTTTTCTCAACTGGATGGCTCATGCCTGCAGGGTCACGACCAACAATGTAGAAGTTAGCCCCTGCATTTATCCTAGCCTTTGCATGCCACTGCACCTCTGTGGGTCCAGCATAGTGCATCGGAGAAGGGAATATCGATACAACAGTTGTCTCTGGATCAAGAACACCATCCTCCAGTACCTAAACAAACAACAAATTCATACAACTCAGTTTTTCTGTTGAAAGAAACAATGCTAATACAGTCAATGTGTGTGTGTCTGTCAAGAAAAGTTGCAAACCAACTGGATTATTAAAATCCAACAGAAAAGGCGAACAAAGTGAAATAGCTCAACCGTGAAAAGAGAGTAATTTGGTTTAGTAAACACACCTTTTCATGTTGTTTCATTCTCCAATCAAGGGGGACATCATCAGCTTTGGTATAGCCTCCCAGTGGATGAAGCAAGAGGACAGGGTTCTTATAGCCCATCTCAAGAAGCCGTCTTCGAGTGTCGGTCATCAGCAAAGCATGGCCATTGTGAACAGGATTCCGGAGCTGGAAGGCAAATACAGCATCAGCATTGCGCCTTGTGAACTCTGAACGAAGTTCTGCAGGGGACAGCCGAAAATGATCAAGTCCATCATTGTACTTGATGGGTTCGATGACCTCTAGGTCACCCCCAATCAACCAATTTCCAGCATTGCTTATTGTTTGTTCAACATAAGGTAGGCCAGGGGCAGTGGTTCCCCAAGTTCGGGCTATTCTTTCTTCTTTAGGGTGCTTATAAATCTCAATACTGAAATAACCAAAAGAAAAACGTAAGTCATAGGAATTACTAACATGCACACATATAATAAAGCTGTTCAAAACATCAACCTCAACTGTAATATTATTGACATTTGACCCATCCTACGTGTAAGAATCCTAACGATATTCACAATACAAGTCCCTAGAACTTTGTCAAACCATATTATCTCAGGTTTCGTATCAATGTTAACTTGAATATCTGAATCATGTATATGCTTTTGGACAGCTTTTGGACAGCACTGTCTTAATACGGATCAAATGGATAAGGCACGCAAACTTTATTGTCAAGGAACCTATACCAACATGCCTTCAAACCTAAGAAGCCTGATAAAACTGTTAATCCAGGGGTATTTTGGAACAAGAAGGTCAAAATACAATCTGCTGTCGTGTATTCTGGGACCACATAAAGGAAAAAAAAAACCGCAAATCCATATACATATGTCCGTACAAGCACAAAATCTATTGAATAATTTATAGTTACGGCAAAGTATTGAAATTCTGACATCCTTGACTCGATCTTCTTATGTTAACTTTTCCAATAGAAGTCACCAAGTTGAAAGCAGAACAATATAACCTCCATAAGATTGGATCGACATGAATAAAAATAATGATGAGAAAATCAACAAAGTGGAGACAACGACAGTAGTGGAAACGGTCTCAAATTCCACTACGACATTGTATAAGTGATTGACTATTCAACCAATAGCATCACAATACAAAACAAACAGGAATTCACCAAAGAAACAAAAACATATACGGAAATCCTAATCCCCAGCAAATTCGTTTCCCATTTTCGCATCGCCCCCTATCCCAGTATTGATCAAATTCAATTGCACACGAAAACTTCAGTTGTCAATAGTTAATATTTAAACTGCACATATTTTGTGTCACAACAACATACCATTGTGTCACAGCAAATTTTGTGTACCACTAGCGTGCCTACTCTCTTCACAGTTAATACTCCTAATTTCATATTTTTCTCATACGATTGTAGAAACTAATAACAAGGGTATGATTCCCATAAACTCAAATAATCAATAAGAAATCTGAGTACGACTTATTAGGACTAATAAGACAGTTATTTACAAGTCAACAAACTTTCCATACCATACATGACAATGACAATTTCTGATCGAATAATAGTGTATCAAAAATATCAAATGACGTAAGTACATTCTAAATGAATGAAAAATATACATATAAAAAAAATAACTCTTCCCCTCCTACTTGATTATTGATGAACTACACACAAGAAGAAAAATTGAAAGCTGCAAAGAACAAGGCACAAAAAACATGCTAATTGAACATGGAATGAACGCATGATATAAAAAAACATAAACGAGGGGCAGATGTGAGTGTCTTACTCATTGAGAATGGCAACAGGGTCTCCTTTGGAATCGAAAAGAGCTACCCTTTTGTTGTCCCCGATCCGATGCTTCTGCTCATCATCGATGGCGAGGACGATAGGCACCGACATGTTGACGAGGGAGCCATCGTCGAGTCGGAGCGAATTGAAATGAAGCGTTTGGAGGAACTCGGCTTCTTTCATGAAGCCTTTGAGGGGTGTGGCCCATCCTTCACTGAGGACGTGAACCCACTGCAAGTCGATTCGCGAAAGCTTGATCCTCGGCAACGACAGCGCCTCACCCTTCTTCAAATCTCTATCCGAATCCTTCACCACGAGCTCAACCAGCTTCCCTCCGTCAGGTTCGATCAACCCGCACGAAACACGCACCCCCACTTGCCTCCTCGCCCTGAAACTCACACAGGCGTTGACTTTCGGGGCAGTGGCGAAATGGGTTTCGAAGGTTTTGGAGAGAGAATGGGAGGGAAAGGAGGTTTGGGTGAAAAAAGTGGCCATGGACGCCATTGAAGTGAGTTGTGTTGTTGTGTTGAGTTGAGGACCCTTATGAGAATGTGCTTTATAAAATAGAAAAGGTCGAGTTAGTGGAGAAGGAGGGGCAAATGGGTAATTGAAGGAGGCCCAAATTGTGAACTTGCTTTCTTACTCTGATTGATGCTGATCGTAACAGACAACCTGGGTTGCTCAGAAACGATGAGTTTGGGATTTTATATATAAAGGGGTTCCTTTGATAGAGACTGGTTCGAGAGGATGAACCTAGACACTTCTTTTTTACCATTGTTAGAGAGAGATAGTTTTGTCTTTACTGTGCATTTAATTTCCTTCACTTTTACCAATTAATATATTAATTAATTGTCATCATTGTGTTCTGTGCATTGCTGATCTGTTTCATGACCTCGGTATCTCTTCTTTATGTTATGTTTTTGTTTTTTTGTTTTTTATCTATCAATCAATAATTCGTATTCTTTCCATATTTTAAGAGTGTTATCAGCTAACTGATTTTTTATATTCGCAGATGCTAAATAAGCAATTGAATCAGTTTTTTTTCTTCTTAATTTATGAATTTATGCTTTATTAACGGCCTGTAAAAAAGTATATTTCATCTTTAATTTCTTATCATGGTGTCATCAATTTTCCAACTTTATTAACCATATGAAAAAATATAATAATCTCGTTTAATTTATCTTATTTTTACAGTTACAATAAAAAAAAATTATTCAAACAAAATAGCTGCATTTTTTAATTTTAATTCAATTATTGATTACTTACTTCAAAAATATGAAAGAATGATAAACAATCTTTAAATATATGATTTTTTTATTATATACTAATATATCAATGATGCTAATTAAATATATAAACTTTAATCATATTATTTTGATTTGAAAAAGAAAATACTGATGATGATCATTATCTGTGAATAACTAATATATAGTATAATATACATTCATAGTATGTATAATTTTGTAAAATAATAATAGTAGTTAAATGATGAAAGAGATAATTAAGTGAAATGACTTAAAAAGGTAGCATTTGACGATTTTGAAGTTGGAATAATAGTTTTAACATCTGATTCAGTTTGAAATAAACAGTGAAGACGCGGTTGGTACACAAATCCTTGACTTACTTTATCGATAATTAGTGGTAGGAACAAGGCGGCAAGCGTTAGCCAAACCCAACTTGATAACTTTATCAATAATCAATATTAATTAATTAATTAATTATTAACACCGATTTACTTTTAATTATTAAGTAAAAAACCACTCAATTAAATAAAACATTTTAAATTAATCCACAAATCGTTTAGCGACTATTTTAAATGTCCAATAAACTTATAAAAATATTAAAATTATATAAAGTACATTCGCAAATCAATTACTACTACTGTTTTGCGACAACAAGCAGTGTAATCCAATCCAATTAAAAAGCAAAGTCAAACTTATTAGAATTAATTCAATTCTCATCTTTTCAATGAGCTAGAGAGAATAATGATAATGGGACATCATAATGAAAATTCCAACTACACATTCTCTAGCATGTTTGTGGACCTTTTTAACATTTCAAAACCAAAACAAAAAAAAAAATCTTCATTCTATATTCTATATTTATAATAGTTAAAAAAAGTGTGATAGTGCTGCTGCATGCGAAACCAAAGTAGTTGGCTAAAAAGGTGGAAGCAGCCTCACCCATACACATGTAAATAAACTTAACAAATAATGAATGAATGTTATTTAGTGTATTAAATGTTTTTTTTTTACCTAAACTTGTTATTTTATTGAATGAGAAAATGTGTTTTGAAATTAGCGTGAATCTTCTTGATTTGAAATTGGAGATTCAAAAAGGCGTGGGGTAGGTATAATAGAATATAGGGTGGAGAAGGAAAAAGTGAGCTCATTCCTTGGGTCATTCGAAGAGGTACACAGTGAACGTTCCCTCTTTCACGTCCTCATTCATGCATTGCACCATTCCTAAGTGTTCGTGTGTAGAACAAACTCTTCCAAATCTAAGGCCAGTTTCAAAGTTTGAATATCCACATTTTTTTTCTTTCGTTAAAATTTGGCATGTGTCTACTTATGTACTCTATTGTTTTAAATAATATTCAATACTGTCAGAAGCATTCACTTTAATTGAATAAGATAAGATTCCTTTGCAAGGTTATAGATATTCCCCCACTAATGTTTTTTAAGCGTAGGCGTGATTTTAATATTTTTTTAAGACACAAAATGTAATAAATTTTATTGATTTTCATCAAATATTTATAAAAAAAATATTTTACTGTCTTCATTTAACCATTATAATATATACATGAATGAACTAAAAATTCAATAAAAATAAATGTAAAAATGACGGTTAAACAAAATAAAAAACTTTAAAACAGGTATACTTGAAAATTAACATATATGGAGTGTTATACAACATAAATACTTATTTCATATTACTCTTGTCCTTCGTATAAGTTCATTAAAAGTATTTAGTTGATTATCCAACTTTTAAAATAATATTACCAATTTCCAAAATTATGTCATATTACACATTGGATAAAGGGTAATGTTTTAATATCTGTATATTATACAGGAGGAAGACTTTACAAGATCGACTATTATAATTATTCCAAAGATTTAATTATACAAAATGTTTAAGGACACAAAATAATCTAGAGAACATTAGAGATTTAAAAAGAATAAATATGAAGAAAAATAAATGTCTAATCTAAACCATAACATCTCCCTCTACCTAATCAAGATCAACAGAAATTCCTCATCTGCTCACACCAAATTATGGAGATCATGGCAAAGAAAAAAACAAACAAGAAACAACGACACATAGAAAAATGTATGCTAACGAAATTAAATTAACAAATAACAGTCAAGTCATTGTAACACAAATAACATGTAATACCAAACAATAGTAGACACTCTAACTCAATTATTTTGATACATGTAATGAAATCAAATTTACTGAAAACTTGCAGTTGTAGTGGCTCTACTAATCTGCAGATAGTCATTACCAATAGATTTCACCTTACAATACACAAGGTTAATCCATGATCACCTATGGTCATTATCCTACCTTAGACTAAGACCTCCTGCTACACAAATCATATAAACCATTATACTCTATACGAGTTTGAATAATCATCTAGAGTGTCAGTATATAAACTTACTTGAATCCATAAATTAGTACATACATTATATTACAACCAAAAGAATTTCTCCATAAAATTTTCACATATTTAACATGTTATCTCATAATAACTCATATCTTATGCAAAACACATAAAGATAGGTCTCAAAATACCAACCAATATCATTCATGCATAACTTCATACATCATATTTTTAAAACTAACTCAATCAATCACAGGTAAAAATAAGGAACTAAAACTCTGAAGCATTCTCACATGAACTAGAGATTCTCGCTTGATCGACAGAGACTCCCATTTAAGTTAAAAATTATCGTTTAAGCTAAAAATTAAGTAAAAACAAAAAGAATTTTAGTGACTTTCTCTCGCTTGAGCGAGAAGTCGGTCGCTTGAGTGACCCAATTTGACGCTTGAACTAGAAATTCTCGCTTTAGCAATAACTCGAACAAAGAGTAAAGTGAAATTTTGGTTACATGATATATTATTAAGATTAAATATAATTTATCAGACGAAACACAATATTTTTATACTAAACTATTTTTAGCACTTTCACAATGTTTTTATACTAAACTATTTTTAACACTTTGTCAAATTCATAGGTATTATATTTTAACAATATAGAATAAATTACACTGAAACATTTGTTCCATATCAAATTAACATAATTTAAGTTTTGTTATCTCTTAACTGTGACTCTTGATTGGTTCTTACAACAATTTCACATAAAAAAAAGTATATTTTTATTGGAGGAAGTTTCTAAATATATAAGATGTGGATTCGGATACACATATAAATGGTATGCAAATTAGACAAGTCATTGTAGAAACTAAAATGATGGTAAGACACATATAAATGATGTGCAAATTAGATATATCATTGTACAAACTAAAGCAATCATAACCCATGAGTATTGTTTGACAAATTCCCCAAGTTAATGGTTGTTTTTGGATATCTTCAAAGCAATTAGGGTCATTCATTCTATCCGAAAAAAAAAAACTGAAATAGTACTTTACTAATTAAGTTGATAATTTGATAATTACGAAAAATAGTCTAAAAAACACAAGACATGACGAAATATATATCATATTTATCGAAAAAAACTGCATGAGATAAAATTAAAACAAAATTGAAACATTTTAAAATAGAAAGATTAAATAATTTTAGTTAACCAATAATGATAAAATATAATTTTACTAATTAATACAACTTAATAATTTTATCATCATTAGTTTAATTAACAATGATAAAGTAACAAACATGAAATTTTAAACTATACATTTATTTTAAAATATAGTCTAATTCTTAATTTTTTAAACTTTTTGTTATTCATTAATTTCATATATGATTTGAAGTAAAATGTATGCAATAATTTTAATCTATGAGTAAATTAAAATTTAAGGAAGTGTAATGAGTTTCCTGCTTATTATTCTGAACTGAACTAATTTTAGTGGAAATGATAATAAGTTTTAAAATGTTAAGCTTTATCTTTTAAACATTGAACCCACAGGTTGTCCGTTGCTATACTTAATGATTATTATTAATCCTTAATTAACAATTTGAGTAGTTGACTTTTCAGTTTGTTGCATGGGTCTGCTTGTTTATTTATTTTTTCCTCTAGAGATAAATAGTTTTGAATAAAATAATCACATATTTCAATCCTTGAACATGTTTTTAGGCAAACTTGTTTTAAAAAATGGTTTTATCTTCTATTAGAAAAAAAACTTACAAAAAACAAATGCAGTAAAAAAAATGGAACTTTTTTAAAAACACGAAGCTAAACACATTAGTTTTTAGCTATATAAAAAAATCACTTAAAAATAAATATCTTTTTTGCTATCACACTTTTTTAGAAAAAAAAAAAAAAAAAAAAAAAAAAAAAAAAACTTTTATTTTTTTTTTTAAAAATTTTTATATATAAAAAAAAAAAAAATATAAAAAAAAATAAAAAAAAAACTCTATATTGTTTGTTACAAAATTCTCATATGTAATACAACAAATATTTTTCTCTATTCTCATATCACCGAAATTTCATTTAATATTTTTAAATAATTCAACACAAAGTGAGAAAGAGACCCATAATAAAAAAAAGGTTAAGAATTTCAACATTTACCTCTCAGTTTGTATAAACAAAACGCACCATTAAACTAAAAAAAATTAAGAAGAGAGACACTCTTGCACTAAATGAGAGGGCATCAAATTTTGCAATATAATTTATACCCACATCATTATTTTTCTATAATTATACTTATGGAATACAGAAATGCAAATAAAACTAATCAAATAATTCTACCAACCACATGTTTGAGCTTGATTGGGTAGGAGAAACTAATTAAGGTAAAGCAAAACTTCATGGACTTACAATGAATAAATCCACAATGCAAAATACACGACTCATCTCTATAACTTCTAAAATTAATAAAATTCAATTCAAATTTAAAAAGAATAAATACATATTGCAAAAAATAAGTATTTTACTTTAAAAACAATACTAAGCCTTAACTCTTCGCCTTCTTTGGATTTTTGTTTTATTATGTGCATTTCTTTATTTATTTTTTCTTAAAAGTGTTGTGGTCATAATATAAAAAGATATATGAAAAAAATAATTAATCCTCATCTTAAACAATTGATTTTTCCTTTATTTAAAAAAATATTATTTTTTATTTTTTTTTGTATACAATAAATACTAAGAGTGACAAAATTATTGTATGTTTATGTTATCAATATTTTACTGTTATTTAATATTGATTTATAATTAAGGAATTAGTAAAAGGTTATTATTTTGACACACACACACACATATTTGTCATATAATTAATTTTTCTTAATATTTATATTTTATAAATAAATAATAAAATTAATACATAAATAAAATTAATTAGTTTAATTTAAAGTTAAATAAAATCATTTATTTTAATACATTATTATTGTTATTATTTTAAGTTTAACTTTTAAATATTAAATTTTCTAATAATTTTATAAATTTAAAATTTAATTTATATTTTCTAAATTTTGCTTATATTAAATTATTTAAAAAAATACTTTTTATAAATTTTTTAAAACAAATTAATATAAAATAAATTTATTCTATTATATGAATCAAATTTAACATAAAATTTTATCTCATTTACTTTTCTTAACAATCTCACTTTTGGTTTTTTTTTTTCACTCTCCTCTCAATTCAACCAAATAAAGGCTAAGTGAGTCAATTTATTTAATCCACCAAAAGAAAATGTATGAATTAAATTAATTAAGGTGAGTTAAGTCTTAACATATTGGAGTGTGTTCTAGTCACATCTCACATCTCTAGCATAATTGATATAAATTATGAATGAATAAATGAATAAAATGGTTTTTGAAGTTATGTCATTGGATAAGAAATTAAAATAATAATATAAAAAAAATTAGCCTTGGTTAAATTTATAGTACTATTATTTGAGTGTTTTATTTAATGTGATCTATAATTAATTAAAGTTTAATCAAACTCCCAAATTTTAAAAATACAATAATGTAATTACTATTTTTAGTAGTTAATAATAATAAAGTGAAAAAATTGAACAGGTTATAGCTCACAAAGGACATAAGAAAAAACACAATAGGGTCTTTGCTTGTATCTTATCTTGGATGTGCTTAATTAGTCGACAAAATTAATAAGAAAGTAAATAATAATGGTGATTGAATGTCTATTAGGTATCTTAATAATGCTTATCTGACACACATATGGGGCAAGCATAGCATAAATATCCTATCAGGAAGTGACAATTTGATTCTGATCACAAAATTAATTTAATCACACTTCTGCTATATTTAATGTAAAAGCAATGTCCATCAGTAAAACAAAAGGTAGTGGAGTGGGGAATCTATTACTACAACTTACAACACAAACTAATCTTATTTTCCAAAAACCCAAAACTAAGTAAAAAATATATGCCCACATAAACACTCAGAAGAAAAATATTTTAGGGTTCACAATAACTAAAAATAAAATTATATACGTACAAGTTTATATTTTTAAGTATTTGGTTTCCAAAACTGTATTTATTGAAGTTGCTTGCAATTAGGTTCTTTATGTGGCTAAGGAATCAAGTTTTAAGCTATTAAGAATTTTTGTCTTTATAAGATATTTGAAGTTGTTGGGTTTATGTATATATTTTTTATATGGTTTATGGTTATCGAAAGATTGTGATTTTATGATTATGCGGTTATTGTTGGATTATATTTTGGATTATGCTTATTTGAGAGATTATGGGTTTATGTATATATCACAATATTCTTGGACATATAAGAATTTAACACTAATTTGACATCAAAATTTTAAGAAAATGGTGTTATGAGTTTTTATTTTTATATAATATTTAATTTTATCTATTTTATTCATGATTTTAACTCACACTTATACTGTTCTCACAAATATTTTTTTTAATATTTGAAAAGCTTTTCGCATTTTAATATAATTGAGAGGTAGAGAAGTTCAAATACAATTATAGTAGCATCCCCTAATTTTCTTTTCTTTCTTTGTCCACACATAACATGCGTCAATTCAGTCAAAAAGGATTCACCCAATTAACAATAATTGAGTTGCTATGATGATTAAATTATTGATCACGTACACCACAAAGCTTTGTTGAGAAGACATGAAAGAAAAAGGAGTGCTATAAAAACAAAGGAGTTTGTCAAATTTTCAAATAACACGAGAGCGAAAGAAAACAAATGGGCCTTATATAGTTTACTTTATGCACTCCAAACAAGAAAATAAATGAAACCCAAAAACCATGAAAAAGGCAAAACTATATAATTTTCCTGTATTTATTAAATTGAAAAAGGACATTATTTTTTTTCCCTTTTCAATTTATTTTCTCTTTTAATCCTCTTTCATTTTTCTCGTATTAAACAATATAAAGTCCTTTTTTTCTCATCACTTTTTTGACTTGAGATTGGTGTGCCAACAGTTTGATTCATTTGTTTTTTGTTCAAAAATAGGTTCATTCATTGGAACCAGCCACCCACTTTTCTCAAACTGGGCCTCACCGACATACTTGAATTGAATTGGGTGCGATTAAGTTGGGCTATCCTAATTCCCTGACTTAAAAGGTACTTTCTGTTTTTACCTCCTTATTTTACTTTGGTACCTCCCTTTCCCTTTTTTTTTTCATTTACCCTATCTTGTCTCGACAATAGCAATTTCCATTACAAATAGTCGAATGGCTCAAAAACTAAAAGGCGTGAATGAGAGCTTTCGAGATGAAAATTCGCTAAATGAGATCCATAAAACAAATTTTGCGATAGAAAAATATTGTGGTTGAATAAGAACATAATAAGGATTAAAAGTGCAATAAACTTTTTTACGGGGTAAATTTAATTGATGTATAAGGTGATCTGTGTAAAAAATTCATGATAACTTCCTTCAAGAAGATTTTAATTTATGTATACTTTTAACTCATGGATAATTTTGTTTCATATTTTTTTTCTTATTTTGGATATTTTTTATAAATAAGTTTATCTAAGTAAAAACCCAAAGGTACATCTAGAAAAAAAGTTGTTAAAAATTTGACAAATTTAATTTTTATAAATGAAAAGGATAAAAGTATCTTTTCAGATGAAAGAAAGTTGCATTGCTTAAAAAGAAGAAGAAGGTTTGTGTAATACCCCAACCTTTGTAATTTTGTGATTTTTTTTAATAATTAAATGTAGGTTCTAATTAACTTGGCGACTTTAAGTTGAACTGCCCAATGCTGCTGGATTTGGGCCATTCTTATATTCGAATCACACGTACGGTTGGAGTCCATCCAATAATTACCCCTGTACGGTCCACTATCACCCATTTCTTATTATTGCTAATTTATAAAATATATGACAGCTTTAAAAAAAATCATTAAAAAAGACGTATTTTGTTATATTAACATCATAAACGGGTGTGTTACCCATTTTTTCTTTATTTTCTTTGCAGACTTTTCCGTGCACTAGTTTAATGTTGCACAAAAACATTGATATTAGAAAGTAATGTAAAATAACAATAAGGTATAATTTATGAAGAAATTCATACTCACTGATTTGAAATATATGAACTTTTAATGTCAATATTTAGCCGTGTTATGTTTAGCATTAATGGCTAATTATTCAAATTTAACTTATTAAAATAATTATTTTTGTTTTTTATGACGAGATAACTTTTTTAATAAGTGTTTTACCTGATCTAAAACTTTTGAAATAAAATTAAGTCATATAAGTTTTTTTAACCTAATTATATTCATCTTAACATTATTTATATTTAAACGGTGTTGAAAGTCTCGTATTGACTCAAAATATAATAATTTCATAATATATAAATAGAGTGCAAACTTCATGTTATAAGTTAATTTTATGAGATTGAGTTAGACATAAACTTCACTTTATAATATGATATCAAAAAAAAAATATATATCATAATAAAATTTCTTGCTCTATCCAATATCATACCGTTAATGAACCATCCATTTCTAAACTTAAACTCCACCTTGTAACAAACAGCGAAATAAAAACATATAAAGTTGGACTTAAATACAGACATTCGAAGAGTAGAAGAGAGAAGAAGAGTGTGTAATAATATTTGCGAAACTCAAAGATAGACGCTACAAAACTCCTGATTCAACGGGTGATGTTTGGCTTGAACATGTTATATGCACAGTTGCAGTCAAAGTAAAGCATAAAGAATCATCTTTTTTCTTTAAAAAGATTAGAGAATCATCTGTGTTGTGTTTTAAATGTTACTCTCTCTCTCTCACACACCTTTAACTATGCAACTCATTGGTCCCATCACCATCTACAACCTTTTGCCATCTCCAATAAAAGTATAAAGTGCAAACTAAAACACTTACAAAAGTTTTCCACACTTTTAATGCAAATAAAGTCCCATTGCTTCATCTTTTTTTTCCTTTTCTTTTCTTTTTATCAACATCATCTCCATTATTTCCAACCACAAACTTTTCACACAACACACCAAGTTTTCAATATTTTAATGCTTACAATCTAAATCTCTCTATTTTCATTTAAATTTTACCACTTAAATATCATTGTCAAATTCAAACTACATCATTTGCAACAAAAGCAACAAATTTTGTGGGGTAATTAATAATATTAAAATTTTAATATTATCCTTATTTATTTATTTTATCTTTTCCACGTTTACTACATATGTTTTTTAGTACTACATTTAGTCATGAACATACTAAGAAGGATAGCCCATATTACAAGTGTACGGAATCCGTGGCCCCAGCAGAAGAAATTCATTAGCCCATGACCTTTTTGGGCTGGTGTGGGGCCCAAAATAAGACACATAAGAAACAAATGTATGTCTGAGCTGTGGACAAAATTGTCCTTGGCTATTTTGTTTCACAGAAAGAAAAAAGTGAGTGAAGTGTTGTTGGGCACTGCGAATTGTGTTGTGTTGTGGATAATAATGAAAGGAACAATAAACATTATTAAACAAAGAGGATGAAAAGGAAGGTAAAGTGAAAGTAGTACTTGGCCTTGTTTTGGGGTTTCTGACCATTTTGCTTTTGAATGAATGATGAAAGTTTTTGGTGCCTTCTGATACCGACATAAGCTGTTTTTGGTTCAAAGATAGAAGGCATGCAGATGCAGGAATGGCATCTGCTTCTGCTGCCAAAACAGAAAAAAAAGACACATATTCTTGGCATCAGTGTAACTATTCTCACTATTCTGGACCAACACATGCTCTAAATAAAAATACATCAAATACTAACTTCATTTTACTTCAACTCAAAACTCACAACCCTCAACACTCAACAACATTATATGATAACAAAACAAAATTTGATTGAGGAAAAGACTATGAAGCCAGGGTCTCCTTAAAAAGCAGGAATCATTTTTCTGCAACAAATTGAGCAAATTGAAAAAAATTGAGATGTTGGTAAAAGCATTCTAACGTTGTCACATTAGACTTTCTCGCCCAGGAGAAACAAGGTTCTTTACAAGGCTGCGCTTCTATCCATTATTTAAGGAGAAAAAACTGTTTTGTTGCTGTTTTTGTCTATCCACTTCTCCAGTGACAAAGCTATGTATAAAGTTAAAGGCAAATAAATTATTTGATACCTTATATGACCTACTCTGTAAAAGTCTTTCATAACAGTCTTTCCTTTCGTCTTTGCTTCATACATCACACTGAAATTGACATGCTCAGCACCGGAACATAATTTGATTTTTTTTATTCTTTTAAAATATTTCCATATTTAAATTAGGGTTAAGTACGTTTTTAGTCTCTTTAATTTTTAGTAAATTTTAAAATTAATTTATTTCGAAACTTTGGACCAACTTAGTCATTCATATTTCGAAATATGTGAATTTAATCATTTTAATCAAATTTTGTTAAGTTTATTTGACATTTTAAACACTTTTCATAATAGTATTCAACTTAACATTAAAGTAAAAATATATCAAACAATGTAAACAACTCAAATATAATCCTAAAACGCGTTTGAAATGTCAAATAAATTTAACAAAATTTGATTAAAATAACTAAATACACGTATTTAGAAAGATAAAGGACTAAATTAATCTAAAATTTCAAAATTGACTAATTTCAAAATTGACCGAAAGTTAAGGGACAAAAACGTATTTATCCGTTTAAATTATGTAAATTACATTTTACATGCCAATTCTGTACGAGAAAAATGGATTATAAAAAGGTGGCCTAATAAATCTCAACCTCAGAAAATTACTGTAATTTATTGAGGTCGATCTCTCTTCCATTTTTCTTAATTTCCACGAAAACAAGAATATATGTTCCACCTAATGTTTAAAAATATGATCACGTGATGTTAAAATTTGACATGACACTGTCCATATTAAAAATGTTGATGAAAAAAAAAAACATCCTAGACCTACCTATCCCTAGGCAGTGAAAGCATGCTTAAGTTCTGTATGTTAATTAGAAAAAATTAGAAGGAGGTGGAGTACCTAGTTTCGATGGCATGCTTCGATATATATATATATATAAATATATATATATATATATATATA
>Ga0214543_1001955_pt1 | contig 40522 bp, 26 predicted proteins | sample CNSS2metaG_FD_160094 | JGI IMG/M metagenome (GOLD analysis project Ga0214543, IMG submission 160094) | Root nodule microbial communities from cowpea collected in UCLA plant growth center, Los Angeles, California, USA - CNSS2 | ecosystem: Host-associated > Plants > Roots > Nodule | place: USA...
TATATATATATATATATATATATATATATATATATATATATACACACGTTGTTTTCTTAAAATGTTGTGTGCCCTGTGAATAAAGCAACTCACATTACTTTCGAAGCTTAAAAACAGGCTATACTCGTGACCTCTGCATAATGATTAAATAGTGACCAACGTATAATTACTTTATGCACCCCCATAAGTTTTTTAAAATGACTATTTTATCCTTTATAAAAGTGAGTATTTAAAGAAATTGATGGAAAGTGGAATGAAAGAAAGGGAAAGAGTAAAAGTTGTTGCTGCAGAAGATGGAAAGAGAGAGAACTAAGGAATACAGAAGTTCGAAATTCTGAAACGCAAAATAAAAAACACAAGATAAATAACTTTCTATTATCAACATCACAGAAAATTATATATATTAGATTAAAAAAAATCGATTAACTAATACAAATATTTAACTTTTATTATAACATAAGAAATAATTCAAAATATATAAAGATAGATAACAATTAAATACTTACAATTATATTATATTATAGTAAAAAGTATTAAAGTAATCAGTAAAATTTTACTTTTTAAAACATTACTCAAATATATTAATATGTAACTAAATTATTCTAGAAAATAAACAAATTTGTGTAAAAAGTTATTAATAGATGTGACAAAGAAATACTTTAATAATAATACATTAATTATATATTCTATTACAATAAATGAAAATAGAAATGTTTTATTGAAGTATTCTTAATATAGAAGTTATATATGTAAAAACATACTCAATTACATAATAATATCCAAGTACTTGTGCAATAAAACACAATCAATGCAGCAAATTCATTATGTAGTAATGTATAATCAATTATACTAAAACATATTTCATTATGTATTATAATATAATGAATCATGTGCAAGACATAGGCGATTATATAACTATAATATGCAAAGAAAATTTTCTTTATATTTATGTTTTTTCTTTCAATGATTGCATATTTTACCCTTTATAACTTTCATCTCTTTTCTTCATTCTCTCTCTTTTTCCGTGATGCAGATCCAAGAAAACTCTTCTAGGGGCCATGTAAACAAGGGTACTAGCCCTTAACTTCACTGTCGGCGTGAAAGCCTAAAGAAAGTATGCAGCAGACATCAAATCTCTCACATTGAATAGGAAATCCGACGTGTTTACTCTCATTCTTTTCTTGGTCACAATATGCTATTAATTGGTTCCAGCCATAATAGGATCAGATAGGGTTCATTAGTCCCTACCACACTAACCACTGCTATTTTAAAACAACGGATATTAAGCACACTCCTAAGATCCAATGCTTCTACTAAGTGTAAATAATGTTGGATATTCATTTTATGGTGAACTATTTATAGTTTGCTAACAGGATCGGCTAAGGGGACTATTGGCAGCATGTTTTTTTGAGTTTGAAAAACTGATGCAAGGATTTATGTACCTCACCATAGCTAACAGAAGAAACAAGACGATCTTTTATCCACTGCGGGAGCTTGGTGACTGGGTGAGCCAAACTCCGTTTTGAGGAATCAGATGTGTATCTTGTATCAACCAACAAAATTGCTGCATAGTCATTGATGTGACGGATAGCTCTACCTGAAATAAACATATTTATCATGTCATGAAAGATTAGGAGAGAACCCATTAAGATGTGCACAATTTGCAGGTACAGATTGCACGATAGAAAATCCCCTGATACGTAGAACCTGGATTTCTTCATTTAATTAAAAAATAGTCTTAATTAATTTTACTCCCTTCCTATTGTAATTGTACGACTTTTGCCTCGGGTTCTGATCGTGACGATTAGATCTCTTAAGATTTCTGCCATTTACAATTACGCCCCTCCATGGATTGCATCAAATATTTACAAAAATTAACCACGAACAAGAAATTAGGCATGACAATGAGTAAATAGACATGCATCAGCTAAAAATTCACATCTAAACTAAAGTACCCAAAAAATATATATTTTGACGGCATTGACTTAATTGTCGTGTTGAGGATTCTTGTGGTAAATTATTGTTTATATGACTACAAAGACCAACAAAAGAATTGTCTTTAATCATACGCAAATACACACAAATAATTAGATGCAATCCAAGTAGAGGAAAATCCTTTTAAATGAAAAAAAACTAAAAAATCCTCAATTGATGCGATTGGAACCGAGAAACAAAAATCACACGACATATGGGAAACTAAGCATGCAATTTAGCCAACAAATTAACTGACACATCTTGAGCCTTGAGAATCCAATCTTAATTTTTAAATAAATAATTTAAACCAAATAGATCCTATAAAAAGTGGTTTCTACCAAAACAATGCTCAACCTAGTATGGATAAACACCCCACAGAAATATCCTTTAGGGAGGTTTTAAGTTGAAAGTACGCACCTATTGATTGATTTACAGCTTTCATGCAGAGATTTTCATAGTATTCTTTTCCTCTGTGAGTGCAACTTCTTAAGATGGCAAAACCACCTTCAGCATGTCCACTGTATAGATCATAACTTGTAGAAACGCTAGAATTTTCAAGCTTTAAATTTTGAAAACGATCAATGTGCTTTATCCTCTCCAACAACTCTATATCAGATGGGCTAGCATAGGGTAGTCCAACCATGACTACACATCGGCCCATCCCATCACTTAAGTTGATCCCTTCGGATAACTTCGCACCAACAACAGCAAGGAGTATTGCACCACTATAAGATGCTTGGTTTACTTCTGAATTCATGCCCGATAATGTATAAATGGTATCTTTATATTCCTTGAGAACGGATTCAACATCCATGTTATTTCTTGGCTCCCTAAAGACACGCTTCCTCTTTGTAATCCTTTCAAGGATGCCAGATGATTCCCAATGCTCGTAGACTTTATTCTCATAATCAAAAGATGGGAAGAAGACAACAATTCCTTCCGGAACCACCGTAACCAGATTACACAGCAAAAGACCCAGTTCTCGCATCTATAAAGCACAAGATGCAGCACAATCAGTCATTTTCCACAATTAATATTTCATTTCATTAAATTAAACTGAAAAATGATGGATGGAACAACGACCTACTCACCATGTCTGGTGAGCTCCTGGAGCCGAAGCTAAAATCAAAGGTGCGTCCAGTAGGCCCCCGTGCAAGAGCTATTGGCATAATGCTATCTGGAGGAACAATATGCCCACATGAAAAGAAATGCAATTGGTTTGGTGGTAACCATGGAAAGAGTCTCTCCCTAGTCTCTTCTATAGGTTGAAGTGTTCCCCCTACTAATACAACGGCATGTGCTTCATCTACAATCTAGAGAAAGTTTCCTAGTTATTTTCTTCTTCATCCATCTGTTTGGAAGAGAAACTTACAGCTACAGAATAATTTCTAATTAAGACAGCAGTATCAGGCAAACCTCAGAAAAAATCTTTTCTCCACTGAGCATAACATACTTCAGATATCCTCCACGCTTCTTGAGGCTCGTTAACCTGAACCTAGAAATTATTATCCTTCCATCACCATCATTGTTTGTCAGTGAAAGTAACATGTTAGCCAAGGCCTGGAAAGCAGATACACAACTTCCCTCCTCGGCATGTTGCTCGATCTTATGTTGTGTCGCCATGGCAGCAAACTTTTCTCCATAACCACTAACCTGGAAAATCAAGAAAACTTTCATATCAAACCGGCAACAGAACATTCAGAAGCATAGTGTGGCATTCACTCTAAAGAAAAAGTATATGTTACGTGCCAAGACTTACCTTGTGCATGACATTACTTTCCTTAATATATTTCAACAATTTGACCAAGTTGATATTGTCTATATTTTGTTCAAATAAAAAATCATTGATGGCCATAGTAAAATCAGAGCTACTTTTTTCAGAAGCTTGATCTACATCACAGCAGGAATCTATAAGATTTCCATCTTTATCATCAAGTAGTACTCGGAGAAAAGCTTGTGTGAGGACCATGACAGTTTGAATGTATCTCCTATTAGTTGGTCCCAAAAGACTCCGGAACCTCAGAAAGTACCGTTCCAAATGGTTGTGCACAGTCTCCAGCTGTAAAAAGTAGAGGAAAATCATATAATAGTTGCTGAAAAATTAAACATCCCAAGTATGGGTGTAAACAAAATACAACTTGTATGATGTCTAATGTTTGCAACTAAAGCAACTGTAATTGCAAATCGCTGATCCATAATCATTAATTTCCCTTGGTTTCGTAGGCTTTCCAGACCAATCACCTAAAATAAAATATTGACTTTGCTAAGATGATTGGGAAGGCAATGCTGACAGAGTTCTCAGGGTAAACTATAGTAGATAGTATCAACTTGTGGCAAAAGGGACCCAAAAATGCCTATACAAAAGCTCATTGCAACTCTAGACCAGATTTTAAAAGACACTGGCAAAATTTCAATCAAGGTTAAGATAGAAATGACAATCATACCTGTGATAAAGTAATTTTGGAGTCATACATGTTGATGAGTGAATCAGCTAAATTATGAGCCTCGTCTATTATAACAATATTGGATTTCAAATTCAGGCCGAGGGCATCACGAGATGATTTTGACAGAAGAGATTGATATGGTAGGACAACAAGATCAGCTCTTCGAACCATGCTTCTAGAGCCATAATACGGACAAGTTCCCATAGTTCTTCCGAGATTTGCAAGATCTTCAATATCCAAGGGTCTTTGTTGAAATACCTCATTTCTAAAATCTTGTTGAACTCTGTGTTTTCTAAGCATTGGGCAGCCAGAGGTGGCCTTTGTTCTGCGTATCCCTGAACCTACTTTTAAGTTCTGCAAGTCAGATCCACCATGGTTCAAAAGATATTAGTGTCTACACTCCTGCTTTCTTTACTCAATTTCAAAAGATTCTACTAGCACTAAGTAGTGAATACCAAGATATATACTTATCAGCTCAACATTAAGTTTGTCATTTCTAAAAACTGCACACCTTAACTTTTGTAGCATCATTTTTCTTTTTCTTCTGAAGTTCCAAGCATCGCTCATTAATTCGTGTAGAGTTTCCAAGTGCAACTACCTCTGCAAAGCACGCAACAAATCATAGGTAAAATATAAGACCATCTGCAGCTACTTGCGCTTCAAGAATTGAAATAGAAAGGAGAACAAAAAGGAGTATCACAGTGAAGCAATCTCAAAACCTTCATTAATGCAAAGATTTTTCCTAGACCCTAAACTCACAACCTTCATCTCTTTAGCGAATACCGTCCTCCGCAACTCCTTTATGAACTGCGAAAGCTGTGAATGAGTTCTACTACAGAAATAAACCTTCAACTTCTTCTCTTCTTCTTCCTCTTCGCTAGACTCGTCTTCAGTAGAGGAACTAAAGGAGGTGTTAACAGTCTTCCTCTTGGACATCATACTCCCTGGCCCTCTCTCATCTTCACTCTCATATTCTTCCAATAAAAAATCCTTATCAAGAAAATCCACAGGATCAATTTTCTTTTGCGGACTCTCACACCCCTTCTCCTCTCCAGCACCCATAACCCTAAAATCCTTACGAATTTCCGTCCTCTTTTTACTATTATGAGGTTTTCCCCATACAGACCCGTACTTTTCTTCCTTCTTATTATTCTCGACTTTGTTGACGACAAAGTCCCTCATCCAATCAGGTTCGTCATCTGAACCAACTCCGCCACCACCGCCATTCCCCGGATTCTCATCACAAACTGCTTCCTGTTGTAGTCTCTTATCAAGCACCCATTGCAAGGCACTGCAAATCACACTCATGGTCTTCCCTGTCCCTGCTCCAACAAACATAATGTACAATCAAACACGCATTTTAGCTTGACAAAAGCTAATTTAACCGAATCCAATGAAGCAACCTTAATTTCAATTGCGACACGAAAATTGAAGAAATACAAGTTAGCCACCACTCACCAGTTGGGCTTTCCAACATAGACACGCCTCCCTGATTGAGAGATTGATACAAGCTGTTCATGAAATCAGTCTGAATCGAATAGGGTTCGAAAGGAAAACCTGGGAATTTTGGCGCTCCTTCTTCATCTACCATTTTCGTGTGCCTTTAGAGAACAAGCAATCCTGTTATTCTTTTCATCTTTTATTTTATTTCTGTTGTTTTCCCTTTTGGCGGGAACATAACTTCACCCCATTTTGTTTTTGCACTGCTATGTAATTGGGCCGATGACCCAAAAAAATAACCTACATCAAATATCACAATAAATTTATATATATATATATATATATAATTTAAAATTTTACATTTTAAATAAAATCTAAAATTATTTAATTTTAATTTAATATTTTTTAGGCCATTAGCTAGTGGAATCATGATACCTTTTAATTGCATTATCCTATGGCGATAGTATAATTTTCCCATTTAGAGTGTAAAATATTTTTTTATAGTTATATAAATAAAAATCACATATGTGATATGTTTATTAATTTTATTATCGTCATTTTATAAATTACATAACAATCAATATCTAATTGATTCTTGGAATAAAAGTTTGTTGCGCTAACAACAGGCCATTGAAATAATTATATACCACACAATTTTAAGACTTACTTGTATTCTGTCTATTTGAACACAAGTACAGTTTTGGTTTTGATTTTTTTGAAATAAACTTGCATTTTCAGATTTTAATGAAATGATATTTGTCATTTTTAATTTACATAAACATATTGTATTTACTGTTATAAACGAAATATATATGATCATTTAAAGAGAGTTATTTAAATCAAGAATATATTTATGATAAGGTCAAAACATCTTAAAACTGAAGTAATTGATTTGATACCATAGATATAAAAAGGTACTTGAATGAAATAAATGAAGTATTTGAAATAATGCGTGGAAGTATAAGTAGATAAATATTTATTGAAATTTGAGGGCCCTTCCCCAAAATAAAGTTCAACAATCCCACTTACATTATAAAACTCCACACTTCAAATTACCCGATCATTTGGGCAAACATTGCCCTGCCAATGTTCTCTAAATGCTGGGATACCAGTTCGGATAACCGATTTAATTCAATTTCAGCTCAAACTAATATTCGGTTTAGAGATTATTCATCTTAAGAGAAGTTGAAGGAGAGTTATCGGATGGGTGTTAATGTTCCTATTTTGAATTAAATTTGTTTAAACGTCATCATTAAGAATAATAAGTATCGTCTGTTTTGAAACATTTAAGTTCTGTCACAATTTTATCTTTAAAAAATATATTAAAGATGGAAGGAGATATTAATATTTAAACTTCAATTGATATCTCGACTCTCAAATGATATATAATTTGTTAGATGTACACGAACAATTATAAACTAATTTGTCTCAACATTAAGTAAAAAACAAACTATTTTGACCATACGTCTGAACCGATCGTGATATTAATATTTTAAATCAATTTAATAATAATAATAATAATAATAATAATAATAATAAAATTATAATTATTGTTTTGATTACAATTTTATTTATCTAATATTCAATATCGATAAGTCAATCATTTGTTTTTATTTGAAGTTAAAAATATTATCAGTTTTTTATTGAAATTAATTTTGTTGAGTTAAGGTTTGCGTAAAACAAAATAAAAATTAACGGACCGAATTGGTGAGAAAGAAAAATAGATGCACGGTTGATCTCATTTGGATGCGAGTAATAATGGATGAATGCAGTTGAATGAAGTGATATAAAGATTGAGTTATAAGTTTGTGGTAGCCGATTCGATTTGATATTAATATTTTAATATTATAACTTCTTAAGTATAAGAAAGAAAGTTAGAAACCAAACCATACTTCCCTTTCCACAGTTGGATTTAGCAAAAAAGAGCTAAAATTAATTTTATTTAAAAATTTGAAACTTAATTAAGTAAAAAAATAATAAAAAACCAAAATAAGTCATAAACCTAAATATAAAAATCAAATCACAAATTAATTTTTAATATTATTATTCAAACTAACATAATTTTTATAATAATTATCCTTAAAAAGTATACTACACGATTTATAGTTTTGTAACAGTATAAACACTCAGATAAATTTTTACTGATTGATAATATAAGTTTTTTACCTGTAACTGAAGATGAAATATGAAAATCCAGCAGAAAATGAATGAAAAGAAAATGGGCCACATTATAGGCATAGGGGTAATCCATGGTCCTATCTCCTTAACATATCTCCATTATTCTCTCACCAACTTCACCTCTGCTGTGCTGTGCCTGTGACTCTGTCTTAATTGAATTATGTTGGAAACATTGATCAAAACAAAGAAACCCTAGTCAAAGGGGCAGTGGTGGGGTCACCCCTCACTCCTACATGGCACTGTTCACACACTCTCCAACCTTTAACCCATAAATCTTAAACTCTATTTCATAAAATCTTTTCACGTCCACTAGGAAAGTAGTGAGAGAGATTGAGATTCCCCCTTTTTTTGGCGGGTAAATCTTAATATTAACACCCCAAAATGGGGGCAAATATATAAATTAAAAAGATCCTAACTTTTCTTCCCGCTTTGCCTTTTTCCCCTTGCCTTGCCTCCATGCTAGCTAAAATTGCAATGCTGAACGCAGATACTACTGAAAACCTCAAAAGGATGAAGTGTATAAGCTGCTTTATCTTAAGGCCTTTTTCATAAACTAACAATTAGGGTTCCATTTTAAGTTGCACCTATAGTCTGTTGTCACATGCATGCCAAAAGACACAGGTTAAAAAGGACAAAGGCATTCTCTTTTTAATGTTTTGTTGTCACAATTCATTAAAGAATATTTTGGGGTCATTTACTGCTCATAAAATTTTAACACTTTGTTATCGGGTTTTAAAAAGATTTCTACCCATCAATTAAAAGCTTTTAGCACCAAAAAAAATTTCTGGGTCCCTTCACCTTTATTGCTGCATGGAGTGTCAACCAGTACTCATTCCCCCTTTTCTCTTTACTCGGTTGTGGCTACAATGCTGATGTACTGTACTTAATTTCTGAATTTTAAACTTTAAAGGTCTAATCTTTGTGCTAACCTCTCCTGTCTGCTTCAAAAGATTGATACTTGAGGGGAGGGATTTCTACTGTAGTCCACATCTTGCTCAAAGGAGGCGTTTTTGGTAAGAAACATCGTGTTTTGTGTGTCAGATCTCTCAACATCCACACATTCTGTTTGGCTCATTTCAGTGCATTTTATGTTTACTTACTCTATGCAGCTTATGGAGGTCTCTGGTGAAGAAGCTACACTGCAGTTGTAAATTTTTTATTTTTTTGTTGAAGGGCAATGCTTCTCTTGTAACTTCTGGTTTTCATCTGTTGGTGGTCTTTGAGCAAGTAAAGCTTACGACTTTTGGTAGCATTTTTCTTTTCTGTTTTAGTATTTTTGTTCTGGGTTAATTGTTTCTTACTGAATGCTGTCTATTTTTGCTTGCTGAAGGTCAGGACTCTTGTGGTTTTGAAAAATCCCTCCTTTGGGTTTGTCGGTAAATAAGTCCTTCAACAGTGTTGATTGAGAAGCTTGTGAATCCACTCTCTGTTTTTGGGACTGTGCTTCCTCGGTTCTTTCTAAAGTTGTGTTTTCTTTCTTCTAGAACCTAAGAAGGGTATCTTGGAACTCTATTTGTACCTTTTGTTGGTGGGGTGAACGGTAGTTGCTTATCCTTTTGAGCTACAAGGGTGAAAGTTCTCTTTCTGTGTTCACTCGAGTGTGAGCCACACAAAAGTAAATATTCTGGAGTCTATAGACTATGAAGTTATTTAGCTTTTTAGTGTTGTTATCTTTGTATTTCTTCTCCGTGGTGGGGCAGCTTCCTTCTCAGGATATTTTAGCATTGCTGGAGTTCAAGAAAGGCATCAAACACGACCCCAGTGGCTATGTGCTCAATTCCTGGAATGAGGAATCCATTGATTTTGATGGATGCCCTTCTTCATGGAATGGAGTTTTGTGCAATGGTGGTAATGTTGCTGGGGTTGTCCTTGATAACTTGGGTCTCTCTGCTGACACAGACTTGAGTGCGTTTTCAAATCTCACTAAGCTTGTGAAACTCTCCATGTCCAACAATTCCATAACAGGAAATCTACAGGGCAGCATTGCTGAGTTCAAAAGCCTTGAATTCCTGGATATTTCCAATAACCTCTTTTCTTCATCTTTGCCATTGGAAATTGGTAAAGTAAGCAGCCTGCAGAATCTGTCTTTGGCTGGAAATAATTTCTCCGGTCCAATTCCCGATTCAATGTCAGAAATGTCTTCCATGAAGTCCCTGGATTTGAGCCGCAACTCTTTCTCTGGGAAGCTGCCAGTGTCGTTGACTAAGGTGACCAGCCTTGTATCTCTTAACTTGTCCCATAACAGCTTCACTGGAAAAATTCCCAAAGGTTTTGAGCTGATTCCTGCTCTTGAAAAGCTTGACTTGCATGGTAATATGCTTGAAGGTAATTTGGATGTTGATTTTATGCTTTTCTCGAGTGCCAGCTATGTTGATTTAAGTGAGAACATGCTGTCTAGTTCTGATTCCAAGCAGAAGTTTCTACCGCGACTATCTGAAAGTATTAAGCATCTGAATTTAAGCCACAACCAGCTTACTGGATCATTGGCCAGTGGAGTTGCAGAACCGGTTTTTGAAAACTTGAAAGTGTTAGACCTCAGTTACAATCAGTTGGATGGAGAATTGCCTGGATTTGATTTTGTCTATGATCTTCAGGTCCTCAGGCTTAGTAACAACAGGTTTTCAGGATTTATTCCTAATGGCCTACTGAAAGGAGACTCTTTGGTTTTAACTGAACTGGATTTGAGTGCCAACAATCTCTCTGGTAAATTAGCAGTTCCAATTTTTTCTTTTCTCAATAAAGAATCTGTCATTTTGTTAATGGAGTTAGTTGCTTGTGAATTTACACTTATCATATTTTACTTGTGGAATTGGTTGTTTATGGTGTTGAATTAGAGTCCTTAGCTTTCATTGTAATTGATCTAATGTTCAATTTGTTTTCCAGGGCCACTAAGTATAATTACATCAACAACACTTCACTCTCTTAACCTCTCATCAAATCAGTTCACTGGCGAACTACCACTGCTGACTGGAAGCTGTGCTGTACTTGATCTGTCAAACAACAAATTAGAGGGAAATTTAACTAGGATTTTGAAATGGGGGAATATAGAATTTCTTGATCTTAGTGGCAATCATTTGATGGGGACCATTCCAGAGGAAACTCCTCAATTTTTGCGTCTAAATTATTTGAATTTATCCCATAATTCTCTTAGCAGCTCCCTTCCAAAAGTCTTGACACAGTATCCAAAGCTGATAGTGCTTGACATTAGTTTCAACCAATTAGATGGACGGTTTCTATCCGGTCTGCTCACAGTGCCCTCTTTGCAAGAGCTGCATCTTGAAAATAATGTGATCTCTGGTGGCATCAATTTCTCATCTTCTCCTGACCAATCCGATCTTCAGATTCTTGATCTTTCTCACAACCAGCTTAATGGCTATTTTCCTGATGAGTTTGGGTCATTAACTGGCCTTAAAGTGCTAAATATTGCTGGAAATAATTTTTCTGGCTCTCTTCCAACCACCATTGCTGACATGAATTCACTTGACTCGATGGATATATCAGATAATCATTTTACTGGCCCTCTACCAAATAACATGCCAAAGGGGCTCCAAAACTTCAATGCTTCCGGAAATGATCTATCTGGACTCGTCCCAGAAGTTTTTAGGAAGTTTCCTAGTTCATCTTTCTTTCCTGGTAATTCTAAGTTACATTTTCCAAATGGTCCTCCAGGATCAACTGCTTCACCTGCTGAAAGTTCCAAGAAGAAGCATTTGAACACCATTGTTAAAGTAATAATCATAGTATCATGTGTGGTTGCGTTCTTCATATTAATCCTGCTTGCAGTCTTCATACACTATATACGTATATCAAGATCTCCACCAGAATATGATACAAGTAAGGATATCCACAGGCATCCTCAACCAATTATCTCGGCTCCTGTTCGAACTACTGATAGGGGTGGTGCTTTGGTTGTTTCAGCCGAGGACCTTGTGGCCACACGCAAAGAGTCGCCATCAGAGGTAATCAGCTCTGATGAAAAAATGGCAGCTGTAACGGGGTTCTCTCCATCAAAACAAAGCCACTTTTCATGGTCACCAGAATCTGGTGATTCATTCACCGGTGAAAATCTTGCAAGACTAGACACGAGGTCACCGGATCGGTTGATTGGAGAGCTGCATTTTCTTGATGATTCGATAACATTGACACCTGAGGAGCTCTCAAGAGCCCCAGCTGAAGTTTTGGGAAGAAGTAGTCATGGTACTTCCTACAAGGCCACTCTGGAGAATGGTTTGTTGTTGAGAGTGAAGTGGTTGAGAGAAGGAGTAGCAAAACAGAGAAAAGAATTTGTCAAGGAAACCAAAAAATTTGCGAACATCAGACATCCAAATGTTGTGGGATTGAGAGGCTATTATTGGGGCCCTACACAGCACGAGAAGCTCATCCTTTCAGATTACATCTCACCAGGAAGTCTTGCAAGCTTTCTTTATGGTAATATGTTTGCTTTTCTTATTTTAAATTTGGACCATACATATTATATTACCATCCTTTCAATCCTGTGTATCTTGTATCTGTAGTTGCATGGTTTCTACTCTGCATTGGATGCTAGAATAAGTTTTGGTTGCAAGTAGCTTTTTAACACAAGATTGTCACTCAATTACATTATTTGTCTTCCGTTTGTGCCTATGTATGCTCTAATTCTGCTGCCTATCATATTTCGTTTTAGCAACTGATCAAAGTTTCTTGGTGTTGTCTATCATTCTAAATATCTCTAGTTTGAACTTAATTATAAATTTCAATTGTCAGATCGACCAGGAAGAAAAGGTCCACCTTTAACTTGGATGCAGAGACTCAAAATAGCAGTTGATGTAGCACGTGGCCTGAACTATCTCCATTTTGATCGTGCCATCCCTCATGGGAACCTCAAAGCCACAAATGTGTTGTTAGACACAACTGATATGAATGCACGTGTCGCCGATTACTGTCTTCACCGGCTCATGACTCAAGCAGGTACTATCGAACAGATTCTTGATGCCGGTGTCTTAGGTTATCGTGCACCGGAGTTAGCTGCCTCGAAGAAGCCAATGCCCTCCTTCAAGTCAGATGTTTATGCTTTTGGAGTGATACTTTTGGAACTTCTAACCGGAAGGTGTGCTGGTGATGTGATATCTAGTGAGGAGGGAGGTGTTGATCTCACAGATTGGGTGAGGTTGCGTGTGGCTGAAGGTAGAGGCTCAGAATGTTTTGATGCTACCTTGATGCCAGAAATGAGTAATCCTGTTGTAGAAAAGGGAATGAAGGAGGTCCTGGGAATAGCCATGCGATGCATTCGATCAGTTTCTGAAAGGCCTGGCATCAAAACTATATATGAAGATCTCTCTTCTATATAGTCTTCTCATGCTAACTGTTTCAACTTTGGCATGTTGTGGGGATTAATGTCTCATTAGTGTCCCATATTTGTTCAAAGCTTGGCCTTTTAACATGTTTGTATTAACCATTTTTTAGCTGTAAAAATGGGGCATGTGCATGGATTTTACTTGATGGTTCTGGCCATCTAATTTTGTCTTGAAATGGATTGTGTTATGAATGATCATTTGTCTTGAAATGGTTAATACTCTGTAGTTAGTATGTACAAACAATTCACATTTTAGTGGATTTACCTGGTCATTCAGGAGTTGATTGCCAAAGATGTGATATCTAGTGAGGAGCTCTATTGCTTTTCACTTTCAGGAAGTTGAGAGCCACAAATCAGTAATAGTATCATAGCATGATGCTGATTACTTGAAGCTGTATTGTCATGTAATCACTATGGTTGTGGAAGCCATGGTTTGGCAAATTCAAGCTTTGCTTGTGTTGATTATTGGCAAATTCAAGCTTTGCTAGTGTTGATCATTTAATCCATTATCATTTTTTATAATTTTTTTTAAAATTTGTTATAATTATTTATTATTTTTAATTATGCAGGTTAATAATTTTATATTTTTAAATGTTAAAATATTAATTTAATAATATTTGAATAGTTTGAATGTTTAATTAATTTATTTATTAAATTATATATTTTGATATTTTAATCTTTAATTATTATTTTTATAATAATATTTAAAGGATGAGGTGAACATTTTGATCTTATTATTATAAGAAATAAATTAAGTTAATTTACTAATAAATATATAAAATAAATTATTAACAAATATTTGTAAGTAAGTTAATTTACTTGAGTTGAATTAGATTTTATTGAACTGATATTTATTTGATGTTATTTTAAAAACTTATTTGAATTGTAAAATTGAAATTTAATTAAAACGATGTTTGAAATTTTATTTTCGTAAATTTAGTTTATTATGTCCAATTAACTTCTTTTGAATGTTATTTCGTTTTATTATTTTACCATACAAGAAAATGTCATTTTATTTTACAAATTAATTCTAAAATTGTAAATTACAATCGTGTTTTTGTTCAATGTTTCATTTGTTTGTTTAATCTATTTATTATCGTATTTATTTTTTCAAATTAATCCTAATATAAAAGAAAACAATTAGACGAGTTGTGGGGAAAATGTATTCTAAGGATTTCAAGAATAAAATCTCATATTTCATAAAACCATAACTTTTATATCTATTATGTGAAATATTTTATTACTGGATAACTGTTACGTACCTCTATGTAAAAAAGTTTGAGTCTCGATACTTAACCTAGCTTCTCAAATCTGACTCAGCTAAACTTTTTATTTTACTGTAAAGAATATCTATAATATAATAATATTTTAATCTATTTATTTTACTAATTTTTAATCTATTATTTTAATTATCATTGAATATCTATTTCGATTTTTTTTAATAATGTAATATGATAGTTTAATGATAATATACCGTAAATGAAAGATAGAAGATAATTTTTTTCCCTTGAATAACGAATTTTTTTAAATAAAATGATGCATCATTAGGAACTTAATTCGTTAATCATTTATTTATTGGATCGGGTGGGTGGGTGGAATCGGGTCGGGTAAGACCAGTTTAGATTAAATAAATAAAAAACCAATTAGGGTTTGGTGGGGCATGAGAAATTCAGAAGAAGCGAGTCTGTCTATTTAGAACACCTCTCCGCAGTGTTGGCTCCGTTCCCGGCGTCTCAAGTTAGCCATCTACGGTGCGTCCATTGTCAACGCACAGTAAGCCTTTTTTTTTTTTCTTATTAGGATTATGTTAATCAAATTATCGTTTATTACAATTCAAACTTTTAATGCATTTTCTGTATGTTGTTCTTTGCTTTGTATTGTATTGTATGTATTCCCTGTCATGTGACTTCAATGAGAATAAACTTCATACCGTTATCCTGTGTTCTGTACTCAATTATGTAGTCCCCAAACCACACCTTTATTGGATTTGTGTTCGTTATGTTGCTAATCTGTATTTTATGTCTTGGGTAATTCGTTTCTTCTAGTCTATGTTCTGCATTCTAGCTGTTTGATGATGTTCCTTACACTTAACAGGTTAATTGTTTAATACTAACAAAAATGAAACATAAAATCAAAGACATCTTTTAAAAAAAGGGTTATGTTCCTAAACTTGAAACAATGTTCTACTGTATGAGAGGATTATAGTTCTATTTCTTTCGGGTTCTTGTTTGACCCCCTACAAGTTCTGTTGCCGGATTTTTCCAAATTTCCTGTATTAACGCAATGCTTGTTTGGTATTTATATATGTATGGAAATTTCAGATTCTATGCTGGGCATATCTTTGGAGGATCTGTGTTTTTGGTGAGATTAATTTTGTAGTGATTAGCCTTGTCAAGCTGTGTAGAGAATGCCTCTTCAACTTTTTGAGGGCAGTGATTCCGAAAATGATGACATTTCAAAAATCAATATCGACGAGGGGTATGCTCGTAAATTTGAGCACAACAAGAAGCGGGAGGACCTCCAGCGGTTTGAGGAATTAAAAAAGAAGGGTGTTATTGATTCACCTTCATCCTCCCATTCTGGAGGTGAGGAGGACTCCGAGTCTGAGCCATTAGATGATGATGATGACGAAGAGAAACTTCGTAATTCTACAAAGTTTGACAAGGAGCTCTTTGGTGCCTTAATTAGGGTGAAGAAACAAGATCCTATTCTTAAGCAAAAGGATGTTGAGCTTTTTGATACGGATGATAGCAGAGATGATGAAAGTAACGAGGAGGGGAATCTTAAATCAAAAGACCAAAGGGTTGAAAAGCCAATGTATTTGAAGGATGTGATGGCAAAGCATTTGATTGAGGAGGGGGCAGATTTTGGCCATGAAGAGGAAATAGATGAAAGGGTAAAGCAAAAGGCTAAGAAGGTAATGCCTTCCAAAGATGAGCATTTTGTTAATAAAGATGGGAAGAAAACTTATGGTGATGAGCAGGAGGAATTGAAAAGGGCTTTTCTGAGAGCTGTAGAAAAGGAGGGTTTGGAGGATGGTGAAGAAGAGTTTTTCACTGTAAAGGGGAAAGAGGGCGAAGAGGATAAAGTAGATAGTGATCACAAAGAGCTTGAGGAGAAGCTGGATGAATATTTTGGTGGAGATGTAGAATCAAATGAAGAATCCAAGTTTCTGAGAAGCTTTTTCATGAACAAAATGTGGGTTGACAAGAGTGGGAAGGATCTGGATGTTGGAGTGGACACAGATCTTTCTGAGGATGACATAGATCTCGAAAGAATGGAAGAATATGAATATAGGTATCAGGAAAATCCAGGAGATAGGGTGTTGGGTCATGCTCGGAAAGTGGAGGGATCAGTGAGGAAGAAGACAAATACAAGGAAAGAGCAGAGAAAGAGCAAGGAGGAGAGAATGGCTATAGCACAAAAGGAGAGGGAGGAGGAGTTGAAGCATTTAAAGAATTTGAAGAAGCAGGAGATACAGGAGAAGGTTAAAAAGATAATGGAGACTGCAGGGATTAATGATGATGATCTAATCCCATTGTCTATGGCAGAAATTGAAGAGGAATTTAACCCGGAGGAGTATGATAGAATGATGAAGAAGGCATTTGATGATAAATATTACAATGCAGAGGATGCTGACCCGGACTTTTGTAGTGACAACGATGACATTGAGAAGCCGGATTTTGAAAAGGAGGATGAATTGCTTGGGCTTCCTAAAGGCTGGGATGCAAGTGGATCTAATGATGGGTTTTTGGCTGCAAGGGAAAAAGTGTTGAAAGAAAAGATTGAGAATACTAGTGATGATGATCTCCCAGAAGGAGGAGATGAAGAAGGAGATGAGGAAGAAGAGAAGATTCCCGAGGAAGGTAGTCGGAAGAGGAAGCGCAAAACAGCACTTTTGGAGAAAGCAAGACAGGCAATGATGGATGAGTACTATAAATTAGATTATGAGGACACAATAGGGGACCTGAAGACAAGATTCAAGTATGCGAAAACAAAACCAAATAGATTTGGCATGAGTGCCTCAGAGATACTACTGATGGATGACAAGGAATTGGGTCAATATGTTTCCTTGAAAAAGCTTGCTCCCTACCGCGATGAAGAATGGAAACTAAGCAAACAAAAAAGATACGCGCTGAAGATGAGGGCTAAGGAGCTTCTACGTGCAAGTTTGGATAAGAAGAAAAGGAAGAAGTCAAAGGTTGATTCTGGCAAGAAAACTTCGTCAAAAAGTGTCGTGGAGGAAGAAAAAGCAAGCCCTGGAGAATCAAGTGTTAATACGGATAATTTGTCAAGGAAAGCCAAGAGAAGGCGGCAAGGGGCTAATTTGAAGTTATCACAGTTGAGGCTTAAGGCTTATGGTAAAATCCCCTCAAAATCCAAGCATGGAGGAAAGCACTAAAAGTTATCAATAATTTTTGCAGGTAATGATTTGTCAAGCACTAGAATTCAATGGTTTAGTGAAACATTTCCTTTCTGTTTAACAAGAAATTTTATTTAAAAGTAGTTTGATTAATTATATTCAGTCGCGATTGAAGTTAAATGGTATCGAGTTTATTTATTTTATTCTTGAAAATATTTTTCTCTCCTTCCACAACCTCGTCCGTAAGTAACTTTTGGGTGTTTTGCAGAAGGAACCAACTAACCGAGGAATTTATGATTTAGAAGAGAATTGGAGCTTAAGTTACAAAATACTGTGTGGTGGATGTGTTGGCCAAAGTGTTTATGGAGAGAAGTTTTGTCTGTCGTTATATTTTCTCCGAATGATTAGAGTAAATGGAATTTGTCAGTAAACTGTCAATTGGACCAGCAATTCGTTTTGACCAAACGATGGTGCTCGTTTCTGTATTTTTTAACATAGCATTTGGAATTTTTGCTTTAATATATGTTTTTTTCTCGTGGATTCATAAGTTCTTTCTGATTTAAGTGAAGTTGCAACCGATTCTACAACTTAAGTGAACCCAAATTTTACCACAACTACAGTTTTATGTAATACAAGTACACAACCAACAAATTAATTTACTGATCGCGGGGCTCATCCAGGCCAGAGTAGTAATGACGAAAAGCACACGAAAAGTCTTTGGCTTCATGGCCATTGCTGCAGAGCTCAGTATATCTGCACAAAACAAAGTTCATTAGTAAATAAACTGCTTCATATTATAATTTGCACTCAAGTAAGATGCCAAAGAAAACCTGTTCCCATTGCTCTTTAAAGAAGTTAAAGCTATATTGTTCAAACAGGAAATTATATATTTTGGTTCTACTAAAAATCCAAATTATATTATACTTTGACACCAGTAAAACGTGTGATTTTTTTGCAGTGGAAATGCATTTATACGAAATTAATGAATTGAAATTTTTGGATATTAATTTGATAGTAAAATAGTAATTGGTATTGCAGTGATAATGGCATGTCATTGCATAACTCGAAAGTGTTAGTTCAAGCTCAACTAGTATACAAGGTATATAAAGCACATCTGATAAATTTTCCCATTCATTCCTGATAAACTATTGACATATGAGGACCAAACATTCATGAATTTGGGAAATTCATCCAACATTTTCGTGTCTAATTATTTACCAAAATAATTAGTTAAAAAATGTACACTGATAGAGCTGTGTCCGTATATGGCCCTCATATTCAACATAAATTGATTTATCCAGTTGGTAGTTTGCATAATTTGTTTTGCTTTAATAAAAGCACTGTTTGCACCTTAATGCACATTCATATTATGTTTTAAGGTACAAAAAACATAAAATGCAAAGAGTTGTACATGAAATGCAAACTCTGTGCATGCAAAAGAGGGACTTACATCTTTTGAGCTTGTGATGTTAGTGGGAATTTGCATCCAGCCAGTTTTGCTGATTCTACTGCTAGGTTCAAGTCTTTTGCCTGGAACACACAATTAATTTGGCTTACTTTTAAGAACCTAAAATTCAAACTTCAGCAAACACTTACAAACTTGTTTATAGAACTTCAAATTAAATAAATAATAAAATTGATCACAGAAAGAAAAAGAAAAGAAACCACAATAGACTTCGCATTCAGTCTAGAAACAATTTTTTTGTTATAAAAATCTATACTAGCAAGTTCTACATATTTTTGAATATGGAATCCAACATGAGGTTTCACAAAACAAAAAAGGAAGAAAGGATCCCGAAAAAGGTATAATAGATCGCCAGGAGCGAAGTGAAAATAGTAAAGGAAAAGAGAAGCAGCATAATTCAAACATCATTCATACAAGACATGCAAAAGCTCTACAAAATAAATTTTTGCAATGAAAAAAAAAAAAATAGCTGGTAGTTCCTAGGAAGTAGCCTAATAAAACAGAGTAGAACAGAGATTTGTCACAAACCAAGTTTACAGAGTAGAACATTGAGTTTTGTCATAAACCAAGTTTTCAAAATGGCATTTGATTAAGGTAATTTTATTAGTTTCACTTGGAGCTGTTCTAGGTCTACAATCTAAAGGCATGTACTAAGTTCATTTTTTTTTCTGTTTTTCTGGACAAAAATCGCAAATTCTTACTTACTAATTAATAATTTAACATGTATTGTGTTGCTAAAGGGAGCATGTAAATTTCAGAAAGAACATGACCCAAGGTAGGGAGGGGTTTTTCAGAGAGAAAATAAAAGATTGGTTACTTATGCCAATGAGTGGCTATTCACTAACCACTCATCCTTTGAATATGACCAACTAATTGAGTACTTGATCATTCTGAATTGAAAACGATTTCAACAAGAATAATTTGTAATTCTCCCAAATAAATTTCAGAATAAATAAAAAATTGATCATTATTATTCTTGTAATTATGTGTCCTTGCTCTGGGTTGAGCTTATCCCTCCTAGCAATACATTTTGCGAGTTTGTACTGTCGGAATATATTAGTAGGTCTAAATGACCGCTCTGTCATACTAAAGATTTCCAAATGGTACAATTAGCCTAATTAAACATGTGCAGGTAGAGTTAAAGGTTAGTTACTTACCATAAGCTTGGAAGCAAATCCTCCTATATAATCCCTTGACGAAGGCACCCCTTCCATCAGCCCAGGAACTGGGTTGTAAGCATCACTGTAATTCATGCAACTAAAACCTATTAATTTGATACTATAAAAACCAAAACATTAACTTCTAAGAAATTCCTTAAAGGTTGTGAACTAATCTATATATGAAAAATTTATTGCTGAAAAAGGAAGCATAATTTTGTTTTCGGGAGAAAACTACAAGCAAAGGGTCTCAACGAATATAACAAGACAACAGATACGAGGACAGTCTTTTATAGGAAAAAAATACCAAGAACGAGTTTGGAATGTGTCCTTTGCAGTGAAGCTGAGTAAAGACAACTAGTTATGTGTCTCTCAGATGATGTACTTCAACATTACAGCCTTTTGAATTTCATGTTACTTTCATTTGTATTAGGGGAACAATACTCCTTACCGATTAATTTATATTTACAGTATGACAGTTACTAACTCTAAGGCCTTCAAGAGTCTTTGCTACCACATTTTGTCAATGATGGTGGTGATTATAGTTCCGTAGACAATTGACTCTTTGAGTAGAGAGAGAGAAAAGAACCACATACCTACTCCAACATCGAGCACTGGAGCAGTTAAATATATTTGTCAACGTGCTAGCAGAAACACCTAGAGATTGGCCTAGAGCAAGAGCTTCTGATATTCCAAGCATGCTCACAGCCAAAGCCAAATTATTGCAGATTTTTGCTGCCTAATAACAAAACCCAAGACTAATACGTGACTTACAGTTAAACAGGCATTTGGGAGTACCAATAAGTAATGTGTAACTTACGGAACCACTTCCTGCTCCACCACAATATATTGCACTTTTACCCATTGAAAAGAGTATGGGTTTTGCAGCAAGAAATGCTTCCTCAGAACCACCAACCTGGGGAAGGTCCATTACATGTTCATTACTCAATTTTTTCCAAAACCTTACAACTTTTTTCTATGACTGTTTTAGCAGTGTTACCTCATTCCCAGGGGCAATTCATAACATTACAACCTTTTTCAATTAGCCAATAGTACTTTTGATGCATTATATATAATATTGCGGCAGGATTATGATCAAAATTTAACATCAAATTTTGAACGAACACACTAAACTTCAGTGAACTCCTAGTTTGGTCACCTGAGCAACAAGTTGGTACTTGAATGATACTCTTTTGACACCAGAATAGTCCAACAGTTATTGCAAACTTAGAACAGATTGAGACTACAATTAATGACCCTACTTTTTCAAACACCAAATTGGGAGTATACTCTAAAAATTAACATCTTCAATGGGAATTGGAAAAGTTAGTGATACAATGTTCGTTTGGTTTCTGGCATCAAACAATTAAGCCACAATTATATTGTAGTTTTATGTAGATTCTTAGCATGTTAGAATAAAACATAACAATACCATAAAAGTAAGCGTCCCAGCTTCAGCTGCAGTTACACTTCCGGAAACCGGAGCATCTAACTTGAAAGGTCTTTCCCAATCACCTGCACAATATATAATCATTGAGTACCACAACACTAAAGGAGTAAATTGTTCAACAACCTAGTGATTGATTGAAACGCTAGAAGAGGAGGATGTTAGGACAGCCCCTCTGTACATTAATAAAGAATAATATAACAAGACAACTTATACTCTAGAAGACTCTGTCTAACACCTACACATTTATATTTTCAAAATGAATACAGATTTCATTCTATTTGCGAGGCAACAACTGGTGATAAAATGTGAAAATCTACTCATGCTAAAAGCTAGACAACTGAACACAACAGAAAGTGGTAGGCAATTTTCAGTTTGGGATCAGTTAGGTTATCGTAGTTCTATGCTTATTTCACACATTCCTTAACTGCAGATCTGTTAATAACTTCAAAATCAATTAAAAAGTTGAAGGAACATGATGCAACATAATGACTGAAATTAGATTCATCCTTATGAGAAAGACAGTTGAGACTGATTGGAATAACGTTAGAAACATTTGCCACGTGTGATTGATGAAAGAAACAAACTCTGAGGTGACAACTGTTAAGAGCTTCAGAAAATAAATTACAGAATCTTTATTAAATATCTGAATGGTAATATGACAATCGATAGATTTGCCACATATGATTTACAAAGAAAATAAACTCAAAGGTAGAAAGTGTTAAGAGCTTCATAAAATAAATCAAAGGATCTTTATAAAATATTTGAATGGCAAGATATATATAATGCAGAACCCCAGCTTTGTGATTTTAACAATAGACATGATACTCTGGGTTTCTGTGTAGACCAAAATGAACAAACACAATGAGATAAGTGTTCAACACATTCCATGAGGAGGATAAAAGTTCCACTCAAGTTTTAGACAAATACCAGAATTTTTGTGAATTGGATACCATAGCCATATACACAAGTGAAAGACATTTTCATAAAATGGTCAAGGATTTTCCATTAGCAACAAATTATCATGAATTAGTATGATAAAAATAACTCTATGGTGCTAAAAGGAGTAAGAAATTCATACATTCGAAATTTAAGTTACAACAATTTACTTGGTTAACATTTCACTTCATGTTACCTTTCTTTTCTTTTAGAATATAATTAGAAACTGTGGCAGAAAGATTTCTTGATGTTTCTGGATCAATAGTGGATGAATCTAACAACAACCATGGCCTTAGGAGTTTTCCACCATGAAGCAAACCATTTGTTCCAGTGTAAACATCAATCACCTACTTAAATTAAATATGGATGTTATTTTGGTATCAGAACAAAGTCATATAATAATATTGGGAGCATTAAGACAATTCATTGAAACCTGAAATATGCTAAATGAGATATTCAAGTGCACACCTTAGAAAACTGTTCAGCTAAATAACAGTTTACAATTCAAGGAAGTCTGCTTTAAATATTGATGCCACCATTTATGTAAAGCTAAAGCTAAATGGCAGAAAGGATACAATCAGACTATACAATAATTTGACACAAGAATTGACTATTAAATAAGTTCATTTATATGCCTCCAAATATACATTACAAATCCAATGTTATTTCAGTTAATGTGCTACACTAGGTTAAATAGCAAGGAATTGATGACAAAAATGAGAAAATATTAGGTTTCATCATGTTACAGAATCAAAAGCCACTTTTTCTGTATATATGACAGCATTATAGGTTACATCAAACATTTTTTAAATTCTTTTTACCAAAGAAACTATATGGAGAAGTTGACAATCTTATAATCTGAGCCAGTTTACAAAATATTTGAAATCATAATTCAAATAATAAGTGGTTGAAGAACGATCCAAGAACATGAAGCCATGAAAGATGTAATGCATTTACATGTAAAGGAATGCCTTTTGAAACTAATGACCGTACTCACGTGGGCAGAAGTAGGTAACATTGTGATTACAACATCACTTGCTTCTGAAACTTCATAAGGTGTTTTCTTTGTGGGGATTCCCATCTGAGAGAACATGTCGAGAACATCAGAGTTTCTGCCAATTTTTAACAAATTCAATTAACAACACTACAAGCATTCTGTCAAAATAAGTAAAATTTGAAACAACTGAAAGGCTGAGATGGAGGCCCAAATAGAAAATGAGTAAGCAGTTTAAGGATTTACAGGATGATCTTAGAATATTAGAATGTATTATAAGTTTATATTTTAATTTCCCTACATATAGTGACACTTGTGGGTCATTTTTCAGTTATTGACATCTTTCAGGTGATATAAGTGTATTCTTCGTATACCAACAATAAAAAATATTAATCTTTAACTATTATCTTCTCAATAGTTCTTTAATGGATGATAATTAGTTTTACAGTAGTGTAACTCTCAGCTTTCTAACAAAAACCCAATTATATTAGCAGTGCCATTAACTCAGACTCCCTCTGAATCATACTCTCAAATCCATGTCCCAAATATCTATATTTTATAAATTGCCTCTACAAATGAAATGAAAAAAAACATAGTACTCTCCGAGGACAAATTTAAGAACAAGGGCATGATAAGATCAGGAAATTGGAAATGCTTAAAAGATTACAGGTCATGAACTGTAAGACTGAATCCAGCTTTGATCAGATTATTTGCCATTCGGGACCCCATATTTCCAAGCCCAATGAATCCAATATTCTGCAGTGCATCAGCGAAGAGAAAAGGTGAAAATTTAGAAACCAAGCATCAACTTAGCAAGTAACAAGTCAAACAAAAGGGTACATACTCATGCCCACATTCAGTGTTTTTGCATACTCAATTTCAGCTTAGAAAGGCAAAAATTAATGACAAAATTAGAGAAAAACCTGCAAGTGAGGAGGGGGACCCTGTGCCGAAGAGAAAGTGCGTAATGAAAAACATTTCGAAAGAGAAAGCAAAGATTTCACCCTGCAAATCGCCATAGATACCCTTTCTATCTGTGTTCTTTTAGTTCAATTTCCTATAATGACACTTTTTTTCTTCGCAAAATCAAATGAGACACTCACAGTGGAACGAAGGAACCACATGCTTTAATATAAGATCAATTTAAGTACGAAACAAACTTCAGTGTCAGCATGGATTTGTTGAGATTGACATCTGAATTTTGTGTCAATTTCTACGTTAAAGTTTAAATCCATTACTAATTAATAAAGGCAAGTGCGACAAATACACTTTTTTTTTTTTATTAAATTGAGGATATGATGTATTCGAAGCATAGTATTTATTTATTTTATTCGACATTCTATGCTATGATTTATCATTATTAATAATATCCTTCCATTTACAATCACATTTTCTTAGTGTTGAAGACAAGGTTTTAACGAATTAAAAATTTATAATATTTGTACAGATTATCCAATTTGATATTAATAATAAGATTAAGTATATGTTTCTATACACTATTCTTTCTAATCCCCTTTACAAAAAACAAATGATCATTTAACACGATTTTTATTTAATTTTTTGTAAAAAAGATATGGCATAGTATTTTAAATATACTCTTTATACAATTTACGAATTTTTATCCTTATTTAATTATTTATTTTAATTTATAAATTTTAATCTGAAAAAAAAGATAAAACAAAACTTATGGATAAGTATGAATCATTCACGCCGCATGACGATAATCTAGTCCACCTTTCAGACCATCATATTATAATCTTGTTTGCATATTTCTTTAATATTCAATTCTTTTATTTATTCCTTCCAAAAAAAATATTTTATTTATAAATTGCGTTGGGACAATAAATTATAAGAAAAAGTTAAATATTAATGCCTAAAAATGAAGCATTGAAAATAAATTATAAGAAAAAGTTAAAACAATTACCTAAGTATGGAAAACGTTAATAAACTTGCTAATTTTTTATAGTTATATGCTTAAGATCTCTAACTATGTTAATTATTATTTTTATGATGAATAATGTGTAGTGTAATGATTAAGATAAACTTATCTTTCTACTCTTCTTTATATTTTTTTTTTTTTTACAAAAATACGAGGTTGGCTCGTAATTGTAGTAATTTATTATCAATTTAATCTGAAGATGTACTTGTTATCAATTTAGGTTTGTAAACTTTATCAATAAAAGCAAACCAGTTCTCAAGTATGTACAAGTTCATTGATTATATTTGCATTGGTTTTAAGTAAAATAAAATAGAAAAAGACTACGTGAATAAAATAAACTAAGATAGTAAAATGAATATATCCAATAATTTATTTAACAAAAGAATGTGAAAGACCAAACATTTACAGTAATTCCTAGTTTTAGTAATGTACTCAATTTTAAAGATAAATATGTTTTTGTCTTTTAACTTTAACTTTGAGTGAATTTTAGAATTAGTCTATTTTAAAATTTTGGATCAATTAAGTCATTAATCTTTCAAAATACGTGAATTTAGTAATTTTAATCAAATTTTGTTAAGTTTATTTGACATTTTAAACGTGTTTCATACTAGTATTTAACTTAACATTAAAGTAAAAATGTGTCAAACAATATAAACAACTCAAATAGAGTCCTAAATTACGTACGAAACATCAACTAAACCTAATATAATTTGATTAAAATGACTAAATCCACGTATTTCGAAAGATGAAGGAATAAACTGGTCCAAAATTTTGAAATAAACTAATTCTAAAATTCATTGAAAATTAAAAGACCAAAAACATATTTAACCCCAATTTTAATAATGTGTATATTGAGTGGTAGATTTTAATAGAGTAGATTACTCGTTGTTGATCTTCTATTCTATTGTTTAATCTAGTGTTTTTATTTTTTAATATTTATTTTTTCTGGGTAAGGAAAGTTTTATTGGTAATTAAAAATAATGCAGTTGTTCTGTATTATTTATCTATATAGCAGGAGGAAAATAAATTCATTCATAACCTCTTATTTTATACGAAAAAAATATTTGAATAACTTTATATAATTAGAAGTACCTGGAGCCAATCTTATATATTGAATTTCAGTACTTGATCAAGTTTTAAGGGGTTGTATCGAAACCACCACCAGAAGAATGTAAAGAAAGTGTTTGATAGGATATTTAAGTTGAAATTGAAGGTCGTGAAGTAAAGTGTTTTCTAGGTATCAAAGAATACGCTTTAATGTTGTCATCCAACTTGACTTCAGAGGTTCATTCATAAGTTGACATACAACTCTATTCTTGTGGAAGGCTTTCAAGAATCACATCTTTGTGTTCTTGAATTGACACCAGATCTCTGTTCTAAGTTGCCATGCCTATGATCGAGTTTGTTTGTGGAAGTATTCATGAATTTTGTTTCAAACTTCAAAATTAAGAAGTTACTCTATGATCAATGTTTTAAAATAGGTATAATTACTAATTTGATATTCCAACTTTTTGGTAAAGTTCAATTTGGTATCCATACTTTTGGTTTGTTCAATTTAGTACTCAATTATCTAATCATTCAATTTGGTCATCTATGTTAAGTTGGAATTAACATCATGTCCATATAGAATGCGTGTCAAATCATGAAATTTTAAATTTTTTATTTTTTAAATTATTTTTTTTAACTCCAATTAAAAATAATTTAACATAAGAGTTTCAGTACAAACAAAAAATGCAAAAGGTTTCTCAATATTTTCTTGAGATACAATCCAGTGTAAGGCAATATTTGACCAGAAGTTAATCCATGATAGATAGATATATGATATAAAATATAAGGTGATGCATGTGTTGTTCATAAAATATAGCAAATATATAAAAGATTGAATGAGTCTATAGTCAAGACCATTGCAATTGAATTAACAGAAAACATATCGATGAGGTGTTTGCTACAAATACAATATCTGTCGTTGAACAGTCAAAACAAAAAATAAAAGAAAGTGACGCAAAGGAAAACGGAGTAAAAATAAGAGAACAACATGACAAGTGAATTCCTGTATTTATCGATGTTCATTTATAATTAAGTTTTCTTTAGAGTATATTAATTGTGTATAAATTATAAAATAATAAGTATTTCATTGGATAACTCTCACAAATTGCTGAATCATACTGACTGAAACTTTGTATTTTGCATGCAAATATTACAAAGAGTTAAATATTTTCATAATTCCTAAATTGAAGGCAAAATTAAAATTTGTCTTTGTTTTAAAACTTTGATACATTTTTAATCTCAAATTTTAATTTTATGAATAATAAAAAAAATAAATTCAACAAGATTATGAAAAAAAAAACTGAATTAGAACATAAAAATTGTGTATAATGCATCAACAACGTTGATGGTGGACTTAAAGATGCACTTCAAGGTGTTGAAAATAAAGAATGTTTTTTCCAATGTGAATGATCTTTGACATGATAAAAGGTTGATGAGATGCAAGTGATCAAGATCATTGGTGATGAGGAGAGTGCCTCTAGATTAAGATTAATATTTTAAGCTTTTTAGAAGATGAAATCAAATATATTTTTATAAGAATTGTTATTTTTTATATAAATCACCATATAATAACCTTTTTCAATTACTTAATAATGTGATATTATATCTAGATGTGATGATTCCCAAAAGTTGTAAAAGGTAGAGGGTAAGAGTAAACATTTTTTTAATGATTAAAATTTAAATTCCGTAAATATATAGACAAAAACATGTTAAACTTTTAATAATATTGAGGATGTTTAATAATTTATTTTTTTACAGATATTAGCTAATATTGATTATCAAATAAATATTTGCTAAAGTTGAAATTAACCGTAATATTATATAATTACAATTTTCTTTAATACAAATAAAGTATTTTTATAGTTGTGCATCTTCTAGAGTTATTTTTATCCACAGGAAATTGCATTCAGATTAGAATATATTAAATAGGTTTAGTTGACTGAATATGAGGGGTGACTTACAATAAATAGATCTCTCATTAATGTTGGATAGTTACTTTACCATGATAAAAATGTTCAAAATGTCAATGCTTTTTCGTTTTTCTTGCTGTGTTGCTACTAAATTCGCACTCAATCAATTTGGTTTACTTAATGAAAATCATTCAAACATAAACTATCAAAATTCATTATCCATGCTTTTGGCAAACGTCATGGCTTAGAGCATAAGAAAGCAAAACTCAGCATCTATTGCTATATAAATCTTTGTTCAAGGTTCACAATTGAACCACTGTAGCTGAATAATCATTTCCTAGTTACCCTATTCTTTCAGGTATGTCCCTTCATCTCCCACTGCCACTATTTTCCACTTCTTGCAACATACTTTACATTCATCTGTCACAAAAAGTTCTCAGAAACTTGAATCTCACTACCCCTGGTTTACTTCTGTTTGTTCATTAATTTTGTCTTTTTATTATAATAACTCTTTTGTTCTAAGATTTAATACAGAAGAAATATAATTTATGCATGATCTTTATTTTAGTTTTCTACTGTGGTTAGTGGTTTTCTGAAGATGAGACACAGTTTCCTTAACTTTACTTACAGTTAACTATATATAGCTGATAAAGATTATGCAAATGCTAACAGATATTCGACATGAGATTGGTTTCATGGGGACTATTATTACTCTTGGTTTCATGCACAACATACTCATCAACCGCTCTGGGGAAACCTGAGAACAACATAAAAACATCTGTTTTTTTATCACCCAAGTTTGAGCTAGGTCCAGGGTCAGTTGCAAACAAATTTTATTTTGATGTTGATTTTCCAAGAGGCCATATTGCACTCAAAAGTTTCAATGCTGAAGTGGTTGATGAGGCAGGGAAATCAGTACCTCTGCAAGAAACATATCTCCATCACTGGATTGTAGTAAAGTACCACCAACCTAAGAATGTGTCACACAATAACAACCAAACAGATATTGTTGAACTGAGAAACAGTGGGTTGTGCCAGGAAGATGTTCTTGGGCAGTATTTTGGGCTTGGATCTGAAACAAGAGGAACTGCCACTGATATTCCAGACCCTTTTGGGATAGAAATTGGAAACCCTTCAGAAATTCCATATGGTTATGAGGAGAAGTGGTTCTTCAATGTGCATGCCATTGACACAAGGGGTGTGGAAGATAGGATGGGGTGCACTGAGTGCAGGTGTGACCTATATAATGTTACAAAGGATGGGAATGGAAAACCTTTGAGTCCATATTACAAAGGAGGTTTGGATTGTTGCCCTGATAATTCCCACTGCAGGTTGAAGAAAGGCTTCAAGGGTCCAAAGAGAAGCCTATATCTGAGATACACAGTGAAGTGGATCAACTGGGATAACTATGTGGTGCCCCTTAAGATTTATATACTTGATGTGACTGATATTTTGAATGTGTCCAAAGGAATGAGTCCAAAGCATACTTGCAAGGTAAGTGAATCATTTCTCTAGAAACATATTCTAAAGGATTACTTTACTCTGCAAGTTAGGTTCAATAATTGTATTAACACCTCATGCTTTGCTTTTTATAAACTACACCTATTTTTTCTCTCTCTGTATACTGTTTTTACACATTGACTTTATTAGATGTAAGTAACAAAGGATTTATATATTTGGTTCAGATTGAGTATCAGGTTGAAGCTTGCAGCAAAGGCTACAACAGTAGTAGTGCTTGCATTGATGTAAGGAAAACAAGCCTCCCAATGCAAACTGGTGGTTATGTAATCTATGGTGTTGGTCATGTACACTCAGGTGCAACTGCTTCAACTCTATATGGACAGGTGCTGTTCAATAATTATAATTTTTCATTCTAAACAGATCAATATTTTTTATATTAGTCAAATTAGTAATAAGAAAAATGATATAAGCATAGAAAATGGTGCTGCGTATACTTTTACCCTTAAAACTAGTACTTCTGATAAAAATGCAGAAAATCATTTTAGGATTTAGTTCATTTACTAGTAGTAGCTCTCTCTTTTTCAATCTCTTTTATTGTTATACACTTCTTTTGCTTGTCCTGATGCACTATTCCAACATTCTCCAGCAAATTTAATTAAAGGAAGAAAGTATTTACATTCTTTGAGCCCGTGTCATTGTAACATGATTTGTAAGATGTTTGTTTATACCCCAATGGAAAGAAATTGTGAGATGTTAACTAAGTCATTGAAATTTTGCTGTGAAAATAATTCAGGATGGGGGAGTGATTTGTTCTTCAATACCAAAATATGGAAATGGAAATGAAGCAGGAAATGAGAAAGGGTATGTTGTAGGAATGTCCACATGTTATCCTAAACCAGGTTCTATCAAAATAAAAGATGGTGAAACCGTAACTCTAGAGGTTAGATACAGCAACAGCCAAATGCACTCTGGAGTAATGGGGCTTTTCTACATCTTGGTGGCAGAACAACTTTCATATTAACACAACCTTTGAAATTTCTGTGTCTTAATGATACCTGTGATATCATTTTGGAAGTGGATCCAAGACACTATTCTATCATATCTATATGAATAAGTGGAATAAAATAAAGGTAGCACTGTGATTTGTAATATAATAGGTAAGTACTAATGTATTAAGTTTATATATATATATATATATATATATATATATATATATTTTAAAAAATAATAAAAATAAATATATATAAAATATATATATATATATATATATATATATATATATATATATATATATATATATATATATATATATATATATATATCAGCTGGTTCTTTTGTAACATGTGATTGTGTTGTGTGTCGATTTTACCTTGTAAATTATATATAAACAGCAAGTCAAAGTAAAATTTAAAGTTCTTTCAAGATTAAAAGGTAATATGATGATAAATTAATTTAAAATAAAAAATATACATATTGGAAAGCGTAAATAAAAAATCTCCTCTGCATATTTCATATCATCCAGATATAATTGTTATGGAGCTGTAAATAATCTGAATTATTTGTGAATTACACACAAAAGACTCAAGTTTGATTTAGATTAATTTTTAAAATAAGTCAAAAATTTAAATTTTATAATTTCGACAATTATAAATCATGAATATCATTAATAGATAGGAAAATTAAACTTACAGGCTTAATAGCATATCACATTTATATTTCTAATTGTAGATTGTTATCCAGTTAAATATCTTATAATGTAGTAAATTGATAAAGTTAATTAAAAAAAAAAAACTCAAGCTAAAGGAATTAAATTGTAAATTACATATGCAAATTAAACTTTCACGTTTCCAAAAAGTTCATCTTTTCGTAATTATGTAAAAATGAATTAAGCTTAACTAACTAAGTGAAGCTTGACTAATTATTTATTTTGATAAATCAATCCTAAATTTCTAGTATTTCACTTTACCCATTCGTAATTGTTATGATATCATGTACTCATATTTTCCAATGTTTTTCTTGGCACTGTCGCAGTTCTCTTACCACTAACAACGCAGCATTTCAAGTGACTGGTATACTTGTCCATTAATTCTTTAGTTGTTTCTATTTCTTGTGGAAATGGTATTTTATGAAAAGGGTGAAAATGTTCTGAGAGATAAGTTGTGTTATTTTGGTGGTAGAGTGTCAGGTTTTGCAGTGATCATATTCAAACTACTCAAAATGAGTTTATTGGCCCAATATCATCATACTAACATGCCTATTTTACCCTTGCACACAACAAAAGACTAAAGAATTATAAACAAATATTACAACCTACAGTGCCCCCCTAACCTCCTTCAAGGAATTCAAGATTTCCTTGCAAACTATCTTCTTGGCTGTGCCCTGAAGAGCAGAACCAGTATATTCATGTTGGTGAATAACCCCATCTGCTTCTACTTCCATCTTAAATCTGGTTACACCATCCTTACGGGACACAACCTCTTGTATAATATTATAACTTCTTTTTTGGCATAGTTCATTCAACTCTCGGACGGGATGGAGCTTCAATGTTTCAGGTGTGACAAGGGGTTCTAAAAGTGGCCTTATGCTTTGCCACACAACCTCCATATTGTACCCTGAATCAACTAGTATTGCTCCAGCCAGGGACTCTATAATGTCTCCAAGTACCTATCAAACAGTAGGAACAAACTTATGAGTTTTGTAATGGCTATTGCATTGCAGCAGAACATCTAGGACAGAAAATGGAATGCGCTGCAAAACTCACAGAAAGCATATACCAACTGTGGGAAGATTTTTTCATAAACCCATAATGCAGGTAATTTTTCCTACCATCACTTAGACTTTCTCTAAAAAGTTTATCCACCACAATAATCAGAATTTATTTAGTTCAACATTGTCAAGGATACTCTGAAGTGAACTTGTCTATAAAATGCAGGAGTAAGCATTATTCACCCTGGAATTTATGGTAGATACACCAGATAAGGCGTGCATATTTTAAAGTCAAGTGCACTTTCAAGGAACTTTTTTCTCTATTCAAAACACCGATGACAATGTATGTTAGCATTCACTTTACTAAACAATAATAACCAAGTGGATCTATGAGCCAAATTTTAACAACTAACCTTAGGGAGTGATGTCTCTGACCCGTATCCAAAAGTTGATGACGAAGACAACTTATCAAAATTGACAAGTGTAACAGCAATATGCTTATGCAGTTCTTGTGAGGCATGAAGTACATGCTTGTGTAACCCATGGTTAATAGCGGACCACGCATAACAATCATTATTCACAGAAGCTGACCTCATGTCAGTTAACTGCCCAGGTGACATGCCAGGATATTTATTGTACAAATGCCAAGTAATGAGATAATCCAACACTGAATCTCCGAGAAATTCTAGTCGCTGCAGGAAGAGGAGCATATTATTCATGAATTGCGATAAAAGAATCAAAAGTAAGAAGAATATGAGAAAAACATTGATTTATCAAGAAGGATGTGTACAATTACTATTTATTGGGTCCCACCAGGCCAGTCTGTATGGAGTTGGTGAAAGTTCATTCATGCATAATAAATACATGCTAACGTCCCTATCTTGTTCCCATATAATGAACAATAACTACAGTACATACCTGATAACATCTAGGAATTTCAGGAAGCATGTAGGAACCATGGGTCAAAGCTTCCACTAAAAGAGTACGGTCATGGAATGAGTACTTCAATTGTGATTCTAAATGACTGACATGCACCAGTTTCTCTGGTTGAATGTCAAAGTGTCTCTCATAGGGCATTTTATTAAAGCTAACTTTAATACCAACCCAGTCCATAAACAACAGAGCAGCCTTTTCACCACCACTGCTGAGGAAGGCACCAATTAGTGCCTCAACAACATCAGCAATGATCTTTCGATTTAATTTCCTTTCTCCCATAACATAAACCTTTTTCCCCCCACTAACCAACTCTTTCAATTTAAAATCTTCAGATTTATCACCTGGAATGGTCCAGGTATGAGGATCAAAAGGTTCATTTTGTATGAAGCCCTGCAAATCAAAATAGTGCAGAATTAAGAATTCTGAAGTTTCAAGATGATAATGCAGTCCTCATGATAACAATGCAGAATTCTACAACCATATGAACTCATTCGAGAATGGATCAAAGAACATCTAAGCAATAAAATCAACTCCTCATGGCACAAGCTACAGATTAGAGAGAAAATTACTTGTAGAAATTATTAAAATATTAATTTAATCTTTGATAAATTCTGGAAATCAATGTTTATTCCATTGAAAAGCTCTTAGATCTTACAAAGAAAAAGACTAACACCAGCCCACAGCCTAGCTCTCTTTACACCCTCAAGCTTACACTCCATGCCAGTTTCTTCCAAAAACCTGTACCATTTCCATCTGCTTACTCAGCATACTCACATGCCTGCACCATTAGGGAGCAGATTTCTCTGCTCTCCTTTCTTTTTCAATAGACTATCCAAGTCTTGGGCCCACTTGGACTGTGGTCCAAAACCTTATCAGCTTGGGTTTCCTCAATTTTAGAGCTCACAATGCTCACTGCTAAAGAAGCAAATAACATACAAAATCTCGTTCAAACAAACATGATAATCATCCAAACAATTGCAACCAGTTAATTAATTTAAAATTATAATATATTATTAAACTTAAAAATCAATCAATCAAACGTTGAAGAGAATAAAAGCATACAATAAAACCATAATATAAGTTAAAAAAATGCTGAAAGGAAGCATCACAACAAATGTACAGCACAAAAAGTGGAACAACAAAATCAGAGAGAATGAGAGAGAGTACCGGAAGTCCAGACCTACACCCTAACTTACATAGGGCAGCGTTAGAAATTATTTTTTTCCTTTTTACACTAAGGAGACCTTCGTGGTGATTTTGATAAGTGTTAAAAAGATGTTGGCTGGCAGCATATTTTAAAAAAGAATCTCCAAGAGTCTCAAGAGACTCATAATGAAAGGCCTCCTTGCAGCTTGTAGCAGTTATTGCTTCTAAGACCTACAATGCAAGTCACAGATACAATTGGTTTTAAAATGTTAGACAACTGGACACATAGCAATAACAAATATAATCGACATTCAGAGAACACCAGTACAAAATAACCAAAAGATACTAACAGAATATTTTACACTGACAAGTTTCTTCTCAATCTCTTCATTGTGTATTGATTGATGTAACATAGGCTTAAAAGAAGGACGGTGCAGAAGATATTACTTAGTTACCTTTAAGAATGCCTTGCTTTCTACGCCAGCTTTTTACACAACAGCTATATATATATATATATATATAGTACATTTTTTGTCTATTAAGAACAGTTAGCAGACAAATATAAAATTTCCTATTCTGGATAAAAAGGACAAATAAACTACTAGTCTAGATTGTATTGACAAACAGTTCTAACACACCTTGATTGTAGGAATTTCATTTTGTGCGCAATGATCCAAATGCATCTTTTTCAAATTGAAGGCTCCAAGCAATGATTCAAGCCGATGCATGATTGAAGGAATAAACGAGAAGGTATAAATGATACTATCTTTTATTGGTGACATGACTATAGAGCACAGTTCAGGGGGTAATTCAACAGAGGCTTTGCTTGCTTCTGAAATGGAAAACATGAAGTTAAGATTCAGATTAGATCACGCATTGTCAGAGCTTGAGTTGAGACAAGCACTAAACACAGCCACAACTTTTTTGAACACATAATACATACAGCTATAGTTTGGAAATGAATAAATTTAGGCATTATGACATGGATAACTAAGTTATTGCTAATAGAAGCAGTAACTGCAGATACAAATTTGGTTCATATTAAGAACATAATATTAGCTTTTTAAAAAATCAAGCCAATACAAAGGTAACAACTAAGAATAATAGACTCACGAAAAGAAGCAGAGGCCGTTTTAATCCCAAAAAACTGTTCAGAAGAAATAAGCAAACTAACAAGCCAGCCAGATTTCCTTTCAATTATAATCAGAAGGCATACAGTGGCAGATACATGGAAATCGACTTCAATAGATTTTGGTTACACATGTAACCCTATTTTTAAGATTATTGGCATAATCAACCTCCTATATATCCACTAGAAGCAAAACTGTTGTATTTATTGAAAAAAAAAATGCATTTCTGGGCAACAAAGACTGGTCATCATTGGTCAAATCCCACAATGGAGAGAACCAGAAAAAAAAATTATTAAAAATACAAGGTCCAACCTCCTTCCTTCCCTTGTTTGTATCCATGAATATAGTTTTTAACTGGAAATTTGTGTCTTGCTTTAATGAGTTTTTGATCTTCAAATTGCAATTGAACGTGATGTCTGAAAAATTGGAAAAAGAATAAGAATAACACACTCGAGTAGATAGAGTAACCTGATAATACACATAAATCACAAATTTACTTACTTTTGTTTGTAGTACTTCTTGTATGTAGTAACTCCACCATCCCTTAGCTTCATAGGCGAGTTTCCATTCAATTCTGTCGTACCAGTTGTGATATAAAAATGAATCTTATCACCAGCATGTGAAGTAAACACCAAAGCATCTTGTAGTCTACAAGGGCAAACTATACCACTTTTTGTCCTTATGCGGAGTGGATGATACTCACACATAATACTAGATGGATTTACCGCACTGATAGCCAACCAATTAACAATTGATTTTTCCCCTTTGCCAATAGCCGGAAGCAAGAGATAATCAATCTCAACAGCACCTTCCAAACAGCATTTGTCTAAACCCATTGCAAAATTATTCATACTATTATCTATCAAAATTCTAAGCAAAGTGACCTGAAATTTCTTACATAAAAGAACCTGGAAAACAAAAAACAGACAATAAATACAATGACTTTTCTTAACACAATTATTGAGGAAACATTAAAGGACAACTAAACAGCATACCAGATCTGGCGAAAGATCAATGGTTCCTTTGTATATCAACTTCACCGACAAGCTACCTCTGTCAAAACCCATATCGAATTGTGTGCATCCAATTTCTGGATCAAGCTCAATTCTTGTGGCAAGAAAAATATCTTGAACAGAGATATCATAGCTAAAATTTTGACTGAACTCCATCAAATAACAATGGTATGTTGTCTGACTATTATTTGACACGGAATTTACCAATCCAAATGGCACATAAGCTGGTTGGTTATCATCATAAGGTTCATTCCCTGAAAGAAATTGTTTGATGTGGAATTCATTCAAAGAATTACATGGACAGATAGAATTTTATGATCATGAATCAATATTTAAAAACCAAGGTATCAGGAACAAGATAAAAGGTTTGTAAACTACCAAATTCCTCCATCTCTGCTTCTTCAATGAAGATATCAGGAACAAGATAATCTGTTAGAGCTCCAATCTTATGCAGTTGTTTGCATGCTTCAAGGCATGCAATATTCTTTAAGAGTTTTTTGTTGCCTTCAACTCGAATAGGCTGCAGAGGGCAGCTCTTGGGAAGATACAATGTGTTAGTCTCTCTGTCCCACCTTGGAGTTGGTTTGAAGTACCTGACAGTTTAATCTAGATGGGTTAAATGATGGGCAGGATAAAAACAAAGCAGAACAATCAGAAATATAAAAAAGAAAGCATATCTTAGGTACATTAAACTGAAGGAAGAAAGCACGTGTAATAACAGCAGAAAATGAACCAACTAACCCATCTGCAGGGAGTCGTGAGCAATACAAGTATATTAAACTTATGCTAGAACTAAGATTTGCAATTGCTCCGGTGCTTGCAACACGATAATACTCTTTATCATATTCTTCACCTTCAAAAGGATCACAAGGAAGGGAAGAATGGCGCAAAGACTCCTTCCTCATAATATCTGCACTAGCAAGATATTTCTCTAGCCGAGAACGAGTAACTGAATCTCCACTGTAATTTCAGAAAAAAATCAAGGTTGTTTAGGGATAATTTGTTTCAATTAGTAAATTACACAGAATTAACACTATGACTGTCTCATGCAAAGTGCCAGAGTAGTGATGATACTGAGGAAGGAATAATGTAAGAAACAAATACCTCTTAACAATTAATATGTAATCTGAATTTCTCATCCTGGCACGGCCTCTGGACTGTATGAAACTGCACACTGTGGGAGATGGATCAAATCTAATGACTAAATTACAACTTTGTACGTCTAAACCCTCTTCAAGAATTGATGTTGCAACAATGATGTTGACCTGCACATTACTATGTTTTATTGACAAGACACTGCATATGGTTATTACAATACAGTGGATTGTTTAAGAAAGCAACATACCAATCCCATTCGAAATTCTTCCACAATTTCATTTTGTTTTCTCCTCGACTGATTTTGCAATCCAAAATTATGTCCTGCAATGAATTTAATTTTCCAGCTACTGTATTTTGGAAGAAGGGTATTCAATAGATCCTGAAGGACAACAGCTGTAATGATCCTTTCCACAAAAATTATGCATCTCATGTCAGTCAAAGCCCTGCAATTGTAGAAAAACAGTAGATCCTTCAAATAAATTTAACAATAATATCAAAATGGCATAACAAATATCACTACATAAAATCAAATCAATTTAACAGTAATAAACTATGATCACTACATACAATCAAACACCAATATCCTCATCCCACAGTAACCACATATAATCAGTCAATCAAAATAGTGGACTGTAGATCAACTGATTAGGATAGAGTATAATAAAGATTAAAAAATAATAGGTCACAATACAAGAACTTCATAAATAAATCAATGAGGCAGAATTTTTTAGCATCCATTCGTTAGAACTTACGCACAAGAGGATAGTCCACCTAAATAGACTAGTCCATAAGGTAGAGGAATCTCAAGGCTTTTAGTTTAAGTAAAATATCAAGTTTTTAATCAGCTAAATTTTAGAGTCCTAACAATGTCACTCCCTTTAAGGGTTGTTGTCCACAATGACTTTTACTCATTCGACATCGACCCATCCAATTTAAACAACTTAAACAAGGAGAGTCTACAAACCAGAATATCCACAATAATAGCCCACATTACATGAATTTATAACGTGGTAATTATTAAAGAAGAATCTTTATCCATGATTATAACCTGTACTCAAGTAGAGAGTCAATAAGGCAACAAACTTTGGAGGTCAACAGCCCCATCTCCACATCGGAATCAACATTGTCACCAATGGACCACTGAGGATCTGAGCAAGACGAAAACATTGGTAAAAGTTAATTAACACCATGAATGCAAGAAAAATATTTATCATTAAAATTTCACCATTAGTCTCCATGATTTTTGAATCATTACCACATTGCAAGTAACTTTTCAGTGTATGTACAACAGCCAAAATAAAGTTTTTAACAACTTTATCCCCAGAGTGTCCCCATGAAAATGAATCAAATTCATTGGAAGATAAAAATTCTGCTGCCTGTCACACAAAAAAAAATTGACAATTATGATTTATGAAACCTTGATCAGTCCAGAGTCAGAAAATCTGTGCAGGAAAAAGGTGAGAACCTTCAAAGCCAGCCAAACACCAAGCTCATCCAGGCAAAACATTAAAGCACAAAAAATCTTTGTTATTCTTTTTTGTGCAGACTCAGCAACTGATTTAGTGAAATCTGAACTTTGTAGAGTGAGTTCATGCTGAGAAACAGGATATCCATTGTCAGTTACCCAAAAAGAAATAAACTTAGTACCGGCTACAAATAAAAATGTGATTCTGACTAATAACTAAATATAGGAAGATGATCCGGCTAGAAATTGGGAATTGATTCAAACACAACTTGTCATAGGATGGAACAGATAACTAAGGGGCAACTCGTATTTCCACTTGCAAAGCGTGGGGAATTTTTCTTTTCCTTAGTTGTTTCAGAGCATGTTTAGAAACTGATGTCATTAAAAGTACACACCTGTTCTTTTAACATCTTGAGTTTAATTTCCAAATCTTCAAATAATACAAATTGAATTCCACTGTCCCTGTAAAACTTGAATATTGGCGTTGATGTTGGTATGAACTCTGTGATGACAGCTTCACTACATGTATATACCTTCATTTCAAAATGTTTTAGCAAAACCAAGTGGTTTCCATATAAGCACAAACGAACATTAATCACATGAAAATAAATTATTCCAACCATATTGTCTCATTTCTTGAAATAAATAAAGAAACAACTTTCTAGCATAGGTATTGGTTACAATACCACTAGACTTGTTAAGATAGAACTGTTTTCTAAAATCTAAGAAAATAACTACCGCAAGAAATAAGTATATAAAGTATCAACAAAATAACACAAGTTAATATAAATGTCCTTATGATACTTCTTGCAATAAAACTTGTCATGGAGACCATATGGATAATCTTTACAATGTATCTACATGTGATTATCTTTAAATTACACCAATTTAAACAATTATATCAAGAAGATAGCAGACAACACTCAAACAACAGAATA
>Ga0214543_1001957_pt1 | contig 40487 bp, 27 predicted proteins | sample CNSS2metaG_FD_160094 | JGI IMG/M metagenome (GOLD analysis project Ga0214543, IMG submission 160094) | Root nodule microbial communities from cowpea collected in UCLA plant growth center, Los Angeles, California, USA - CNSS2 | ecosystem: Host-associated > Plants > Roots > Nodule | place: USA...
GAAACTACCTACTGCCATATCTACTGTTGCATGTAATCATGCCTAGTATCTTAGAGTAGTCTTTTCATATCTTTTCATATGTACGTGCTTGCTTCACTATAAATAGAAGAGGAAGAGAGTGGTACTCTTGTCCACTACTCATATTTTAAAGTCTCAGTCTCAAGTGTCTCAAGTCATATAAGATAACAGTGCCATTTTTTACAAAAGGAAAAGAGAAAATAGACCACCATAAACAAACACAGAAGAAATAATAAAGAATACCAGTGTTTTTGTGTGCGTGTTTACTGACCCCAAACAACCGGCAAGATTAAGATCAATTTACTTATATTAAAATACAAAATTCCAAAGGAAATAGCATTAAGTAACCCATTGTTTACATGATCCCTGAACTCCCAATTTATTAAATAAAAATGCACTAAACAAGGCTGGTCTCACAAGTAATATAAAATAGGAACATCACACTGACTACAAAATATAGCACATAAATTAACACTGATAAACCTCCACATTTGATATTATGCATTTAACTTTGACGTTTCCCAGAATATTTTCAAAACTTTAAATGACTTTTCCATTGTTTAAATTACCACTGTATTACAACACAATGATAATTGTTCAAAAATAAAGATGATATTTTGTTAATCAACTGTTCAACACCAAAGAGACCTCCACACAATTAAATCAAACCTGCTAATGACAATTATGAGCTCAGATTTTCTTTTTCATATAAAAAAAGTTTGCAAGTCACAGCCCTGAAATAATTGAGGTTTTCGCTTTTGGTTCTTCAAACATGTAAAATAAATTCTTCTTAAGTGTTCCTTCTGAAAGCAATCAAATTACTCCTGAGTCCAACATCATCTGGCCATCAACTTCCATGAAGTAATCAGTTAATAGTATTATTTTACAGAGGCGTGTTAACAGTTAAACAATAATTTAAGTTCAAGAATGTCAAGTTTCAGAAAAAACAATTATAACAGGGCTTTCCAATAATCACAAACATGCACATTTGAATAATTATCTTTCATGAAACAGGATAAGATCATGCAACAATTTAGATGTACTCTCACGGATAAATCCAGATGTCCGCATTCATTCATACCTCAAATCGTGTCTCTCCACACGCACATGAAATTGTCACCATTATTGGGCAAGGAGCACAAGGACCTCTGCAAGAACAAACTTAAGTATCATGATGATGTATTCTTCCCAAGCTAGAGATTAAAATACAGTTTTGTACACATAATCTGAATAAGAGATCCTTTTGGTTCCTATATTCTTTTTAAATAATAATAATAATATGTTCCTTCTCTATCTAGTCCATTGTGATCACATTTTATGACACATGAGTCGAGATTCATGAGCCAAAAAGACCTCGGTAGCAGCATATGGATAAGAACTTAGAAGAGCTTATTGTTGCAGGCAGATAACAAGAATCAGCCCTAAGGCAGTCGGGATGGCCTGATCTCAGCCTAAAAGTGACCTTGCATGGGTTTCAGACTAAAAAATAAACAGGCTGACCTTACTTCAGCTCAGATATAATATCATACATAGTTTCACTTATGGGAATCATGAATCTAAGTTTTAAAAAACAAAGTAGTATTTCAGTTATTCACCTAGTTGCCTAAAGGATTACAAATCCAGCTCTAGGTAACACAGACAGGGGACATACCTATGGCATGGAGAAGGGCATTTATGGTTCTTACATCGAAGCCTCCTTCCGCATACCTAACAATTTTCATAAACGAAAAAATAATCAATGTCATCGCCATCATAACTCATAAGTCTCTTGCCAAAACAAAGCAGCTACCAAAACATGCACGCACCTCTGAGCAAGGAGGGCAATCCCCATCACAGCAGCGCCGTTTGCAAGCATGCCGACCACAGTCACGCATCCTCTGGCACTTCCTTTCACATGCCAAATCTTGATAGCAAGGAACCTACTCTAAGTTCAATCAACCTCACCAACCACAAACCAAAACACATCCAAATTCAAAAAAACAGAAATCACTTACATCTTTCTTGAGGCTCCCGCATCGACAGGACTTCTTCACAACAACCCTACAAGTCTCAACGCACTGTCCACGGTGGCATCGCTCTGGGCACCTGTGGTAGCCACAGGGCAACATCTTATCACAGGTAGCTCCACAAAGCTGTACAGAAGCATCACAAGGCATTCCTTCATAAACCCTTTTCCCACAAGGACATGTTCTCTTCCCCTTAAGGGGACACTCACCACACTCACCTGAATGACACCCTCTCTCACAAACATGCTTCCCACAGCTAAGCCTCTTCTCACACGGATGATCACACTGAAAAACACGATCACAACACTCCTTCTCCTCTTTCACCTTCCCACACTGGCAGCCATACACGCCACGGGTCCAGCAAGGAGGGCAAGTGCCACGGTGGCAAACCTCGGTGCAACGGTGAACCCCACAATCCAAAACCCTGGAACACGAATTATTACATGAAAATTCCTTGAATCCACATCGTCGAACATCTTCAATGCACCCACAAAAGCATCGAACTTTAACGAGTTTGGGGCAAGAGGGGCACGGCCCGGGATGGCAGAGTAACAAGCAATGGTGCCCGCAATTGTGTTTCAACGGTCTTCCGCAAACCTCACCGCAAGAGTGTGGCAAAACCCACGGATCGTTGGGAGGGTTCTCCACCTTCCCGCAGAAGCAGAGATACATTTTGGGAATGAGAGATTTGGGGTACTCCGATCTGCATTTGGGGCAGTTCCAGAGGGCGGTATCGGAGGCTGTGGCGGCGGAGATGGGGAGACGAGTGGCAGCGCGTGCGGCGGCAAGGTCCGATGCCTGGCGGGCCCAGCTCTGGATGCAGATGAGGTGGAAGACGGCAAAGCAGAGGGAGGAGCATGACCAAGTGGGGTCCGAGGGTTTGATCCGTTCGAGGCAGATGAGGCACGAGAGAGCACCGGCGGAGGATGACGTCAGGAATGATTGGATCTTCGATAGGTCGGCGCCGGAGTGGCCGGAGAATTCGAGGTATGGCTTGAAGATGGAGTCGGAGAGGTCGGAGTGGCGGTGTGTCTCCGTGCCGGAGGGAAGGCCGTCTGCGTCGGAATCAGAGTCGGAGAGTATGGTTGGCGGCGGTGGCGGAGAAGGATGAGAGTGGGGACGAGGCCAGGCTGATTTCATGTTGGCAGTGATGTCTGATGGGACTCTGCCTCAGCTTCTTTACGCTGTTGATGTTCTTGTCTTCTTACTTCAACACTCTTTTCTTTGTTTGTTCATTTTTGTTTCGATTTTAGACGTGCAATGGTTTTTTTAAACCTACTATATCTTACTCTGGAAGGAGTAATAATACGTACTCTTTTATGTTTTAAAAATAATTTTTTCATCTCCGTAATTTTTTTTAATTTTAGTTTTATAAAAAACGATCCGTTCATCAAATCTAATTAAACAATGGAAAATAAGGTGTTTAAAACAAAAAATAACCACAATTAAAGAATCAAAATAAAAATAACCTCACAACAACTCGAGGAAAGCGATTATTTTTAACACTTCAATTTTATAATTAAAATTTATTAAAGCTCTGCTTTTGATAAATTTATGTCAAGAAGATCATTATAAAAGAAAATTTTGCGAGTATGAAGAATAGATCCACTATAATTGATATTTTATAAGAAAATGTGATAACATTCCTCACACAGGTGTCTTAGATGAATTTATAACATTTAATGAAATGTATTTTTGGTTTTGATATTTTCTGATTTTAATTTAATTAAAAAATATATTATTTTTATGCTAAATAATGAGGTTTCATATTTGATCACTGGAAAATGTATATCTTTATTATTTTAAATATATTTTGAAAAATAAAAACATAAAACTGTTTCAGTAAAAGTATATTTGACTTAAGATAGCTGTTTATTTACTGTAATACAAGTATTCCATTTAGTGTTTCCATATTTATGATTCCAAAAGTTTTCGTTTTTTTATGCTTTGTTGTTTATAATTTTTTTCCCTTACTTGTGATGCACAGATAATCTAGTTGGAGGAATCAAAATCAAACAATTTAAGTCTCATTCTCACTCACACCCTTATATTTTCAGTATTACATTTACAGTATTATCAGTATTACAATTTAAAGACTGTACAAAAACAGAGGAAGAAGGATGTGAAAATCAAATGAATTCAAAGCGCATTAGAAGCTTCACATTGTGGTACTTTTCTCCTTTGCGGGAATACAGTGGAACTGCGCGAATTCCACTTCTTAGTTCCCACACAGGTAAACACGTTTGGCCACCAAAATCATCCTTCTCAGACATGTCATACTCATGAACTTCTACACGAAGCAGAGCCAATTCTGGAACAGAAAGTGGAAACTCAAATACCTCATTCCATGATGGAGACCAATTATCCTCCACGCTCTTAGTTTTTTTCATAACAGTATCATAAGGGACTCCAGCAATCCCCACCTGCATCACAGTGTGTCAGATAATAACCACACGCAAGGAAGCAAAAATGAACTGAAAATATGAATATGAAATCAATGTAACACAATGATTCAGTGATTATCATATCATACTCTTGCATAGAAATCAGGGGGTGAGAATTGATCAAAGTGGGTGTGCTTGAAATCATGAAACCATCCTTCCCCGATATATACAGTCACCTAAATAAGAGTAAAAATATGAGCTTTATTAGGATCTAGATTTTAGACTACATAACAGAGAAAGGAACATCATTCAATTCTTCTGGCGGTAGAGCTTTTACCTTCAAAGTTTTCTTCACAGGCAAATGAGCTTTAGGATCAAAGACCTCATTATTATGTCCAGTTTTTAACAGAAAATCTGGTTTTTTAACATAACCACATCCTCCATTGGCTTTGAACATTCCCTGCATCAACCAAAGAGATCTACCGTATCCCTGCATTGGAATGGAACCACGCACAATGAAAACTGATTAGTGGACATCTTTCATCACCTCAATATCATTTAATCAATAACACACTGCATCATCTTCCATTCTTGTAGAGTTTATTGTACAAATGCAAAAATGAAACAGAACAAGTGGGGGAGGAAGAAGTAGAAACCTGCATGTTGAATGCAACCATCTGGGCTCCATGCATCCACCCGATCAATGGGTTATAATTTGTTGAGGTAATACGAGTGCCTTTTGGATACACTCTCAGTATATTCCGCTGAGTAAACCTGCCAACAACCAAGAAAATAATACTTCTCTTTTCATTTGCAAATAAACAAAACATTCTGCTATGGATTTGTTTCAAAGCGGAATAGAATACAGCGGCTCCGGATATGTTTCAATCCACAACGAATTGGAAAACCATTAGGTATGTCACCTAAAGCATAACACTCAGAAGTTTCTAATATGGTTTCAAACAGTACCTTATGATTTCTTTTCCATGAGTTTCAGCAGCCTTTTCAAGTTGTAGCTCACTTAAACTTAGACGCCTCACTGTATCGGGATCCACTTTGAGGCATTCCGTTAATCCACCTTTAGGCTTACCAGCATGAATGGCAATTAAACGTCTGTATTCGTCTGATGCATTTTGACGTGAATTTTCTGCTTCATCAGAATCATCTTCATTGTCAAGATCATCATCATCCTCGATGTTCTACAAAAGATATTAAGCTAAAATATGAATCAACCAGTCCTCCCGTACAGAATTAAATGCAGTGTCAATTTCTATGCAACATTGACTTAGAGTCTCAGACCTTGTGATCAGAAATAGTGCCACCTCTCAAACTAGGGACTTCCTTGCCCCATGCTTCTTCATCATCCACAGGCTTTCCCTCTCCCTTTTCCTGAACTTCTTTTGCCTCAATGTACTCCTTAGGTGGTTTGGTTGATATGATAATCCTCCCTTTAAGCGATTCAGGAGAAGGAAATTCCTTCAAGCTTTCAGAGCCAGGAGAAAATAGTATGTCTCCAAATGTTTGAGTAACCATCTAAAAAGTTAAACAGGACTGATGAGTGTCAAACATAAGAATAAGAAAAAGAAGCATTTTGATTTCTCCAAGTCACTAACCTCAGCCACTTTGGCCTGAAGATCAGGAGTAAGGTGGTCTTCTAAGGTTATTACAACTGGATATTCTGAGGCGACAAAAGCATACTGCTTAATAGACCTCAAACATTTGATGAGTGCCACAGGAGATGTCAATGTCCTGTATTGAAAAAAAAAAACAAAGAAAGACACTTCGAAACTGTTTAGGGAAACAAGGGAGTTGTGATAAATTCCTGTTTAAAAGTCAGAAAAATGAACCAGTAAATTAACCTTCCATGAAGAACATGCACATCATCCTTTGATTCATTAGGCCATATATCTAATTCAATCACCCTTACACCCTTCTGCAGTGCATTGATGATGGGGAGGTCACTGCAGTCACTGCTAAGTTGGTTCCCAGTTAGATAGGAATTATGACCAGTATAAATGAAGTAATGAGACAACGGTGAAGACATATCTTGGTGCACCTGCAAATGGAAGAGCAGAAAGAACATAATCAATCACACAAGAACATGATTTATTCATTCAGAAGAAATGGAAGCACGTGTATATGAAACCAAAAAGTTACCCCAAGAGAAGGTGAGAGAGGTGGATTATTATTGTGACTGAAGAGGTAGTTGAAGAAACTCTCAAGATTGAGACCCCTTCTGTGAAAGATGCTGAGATGCTTGTGGCCATCGATGATGGCCTGAGCTTCCTCCTCAGTGGCACTCTCCTCCTTCTGCACTTCAACCAGGAAACTGCGGACGTGAGAGGCTGTCATGACGCCATTCTCATCGGAATAATGATCGAAAAGGGTCCTTATCTCCGGAGGGGCCTCCGACACGGGGAGCCTGAAGCGGCGGCGGAAGCAGAAGCAAAAGTTGTAAGTCTGCTTCGACATGCCTTAATCAATGTTTTGTTTTTCTTCACTCTGTGTGTGTGTCTCCCAACCCAACTCCTTGAAGAAATAACTAATGGGGTGAACGCGAACGGCGCGTGTAGTTTGTTGATACGAAGATGGGTGCGTGTGCGTGTTAGCTGTGTCTAGAAGATAACACTTTGGTCGGAGAATGAATACGTTTCTTGTGTTAGGTGGCAATGAAAAGGTTGTCTTGTCGTGGATACGTTTCCAGAGTCAGAATGCATGGGAGGGACCCACTTCCAACCTCCAATCTTTTAGATGTTTGGCACTTGGCAATTCCCTCCTTTTCTTCAAATCTGCCATCTCCTTGTGGGCTCTCACCATTTTCAACTATTCACGTCAAACAAAATATGAAATGAAATCTTATTATATCCTCAAAACACTTTTTAAAGAAAATACCAAAAGATGTTGATTTGTTGATAAGGATTACATGATAAATTTATTTTATGTGAACAAGATAATACTTATTTATATATATATATAGATACCAGAAGAGTGTATAAGAGATTAATGGGTGGTTTAGTGGTGGTGTAGGTTTAATAAATACCAAATATCATTAATATAGGTTCTCATTATAAAAATAAGTGATAAGTCTAACTCAATTTTATAAATAAGTTTGTGAAATAAAATTTACACCTATTTATATACTAAAAATTCATTTTATCTATAATTAATGTGAAATTTTCAACATTTTATATTTATAATGACTTGAGCATCTAAAAAATTTCTACATGTGACTTTTTCTCTTGTTTGATTTATGATCAACTTTTCCACAATTTTTTCCAGATGGTTACGTTTCTTATGTTTTTTTGCAATGAAGAGGTTGCCTTGTCATTACAATACATTTAGGAGTCATCGGAGTCAGACTCTGAATGCTTGTTCATCAGAACTCATTTTGATGAATACACATTTAAAATCAATTTTGATTCAAAATATTCGAACTACATGGAGCCGACATAATGCATACATTGTTGGTTAAAGTTTGATGTTCTTTAACAAATAATGAACATTATTGAAGTATTTTTCTTTTATGCAATTCCTTTTTTTTAATGGAGACATTACTGGAGTATTTGGTAACAACTCAATAGTTAGACGTGCATAAGAGTTTAGGCGTGCAAAAAATCTGTATGTATTTGGTATGGACATTTAAAGTCGTTTATGATGTCTTAAAAGGATGCACTTTCACGGTCCAATTTTACGACTGCGATCATACTAGATATGTGTTGGGATTTTTAGGACTTTTGAAAATATGAGAGATATGAAATATATGAGAGATATATGTGATATGTTATACGGAGGAACATATTTTTGTATTTTATTGATATACTCTATATATAGAGCAAAATATAACAAATATCAAGTATAAAATATTTAGAATATCTCACTCCTAATCTAAAATAATAACAAATTTCTAAAACTCACACATATCTCTAAAACTGAAATATTTTCTAAAAACTAATTTAAATAAAAAAGATATTAAGTAATATATTTTCAACAATATGTGATGATGATATGCCTCCAAAAGAAAATGTAATGTGATATTTTCTTGGTGAAAGAAAAAGAAAAATATGTTCTATGACCTGTGTCCGCTCTAAACCATCATAAGAATCTATGATAAAAGTTAGCAAAATACTGTCAAGACGTTGGAACTGGATTTTTAGCAATCATACTGGTAATAGACCAATCTTTGGAACCACTGTAGTAACCATAATAATGTTGAAAAAAGCAGATCAGTAGTGCATCGTAAAAGGACACTCATTTACGATGTTTGTTGTTTGATGATGCAGAAAACATTACACAGTAAATCCAAAAATACAATTGCAAGTAAGCGACTAATGATAAAGATAATTATCATTACAACGACCTCATATCCATTATATCAGATTATTATAAGGCTGATGGTATAATTCATCTAAACTGAAATCGCATTAAAAGCTTCACAGATTTATATTTGTCACCCTTTTCATCATACAGAGGGACAGATCGGAATCCAGATTTTAGTTCTGAGACTGGCAAACACGTCTGTCCACCGAAGTCATCCTTTTGATGCTTATCATCTTCTCGAACTTCTATGCGGAGCAAGGCCAGCTCTGGAACAGTCAAAGGGAAATCAAACTCTTCGTTCCATACAGGAAACCAATTATTTGAAATTACACTTGTTTTCTTCTTGATCATATCAGCCGGAACTCCAACGATACAAACCTGAGTGTGAATTGATCAAATTCTTAGGATATGGATAATAAACTTGCTTGTATCGCTTCTATCAAAATTCTAGTCATGGCCTACGAAGTAGCCTGATCAGAAGTATATAAAATCCCTTAAGTAGTCTTAAATGCAATTGTAGAGGAGGTTAACACAAATATAAACTAAGCAAATAATAAATCCAATTGTAAAATGTCTCCTCACACCAAGGAAAGTTCAACTATTTCAATTGTGATATTCGTACTTCCCAATCTGCAATATTAGCATGATTGCCAACCTCACCTTAACGTAAAAGTCTGGTGGTGAGTAACTATCAAAGTCTGATGGGCTGAAATCTAAGCTCCAACCTTTCCCCAGGTAGACTTTTACCTACAGGCAGAGGAATATGTTCAGAACATAACATGTCACCAAACTAAATGTTTTGCTTTTGTATATAATATCTCACCTTTAATGTTTTCTTCACTGGCAATGCTATTTTAGGATCAAAAACCTCATCTTGTGGACCTTTTTGTATTAGAAAGTTAGGCTTTTTCACATAACCGCACCCTCCATTTGATCTAAACATTCCTTGCATGTACCAAAGTGATTTACCATGCCCCTAATAAAGGCAACACCATATCAGCAGATGTCAGTATCGTTGTTAAAGGCTAAGCATAGAAATAATGTACATTGACATCGACACACGCAGCTCATTCTATTTCCATAAGCATGTAAGATTGCTTTACAATAAAGAATTGTCAAAAGAATTAACATTGGTTCATTAGTTTCATGCTTTAAAGTTCACATATAATAAATATACTGCATACTACGTGTAGTACAGATAATAATTTTTGTAGAGTAAATAACCCTTTGAAAAAAGGAAACGATGATCATTAATCTCGAACCTGCATGTTAAACGCAACCATCTGAGCTCCGTACGTCCACCCTATGTGTGGTTTGTAATTTGAGGAGTTGAGACGTGTTCCTTTTGGATACACTCTGAGAATATTGTTGTGCGTGAATCTATAAAAAGGTATAAAAGTATGTCGTATAGTTAGGAAGTTTTAAACTACCGAATATATAAATATTTGCATTTGCCATTACGAAACTTCACCGTTAGAAACCTACCTGACTACATCAGCTCCATAAGATTCAGAAGCCTTTTCAAGTGCTTGCTCACTCAAGCTTAAGCGCCTAACATTACCAGCAGCTTTTAATTCATCCTGTATTTCACCCTTCGGTTTCCCAGCATGGATTGTAATCAAGCGTTTGTACTCAGGTGCACTCTGTTAAAGGGATTTTTCATCATATATGCATTCAAATCATCCTCAGTTAGGAGGGAAAGGATTACATAAACATGCAAAGCATATAAAATTATAAAATTATAAAAATCAAATGCCACTTGAGCATATAATATAACATAACATAGCTCAAGTGGTTGGGAACTTAAAATTTAGGTAGAAAGTGATGGAAACCATCAACCCACAGAACTATTGAATAAATGAATAAAAGATGAAGCCTTGTAGAGAGAGACTCTACACGTTTCTTAAGAAACTTTGAAAAGTTTAATAATTTTTCTTATCTTCCCCTGTTTACTTAAAGATGCTTTTATCAGAAGGTCATAAATCTCAATTCTATGGATTTAGGGAAAAACTATGAATCAACTTTTGTCAATATGCTCACCTTATTATCAGTTCTTTGTTCATCAGCATTTTCTCGCAATGAGGAAACCTCCTCAGCTGATTCCTTTTCACTGGATTCAAGAAATTCTTTTGGAGGTTTTGTTGATATAAGAATTCGACCTTTCAATGATTCTGGTGAGGGGAATTCCGTCAGGGAATCTGTCTGAGGATAATGAAGCAATTCTCCGAACACTTGGGTGGCCATCTACGTATAAGAAGATGGAAAATCAGCATTCAACACCTAATAAAATAGGGATGTGAAGTAGATGCTTTTGGGGAGGGGAATAAAAAGGAGTCCTACCTTTGCAACTTTAGCTTGAAGATCTGGAGTAAGGTGATCTTCTAAAGTTATAACGAGTGGGTACTGAGATTTAACAAAGGCATACTCTTTTATGGACTTCAAACATCGGAGGAGTGAGACAGGAGTGGTAAGAGTCCTGCAGTAATTCAAAAGAACATTCTGTAAGTAGTTTTACAATATTGCTGCACAATAAATATCTCAAAAAACTACAAAGATCGAAATATTTGAAAGGTCAATCAATTGAACTGAGGATCAGCTGCACCTTCCATGAACTACATCGATATCATCTTTATTTGAATTTGGCCATAAATCTAGTTCAATTACTCGCACACCTCGTTGCAAAGCCTTTATGATTGGTGCATCACTGCAGTCACTGCTCAGTTGATTCCCTGTCAGATAGGAATTGTGCCCAGTGTATATGAAATAATGTGATATTGGAGCATTCATATCATGATGGACCTGGAATAGTTAGGTTGTATTCATATCATGTAGCAAATATGCATTAAAACCCAAAATTACTCCCCATGGAAATCGGAAGACGAAACATATACGTAGCAAAAGAATAAGACAACATTAATTTCACCAAAATAAATAAATACACAATGCACCACTAATTTTGTACTTGATACTTATTGAATGAGATTCCTTCCATATTTTACTGCTCATGTTGATTGTTCATTTATCGTTGTCGAATTAACAAATCAAACACCACAATTCCTAAAGTTTGAACCAAATCATGAGAGATTCTTGCAATAGATGGCAATTTAAGACAAATTGGGACAGTGCGCAGTATATGCAACAATTCTTCCAAATATTCCTGGGGATTTGCTGGATTTGAAAACAGGGTATGGAGAGAAGGAAACTGTGTGTGAATACTAATTTTTATCAATGAAATCATCACCTCTTCTGCTTTCTACTTATTTTTCCATCTATTCCTCGATTAATTTCCATCCTGCCTTGTTGTTGTTGGGGTTCATTATGTCATCTTATTCATGACTCATGATACCCACTTAAATACAGCATAAAACTGTCTCCTACATAGTAGGCACACAAAACAAAACCCTATCATTCAGTGTTACTTAGCCTTCAGAAATATGCATACACGATTTACACATTATATATTATATTCACTAAGAAAAAAATATATAGATTCATCGTCTTCTTTGATCACTTGTGAAGAATGTATCCTTTTGCTATTAAAATTATTAAGATACGTATGTTATCTATTAAAATTACTCAATACATTATCTCTTAACACAGCTTCAAATATATATTTTTCTTTCTGTGATTTTGTTTAAGTGATATATTGCATGTTAGGAAACGTGATTATCAATTTTATCGAATTAAATTATTTTTAAAACACGCATTTAATCATTTTTGCTATTTTTTATATTTTTATTTATTCTTATCGTTTAACACGTGAATATATATATCAATTGCGAATATTCAATAGTATAATTATTATCTGGTGGTAGTCTATACTAAGATTTAACATTAAATTATTGATATCTTTTCGTAATGATTTTTATTTTGCAAAAAAAAAAATTATATAATTAATATTTGAGACATTACAAGAGTTTATGTAAGTGTATCCATTACTTGGACAGTAACAAAACACAGATTATACTCATCAAGATAGATATACATTTTTATTGCTGGAACTAATATTGTCAAACACACATACACTCTCCGCTGTCGTCGATACTTTTTCTAACTCTTCTGTTCCCTCTCTTCAATTCTTACTTTCATTCTTATCTTTCTTTCACAATGATCTTACCATGAAGACACGTCTAATTAGTTTTTGAAGTAAAGTTCATTTTTTTTTTTTGTAAAAAAATGAATCTTTTCAATCTTTCCTAGTTTTAGTACCTGAAAACTTTGATCATCTCAACTAAGTTCTAAAATTATTTTTAATTGGTACTTTGATTATTTTTTGAGTTAGAAGCTTGAAGTATTTTTACTTTTAAAGAGTTAAGTTAATTTACTTCATTTTAGTTTACTTGAATTTTTTGTAAGAGTTAGGAATATAAAGATATACTATAATTTTAATTGTTATAAAGAAATATTTATATGAAATTGAATTCATATTTCACTAAATAGATTGCCTTTGATATAGTATTATGTTGTTATTGAATTTATGTGTAAGATCTATATGATTTCTATTTAAATAATGAATTTTCACTCAAACAAAAATTAAAACAAAATCGTCTTAGATTTCGATATAAAGCAAAAATCAAATCAAGACAAGACTTTGTTTCTAAAATGATTTTTGCTCAAACAAATAATTCTCATTCAAACCGGAAAAAAAAAATCGATTTTTAGTATAATATTTGTTCAAAAGAAAAATTCGTGATAAAATTTTATGAATTTGGATGGCTTATCTTGAAAACGTTGTGTAATGATGATTAATCAGTGTATGAATTTAAATAAGGCTTGATTTAGTGTATGATATGTTGTCTTTTTGATTATATTAATTGAGTTAACCAAAATTACATCAATATGTATCAAGTGAATAATCTAGTATAATAAAGATCTCTTCGGTATCTCATAGTCTAAATCATGTAAACTAAGTCATCATGTGTGGATGAAGTGAGATTTTTTATCCCTCTAAACCTAGTGAAGTGTGGTGTATGTATAAAATTTCTCTTAACTCACACTAAGATTCTTTCTTATAGTATGATAATGATTTAAGTCTCAAATTAAATAAAATGTTAAAGTATGTCGTATTACTTATTTGTGTTTATATTTATTATAACTTTATGACACTTGAATAGATTTATTATAAATTTATGGAATTTGGTGACACTTGAAGAGTCATGTGACATGATACATTTAATATGAGGTAAATAATTTAGATTCTCCACTTCTAATTTTTGTGTTAAGTCATCGTCACTAAGCAATCGATAAAATGTATATTTTTAAGATTACATTTCAAAGCCAACGAACATTAGTTTTCACTTTCCTAAATAAAAGTACTAAAGCAACATAGTCAACTTTTTCCAAACATATTCATAATTATTTTGTTTACATGGTCCCAGTTCTTATCTATAAGAGCAGTATGCGTCATTGTACAAAAATAATTCAAAGTATGACGTAATAAACCAATATCGTTTGATAATTTTTTAAAGAGGACCCAAATTTTTAAATATTAGCTCATATAAGTGTGAATTGCGCTGTTAATGCAAAACAGAAGAAAGTACGAAAAAATCACCAGTAAAATCAATTTTTGATGCCATATTTGTTCTCGATAGTGAAAAATATATTGGACTAGACTTGAATGCATAAACTTTTTAATAAATATATAGACGGAGATAAATTAAATTGAGATTTTAATATATATTAAATTATTTGATTTATGTATTTTTTTCATAAAACATTGTTTAACATCTTCAAAGTACGTAAATTAATTTTAATTTATGAAGAAATTTAACCTATTCTATATTTTTATTTTTTATCAAAGAAATTTATCCAAAGAGATTATCTTATTTTGTTAACTTAAAAATATTGAAATATAAACTATTTCCCTTTAAATAAATTTTAATTAAAAAAATATTTTCATTCAAAATTAATTTTACAAACATTCCCTCAAACACAAGTTAATCTAGATCATATTTTAATTCCTTTATATTTTTTCAAATTACACATAAAAAAAAAAAAAACTAAAGAAAAGGAGTCTAATTAAATCTATCTGTTTTTTCTCTTGTTTGGTGGTTCTTTTGTATTTCGGCTAGTAAAATAAATCAAATCATGACGTTGAATAGGGCAAAAATGTATGATCCTAAAGAAAAGGATTGGAAACTTAACTTTTCTGGGAAACAAAGAGGAGTAACAAGAACTCACCTGAGATTTCAAGGGGACGTTCAAATCGTTCTCTTGCAGGAAATGGAAGAAGTCGTGGAGATCGAATCCAGTTTCCCCGTCCTCTTTCCTCGATTGCTGGAGGATCTGCTCGGAATCGGAAACGGTGCAGTCCACTTCGCCCTGATGCTCCGCCAGGAACCGGAGCAGGTGTTCGGCGGACATGGAGGAGGCGCCGTCAGAGAATTCAGAAAAGGCTTTTTGGACGTCGGGCGGTGGTTTTGGTTCGGTGATGGTGAACTTTCTGTTGAAGCAGCTGAAGACTTTGTAGTTGTGGGTGGCCATGGTTAAAAAAAACCTAATCTAATCGCATGAATAAAATAGATGAGAGAGCGTTCTTGGATTTGGTGTGTTTCAGAAAAGAAATGGCGATCAAAGCGATCACATTAATGGAATTGTAATATAATGCGTGTGAGTGTGAAGGTTACATCAGGACAGTAACGAAGGACACGCACGGCCATTTATGGAAAAATATTTATTTTTAATATTTTCAAAAATAAATTATAATTACTGTTCAAACATTTTTTTTCTCCGCCACATAAAATTTATGAAAAGGTTTGAAAGCTTTAAAGAAATTTTCTACTTTTGGTGTATAATTTTAAAATAATGGATAATGTTTCAACACGTAGAATATAAAAAAGTGAATATTTAATATACATGTTCAATAATGATTTACATTTTTTATATATTTAAAAATAAGATTACTAAATATGTAACTGATTAATTCAGGCTAGATATTATGGTTTGAATTTTAACGACCGGTCTTGAGCTAATCAATAAAATATAAATATTTTATTAGTTGGTCTTACCAATTTTTAACATGTTGAATCGTTGAATATAGGTTTTAGTGTCGGCCGATAAATCTAGAATTAAATCAATCACCGTACCTTTTTTCTTTTACCAAATAGTTCAATAAAAAATCGTAATAAAAGATTGTTTTTACACCCAAGTCTACGATCTAATTTTAAACATAAATTTGGAATTCAAAAATAAAATAATTAGCTAGCGGTCAAAGTAAATGTTGTTGTAACTGATGTAAGATAAAAGTTTTATCAATCATATTTTTTATTAGTATTTATAATTTTTTTTTCATGGATTCATAACTAGAATCTGTCTAATCTCAGTCCAATTACTTTAAATTTTGCTTACTAACATGTTAATATATCTATATTAATCTAGACAATTAAATGAATAAGATAGGTGTTGTTCGGCCAGCGGACCGAATGACTCAACACATAAATTGTATAAATAATTATAATAAAATTTTATGAACAATTCAAATAATGATATCAGACAATATCGTTCGACACGTCCGGATGGCAGTGACTAAGTGTTCAACCATATCTTTAGGGATATTATTTGAAGTAATTTTACACAATCAATAGTTAAGTGTTTGATGACATCTTAAAATATCTTTTTCAAAATAATTTCACATGATCTATAGATCACCTTAGTTGATCAACTTAAATCTTTCAAAAAAATATATATTAGGAATGAGAAATCTCATTTATTCTATTCGTATTTTTGTCTCTCTTTTTGTTTTTTAATAAAATAACCAAACTACTTTACTATTACAATATTTTTTTGTCTATCTTTTATTTATTTATACATTATCAAACAATTAAATATTCACAAAATTTATCTGTTTAACTTATTTGTTCTCTATTTTCTTTGTAATTATTTCCATCCCATTTCTTTCATCCAAACAATAGTTTTTATCCTATTTCAAACATTTATTGTTATCTAACATTTTAGGTTGGAATTATGCAACGCATGATGTTTGATTGCCTAGGAGCCATGTCGTAGTCAGAAATTTTAATGAAGGTTGATGAGAAATGCTTTTCAGTCGTTTTTGGTGAAATATAGGAACTAGATGCGGTCCCAGCAAAAGCTTATGGTTCAGAGGACTAATTACAAGTTAATGACATGGAGTTTTCTTTCTAACACAAATTCAAGATTAAAAACAAATACGATTTTAATTCATTCAAATAATTAAAAGAGTTGTCTTTGCTGGTTTTAATAAATTAAAGTTTGTAGATTAAAATATATAGTAAATTAAAAGGCTTAAGTGAAATTATTTAATTAACATGTTCTTTTAACTAATCAAAATGCTCTTCTTTTTATTTCAAACAAGTTGAAACAACATTAAAACATATAATAAATTAAAAGGCTTAAGTGAAATTAATTAATAAAAATGTTTTTTTAATTCATAAAAAGGCTCTTGTATTTGTTTCAAGCACATTGAAACAACATTTTAATACGTTAAAAGTATTTTAAATTCATTAAAATCCTCTTTCTCACTGAACCTTTTACAACAAGCACCTAAAATGATTTATATATACATTTTATTCTAGATTAAAAGTAAAAAAATCAGTTACGTACTAATAAATATAAAGATTACAACTCAAGAACACAGAATCAAACAAGGAAATTAGATGGTAGAATCAAATCTTGAAGTTTCAATTTATTTAATCAACAAAAGAGACTTGAACGGTCGTCTATATCTTTAAATTTAATCCTCAATTAACATCACCATAGAAATTTAAGTTCTTACTTACCACTTATTTGCTTTAATAATATTCAACATTCACAAATAATCAATTTGTACACATCAATACAATTTATTACACCATTCAATTCTGAAGTTTCAAAATTTAATTATTTTATAAACCAATAGAATCATCTCTTAATATAAAAAATTAAAAATATATATTTTTATTTTTATTTATATTATTTATTCATAATAATTGTGAGTTATAAGTTAGTTTATAAATAATAAACCACTGTTAATAGAAACGTTTAAAGTCTATGCAAACTAAATACAAATATTACAATGCTATAATAATTTGCTTTCTCAAAATATATAAACTAAGCATATCTATTTTTTTAGATGATTTTCTTATGCGTCTTATATTTTAATAAAGTCACTTGTCAAGATCTTAATTGTCTAACTTTTTAGTTTAAATTTTTTTAAAGATTTATAATAGGAAGATTTAACACTAATAAATTATAAGTTAACCATCTAAGATATTATAACACTTCTAATAAAGTTTGCGTTATGTTTTTCTTTAAATATCACTTAACTTTCTTATGTTTACTAAATTCAACGGATATTTATATTCTTAATAATCTTTAATCTGTAAACAACTTAAATTTATTAATATTGAACAAATTGTTTATTATAGTTAATGCTTAGAGTTAGAGTAACTTTATAAATGTATACACTTGTTAGCAGGAGAAATATTTTTAAATGTCTATGTCTTAATATGTATTATTTAAATTTTTAATATATTATATTTGAAATATATAAAGATATATATTTTTTAAAAATAACTTCACTTTTTATATTTAAAAGACACTTGAACTCTTGGAAAAAAATATGTATAATTCAAAAAAAAGTTTACAATTTTCTCTACAATTATAATGTTTAATAAAAGAATACTTTTGTATCGTATCTATAAGTCTTTATAATAAAGTCCTATAAAGGAGATTTGAATAACTTGATTTTATTCAATCAAAATTATCATTAACAGATAATTAATTTAATCAGTAATATTTATTGAAACAATTACAGCTTCTAATATATTACGCCACAAAACTTGAGTACAAACAATCATTCTTTGTGAGATTTTAATCATGAACACTATAAAAGCATAATAAACCGTTAGTATTTGGGGAAAAAAGTATATATTTAGTTGAAACTATAATATAAAAATATATACATCCACGAGTGAGATTATAATAGTTTTAAACTAAATAAAAATAATTTAGCTTAAAACTTTTAATTCATCGATTTCAAAAATAAAATATTTTGTTTTTTCAACCATAATAAAAATATATATATTTTATTAATATAATAATTACGCACTATAGTTGTAAATATAGTTTTTAAGCAATTATTATATTGATTATAACAACCCAATAACATAATTTAAACTTCAACTTCAAAATAGATTTTTTTATCTATTTATCCAATACTTTTTTTTTATTTTTTTTTTAAAAAACTGAACTACATGATATTATATATGATATACAATATTCAATGAAATTTCAATTTAAAAAATATAAAATATATAATTATAAGGATTAAAAATATTTTTAGTTCATAAATTTGATAGTAGAATATATGATATGTTTTTGTTTTTAAACTTTAAAAATAATAAATATAATAAATTTAACTTAATAAATTTACTTATTAAAGATCTTTATATTACAACATTTGAGTTGAATAATATCAAATGATACGACAGTTTAAACCTCAATCAGGAACTAACTTGACACGTCAAATAATTTAACCGTGTTGGGTTTATGAAGACTATATATATTAATTTTTGAAGTTTAGAAATCCACAATAAAGTTTAAAGATTAAAAATTTATTTAACTTTAATTATATTAAAAAAAGAATCACTTTAAACAAATTCATGCAACACAAGGGTTGAAAATATAGTCAAAAGGGCTGGTTTATTTTGACGAGATTGAATATTTGATGAACAGCAGCTAAAGCTAAAATTAAGTTAGCGACATGCTATAATTCATTTAACTGTATAAACTACAAACACGAACCATGTGATGTCACTGATTCTAGCTTGGTTTCCGTGGATTGTGTTTTACAACAATACAAAATATTTAAAAGAGTGATACCTACAAGTTATTTATAGTTTCAATCTTGAAGCGCATTAGAAGTTTGACAGATTTCAGTTTCTTTCCCTTGGGATCAAACAGAGGGACTGACCGGAATCCCTGCCTTAGCTCTGTTACTGGCAAACAAGTTTGTCCTGCAAAGTCATCTTTTCCCTTATCTTCGTCCTTCACTTCTATCCGAAGTAAAGCAAGCTCAGGGACCCTCAAGTCGAATTTAAACTCTTCATCCCAAACAGGATACCATGTATCCATCTTTGCAACCGTTCTCTTCTTCACACAATCAGCTGGCACTCCAACAATGCACACCTGTTCAACAATTTCTTCAAACACTCACACTTTCTTCTGGGTAACAGTAGTCATCATCAATTTTCAATTTTCAAGAGATAAATATATTACTCATGTATTAGGTTCACCTGAGTTTGCAACAATATTGCTCCAAATCTATGAGATAATTGTGCAACTTACCTTTGTGTAAAAGTCTGGTGGAGAGAATCGATCGAAGTGTGTTGGACTGAAATCTAAACGCCAACCATCTCCTTTGTAGACTTTTACCTGTTGTTGAATATGAAAATGTGCAGATGTTATGAAACAACTCAATTTCCTTTTAGCAAAGTGAATAGGGATGTGCTTACTCTTAAGATCTGCTTCACCGGCAGTGGTTTTTTAGGATCAAACACCTCATCATTTGGAAGTGTTCGGATTATAAATTCAGGTTTTTTAACATAGCCACACCCTCCATTTGCTCTGAACATTCCCTGCATCAACCGGAGTGATTTTCCATGCCCCTGTCATAAGACAACAAGTGTTAATGCCGGAAAGGTTTATATTCCCGATATTCTGGTATATTTGGATAAAGACTCTGCTTTTAACCCAAGAATACTTCTTGACACATTTTCTATAACAATCACACTATAAGACTTCAACATGCATATTATATTGCACTGACACCATGACATAAAAATTAAAATGTGTTGATACACCATTTTATCTGAGACTTTGCTTTATTGATCTGTCATGAATTTCCAACCTGCATATTGAATGCAACCATCTGAGCTCCATACATCCACCCTAAATGTGGCCTGAAATTTGAGGATTTGACACGTTCTCCTTTTGGATAAACCCTGAGGATATTTTTCTGTGTGAACCTGGAAAGGATAACAATTTCTATCAAATCGTGCGTAAGTGTACCATGGTTCAGCTACTGTTAACGCTCAAATAAGTTTGATAGGTACCTAATAAGGTCGGCTCCATGAGACTCAGAAGCACTTTTTAGTTTCTTCTCACTCAAACTCAGCCGTTTAACTTTAGTATCATCTTTTAGTTGATCCTTGATGGAACCTTTTGATTTCCCACCATGGATTGTGATCAAGTGTTTGTATCGCAATACAACTTGTTTGTTTAGAATGCTATTGGTTGTGTTTATATTTTCCCGATCTGCACCACTTGCATTCTGCTGTCAAAAGAGAAAACGTGAATTCAAAGGACTAACAATTGAAATTTCTCCTTTGGTTTAGCATATATAATTTTATTTTCTCTACTTTTACACCTTGTTTAAAAGTGATGAAAGAAGTATTTTTCTCTGACCTTGTCCCCAGTTATCATTTTAGACACTGAATCTGACAATTTCAGTTCCAAAAATTGTTCTTCAGGGTTTTCACATCCATTTGGCCCAGCTTTGCTTTTGCTGATACTATCAGATTGCTGATATTCCTTTGGCGGTTTGGTTGATATAATTATCTGTTTCTTTAATGATTCTGGTGAGGGGAATTCTGTCAAAGGCTCTGTTGGGGGACAATAAAGCATCTCTCCAAATATTTCAAATGCCATCTGCATGAATAGAGAAAAATAAAAAGCAATACAAAATGGTTTAGATCCCTAGTTTTTATTTTCTTATTTAGAGAGTAAATGACAATGAGTGCTTACTTCTGCAAATTTATCCTGATGTTTTGGTTTTAGGTGGTCTTCCAAAGTAAGAATTACCGGGTAATCTGATTTATAGAATGCATATTCCTTTATGGATTGTAGACATTTGCGTACGGCAACTGGACTGGTAAAAGTCCTGCATTGAGAAAAAATATATGTGTAAGAAAACAATCATCCAACTCTATAAGACGAACTACTTATTCTTTTCTTTTTCCTCTACTAAGAACTCTCACTAGATATGGTTGTAATAACCAGCTAGTACCTTCCATGAACCACTTTAATGCCATCTTTAGTTGCAGATTTAGATGGCCATAAATCTAGTTCAATTACTCGTACACCTTGTTTCAAAGCCTCGATAATTGGCGCGTCACTGCTCTCACTAGTAATTTGATTCCCAGTCAGATAGGAATTGTGTCCCGTATACATAAAATAATGTGACATGGGAGCATTCATATCATGATGTACCTGGAAACATATATGATTTCTTATTAATTGTCAGGAAAGGTTAAAATTTAGAAACCCATTTAGAAAGTCCAATGCAAACTACTGATAATCACAATAAAAGAGAGCACATAAAACAAAGAACATATGCTGCTATAAACTTCTATGATTTAAGAATGTTTTTGGATAAGCACACGTTTCTGTGTGCAGCAAAATCTCTGCGCTCCACACACTATCCCGTGACCAGACAATTTTCTGCAATACATCAAGTTATATATAGCAAAATTCTGTAAATTGTGTCCACTTGTCGATCTATGACATGTAAATGAAGAACGTAGAAACCAGAAAATAAACAAAGCAAGACAAAACAAGGTAGAGTTTAGCATTGTGCAAATAATTAATAAACCAGGAAACAGACTGTTGGCATCTTCAAGAAACTATCTGCTTCAGTTTGTGAGTCCTAAAACAGTCAGAGAAAGCAAACCTTATCATTCAAGGCAGCATTGAAATCATGCAGAAGGAGAAAATCCACGAAGTCATTGAGAGTTAACCCTTCTTTACTGTACACATCAGGAAATTTTGCAGATCTGGTTTTAGAGCTAGAACTACAACTCCGTGCTACAAAAAAATCCTCAACTATTTTATCCAAATCCTCTTCTGCGCTGATACTATCTCCCTGCTGCTCCTCAATGAACCGAAGAAGCTGATCCTTGTTCATTTGGCTCCCTCCTTCCGCAAACTTCGAAAAGACTTCCTTCAGGTCCATAGGATGTTCTTCCCTGCAAGCTTTATCCTTTTTGGTCAGGAAATTTAACATCTTGATCTTGAATGATTCAATTTTCATTTTCACCCTTCTCTGCCAACAGAAATATATATATCAATGGAACTGTGAGAAAACAAACACATGTAACTAAACAAAAATGTGCAGTCCAAGAGTAGGACAAATGGGGTCACCTTGGTAAAAGAGCCTCTGTTTTTCTCTGGTTTCATTGGTTAAAATCCTTTGTTTTCTGTACCTTACTGTTTTATTGTGCAGGCTGGTTCTGCACAGTTGAATAATTATACATTTATGCATCGGATCAAAGTCCAAGAAAACAAAGTAAGTAAATTTAATGTTCACACACCAAAATTATTTATTTATCTTCTTCCATGAGGTTAACCATTAAAATAAAGTTAATGCATAGACCCGAATATAAAATGTACTTAATGAATGTGGTTGGAAAGGTTATTTTAATTCAAGTTGATGAACAGTAAAAGTAACATGTCTTATGTCTACGTTTGTACTAAAACTAGGACAGTACTACTGCTGACTTCTGGTTAGGTGGGCTATGTTCCATGTTCACATTCACAGTTTGTTCAATGTTCACATTCACAGTAATTTCTTTGTACAGAAAAAAATTCAACATTTTTACAAAGGACAGTCCTGTTAAAGTTAATAGGGTCACTATAAATTATAAAATCTGAATATTTAACATAATTATATAAAAGAATAATTCAAAATTTTCTATTAAATACATCTTTAGTTATAGTAAAATACTTCCTTATAAATTATAATTACCATTTTATGCTTTGCAATGTGTAAAATTCTTTTTGTTTGGTTGGAAAGGGATATCCAAACATTGCAGAAGTATGGTTTCATGGAAAGTGACTAAGGTTGTTAGTGTTCTGAGATCAAACCTGGACTTTTGGGATTGACTAGGTTAAAATATTGAGACACTGGATTATTAATTGTCAGAAAGTCCACTAATTAAATTGCATAAACGAGTAAAATCTTATAATATGATGAGTGCACATTCAAGGCAATGAATGCGTGGTGATGATGGTGACATTGGAGAACGACGGTTTCATGTTTTTGAACAAAACAAATGAACACACCTTTGCAAGCAAATAATGTATGCCTCTGAGAGATGGAGCGAGAGCGTTGAAACTGCTACTTGGACAAAAGTCTGAAACGTATTATCGATGCAAATAAAAAAGGGTGAGAGAAAGGCACAGTAATTGTAGAAGGTTGGGATGAAAATGCAAAGGGGCATAAATGCTTAGGGTTTCCTTAAGTACATTTTTGGTTGAACTTTTCGTTAAAAAACCTTTCAATTAATATAGAATTAAATATACTTGTTTAAAATCTGCTTCATTATGATATTGTCAAGTTGGGCTTACAATGTCATTAAATTAATAACAAAGAGATTCAATAGATATTTTATAAATTTCGGCTTTTTAAATTCAGTCTCATTAAAAAAGTTGTTTTTATTTTCATAAGATTTATTTTCATAATATTATTATCATAAGATATCGTATTATTGATATTTTTATTTTAGATAATAGTTTAAACTAAAATTTGTTATCTCGCCAACTATATATAAACAATTATACATAAAGATAACCCACTTCTTTACTTTCCTCTCCTCTTTTATTTTTTCAATTTTATCCTCATAAATATTACTTTTTAAATTTAAATAAATATTCATAATATAAAAATTATTTTTATTTTTATCATATTAGTAAATACCTTTTCTAATTCAAATAACTATTCATTATAAATAATTATTTACTTATTTATCATTTTAAAAACTATTTTTTAAAATTTAAATAATTACTCATAATAAACAAATTATTTACACAATATTACTTATAATATCTTTTATTTCAATAATTAAAATTTTATTTATCTATAGTTTATAACAATATATAAAAAAGATTTTCTCTTTTGTGTCCACCTTTCACAATATCAATTCTATCATTTATAATATAATTATTTATTAATTTTTTAAAATTAACGGTTATGTTTATCTATTTTTTATAAAACTTTTTTTCTTTTCTTCTTTTTTTTTTATTTATCAACAAGTAATTTTTGTATTCGTTCCACTTTATTTTTAACATTTCACTTTATTTTTAATAAATATAAATTTATTTTATATATTAACTTAATAACATTACACTATTCTCATCAATTTTATAAAATGTGTCGTGCTATGTATACGCCAGTTATATATAAAGAATATATAAAAAGAATACACATATTTTTTATTTTTTTTTTTTTTGTTTATTTCAAATTTTTCCTCTCAATTTTAACTTTTTAAATTTAAGTACATATTCATCATAAAAACATTATTTTTTAGGCTTATCATTTTAATAACTATTTTTTTTAATTCAAATCATTATTCATTATAAACAAATATTTACTCTTTTTTTATTATTTAGTAACTATTTTTTTCAAAATTAAATAATTACTCGTAATGGAAAAATTATTTATACAATATTACTTATTATATATTTTATTTCAATAACTAAAATTTAAGATATATATATATATATATATGATGTCATTTTATTTTTCTAATTTTATTCTCTTAATTACCATTTTTTTTTAAATTTAAGTCAATATTCATAATGAAAAAATCATGTTGAAAATATAGTTTTTTCTTATATAAAATATACTAAAACATTTAAAATCTTTTAACAAGCAGACAAATATCCCAGAGCATTAGAATTAATCTAAATCGTTTTCAAGTATTTCAATATAACTTAAATATTACCATAAAACTATTTGGCATGTCTTATAACAAATACAAGATTTCAAAACTTTTATTTAAATTAAAATTTCTCATTTTAGCTAAAAGTCCTAATAAAAGAAAGAGATAATTGTCTAACTTTGATTTTGCTTAAGCTTGTTTAAGATAAAAGGTTTTATCTTACTTAGATTACTTACGTGCTTGAGAAAAATTTAATAAATTTAATATCATTTAACAATCCAAACAAGTATTCCAAAATATTAGAATTAATATAAACTGTTATCGATCATTCCAATATAACTTAAATACTAACATAAAACTATTTTCACAACTCATAGATCAAATTGGTTTAAATAAATGTCAAACCTTCTCAAAACTACCACATAGAACTAGTCCAAAACTAGACTTATTTTAAGATATTAATCTTATTCCAACCTTCAGAATATGCTAGTTTTTTTTTTTATCACAACTAATCTTAAAATTCCAAAGCAATGTAATCATATTCTAAATCAAATCAGTTATTTCAAATGAATAATGTCAGCTTCAAAATGAATAAAACATGATTTGCATCCAAACCAAATCTTATTATTCAAAAGATTAACATATTCTATACTTACATCAACAAATCCAAAACAACATAATTAAATTAGGTACATATACAAACTCCACAAGAAGAGAATTCAAAGACTAAACAAAGTTATAGAAGTTATTTCAAAAAATCTATTCATAAACAAAACACATCAACACATTCATGTACTGGTAGTTTATAACTTAGATTATTATAAATTTTGATATCTTTTACTATGTAATTTCTAATTGGATAAAAGAAATATTTGCAAATTTTATAAATAATTTAGAAAGATGTAAGGAAAAAAAAGTTCAATGAAATAAAATTAATATTTTAACTTATATATTAAATATAACTTTAAACTTTAATGTTTATTATTTTTGAAATATTTTTATCAATCATAAAAACATATATTACAATAGAATAAGTGATTTATTGAGTATTTACTGTTAAGTATATTTTATATATCTCAAATCCTTAAAAAAAAATGATAACAGTTTTAAGATAGAAATCAAATATTATGCTGGTACATTTGTCATTTTGTTGATTTTCCGACTTTTTTCTTTGTTTAGTAAATACAATATGGAATTAATTATTGGGTATAAATAAGAAATAACAAATAAACTATTATCAGGTTATAGATATATTTTTTCTTTTGGTATATGTTCGAAATTTCTTATTTCAAAATACATGTTACAAAAGAAACCGTTTCTGTGTGATTTTTAATGTGTATATTATTTCTATAGAAAATACACTTTAGTAAATTTTAATAATAAATATATGTATCTTCTATGGAAAAAAAATAATATATTGTATCCAATAAATATCACAATTAATCTATTATATGGCAATTTGATTGTTGGGTGAAATTAGAGGAGTCATTCATTTAAGATAAATTTTTATTATTATTATGTAATTATCAGATTAAATTATTTTATAATTTTAAACCACCGTAGGCCAACCTACTAAGTCACTTAAAAAATAAAAATAAAGTACAATTTTAAGTTTGAAATTTTATTTTGCTTTTCTTTTTTCTTTTCGTTTATATGTCAATTAAGCTGATATGGTTAAATTGAATCTGATCGATCTAATATAATTGAAATATGATATTTTTATATTTGACCATTTAATCTATTAAGTCAGGTAACACTACTAAAATTTTAAACTTTTGCATCAGTTTAGTATATCAGTTTAGTATATTATTGTTATTATTTTTCTTCCCCTCAGTTAATTAAATTCCATAGAATTTAATGACATAAAATCATTGTAACGTCTATAGATTTGGATTATTATAATTTGTTGTTAATTCGGTGGAATTTCTTAATTATGAATTTATACAAAATTAAATTTTTTATTTTTTTTAAATAATATATATAATAATAAAAAAATGTTTAACTTAAAAAATTGATATGTATAATTTTAATAATAACTATTATAATAGACTATAATTTTATATAATTTAGTAATAAATTTTAACAAAGTAGCATCATATTAAAAATAAAATTTAAAATATATTTACAAATTTATAAGTATCAAAATATAAAATTAAATTAAATTAAATATCATAAAATTTCAATTTTTATTCAAATTTGACTATAATTACCTATTTTACTCAATTTTATCCTTAGTTCCTTATCTTATCTCCCCGGCCATATACTTAAATTTATTTTGAATTTCTTCAAATTCAGTCAGGCATAGATATTTTTCTCAACCCTAATGTCAACGAATTATAGGTTCTTAATAAGTTAGAACACTGAATTGATTCACTATTTGGCTGTTTGGTAAGATAATTTGAATCCCTTAAACTTTGTTGTTTTTTGTAATAAAAACTAATGACACGTAATATATACAATTATGAGCAGGTAAAAATAAAAATGATTTATGATTATTTTTTACAATTTTTCTTTTAAATAATCATAAGTTTATAAAATTTCAATTCTTATAATTTCATATTTTATAATTCTTTGTAATCTAAATTACAAGAATCTTAAAAAAGTAATTACATTATCACAAACTCTTAAAATTTACATATTTTTGTTTTTTAACAAAGTCTGTAATAAAACTGTAATCGAAAACATCCTCAATTTAATGATATTTTTCATTTAAAAATAATCTATTTACATTTAACTAAATGCTCCAATCTATTTTTTTCAACTGATTAGATTGATTAAATTAGACTTTAGGTGAATAGACAATTCGAATCGTATCAATTATTGAAACTAAAAAGACTTGATTTTTATGGTTGGGAAACTGACCAAAAGCAGATTTAGTATAAAAATGAAGAACAAATGGAAAATATCCAAAATCGTGTATATCAATAAATTATACTTATAATTGGTTGACGCAAACTATGTTTAGCAATTGATTGAGGTTTTGCATCAGCTCACTGCAATGGCTTCCAGAGGAACTGGAACGCTGATTTGGGTGTGTCTGTTATGGCTTTTCTTCCTCTGCGCCACCATTGCTTTCTTTCAGCTCCACTTGGTAGACAACAGAACAAATCAACCTTCCTCTCGTGAACAGCGCTCAGTAAGAATTCATCTTTCTGCCACTCTTTTCCTTCGTTCCCTTTCTCTTGGGTTTAGTGGTTCAATCATCCATTGATGCATATTAGCTCTTTCCCTTGCTTTTTAGGATATTCCTTTGGGACAAGATTTGGAGGGTGTCACTCACAAGGTGTATTTCGACATAGAGATCCATGGGAAATTAGCGGGTATGCTTCATTTATTAGAAAGTTCAGTTTTTCTATTTCAATTCCATCCCGATAATTCAGTGTTTCGGGTATGCCATTTCTTTGCATCTGTTGGATTATGGCAATTATTTTTATATTATGATTTGGAATGTGATAGCAGATTGAGTGTTGGCTAGGATTTTAGATGCATTAAATCGACACATCACTCGCTGATTTAAGATGGTTTGTGTTATGAGACACTCCTTTGATAATTATATGTAATGAATTGTGCATCAGAAGTGGTGTCATGGTATTCTCAAGTACGGTACAAGGTACAAGGAAAAAAGGGTTATTTCATTCTGAAGTGGAATTGAACGTGATGGAACCACCGTGCGCATTGTTATGGATGATTCGATGAGATTTGTGTCATTTGTAGAATGAGCACGCGTGTTGGAACTTGTGTTTATACTAGAGACATTTTATCATGGGATTTGAAAAGAAAAGATGTCTGGGTAGTTCTATTTCACGGCAGTCTGAAATGCAAACTTTTGCAAAGCACTAGCCAGCTGCCATCTGAATGGTTTAGGATTTGGTTAGATAAGAAGAAATTCTTCGTATCCTAAAGTTAACGTATCAGCTAATTTGTAATGGTGTTCTTATGTTAACTTCTTGAAAAATTGACTTTTAATTTGTATATAAGTTAATTCTAAGAAACTTTTTTCTTCTCTACAATGCTTCTAGAAAAATTTATCCCAGTTGGTCCTCAACGACACCTGATCATAACATGTGTAGGGAGGGGAGACAAAAAAGAATGTTGGTAAAAGTTATAGAGATGGATTTCATGGTAAATAATGTCTCAATATAAGACTTGTTCAAAACAATTGTATGTACTTCCTTCTTGACTGCATGTGTCTTGTTAGATCATATCCTCTATTGTTGAAGAAAGTTGAACAGGATTTTCCCCTACTTTTCTGCCTTAGTTATGTTCTTTTTACGGTTTAGGGCTTAACTGTTATAGCATTACGTTATGATCCCGAATGGGTCACTCAACAGTAAAAATCTTGTTTCTTACTTCAGGTCGCATAGTCATGGGCCTTTTTGGGAACACAGTTCCGAAAACTGTAGGTATGGCATGCTATACTATAGTGAAATGCTTAAGATGTTTACTTAGACAGATTTTAGTTTCATGTACAGGATTTGGTTACTGATCGTATCATCCCTTTTGTGCAGAAAACTTTCGGGCGCTTTGTACGGGTAGCTATGCAACTATTGTTACTTTCGTTGTTTGACTTTAAAGTGGTGCCACTACTTATGTTGCTGATAGTGATCAGTTGGAATCAATCTTGATCTGTATAAATTCTCTTGTTAGTAAAAACTATAAATTTGAACAGCATCTGATTTCAGGAGAGAAAGGAAAGGGAAGAAGTGGGGTGTCTCTTCATTATAAAGGAAGCACATTCCATAGGATTATACCAAGCTTTATGGTCCAGGGTGGTGATTTCACCCGTGGTGATGGAAGAGGAGGAGAATCAATCTACGGTGATAAGTTTGCTGATGAAAACTTCAAGGTGAAGCATTCTGGACCAGGTGAACATATATGTCTTTGTTACTGGTATTATATTTATATCCATAATTATGACAATGTTAATATAATTTATATTATTGCACCTCTTCACCCTTCTTGCATGATTGTCACCTTTCAGGATACTTATCTATGGCGAATTCTGGGCAAGACACTAATGGCTCCCAGTTTTTCATAACCACAGTTAAAACCAGCTGGTAATTTTTTATTTTGCATACTCTTGAATTTGAATAGAATTAACTTGTGAAAACCTTACTGTGACAGGTATAAATATGACTTTTTTTTAATGGCTTTATTGTCTTTGAATAAAATGCGATTCTAGTTTTGGTGGAAAAGAAAAGTTTGAAAGGAAAAGTTTATTCCATTTTGTGCACAAGCAGAATCTCAGTTAGAAAGGTCCATTTTCCTTTCACTTATCAGCAATGGATTTTATTTTGAACATAAATGAGTATAAAGCTGAACTTAGACATTCATGATTCAACTTCCTAATATAGAATAGACACGCTTTCAAACATTTATGTCTAAGAAAAAAGAGCCTGAGATGAAAAGGTAACTTTTCAAGTTTTTATGGCTACTGTTGGGGCCCTTTTCAACAAACTCATTCCTCCAATTGTTTCTTGGAAGGCTGGATGGACGCCATGTTGTCTTTGGCAAGGTACTTTCTGGTATGGACGTATTGTACAAGATTGAAGCAGAAGGAAGTGAAAGTGGCTCGCCTAAGAACAAGGTCATCATATCAGACAGTGGAGAATTAACTTCATGACATGGTTTATTTATACAAGTGGAGATTGATTCTACTGTGTTAACGAGCCATGTTTGCCCAACACCATATTCCCAAACTCTGCATATTTCATCATTCAGTAAATGAATAAATTTGCAGATATTAGTGTAATTTAAGTCTGGATTGTTGTTTTTGCATGTTTGTTTGTCCACAGTAGTCTTGCTATAAGGGAAAAACTTTTATTAGAGATTGCCATAGTGGGGATGCTCATTAACAATATGCATCAGGCTGTAGTGTGTTATCTGAACTTTTCTTATGTAATGGGTACGAGGATAAATTATTTATTCAAGTGCATCATGTCGTGTCCTCTGCTACATTCTCCACTTCCACCACGCAATTTAAATCCAAAGTACAAATGGACCATCATAAAATAAAATAATATTAACAAAATGTTATCTTTTACCTTTTCCTGTGAAAAAGACCGAGCTCATCATCATCATCATCCAGATTTTACACAAATGATATTGCACCACACCAAGAGTGTTGTACTCCTTTAAATGGTTACTTTTTTCACATTATTTTCCTTCTAAGCAAACTGCTTTATCCAATGACTAAATATTAACGTATCTTCGAATTCAGATTTAAACTTTTGATTTGTCACACTACTTTCTTCTGGTTGATTCAATCAGTCTTAATGAGGTTAGTTAGGCACTGTGAATATCAGATCTTTCAAAAATGATGTGTTGTAACTTCACGTGCTGATGATGGTCAAGTAAAGAGCAAAAGACTGATATTTTCTCTATGAACAAAAGTAAAGGTTACAACTCAGATGAATCTTCCATTCACATGCAGTGAGCAAGAACACGTTATCATCCAATAAAAAGTTAATTTATTGATTTAGAAGTACAGAGAAAGTGATGTTACTGAAAAGTAGGACCAGAGTCGACAACAGTAGTAGTATGTGTAGAAAGAAGTAAAGAAGACGATAGAATGCTTCGCTTTTCACCGTCCTTATTGACAATTGATGAGGAAACAAAGCCAAAAATTACCATCACAAACCTTCAACTTCAGCAACAGACACTACATATATAGATAGAGAGACAGACACGATTAAAAAAGAAGGAAACATGACTGGATTTATTTGGAAGGGTTTTTGGAGCGGTGTTGGCAAACGTTGGTGAAATTGGAGTTGAGATCAGAGTAGAGAGAGACAACCTTGGAGATGTTGCCGTTGAGCTCCTGAATAAGGGACACGTTTTTTACCATGTTGTCGTGCATCCGAGACTGCTGGTTCTCGTTCACCTGCTGAATCAGTTGCCGGTTTCGGTCCAGCACCGACTGCACCTGCCGGAACCCCTTGTTCAGGGACGCCCACACCTCTGGGTCGCCGTCCTCCGCCTCCTCCACTTCCCCGTCTGACTCTCCGGTGGTCGTGCTCACCGTGGTGTTGGTGGCGGCGGGGTGGTGGCTGTTGTGGCGGCGGTGGTGCTTCTTGGAGCGGCGGTGGTTGGAGGGGTCTTCCATGGTGGAGTCTGCAGCGGAGCAAGATGAGTTCATGTGCTGTGCATGAAACAGAGAGACGACTCAACCAAGTCTTGTTGGGTTAGACATTGCAAATTTTTTGTGACTTCACGAGGGACGGGGCAATGCTATATATACACAGCACTGCAAGGGCAAACATGTTATTCTTCAAAACTTCATAGATTTCAGATCAAATATGTCTTTTTAACAAGGGCATTATTTTTTCTTTTTACTACAATCATTTGAATGTTTTATCACAGATATTTAATTTGGGTAATCTGGTATTGTTATAAGGGAATTCATTTACCTGTATATTTTAAATTAAAATTAGGACAAGGGTGGTGAAAAAAATATGCTTAGGGGATAAATATATAAAATTATTAGTTATGAAAGTATTTTAATACATGTCTTTTTATAAAACCTCACTATATCCGATTTTGTTTTAAATTGGTTCATAATGATCCTTATTTTAATATTTTTCTTACAAGTTTATTAAACAGTGAAGACTAGTAAAATTTACATTTTTCTCATTACTTTATTTCAGCTTTTTATAACTTTAAAAATAATTGAATTATTATAATATGATTTTTCTTATTTTTAAAATGAATTATTTTATACAATACTAAAATCTTAAATTTAAAATTCTCTGTTTCAAGAATTTTATTTTCAAGATCTAGTTGGTAGTTTAAAACCTTTTTTTATTTAAAATATAATAATTAAAAGGACTAATTTATCGTTTATTAAATAAAATATATATAGAAACATAAAGAATAAGCTTTGAAATAATATTTTAACTCATTTTAATATTGGAATATTATTATTTTAATATCAGAGAGACATAATAACATAACTATATGATACGTGGCGTTTAGCCAAATTTGGATATGAAACAGTATGAGCCCCATTTAGCAATTGGATCTACAGAGAGAATCACACATTCGCACGTGCCGTGATACGTTTCATAAGATGAGCTTACGCGACTATCCATTGGCGCGTGCAGCACAACTTTACAGATGGAAATAAAAAAAGGAAAAGAAAGATAGATCTGGAAGAAAAAGTCAAAAGTGCAATAGAATACTATTTTATGCCCACTTTACATACCTGTTTTATATTTCATAAATCTTAATCAAATCAGTATTCAAGTTAATTCATAATGTATTACGCAATCAAATATCTAAAAAAGAATTACAAACATAAAAAATAAACTATATTAATCTTTAAAAAATTATTATAAGAACCAATAATTTAGTGTAACGATACTTTATAACTGAATAATACCATAAAGATATTAAAATATATATATTTTTGTGAACCCTTGACTAAAAAGGTTTAAATACAATTTTTTAAAACCTGTTCTCGTCTTAGTTTTAATTTTTTTTTTATTAAATTAAAATCTTCCCATTTTTAAAATGAAGTTTATCCATTTTATCAAATTTTCATCTATGTTTCCAAATTTACACTTTTAATTCAAATATCTAGAGTTTTATAACGACTTTTGAATACAAAATATCTCAATAGTTTACAAGTTAGAAAATATTTTTCTGGCTGGCTTGTATCGAAGCTAGAACAGAAAAGTGTAATATGATTAATAAAATCTGAAGGATTTTGATGTAAAGTTAGTTTTTGAAAAGGAAAAGTGGGCATCTTGATGTAAAGTTAGGGTTTGAAAAGGAAAAAGTGGGGTATTTTGTATTTTGGCACAAAGTTTTAGTTCGTGAATTTTGAATAAAAATAAAATATTTAGTAATTCAATTCGAAAATATATTGATCAATGAATAAGAATTTGAAAACTTTAGGTAAAGATTATAATCTATCTAATTTAAAAATAGAAAAAGTTAGTCAGTTTTAGAAAGAATGAGTGTTAAAACTCCAGTAATATAAATTAAAATTTAAGTCGTAAAGAATCATATTTGATTAGTTTTCCTTATTTTTATATTAAAAGCGTAGTGGGTTGCTCTTAGAAAATATAGAAATGAATGTATCCGTGGTCCATTAAGAAAAAAGAAAAGGATAGTCAACAGAAGAAAATGTTGAGGAAGTTGCACGCGGCAAGGTGAGAGTGGGGAAAGCATTAGGTTGAAAATATCTAGAGGATTGGATGCAAAAAGCGAAAAGTGCATTGCCACGACGATTAAAAGAACCATGTTTCTGCCTCCGTGGATAGGAAAGTGCATAAAATATCTAATTGCATGTGTCACGCGCCACACATCTAAGATAGATACACCAAAATATCTCCCACAGTTTTTTTTTTTTTGGGCCTATGAAAGAAAAACAAAATTCCCACGATCGAAGACGAATATATACCTTCAAACGAGAAATGAAAAAAGGAAACACATTTGGTCCCAACACAGAACATAACCTTACTAGTTATAGGGATAAATTATGTTATCAATTTCACTGTGCCATCGTGAACTTCATCAACTAGATTCCATTTGAACCAAAATATCTTGGATCAGTTATGCGCAGAACGTTTCGCTGAAAAAATATCTTCCTAAACTTTCTTTTTTTGCTTTTCTATGTCTTTTAATCTTGCTAGAACTTTTTTACTTGTTACAAGAGTATTATGCATAAAATAGTAAATGAACTCCCACGGGGAGAATGTAGATTTTGGCATTCGTAATATTTCGTATTATTATTGTGTGAGCATCCGAAAAGAATTTACAACATTTATTGAACTTATTCTTTCTTGTTTTAATATCTTGTCTTCCTTTTGTCTTTCTTACATGATTTTTCCTTCTTTTTTTTTCATAGTGAACTCAGGCTATCGGTTGTATTTACTTATAATTAAAATTGGACTAACTTTTTTATAAATACTTTTCTAAAAAATATACATTTTTCAGAAATTAAAATTAGCTTATATATATAGATATATTAATTTGTAGAAAGTTTCCATACAAATTTTAAAAGTATTTACTTTTAATCCGAATATAAGTTAATTTTAAATTATTAAAAATATTTTATTTTTATTCCTAAAGTGTTTATGAAAAAGTGTCTAGATAGACCTAAATTGGCATCTCTAAACGAATCCCAGATACTTATATTCATCCAGGGCTAAATAGGGGTAATAAATCAGTGGAGAAAGAGAGAATTAATTAGGAAGATAAATCATGATAAATAATCGGAGAAAATTAAGAATGGTAAACAAAGCAAAGGAGATCAAAGTGTTAAATTACTGGGTCTAATGATATAATGCATGAATACAATAAGACATGACACATCAATATACATTTATTTTAAAAATAACAAAATATAACACATAATATATATAAAATCTTTAAAATATGATAAATATATAATTATTGTGTAAATTCAAATTAAAATCATATATATTAAAAATAGTTAAAATAAAAATCATTCAAAAGAACGTTCTTAGGCTTTTAGCCGTGTTTCTTATTCAACCTTCAAACAACCAGTGAATTTTTTCCGCAAATGACACTGTTTAGAAAAATAAAAGTTTCAAATGGATGTCTAGATTTTATTTCTTCAATTAGTTTTTACTGTTCACAGTGGGAATTCAATACCCACTGAGCCAAATTCCACGTCCGTTTTGCTTTTCTAGTTACAAGATCAAATTCCGGTTATAAAAACACAATAAAAACCACAAATATAAGGTCAAAAATCCCACTTCTCAAAGACCAATTTCTGACATGCCACGGTGCTACAATCTTCCCCTGATCCAGCATGACATAAAAAAAGAAAACAAGAAAAACCGCAGATTGGAAGTTGAAATTCAGCTCCTCACAATCAAATTTCAATCATAAACAGTAAAAGGTGCTAATTAGGAAATTAAATTTCAAAGGAGTCCCGCTAGAGATTTTTTTTTTGTTTTGAAAGAGTGCCACTTACGGGAAAAATCACACCCTGTTAGGGCCACTAGTACACTGTAGGCACAACCCATGATCAATGGTATGGTACAGATGATTCAACTAGCACTCACTGTGGCACACAACATAGCCACAAGGTGGTCAGTAAATTCACTTCTATGTTTAGGCATCCGTAATTGGAAATTACAACACATTATATTTGTATTAAGTCCACATGAACACAAAAAAACTGACATTTTTTATACATATTCAGAACATCATAACATTGGCATAAAGAGATGCTTACATGGATGGTTAAAGCAAAGCAACTATTCAGCGGATTTTCTCTTTTTTCCCAGAACAGAAGCTATCTGAAATCTGGGCCCTCCCATTCGCCACTTCTTGAAGGATGCCATTTCGGATTGAGCTGTCTCATACACTACATAAAAGATTACAACAAAAATTAAATTGAATGTCTCAAGAGGGAAAGAGATGTGACCACACATGTTTCATTTAGAAAGGATAACGTCTCACAGTTGATCTCTTCTTTTGTCAGAATAGACCAAAATTTGGAACCAGCAGCAAATGCTACAGAATGGGCCTTCGTGAGAATTTCCTTGTACCTACTCTTAAAAGCAGACAACAACAGAAACCCAATGGTTCGGTCGCCAACTCTGCCATAAATGAAAAATAAATCAGGAAGGTACACAAAACATGTTGCCAATGTTGAGTAAAATGGTTCAGGGAATTTGTGGTAAAGTCGGAAGGTAAAGTTGTGGATTCTCCCTCAAAAATTAAGACCATATATTATGTTATCTCTCCTGTTTGATTAATGTGACATTACGAATCAAGGGCTGAGATGTTGCTGGACCAAATCCAATTTTTGAACATTTGGTCATCTTACATTTACTAGGTTGACCGAACTCATGATGAAATTTATGATAATAAATATTTGAATGAGATGCGGCATGAATCATGTAATACAAGAAAGTTTCTGACATCCACATACTATCTTCGGAGACAGCATTAAATATTTAATCAACAAAATATAAGAAAACAGTAAAATGAGTCAGTAAAACTTAAACCAAAAGAGAAATAAAAAGCTATTTCATACAAGCAAGAAAATACAAGCATAAGCAAGACTTACATGGGTGCTATCTTGCAACCAAACTCATAAAAGAATGGACATCTGGACCTCAGATCCACACCGGCCGAATCAGCTTGGATCTCTAGCCTTGTTCTGAAGTTAAGAATCATATTCTATAAGATAAAAAAATGTGACACTTTCAAGACATCAAAAATTCCTGTAGTACAATTCGATATAAATGGTAATGCAGCTTAGCATGCGTATGCCAATATCCGTTTTTTTTAACTATTACTTTGAAAGCCATGTACATTGATTATTGAATTTGTTGTTACCCAAAGTTCCATGCCACACAACATGCACTTATTTAAAACCAACAAAGAAAATTAAGGATGAAAAAAAAAAAATTGGTTCCAATATCCATTTAAAACCCATGAGGGGAGATACTAACAGGAAACGTCTGCCAAAACATTTCAGGCGCAACAGAAATAGTAGTATACTTAAAAAGTGCCTCTGAACTCGTCAGCGACATGATATGATCCATTATATGATAAAAAGTACTCATAAGTAACAAAAAGACATTAAATAACCACTACTTTTTATCAAAACAAGGGGGAACGTTGACTGATACTGCCTGTCTCATCTGTAACTCATGAGCAAGCCAAAAGGGCAATTCAACTTTTGAACCAGTTTCAATCTGAAAATTAAACAATGTAATGTGGGTCAAATTACTAAGCTCCATAGAGCACGTATCTAACTGCAAATAATTTTTTTTTTCTTTTGGAAATCTAAAGACGAGTGAAAATAGCTCTTACAAAGTCCATTACAGAACTGGGATCTATTCCCACTCCAGATGCAGCCTTCTGAAATATAACTGACACAGTCTGTGACCACAACATATCAAACCGCAGTATTAGAATAATAAATTCAGGATGTATTCTGTATCTTAATTGTAAAGACGATGAATTGATAGTTGATTCTATTAAAGTTAGCAACAGAGTAAAACATCATGCGATGGCATTCCCTTGCATACATACCGATCGGCAGCACATTTAAAAAAAAAAAAAACACGAAGGATCTGAAGCCTACCTCTTCTTCCATTATAATATCATCAACATCATAGTACTTGGTATTCATATCCTCCTGCCTGCTGCTTCCGCACTTCACTTAACTCATCGAAAGAGTGAACTGAAAATTCATAAAAAGCGTTTGAAATATACATTTAAAAAAAAATGAGATAGTTATTCAAAAAGAGTAACTCTAACATTATCACTACTCATTTTCTTTAAAATCTAATGGTTTTAACGAGTAATCTATCTTAATCATTGGATCGTATGAAAATCAAAGGTGAGAATTAGGGCTATTGTTAGAATGACTAGACCCATCTTCATTATTTCATTAAATAAAAAAATATTTCTTCTTCAACTAACAATAAAGACAACAAAACCAATCAGCACAGAAAACCTGAATCTGTTGTTCAAATGACAAAACTCCATTCATTAGTTTTGATGTTTTATTAAAATAAACTGTCAATATAAAACACGCCCACAGTGTCTGGTGTTGCACTTCCATTAAAAATAAATTCATAACCACGAAACTTTGAAATATGCGTATCATACAGATAAGGGGGAATAATAACTTTAAAAAAATAGTCAAACAAGAGTCAATAGTATAGGCAGCAGTGGATAGGTGAATCAAACAAAGCAAAAACCTAACTCCTAGTTGAAAGTGGAAATTTGTTTCTACAATTAGGAAATCAATCTGAAGTGGTGGAACACATTACTTGAAAGAAAAGAAATTTGAGCAAGAAAAAAGAAATCTTCTTTTTAATTCGAGCCATCAATATGAAACCAGACCGAGACCCAGACCAATTGCACAAGTCAAGGCCAAAAATCTCACAAAATCAAAAATCATGATTCCTTAAATAATACTTTTTTTTTCTATCACATCATTCGTCTTATGCAACACTTATCTTTCTGCGTACTATCCCTGGTTGCTTGATTATATGAACTCGATCTCTGAAAAAAGAAGAAGAATAAGAAGGGACAAAACTGTTTGTGGTTGTGCACAGGGGACGACCGTCCCAATTTCCAGAAAGCACAATAACCAACATGGGAAAAATCAAGCTTCAAGTTACCTCGTATGCACATATGTAGTTGTACAAAATTTCGGGCCATACAGATGAGAAGCAGAAAATAATAGAATGTAGAATATTTAAATTTTGGAGAAAACTTGAACACAGTTTTAATGAGAAGACATTGGTTCGGTTACGCGAAGCATCTTACAGAAGGAAATTCACCTGAGCTATGACGGAGTGAATTGTGCCGCCGCAAGTTACTGACAGAGTGAGCAGCGACGAGAGATACTGCGGAGTGCTGATTAGGGTTACTGTGTTAGTGAGTTAGCGTAAGAAATTGGGGATCGAGGTAACAAAATCAAAATGAAAGAACGAAGTGACGAAGTGATTAAGATGAAAATGAAAAAGGGAAGGTGTTTGATTTTGGGGAAGAAAACTAGGGTTTGTTTTTCTTGGAATTTTTGTGATTTTGAATCTTGGCGCGTTTTCGACATTTCAGTTTTAGTGATGGCGCGTTCGAAATTTGTCGTATACAGATTGGCCTTCTCTGGTGCAAAACTATATAAAAATCTATTTCGCGATATTTGTATTTGATAATGATTTTTTTTATTTGATGATGATGCTGCCTAAAGCATAAAATTATTTCATAATATAAGTGTATAGCTTTATTTTTACTTTTATCTCATTTGATTTGAGATATCTCCTATTTAGAGATGGCAAATAAACTCGTGCCCGTGGGTATCACCCGAACCCGTCCCCGTTTTGATGGGGAATTCCCGCTTTGACTGGGTATGGATATGGGTATGGGTAATACCCGAAATTTTCAACTGGGGATGGGGATGGGGATATATATATACCCGCCCAAATACCCGTCCCCGCTTAAATTACTAAATTATTTATAATTTATTAAATAATCTAAAAAATATATATAAATAAATAATATATTTACACATAAAATATAATATAATATAATATAATATAGTATATATACATATAAATAAAATATACTTTTATATATAT
>Ga0214543_1001959_pt1 | contig 40487 bp, 16 predicted proteins | sample CNSS2metaG_FD_160094 | JGI IMG/M metagenome (GOLD analysis project Ga0214543, IMG submission 160094) | Root nodule microbial communities from cowpea collected in UCLA plant growth center, Los Angeles, California, USA - CNSS2 | ecosystem: Host-associated > Plants > Roots > Nodule | place: USA...
AAAAAAATATATATATATATATATATATATATATATATATATATATATATATATATATATATATATATATAAGAAAACACCCTAATAAGGATGTAATAAAATTTCTCATAGCTCATGCATATAGGTAATCTATGAAAAGAATATAGTATCTTCTTAGGAAGCTTGAGATGGTTGAATCAAGACTAGGATTTGCTGGATGTCGAATCTGATTAAAGACTATCAAATTCTAAATAAAAATTACACAAATGTCTATGTGTTGCCATGTTCAACCAAACATTTCACACCAATGTTTCAGAAATAATTGTTCAAAACATAAAACACCACCTCCTCAAATTACACGTGTAGTTCCGGATAATCAATTCACATAATTCTTACAACAATGCTATCCTAGAACTCAAAGGTCTGCATCAATGAGTTTTAGGCCTTTTCGTCTGGCCTCCTTGAGGTCGAAATGCTGCACAGATCTTCTTCCAACAACGGACGGCAACTATAGAGGGTATTACAATCCAAGATGCATTTGCTCCGATATAATATGCATAATAGTAAAATGTGTTGCTAGAAAAATTATCACCTTCCAAAATAGCTGTGATATAATAGACAGCAGTTCCATATAATTGACCCAGAGAAATGGCAAACTGAAGAATATAGCTATATGACTTTCCTGTAGCTATTGCATATCTGTCATCACATACAAACAATGGGAAATGAAAAACAAGAGCAGATAAGATATTCAATCCAATGTTAAACTCACCACAGCAACAAGAGTTTGTTTATTAAAAGTTATTGAAAACATAAATCAGTCAATAGTCAATTAGGTAATGAGAATTCCAACAGTGTCACAACTATAGTTATCTTATTACAGTCTTTTGTTCTTTAAGTTCAACTTACACTGCTAGGAGGCTAGCTGGACCCTCCAAAACAGCTGTTATTCCTTCAACAGTAACCACCCCTGCATCCCTTCCTGCATACCTTGAATCCCCTTTGCTATATTCCTTCCCTGTTCATTCAAAAACTTTCATCAGCTAAAAGAATGCAAATACCTTGAAGGGAAATCCAAATTTCAATGTCTATACATTTCTGCTAAATGCTAAAGAAACTTACAAACTTCAGCCAGGTAGAAGCCACTCTTATCCTTGAAGAACTCAGGTGAGAAAACAAAATAACCCTCAAGAATCATGTGTGTAAGGCCTGTGAAGGCCCACCAGCACATCAGCACCCTGTCAACTTTGCTTTTCTTAAAACCTCCTGAACAAAATACAAAATCATCAAAATACAAACAGAAAACCTACTATCACCATTCCCACAATTTGATCACAGAAATTCAAATAACAATCATATTGGAAAGCACGGACATCCTAAACATACCACTCATATCAATTTCACTCTCTAATACATTATACTCTCAAATGTCCTTGTTGGTCAGGACAAAACTTAGATGCAACTTTTTAACTGCATCTGGTACTGTTCTCTCCAAATGCATGACAAATCTGTATTACTTGGATTACTCAGATAAAACTTTTGTTGTAAATCTTCATCAAAATCACATATAATTTTGTTCTACTACACAGTTAGTCATCATGCAGGTGGGTTTGACAATCAAGGACTATAAATAGTTTCAGAGACAATACACGGTTAACTGGAAACAACTGCTTTTGGATTGTATTATACTGACATATTATTAAACAATAAATCAGATGCATAGCAATGCAAATCAAGATTGGAAAACAAAAAAGAAAACAGATCTATTCAAATGTTTCACAGATTTGGAAGACACTGCACATTTGTAACCTAGAGAAACAATGTTTGACAGATGCAAATAGATTGGAAGACACTGCACAGATGAACAAATGTTTGACAGATGCAAATCAAGATTGGAAGACAATGCACAGAGAAGCAAATGTTGGATTTGACATATGCAAATCAAGATTGGAAGTCACTGCACATAGAAGCAAATGTTTGACAGATGCAAATCAAGACTGGAAGACACTACACTGAGAAGCAGATGTTTGAAAGATGCAAATTAAGATTTGGAAGACACAAGCAAAATGTTTTACAGAAACAAATCAAAATTGGAAGATACAGCAATGCTAACATAGAAGCAAATGTTTGACATATTGTTTTAATCCTGGATACTTACGATCAAAAAGAGGATAAAAAAGCAGTCTTTTCATTTCAATCACACATATTGCAGCACTTGAAACATGTGAAACATCTAACCAGCAGTCTCTCAGTAACATTCAAAATCAAATTTTGAAAAGCACCCAACACTCAATACTCCAACTTTAGCGGAAATGAAAAGTTTCGAACAAAGGGTTTTTAATTTTAAAAAAATTGTGACCAATTAAAGTCACAAAAACCTCACCATACACATACCCTAGACGCAGCTTTAAAATCTGTCAAGAAACACAATTGAAATAACATTGTGGGTTTTGAAAAGCAGAGAAGAAAGAGTGGAAACCTGAGAAAACCCAGATGAGAGAGACGATGAGCAACGAGGAGAAGGCGAAGACGACGAGGATGTTGGACATGGAAAGTAAGCAGGGAGAGTAATCGGGTAGGTGCAAATCGAGTGGGACATAGGGGTGAACCTTCGAGACTAGGGATGGATCCATCGTCGTCTTCTTCTTCTGCTTCTCCTGGCGTCGCAATGGGTATAGAGACTGCCTAGTGTTGACTGATGAGTTGGACAGAGGGAGTGTGAAAGGAGATAAGGGATGCGACACAATACTTCCTTCATCTTACGTTAATTCAATATTACATTAGTATTTGGAATTTTCGATGATATATTATAGATATTTTTAAATAAATTAATTATGTTGAATTGAATCAATATTTTTACTAATAGTATTTTTAAAATTATTTAGAGTTTTTTATGATAAGTGAAAATAGAAGCAGATTATGTATATATGAATGAAGAACTATTCATTTATTTCAAAATAACTAAAATGAATTACTCTTGATGTTAACATTTTATTTTACAGTTTAGAATTAACTATGTTTTTTATTTTTAAATTTGAATGCGAAAATATAATTCATTTCTGTCCCAAATTTTTGATACATTTTTTATCTCAGGTTTTAAAACTAAATAATTATAATTATTTTAATCAAGTGGTATTGAATTTTTTTACTTCAAGATAATTATGATTATTTTAATCGAATGGTATTGAGCTTTTGTTTAGTTCAAGGTCTACATTTGAATTGGATTATATATATCAAGTTGTTTAAATAACTCAAATATTGATGTTCACTTAAAAATATTTAACATAATTAAATTTTTTTTGACTAAATTTATTTATTTTTAACATTTAAGGGGATCAAAGTTTAAAATAAAAATGAATTTTGGTTTCACGTTAAAGTCTAATAAATAAAAATACATTTAATGTTGTATTCTTATAACGTTTCAATGAATTTTATAAGGTCACATTAATAATATTTTTATATAAAAAGAATAATTTATATACTTCAAAAAAAATCTTTCTTTTTCATAATAATAATAATAAAAGTAAATAATGAAATTAATTTAATTGATATATAAACTCTTTTTTTTCTTATCGAGTATTGGGATAACATTATTTTTTATTTAGTTCCTCTCTTGAAAAAAAAAACAAAGTAAAAATTGATATGTTTAGATAACTATTTTTAAAATCGAGATATTTGAGATATATACTTATATACTTATGCAAGGAATAATTTTTTTATGTAAAGAATTCATAATTGAGTATAATTTTTAAGAAAGAAGTATACTCATCAATTAAAACAATTTATTTTATTATTAATTTAACAACAGTTATATTTTGACAATGAAAAAGATGGAAAGATTGTTTCAATAAGTTGTATACAATAATAAAGATGATAGAGAATTGTGATATTTAATAAGATACAATTCATGAGAGGGAGAGAGAAAGAGACATTGTTGTTTTGATATGAAATATTATTGATGTGTATATATGATCATTAATAAGATGGAATATTGAGATTAAGAATAATTACTTTTGTAATAAATGAATCCTACTCATATTTTAGAGAATGAAATTATTAAAATTAGCCAATTAGTTTATCCTATATGCTATAAGTTAACATCTTAAATGGGATGAATTGGAAAATATGTTGATTAGGTAAAAAATGAATAAAAAAATTAATCACATTTATGATAGTAATTGAATTACTAAAAATGAGATGATTTCAAATTTAACATCAAAGTTAAAATGTGAAAATTTTTATATCAAATATATGTCTATTTTCCTTAAAAGGTTTGAGAGATATTAACTTGAAATTGTATAATTTGTTACGATTAATTAAATTATTTAAAATAAATAATGTTAAGTTTCACTTAAAAATAAAATTTTGAAAATATTAATATTTTGAAATTCATGTCTTTCATTTATAAGTTGTCGAGAACTTTATATTATTGTAATTTTTCGTTATTTCTCTTTTGATATTAGTTAGAATCATTTACGAGAGACTATTTTTTTATTTTTTTGTCTAGAAATTACTTCTTCTTTCTTTTCTAGTATCAACTCAAAAAAGTAAAACAGAAAAATTAATTAGATGTAATGCGTCTCCCTTTGCTGTACCCAAATATATTGTTTACCGGATCATGGGTTTTTCGTAGAGTTAAACATTTAATTATGTTAATTTTACTATTTTCTTGTGATTGAAATGGTTAACTTTATATAAATTAATGTCCAAGTAATGTTTCCGTATAAATTTATTCTTTATTATAAATTAAAACAGTTACCATTTCTCAATTATGTTTTGAAAAAAATACAAAAAATAACAATTAAACGATAGTAAACAATTCAAACATTAAATCCATAATGCAACAATAAAGAAATAATCTGAAGAAGTTAAATAAATTGTTAAAAAAAAAAAGTGTACATTAAGATTTCATTTTAATGAGTAAGAGAATAAAACACAAGTTTGATTTAGGTAAGTTATTTTAAAATGTTAATACAATGATTTAGTAAAACAAACTAAAATTTATTAAAATACCTTGTCAAATTCGGATAAACTAATTCCATCAACAATTTGGATTAAATGTTTTGTCAAACTTAATCTACAATTCGTATAATTATTTATACAATTGAAGTAAAAGTCAATTCCAATATCATATTGACCATTTTCTTTTTTTCTTCATTGGAGTTGATAACGGAACCAGTTTACTTACCAGACTTTGAATATTACCTGTACCAATGTTTTTGTTTATCGATAAATTCACGATTACTTATCTAATAAAACTATGAATTAAATATTAATATAGCTTTTTGTGTAAAATTCTCTTGGCAATTCTTTTATTCTTTTTCCATTTCCCAACACAACAATCAACGGTTTTACGCTTCAAAATTAGAAAATAAATCCTAATTTTTTTATTTTGTAAAAAAATTTAATATCTCAAATTCATTTTTAAAGGCTGGGAACAGTTTTGAAAAAAAAATTATAATCCTCAAATATTTTACTTATTACTAAAAAAACACTTTTAATTTATTTTAAGTTCACCTCAAACTTTAGGAATTCTAGATTTAACTAATTAAGTCATAAAAGTTTGTCCTAAAATAAATAAACAGACAAATTAACAAATACCCAAAAATTGAGCGGCGCGGGGGCCCAAAGCCCAGAGTACCGACTCGGCCCAACGATTACAAGGAAGAACCTGTCTCCTTCAAAATTGAACCTGTAAATGTAAAAATTACTCATGGATAATGAAAAAAATTGATAACAATGATACAAATTAATTATTAACCCAGCTAAATCACTGGTTATTGACCAAACAAAACATGAATAAAAGGTATTAAGCTTAAGCTAATATCACTTAATTTAATTAACTTTGCAACACATTCAGATCCGTTTTTCTGATTCCACATTACTCAGCACATAAGAGTTTTCCGGTTAGGCGAATACAAAACCCGAAACCGAGACACGAAAAAGAGAAGAAGAAACTATAACACAATTTCTTCAACCAATTCAGACACTGCACCACAAAATGGAGGCTCCATTAGGTGGATCCGGATCCGGACCCGAGAGGGACAAATCCACCGCTCCTCCATCCTCTTCTCCGATCTCCGTCGTCTCCGCCTTCTGGAAAGGTATCATCGAAACTTCACTTCCACGTTTCGCTGATTCTTCTCATTTCGCTCTTTCCAGTTTCCCATTGATATTCATAGCTTTCTTCTTAGTCTGTGTTTCTGTGTGCGGCAATTGACTTGGCTGTCTCTAATCTATGATGCGTTGCCGCATTGTTTCAATTACTATTGTTTCGGGACTTTATTTTTCTTCTTTTCAGATTTTGAGTTGGAGAAGGAGAAAACAGTATTGGATGAGCAAGGGCTTCGAATTGCGGAGAATCAGGAGAACAGTCAGAAAAATCGACGCAAGCTTGCAGAGAACACTAGAGGTATGAGCAGTTAGTGTTTTCGTTTCTGTTTCCGAATTGTGCTAGAAACGTATTTAGTAGAATTATTATTGATCTTTGTTACGAAATCAGCATTTGATTTAAGCTTCAAAGTTCACAGTTCACCTTGGATAATGTATATTTACATCTTCGGGCATGTTTTCACTAAAATTGGAACAACGGAAGGAGCACTGCTGCACTCTGCTTTTTCATGCTCTGTTTTTTTTTTTTTTCTTTGTCGTTTGTTGAGAAACTACATATTATACTTCTTACAGATTTCAAAAAGGCTTCCCCGGAGGATAAGTTAAGTTTGTTCAGTTCCTTGCTTAAGGGGTACCAGGAAGAGGTTGATAATCTTACTAAGAGAGCCAAGTTTGGAGAAAATGCTTTTCTCAACATCTATCAAAAGCTCTATGAAGCTCCCGATCCTTATCCAGCTCTTGTATCGATTGCTGTGAGTTCTAGGATTTAGCTTACGTTCCTCGTTCTTTTTATTTTTTATTGTGTTCGTATGTGAAAGAACTTGTGTAGTATTACTGGATGAATTGCATATACATTCTTGAGTTAGTTATGTATAATGAGTGTATGATTCTCTGATATAGAGATACTGATGTAATAATGCTTTTTTTAACAATGAGCACTGGTCCTTCCATCTTGGAATGCATGCAACTTTAGCGGTGTTTCCTTGCCATCAAATCTATGCTGAGACAATATTCTGTTTCCAGTATATCTTTTTTGTTCAGCTCATTATTGCTTTAATTAACGCATTATCATATTTTGACTTTCAGAGAGTTTGGCAACCATACTTTCTTAGTTTGTATATTTAAAGATTATCAACTTAGGCCTCCGTCATTAATTTATTATGCAATAACAGATCCATTTTTATTGCTTGCTAACTTGTAGGTACAATGCTTTTGTGCATTGGCACTTATGTTTTATGTGTGAAGGATGTGCATGTTTACGTATGCTTGTTCATGTTCTGATATGTTTTCATTGTACAGGAGCAAGATCTCAAGTTATCTGAACTTGAATCTGAAAACCGGAAAATGAAAGTGGAGCTTGAGGAGTTCAGAACAGAGGCAACTCACTTGAAAAATCAGCAGGCTACAATACGAAGACTTGAGGAGAGAAATAGGCAATTAGAGCAACAGGTTATTAATGCTTCTGATACTGTTGTATATGGTTACGTAATGTAGCAGTTCCTTTCATTTCTAGAGGAGAACAACTGTTGATGCTTTTATTTGTTGCCTCCTGTTCCCAATCTTGTATCAACTGGTGTGTTTTTCAGGATCCTATTTGACCGCCTGTTTTCATTTCTGTTATGAAACAATTCTCCCAAAAGCTTTTAGGTGAAAGCACAACAATGGTTTTTAATATATTAAATCTCTAAATCCTAATCCTTTATCCATGTTCCTTGTCTAATTTAATTTCTTAATAATATAAGGATGAATAAACTAAGGGGTACAGTAACTACAGGTATAGTATTGACTAAAGATTGCTTTACATGTGTTTTATCTAATACTGTATCCTACAACTTTCCTTAAATCTATTGGAAAAGGGGCAAAGTAGGACTTACCAAGTTGCTGATTTTGTACCCTATTTTTCAGTAAAAAGATTTCTCATGAATTTTGCATATATGGTGCAAACAAGTGAATTTGGGATGCATTTGCATGTTTCACGCCGGTTTATTATCTTAACATAACTGAATTCAACTCCCTACCATCAAATTGATAAAGTTCCTTTCAATCTGTTTTGGAGTGCTCTAGATCCCCAATATCTTTAAATTTCAATTACAAATTAAACCTAGTTTTCTTTCATGATTTTTAATTAGTCATTTGAATTTATGTGTATTAGATGGAAGAGAAAGTGAAAGAAATTGTGGAGATTAAACAACGGAGTCTGGCCGAAGAAAACCAGAAAACACTGGAAGTTCTGAAAGAAAGGTATCCTACAATCTTTTCTGCTATGGAGAATTGTTTGTTTGTTCAGTTTAGTACATGCAACAATTGCATTACGGGACCATTGAAAGAAGAGAGGGGAGGTATGGGATCGCACCATGTGTGAGCCAAATAAACACTGGCTCCAAGTACTACTTGTACACATGGCAAGGTGGGAGGAAGAAACAAAATTTGTTAATCGTGTGAAGTATAAGAAGGTCTGACAGGGAAAAGGAGGGGCAAAGAAGGACCTATTGTGACATTGGATGGATGTTAAGGTCTCTTGCATGACCTTGACTTTCTTTTTTTATTCCTTTCTGTGTGTACGTTTTCGTTAGCTTTCAGTTTTCTGTGAGTGAGGGAGAGTCCATGTTTTGTAAGTTCTGTTTATGCTATTTGGAATTATTCCTCTCTTTCTACATTCAAATATGAAATACCTAGGTTCCCATTAGTTTGTCCCTCTTGTTCTGTACAGACTGACTATTACTACTGTATCAGAAGTGTCCTCTGCTTTGATTACCTAGTATGATGATCTCTTTTTTTATGCAGGGAACAAGCACTACAAGACCAGTTGCAGCATGCCAAAGACAGTGTTTCTAATATGCAGAAATTGCATGAAATTGCTCAAAACCAGTTGTTTGAACTCCGTGCCCAATCTGGTAATCTAATAGTTTTCACTGCAATTTTAGTTGTATACTTCACTGGAATCTGTAACATTTGTTCTTTCATTACTTTATAATCTGCGGATTAAGAGTTAAGACCGTGATTCTCCTGATATTATCTAATATTAAGACCATGATTCTCCTGTGTTCTTGAAAACTACAGAGGAAGAGAGGGCAGCTAAGCAATCGGAGGTTACAATTCTAATGGATGAAGTGGAGCGTGCACAAACAACGCTTCTTAGTTTAGAAAGAGAGAAGGTGAAATTTACCATCTTTTATTTCGATAATTTGATTGTGAAGTATGATTTTTTGTATATGTGTTTACCTGTTTGATAAACTTTTTTTCAAATTTTGCTGCTTTCTCTTTATTTGTTTTAGAAGTTATGAAATAGTATGGTGCACTTCCTTGGATCTATCCCGTTTGATCAAATTCTTCAATTTTTGCTGCTTTCTATCTTTTTGTTTTAGAAGGTATGAAATAGTATAGTGCACTTCCTTTAGATCTATTTAATTGTTCTTTTGAAAAAATAGATTTTATAGAGCCTAGTAATAGGTTTTATAGAGCATAGTGGCAGAGTTTGATCTAAGGTGCAAACTTTTCCTAGTGAGATAAGGCTTGAGTTTTTTTTGTATTCTTTTTTTTTTTCACATTAGGTGCTCTGGTGGGTTGTAACTGTTTGTTGCTTTTATCCTTCAAAAAATGTCACTGCTGCAATCAATTCATGCTCCATATACATCTTAATTACATAGCGGGGAGTCTCTTACAAACCCACAATGCAGAATTTAAGTTTAGAATGAAAGGTAGAAATCTCCTTCTTAGGGTTTCCCATTGACAAAGGGGTTCCCTTTTTTTGCTTTCACATCTGAACTATTTTTCTGTTTTTCAATACCAACACTTCTCAATGTTTTCTCCTTTCATTCCCATCCTATTAGTTATGCTAACAAATAAACCAGTTCTGTAACTGATACTTGCTAATATTAACAACTATTACTAATTCCATAACTGGTTAGACTACTTTGCTCTGAATCCCATTCCCTTCAGAGTTCTTCTATACTCAAAAGTGGAACAAGAAAAAATATATTGGTAACCAAGGGAGATGGCGTCTTAACACTAAATCCTTTAACTATTCCCTGTGTTTGGTTATTCAACTATTAATTGATTCTTGTAGGGATCCTGATTGAAATAAGGTCTCTGAATTTGAGGACAGAGGAGCCTCCTAAACTAGAGAAGAGAAGGAATTCTCAGATTATATTCAGCATATCTCATAATATTAGAGTACACAGGTTATATAGTAGTCAATGCCTCATTCTAACAGAATTTATCCTAGCAAGTTGCCAGCTGCATAATATCATAATAATATTCTGGAACCACTGTTATGCTTTTATCCATAATAAACACATTCAGAGCCATGATTCTGTTAGAAGACCCTTTTGGGCCTGCTGGACTGGGCTTCTTCATTCACCATCGTAACAGATTCCAACTCTTATAAGGGTTGGTAGTTGTTGTTATTGTTGAAAGTTCAAAAGAAAATTATTTTCCTTTCTAAAGTTCATTTAATATCCTTTATAATCAACTTTAAATTTCTTTTACAACCTACCCCTCAATATTCTATACTGTTCTGGTCTCGCTAACAGTTTTCTTCCCACCAGGCATAAAGTATTGAATTACTACATTATATTATATGCTAACGCTATCATTGACTGTAAGCTAAATATAATTTGTAATTGTCATGCTAAAGGAACAGTTTTATTTGTTCAGGAATTTCTTGGGTCTTTAATGTAGGGATAGTTATTACTAGCTCATGATCAAATCTTAAAATGACTAAGGCTCTTTGGATATGCAAACTTTGGATGGGAGAGGAAGGAACAGGGGAACAAAAGGATTGGTCCCTTGTTTGGTATCAATTAGGGTAGAGAGGAAGAGAATTGGATGAGTTTCATTGTCTCAATCTGCTGAGTGCTGATGCAATTTTACATTCAATTAGACTTACGGTTTATTCTTGTGATACTTCTTTGTCTATGCAGGGGCTTCTCCGATCTCAGTTACAAACAGCAAATGAAGGTACTGAAACTAAGAATAGGTATGGCAGTCCTCTTTGTTTTCTATTTATTATTCTTTTTTCTAAAATCAATATTATCTGCATTTCAAGTTTCTAACTTCCAAATTGTACATAAACATTATTTTCATTGGTAGCTAAACAAGAACAGAAGTTACAGTTCTATGGATGTGATTTGTACTCTTCTCTAATTAGAATTGGAATTTCACCTTGGTAATATGTATAATTCTTTAATGTAAAGCTTTCCCTACATTTTAACAAGGTGAAGCGCCTAGTGTAATTAAAAAAAATAGCAGCTATTGAACCGTATGTAAGTTTTACCTTAAACAAAAGCAATATGTTGTAAGTACACGATCCATCTTTACTGTCCCTTCTAAGTTCAGTAACATTTCTGCTCTGCATTTTCTCCAAAGATCCTTTGGTCTTCGTTCTTCCAAACATGATTAGTAAAGGCAAACTTAGTTGAAATTGTTCAAATCCATGTTTTCATCAAGAAATCCAGTTTTATTTTTATGATCAATTTGCTATTTCTTGGAACAAAGTGAAAGTTGCAGCTGCTTGTTCCAAAATGAGTAAAATTATCACAATTCTATGAATATGCTAAGCAACAAACCAGAAGTTGTTGGATATATAGCACTGTTTCTGTTACTCTTATGATTCTAATTTGGTATTTTTAGCTTTATGTGTTATTATTTTAATTATTTTGTTCAGGTTTAAAAGCTTGTAAAACAAACCCACTTGATAAAATTCAGAGCAGAGCAAGCGAAGCAAACTGCATTCTTCACCTTTGGTTTTATCTCTTTCTGTTAACAGAAGCGATTACCTGGACACTTCAACCTATTAGTCGTACAAAAAGTTATTCAGTGGGCATAGCTACTTGACTTATTTTCTCTTTCTGTCTATCTGATCCTATATTCATATATGCATACTCACTCATTGATACTGCTCAAATTCTTCTAATTTCTTACCTTTTACACTGGATAACACTCTTCAGATTATTGTTTGTTTTTATTTTTGCAGTGATAGTTTTGACTCAACTAGTGCACTTGAGAATTCTTTAAATGCCAAAGAAAAGCAAATCTCTGAATTGAACTTGGAACTACACAATATTGAAACAACCTTATCTAATGAAAGAGAGGAACACATGAATGATGTCAAGAAACTTACTGCAATGCTCAATGAAAAGGTAATATTATGGTTTGCAAAAGTCTACATCAGATCTACTTAATGATATTTGAATTCATGTTAAGTTAATTGTGGTTTACGAATAAGCACATATTTTGATCCAATATATTGTTTCAAATTGTACAAGTTCCACAGTAAATGCATTTCAGTTGATATATTAGCAATTCCATCTGCATCATTTCATGGCACATAGTTTTGTTCTTTCATGTTCATGAGACTCTGAAACTACTTTTTAACTATTCCAGTCACAAAATTCTCAATTCAAATTGTGGTTTGGCATGTAGGTCTGTGAACTTTCACTTTGATGATGAATATTTCTTTTCCATTATTTGAGATATAAAAATGCAACTTGATAGTGCTCTTCCTTTGTGAAACTTTCTTTGTGTATGATACCGTGATTTACAAGCATTTGTTATGTATATCTAAAGCCATTATCTCGTAGTATGAACAGTTACAATACATGTCTGCTAATTTGAGTCTCTAAATTATTTTTGGAGCTAACTCACTTTTTTATGTCTTTTCATAATGTAGGAGGCTGCTCTTGAGGAGATGAAGAAGGAACTTCAAGCAAGGCCTACAGAAAAAACAGTTGATGATCTGCGAAAGAAAGTGAAAATTTTGCAGGTGGTGTTAGTGTTTCTTGCATTCTCTTATTTATTATTTTGGTTACCTCTTGTAACTTCACTATTTTTATACCTCCTTGTGAGCTATACATGCAGGCAGTGGGATATAATTCAATTGAAGCTGAAGACTGGGAAGTGGCTACAAGTGGGGAAGAGATGAGCAAGATGGAGTTTCTTCTTCTTGATAAGAACCGTAAAATGGAACATGAACTAACACAGTTGAAGGTAAGAATGTGATTTATTTAGCAATGGGATGCCCAGTCTTCCTGCCCCTATAAACAGAGAAAACTTTGCAAAAATTAGGGTGAAATAAATGATCAACTACCATAGCAATGTCCTTTTTTTGAAGAAAACAAGACCAGTTTCAAAAGGATCCTCTGTACTTCCTTCATTTGAGCATTGTTCATGTTAAGGACTCAGTAACACTATCATGTAGAAGGATGTTCTTTAAGATGATAACAAGTGTTCTTGCTGTGCATTTCAAAAACCTTTATTATTCAGATGAAGTTTTACCATTTCAGGTCTCACTTTCTGAGAAAACATCTTTACTGGAAACAGCTGAAGAAAAGATAGCAGAGCTTACGACAAAGGTTAATGAACAACAAAAATTGATACAGAAGTTGGAAGATGACATATTGAAGGTTTTGAATAATTGTCTCTGCCACCACTTTTACATATCCCCCACTTTGATTAGGATATGAATTGCTCTCTTTTTCTGATCTCTATTTGTCTGTATATGCATTTGTAAATTAGGATAATTATTATTTTTATAATGCATTTAATTCTTTTGATACAGGGATATAGTTCCAATTCAAAAGATCGTAAAGGCAACTTCCTTGATGATTGGGATCTTTCAGATGCGGGAGGGGCTGAGGCCTCTGAGGTAGATTCCTCTCTTGTGCTTCCATTCTTTCTGGATTTTATTTCTTTTCAAAGAATAATCTTGAAAGACACTAATGTCATGCATGCAGAAATTGGAAATAGATGCTGCCTCAACCATTAGTTTATTTTAGGCTAACCAAAAGGCTTAATCAGTGATTTGTTGGCTGGAGTGGAATTGAGTGTACTGAACAATGGATAAATTTAATTCTTATTTCAGATGCATCTCTTGGAGATATTAGCAAAATTCATCACAAGCCTTTTCCAACTTATGCTTTTGGGATAGCTAGTTCATGGGGTGGTTGAAATCTTCTTTTACCAGACAATTGATAGATTGATTCTTATAATTCGCATTCTCCCATTCAAACTTAGATGAACATTAGATGTGCTTCAAGTTAGCACGCTTTGAAGGGATGTACACCATTATTTAACTTTTTCTTTACAGCTTAAGCTTTGAGACAGATGGTTTAATGATACAATCTATTTTCTTTGGTTTTTTTAATGATGCATTTAGCTACAAATATTTATTTTTGCAATTAGAAGATTAAGACGTCGGAAAAAATGAAAAATTATTTTGCTGGATAAGTAAGTGGTGATTGATTAATCATACACCCAAATATTCCTCTGTATGTAAGTGCTTTAAAATAATATTTGAAGGACTCTTAAATTGGCTCTTTGTTTATCAGAACACAGACCAAAGGCAAGTATCCTTGGACCAAGATCAGAGCTCAATGCTTAAAGTGATTTGTAATCAAAGAGATCGATTTAGGAACCGCTTGCGAGAGACAGAAGAGGTATGTATATAATTGATATTACCTCATTTATTTTATTTCTTTATATCTAACATTATTTAAACCAAATTTTAGATTATGGATATGGCAGTGTAACAAGTGTTGACCTGGGTGAAATTTTCGCTTTTAATAGGAAATAAGGCAATTGAAGGAGAAGATTGGGATATTAACAGTGGAACTGGAAAAGAGTAAAGCTGATAATGTCAAACTATATGGGAAGATGCGTTATGTTCAAGATTATAATATTGAGAAAGTGGTTTCAAGGGGTTCGAAAAAGGTTTTCTAAACTGCGCTTGCATCATTTTGTTTCTTTCTTCAAGATCGTTTTTTAGCTTTTACCCTGAACTTGAGATTTTTTTGTGATTTTTGTTTAGTATGCTGAAGATATTGAAAGTGGTTTCTCGTCAGATGTTGAATCAAAATACAAGAAGATATATGAGGATGATATAAATCCTTTTGCTGCATTCTCGAAAAAGGTAATCCAGCTTGACTAATGTAATGAAACCCGGCATTTTAAAAGATGGCTCATGCATCATTATTAGTTTGTATTAGTGTCATGGCTTCACTGCCTTAATGAAATACACACATGTTAAAACTCTGATGTCTATATGTCCAAGATAACTAAAAGCCTAAAACCATACAATAAAATCTTTGAATGAATGTTCTATCTATTTTAAGGTTGTGACTGCCATCAAACGTGACTTCTTTATAACTGTTTGTAAAATAGCTTGAGTTTTCAGGTGTAGTATTACTAGTATTAAAAAGTTGTACGTGACTAGCCTTTGGTACAGGGAAGATACCTATTATGTCCTTGATTGAAAATCTAAACTTTGTCGGTTAAACCTGCATTTAAATAGTTGTTGTTGCTTGTTGGATCTATTAAACACTGGATTCTCTATATGCATAGATCTCCGTCTCCCATTTTGAACCTTACCTAGAAAAGGGAGGGCAAATTGGTATTGGATGAAAGAAGTGATTTGGTTAGAAATATGTAAACGTTGCCTTTGTTGTGTTCTATTATCAATTTTATTTAATTTTAATTAACTGCTTCATCTATTTTCATTTAATTAGGAAAGGGATCAAAGATACAAGGAGTTGGGATTCAGGGACCGAATTACACTCAGCAGTGGGCGTTTTCTCCTTGGTAACAAGTATGTCTTAATGCTTCTACAATATTTTTGAAATTATCCAATGCTCCTGTTTTCTTTTGCTTAAATTATTTATTAAACTATTTGATTTCAAAATAATGGAGAAAAAAAATTTCTCAATTCTTCTAATGCATTGACTTGCAAGCTCATAACTCATCATTAATTGTTGGCTTAAATATGTTTCAGCTCTTCAATATATAACCGATTTTTGTTGAGTATCCAATACAATTTTCCTTCAAATTGAATACTTAATCAAAGTTTCTGGTTAAGTCTCTTTCGATTCTTTCATCAGTTCCATGGTCCACGTGACTGTTTAGTTGTCAAACGTGTCACAAGATTTGAGTAAGTTTCTTTTGTCACTTGTATTAACATTTTCCGTCATCGCATAATGAAAAATATATCAATTGTTGTGATAAATAAAATCTTGAGGAATTAAAAGGGAAATTTAGAAATATTTCAAGGAATTGAACCAAATTAATATTTCATCTAAGAACTTAAATCAAAATTCTTAATTTATTAAGAATCCAATTTAAAGGAAAAAAAATTATTGGGTATTCAAGATAAAAATCGGTCGTATGCAGGAAAGCATATTTAAGTCTTAATTTTTTCACCAACCATTAATTTTTGGAGAAGGCTAGCTTTCATGCTTTCGAATCTCCAATTTCTTGCTGGTTCTGTCTGCCGAAAACAATGCCTCTTTCTACTGACCCAAGCAGGGGTGGAGCTATGATGATTGGCTAGAGAGGAGCCATGGCTCCCCCAAGCTTTTCAGAACCACTTATATACCTATATTTTTTATATTAAAATATTAATGAAAAATTGTAACGATTTAATGTTGTTTATTATATATATAAGGTATGTGATCGCGTTACGTATTCTGTTGGTGTCGTATATGGTCTTTTATGTTTACAAGAAAATTTAAATTATATATATATATATATATATATATATATAATATAATATAAAATTGTAAATTTAATTATTTTGACTCCCTCGAATTTCTGGATCAAGTTCCCCAGCCCAACTGGTTGCACTTTTTAGTTTTTAGGGTTACCCTGGTCAATTCTTGACACAGCCTTTCTTATATGTATGTTATTTTATTGATGTTATAGTCTATTTACCTCAATGGTATTCTTGTCTTGCGCACTTTCTACCAGTGTTCTTATTTCATGGGAATCTGCTAGTTGCAAATAATTTATTCCACTGAGTATACCTAATATTTTTCCGAAGAAAAGTGGTGCTCATTGTCTCTTCACCTTTATTCCTGGTTGTCTCGTATGATGCTGCTTTATTACTCTCTTTTCTACGGTTTCTTGATTATGTAGATAAGAGTTGGTCTAATCGTTATCCTCATGCTGAAACTAAGGAAATTGGTATCTTTAGTTTGGTTATCGTACAAGTTAATTGATAAAAAAATCACTTGCAGGTATGCCCGAGCTTTCGCATTCTTTTATACCATTGGATTGCATGTATTGGTCTTCACCTGTCTCTACCGAATGTCTGCTCTCAGTTATCTTAGGTAAAAATATGTGATGACTAATTTCACTGTTATAACTAACTATCATAGATGGATTTCAGCCACTCTTACCCTTCTCTTTTCCTGCAGCAATGGCCCAGAGGAATTCCTTGTCGGAGAGAAAAACGTTGATCTTCCACGTGGACTGTAACTCAGTTTTCTTCTGCAGTGATCGATTTCTCAAATTGAATGGTGCATGTGGTCGGAATGCAACCTCTTTTCAGTGGTCTTTATTTTTGCAGACAAAACGATAACATATTGTCAATATTCAACTATCAAATGTATTGTACATATGACTGTTGTTTTACTCTATACAATGTTGCAATGAAATAGAGAGGATTTTTTGTTTCTTTTCTTGTACACGACAAAACACTATAAAGTCGTTGTTGACGGGCCCATGAAAGAAGAAGTGTGGACTGAAAATTAGTTCCTTTTCTCAAACTTATGCCTTCAAATTAGTATATAGATTTAACAAATTTATATAAAAAGTCGCTTCAATTATGAGTGCTTAAGTCATTAAATTTTGCAATGCACCGTCACGTGATTTGTTTTGGCGATTTTTTTTTTGTTATGCAACATTGTTTTATTTTAGAAACCTCTTCTCTAGTACTCTAATTATAGAATAAATTATTATGGGATATGCTTTATTGGATTAGTTAATAATTTCTGTAAAATTTTAATTTCAGTTACTTTTATACAAATAAATTTTACCAATTAAATTGTTAAAAACTTCATTAAATAAATTAAATTAAATATATTTTAAATAAATACAACTATTGTTATGATTCCGAAAAAAGATATAGCACGAGTTGAGAGTGGCTGAATTGAATTGGAAACAAACAAGACTGTGTTTTAACATTACCTCAGAACTAAACTCCATTTCATCTTTTTTATTGATAAAAAAATGAAATGACTTATTTTTCTCTTGTTTAAAAAAAAAAAAATCATCTTTGATTGTTAGCTCTGGAAGCCACACTTCAAAGAAAGTTTGTTGTGTTATTTGATGAGAAAGTCCTCCACACGTTAACTGTTCCATTGATTTTATGGTAAGTTCAACTCTTCAATTGAGATTATATCATTCCTTTTTTGACCATATCAGAGAAAATAAAGAAATATTTGCAAGCTTTGTTGTCTTCTTCACCATGATTTTTTTTTCAATGATCATGTGCACACCTTACCTTCACTCTGAAAAAGGAAATAGTCAATTTCCTTCAGAAGAACGTTGGATACATTAGGTTAATTTAAAAGAAATAAAAAAAAAAAAAATTGCCAAATGTATTCTTAAACTTGTTGAAGGTAAAAAGGTTCAATCATGTTCTTTATCAAGACTTGGATGTGTGAACAATCTATTATTGCCCATATCATGTCACTTTCAAATAGTTTCGGGAATAGAACAGAACAACTATGCTCACAGAAAATAATATACTATTCAACAATAGTCTCCTAGTAGTTGGAATTCATCAAATTCTCTTTATGAAGAGAAGTGCTTGATTTTGAAATCAAATTTTAATGAACCCCACTTTTTCCTCTTTGACTTACCCTCCCTTTTTCACACCGCTTTGGATGATCCCAATGCGTAATCAGTGGTCAACATACAAAACTTTTTCCTGTCCCAAGACTTCATAGATTTTGTGTAATGAACCCATGTTATATAAAGTGATTTTTCATCATAAAGTGAACTATAATCTTTAGTTAAAACCGTATCAATCAGTAAGCTCTTGAATGGTTGAGTGGCTGAAAAATATAATTACCCTAAGAGATTTCATCAAAAACAATCATTTAAATTTTTAAGTTACTTTTATAAATTTTTAAGTTACTTTTATAAGGTAGAATTTAAGTTTAATTTAACTTCATAGAAAATCGATAAACAGATTTGAATTCATTTAAATATTATAAATTTATTTTATTTATAATTGATGTAAAATCTTTAAAATAATAAATTTTAAAAAAATAGGTTTTATATGATCTGATAGCATCTTAATAATTAAATTTTAAATATAATTCAATCTTTGTAAAATAAAGTGTGTATCTAATTATATTTTGTAAATTCGTCTTAACAATATAAAATTTTTAACAATAATGGATAAAAATTTCATATTAATAAAAATACAATGTTAAAAGAATAGGAATAAACACATCTTTGTCTTGTAAAACCATTATATATGAGGCTTTATCAATTAGTGGCACAACACGTGCAACATGTAACATGTAACGTGTGTAAAGTATGAGATTTTGGGACTTGCATTGCACTTACTTTATGCAGCATTTGTGGTTGACCAACCTGCATTCAACCATTTTTTTCAATGACATGATTTCATAACTCAAACTCTCTCTTCTTTGCTTTCACTGTGCTTCAACATCCCCAACCACTGCTTTCAATTTTACAAATACAAAATTTTTTTTCTTCCATCCACCCTTTTCTAAGACAATAACATATCAACATGACATTTTCCTAAATATCTCATTTATTTGGTATAAATTATCTATCAATTTCCTCAATAATTCAATTTAAATAATCATTTTTAGTAGAACATCATATCATATTTACTTTATGTAGAAAATTTGAATTCAATACATTACTTCAAACAACAAATACAAGTGTAAAACCAATATTTTATTTTGTTATATTATTTTATAGGGAATATCGAATTACAATGAGTAACTTTTACAAAATGTTATAGGGTTCAATATATTTAATTGATAATGTTTCTTTTTTCAAAACTTAATGTTAAATTGAAAGTTTTTTCCTATGAATTTTATGTAGAAAATTGTGTATTATTAAACAAATTAATTTCTAATCTATGTAGATCAAAATTATCATCTTAGATAAATATTTAATTTGATATTTAACATAAATAATTATAATGCTATGAAATTATCCGTATTTTATACGTTTATCATACTTTTAATTAAAGTCAACAAATAAATACAAATTATCATTATCATAAATAAAAATAGTAATGAGTAATATTGGTAAATACTTTGGTAGAAATAGAAAATAGGGAAATATAAGAGTGGATTCCAGCTGTTTAAAGTAGACAGAACCAAACCTATTTACTGCTACCATCCATGCATTATTTGGCCTACAATCACGGACCCTCTGCCCCACTTTTTAATGTTCACCCTTTGCAAATAGGTATGCTACCCTTCTTCTCTTCCCTTAACCTTCACAATAATAATAGGTTTATTTATATTATATTCATTAGGAAAAGATTATAAGATTATGCATGCATGATTTCACCTCGATCTACATAAAAGCTGATACAAATTCTTTTTGTAAACCTTAAATATGTCCTAAAATAAATAAGGAGAAAAAATTAAAAAAAAGATCAAAGAGACAAACATCCTTAAATCTCCTTCATTATCCAAATAAAATAAGAAAAACATAACAAGTTAAGTTCTCACATCACTGTCACATTTTGTATGCCATGTGCCCTACATGCAAAGCCTTTAACCAACACAACAGAGTACAGAACAGAGGAAAAACATGAACATTGACCTAAGACTCCAAACTCAAAAACCAGAACAAAAGAGTGAAGAGAGAAAAAAAAAAAAAAAAACAAAAAAAGCTAAGAACTTCATCAATCTTACAAACAACCCATGTAATGGAATGGAGTATTCATTCTCATTAAATTAAAAACAGCTACTTTTGGATCCACACAATCCAATTAATAATACAAACCTACCATCACTATATATATCATCTATTATTCATGTTATTTTTTTTTTTTCATAACATTAATAACAATAAGGATAAAGTGGTAAATTACACGATCTAGCACTTGTTGGAAGAGAATCCGACTAAAGAGTTCGCTAGATCGAAACTGACACGTGTCCCTTGCTGCTGCACGTTCCCTATGATCGACAGAGACGACGACGTTGGCGCAAACGCGAAACAGTAAGTTCCGGCGCCGTCCACCGGAATCAGATAATTCTTCGCCGGAAGCGCCCATATCTTGTCGCCGGAGAAGTGAAGCGACACCGTCGGCACGCGCACAGACTGCAGGGACGACAGGTCGTAGCAAGTGTCGAACAGCGCAACGCCCTCCGCGGGACGCAGGTTCTGGGTCATCCTCTTGAATGCGTCGCGCACGGCATTGTAGGCCCGGGTCTGCAACCGAGTTATGGCGGTACCGGAATCGACGATCACCCCGCCGACGCCGGACTGGTCGACGGCGAAAGTGTCCGGTGGGATGGAGACCATCTCGCCGCCGACGCTAAATCCGGTGAGTTCCACGTAGTAGAACGTGTTCACTTGGCGGTTCTTCAGCAACGGCGCGGTGACCGAGTCACTGGGTCGAGGCGAGTTGAACTCAAGAGTGGACGATGTACCCGAGTCGCGGTCCACTAAACAGTACGAAAACGACGCCGCTTTGATTTGCGAGGTTAATGACAACGGCCCACCACCGAGACCGAGAAGCCCCGCAGCCCCGACGAACAGCCCCTCGTTATCGTGGCCGCACCCGAGCGCGACCCGATTAACGGACCCGGACCCGCCGAACGACACCGTTTCGGTGACGTACTCGCCTACGGTGAACGACCCGTCTCCGTAGGAAACTTGGTATTCGCATCTACCGTTTTTGCACGCCGACATTTCAAGGTCCTGGCACTGCTGCGCGTCGCAGGTTAATGGGTAGTACGAGGAGGAGGATGTCGGGTCGAAAACCGGGTCGGACTGTTGGTAACAATCTGAGCAGGGTTTGCATTGGAGCCAGTTCACGTCGGAGCCTGTGTCGAGCACCATGTAGAAGGGCTTTGCGGGCTGGCCGACGCCGACGCGTGAGAAGTACTCGCCGCTTCCCTGGGAGGTGCCGGAGGAGACAGGCGTGGAGAGGTCTTCGAGGCGGACCTCCGTCTGGGTAGGGAAAAGGTCCGATCTTTTGACGCCATAGAGTGCGAGCTGAAGCCTGGTCTCGAGCGAGTTGACTCGTGCCGAGTCGCGGGCGAGTCGGGCCAAAACTAGGGTTTTGTAATCTGGGTGTTGCTCATTGACGAGGGTTTCCCTTGAGTGGAGCTGAACGGAGAAGAAAGACGAAGATGGTGAAGTGGGGTGGTGTTGCTGAGTTAAAGCTTGTTGTTGCAGAGCATTTTGGGGTTTGAAGGAGAGGATTTGATGGGCTTGGTGAAGGGAAGAAGAGATATTGAGAATGGTGGTGTGTGAAGGAGTAGTGATGGTGCGAGAAGAGGTGAGAGAGAGGATTGTGAAAATGGTGAAAAGTGAGAGAAGAAAATTTGCCATTGTTTAAAGAGAAAAAAGGTGTGAGAGTGAGTGAGGAGTGTGGAGGAAGAGAGGGTGATTGGATTGGCTTTATTGGAGTGAGAGAAGGAGAAGAAGGCACGGAGAAAGAGGTGCTTGCATTTCATTTCATTCATTGATTTTGTTGGTTGGTGGATGGGAAATTAAATTGGGAAAAAGAGTTTGGTAATGCATCTTATGCATTATTATTATTATTATTATACTTGTAAACTGTAAATAGACAGGTAGATTTCTAATATCTCATTTTTGTCTTTATGTGCATGCACAAGGTTCAGGTTTACTCTTATTTATTTTCTATATATATAACTAAAATCCCACATACAAGAAAAAAAATAACTCAATAAAGAAAAGTTTAAAAAAGTATCAGTGGATTGAACATGTTTTTAAAAAAGATTAAAAACTGTGTCAGAAACATAGTTAGGAGATATATCGGTAAAGGGTAAGTTGAGAGTAAACAAAGAATAATATGTTAATATATGTACCATTGAGAAGTAAAATCAGTAATTAAATTATATTTGTTGGCAAGTTGCAAAATGACTTTAATATTTCTTGTTTAATTGATATTAGCATCGATAAATTATAGTTTAACAAGAATGTCGAGAATAACTTTAAATAAATTATATTGTCAATATAACTTCTTATTAACCCTTCTTGGTAACACGTGCGTTACAAAAGGAATTGTTTAATATAATGTATTTCATCAGATGGGGTAATCCTTTACATAATTTCAGTATCATTATCCACTCCAATGCTCTCAAACTAAAACTAGGGAAGTTTGTTAGTTAATATATACCTATTGTATTTTTTTGATTAGTTTTTATGTTGTTTATTTTAGGAAAAAAGATGGTTATAGTTTAGCTTGCGTTCAGGGAAATATAATTGGTGAGGAAAATGAGACGCAATGCCAGTGTCTTTAAATGTTTTTATCAAAGTCCTTCAACGAACCAATTTTATTTTATCTAAGGGTAATAAACTCAATCGAACACGATTTTAAGTGTATAGAGTATAGTAGGCTAGAGTGAGTTGTCTTGCATAGCACATTAATGTTAACATAGTAACTACCAGGGATGTTCAAACACAATAGTTGCAATTGTGAAAGGTATTTGAGCTAAGAAAATTAGAGAACAGAGAAATGATAACAACGTTAATATTTCACTAGGTGGTTTCTGCATGTGTGTACAAGAATAGGACATTGTTTGATTTTTGTTTCAGATTGTTTCTGGCCCAATATGCTTGAATGCGCTACTTTAGCCCAAAAATCTGATCAGCCCAAGTCATATTATGAATCAAACAAGGTTGATCAAGTCAAACTGCATAGATACAAAATTTCTAAGACAAGTTCTTCAACAGTAAACAAAGCTTTGATCCAAGTAGAGTTGTCGTGTCAATGTTCCAAGAAACATTGATTTATAGGAAGTGTTAGAAATTCAAGTGTGAGTCTAAGTCCTATATTGGATAAAAATGATAAAGTAGAGCAATATATAAGAATAAAGATCCATAAACCCATTGCTTTAAAGTTTTCGATTAAGAGTGATATCAATACCTTATGTGGTTCGGCTTAGCTTTCATTGGTATTAGTTTTCACCGGTGAAACCCTTGGCCAAACATAGGACCGGTAACCTGAAGATCGAAACACCCAAAAGATCTAGGAAGAGTGTCCGACCGGTCATGTAGAAGCAATTGTAGTATCTAGAAGACACCAAATTTATGTATACCTCAAATTTGTCTTGGTTGTTGAGGTTGTTGTATCGGTCATAAAAGCATGTCAGTGTCATTGCTATTCTTGCTTCCTAGATTTTCTTTTATCTAGCTATGATTATATTTTCACTTTTTCTAGATTGCAACTAACCTGGATAACTTTGGAAGCAGCCAATGTTGTGCTGATGAATATATCAGCAATATCTGTTTGTTTTTAATGCTGCAAACTAGAACATTTAAAATGCTTTTCAAGACACCAACAAACACTGCTATAGTTAAAGCTCATTCCCTGTGATATTTATTCTTTTAGGTATGAAGCATTCTAGATAACCAATTGGTGCTTCAACTTTTACTTGAGTTTCAACCAACCATCTGAATCCAAATTTTATGTTATGTTCTGAATATTGCTTATATCAGAGTCTTGCTTCGGTGAAGGTGGAAATGTAGGGAGTGATGATATAGTATAAGGCTTTAAATCTAACCCATTGGTAGCAATTTATGTCTTGTATTAAGTACAAAGTAGCTGCTACCATCCCTTTCCTTAGCTAGTCATTACTTTTCTATACAAACATCATTAATGGTCGGAATTGGAAAGAAGAACATTATGGAACTGAGTAATTTGTAAGATATGATATGATTTGTGACCCAACCAAGAAAGTACTAGGCCAAAATAAGCACATGCCAATGATCTGTTTTTCTATCAGCAACCACCACCATCAGCTGGCTCAATTGAGCTCAAAAGGCCGTTTCCTCTCAGTTGCATGCAGTGGTCTTCAGCATCCACCTGAGCACATGTGATCACCACTGCTAATCCATTATGATGTGCCTCCTGCATGATGTTAACTGCATTATCAATTGTCATTCCAGGTATCACCTTCATCAACACTTGCACAACATATTCTCTCTTGTTGAAGTTGTCATTGTGCAGCAAAACTCGAAATGGTGGAGATGTTTTCCGAGATTTCCTGGTAGAAAAACATGTGATCAAAGATTTCATCATTCCCTTTTGGTTTCAAACATTTGATGAAATGAGACAGGAACAAACAAGAAAGATAAGAGTGAGCACTGGCAGAAAGATTGAATGCGTTTCCAGAAAATGGATTACTTGTCTATTTAGTTTGAACCACCCATTGAAATTGAAAGTTGAATTGTTATCAGTGAAATAACCATAACTAATATGGCAGACAACTAAAGAAACCTTGAACAAAGATATCAACATAATTTGGACATTTGCTATTGACACAACTTTGGCATTTCATCTTCCACCAAGATCAGTTCCAGAAATCAAACATTAGTATTGATGTGATATGCAGTAATGCTTTCATTTCATCAGTGGTTTTCAGTTCTTGCTGTAGTAGTTTAGCTAAACTGAAAGATAGTTATGGAATTTAAAATCTACTCCATACTCCCAGTAACAGTAGGAAATTAAGGGTCCAAATTTGTACTTCAGAGGCAGCATCTATAGTTTTTCAAATTGTTTAAATATTATTAGAAAGTAATGTAAATTCTAAAACAAAATCAAATGAAAACAAGAAGATATAGACTAGAAATGAGAAAAAGTCACAAAACAGAGGAAAAACATTTTCTCTGTGGCATCTAGCTAGATAAACTGATTCCAAAATATAATAATTTGTGTTGAGTGTTGACAGTGGAAATTTCTGACCTTGAACTAGGAGTTACAGTTTCCTAATTACACTACACCAAAATCCCCTTTCTGTTCTTACAATATATTTGAATGCATCATAACAGGGGCTTCAACATAACAACACAACTCAGCTAAAGGCTTAATCTATCACAGAAGGCTAAGGCAAGGGTTCTACCATTTTAAGAAACCAAACTAATACTTGGTAACACTTGTAAGAAAACTTATCCAGACATACACACGAATTTTCAACACGTCTCTTCAATTCTTCAGCATAATCATACAGTGATAAAATAAAATCCTCTCAACTGTGCTTACTGTTCCAGATGTTGGTATTACCTTACATCAAATTCAGATTCCCTTCCAGGTGTTGTAGTCTCTATGGTTGGCTTCTCAACCAACCCTCCACCTTTTCCCAATATTCCAGTGGCTGCCATTGTCATTACAACAGTACGATCTTTGCAATATTTCAGAGCAAAATTTTTATCTCCTGCGATTACAAAAAGTAATGAACCCTTCTATAATTTTGGAAAATATGTCAGAAATATAAACAAACAGTTACAGTGCAATATGCTGATGAAAAAAGAAAAATGGAACATAGTTAGAAAATGGACATGCTATAGTACCAGGATTTACTGCATTGAATACTTGGTTAGGTGAAAGAGCAAGTGCAGTGCTTAATGCAGCTTCCATTGCTGCTCTTTGAGTTTCTTTGTTGACACTTAGCAAATAGCTCCTGTAACAATAGGAGGGTAGCAAGAATGTGAGATAATTAATCCAATGTTGTCTTTGTCGTTACCTCACTGATTTTTTTGGGTGTGTGAAAGAGATGCAGAGGGTATAAAAAATTGGTCAAGAGAATTTTGTAAGGTGCAAACTCAATTTGATTTTACAAGCTAATATGGTGACACGTGTAGATCCCAATTTTTTGAGGTTTTTGTGCCTTTGTGATAATGGAGGATTGAAACGGACATGAAATTTTGGTAAAATGCTGAAAGCCACAAACTAAAATGGTGAAGTTAGCTTGAATTGTATGGCTGAAGAATTTACTCAGAAAATTGAAGTTTGTGTCACAATTAATAGAGCATACATTGTAATTGCCACAAAAATCAATTACTTTGTTAGCCAAATCTTCCCTTTACGAATGTGGTCATCATGAATTCAATACCTAACTTTTTTAGGTTTTTGCATTCACATTCCCATTCTGAAGAGTCATAATCTATTATAATTTAACAGTAAGTCCTTATGATAGCAAGAATATGTTGAAAACTTTGTCTTATAACTTCTAGTAAAATATAAATAAAAAATTTTAAAGTTCAGATTTTTTTATTGATTTTTTTATTGTTATCGGTTGAATATTAAAAATACACTGTTTTGGTATTTTAAATATTTTTTAAATATATTTTAAAACATCAAAATAATAATTAATCAGTGTATTATAAAAATACAGTAGAAAAATAACACAATAGTATAAAATCAAAATTCGAAATTTTATCTTCCAAGCAAAATAATTTTTTAATGTGGTAGATTTAAATCTCTGTTTACCATTATGAGACTAATTTTGGACTAAATACACCATTCAATGAACTATCATTTTTCAACATTAAGAGAAGGTAAAATTGTGTTATTTAATGTTATTAGTATACTTTGAAAAAGCTTTTTAAAAGAGATACTATACAATTTTAATCTACCAGAAGTTCTTTTAAGATAAAACTTTGAAATATTACAATGTCTTTTTTACTTTGGAGTCAAGATTAATAACAATTCATATATATTCTCCTTTTTTAACTTATTCAAATGACTTATAAGAATAAAAAAAAAACTATAATAACATTAAATTTTAAAATAGACACTTGAATATGGTATTTGCTTTAACGATTATTATCAGAAACTTGAATTTAAAATATTAAAGTCCTTGTGAGAACAAAACGAAGGATTCAATGTTACTTTTACCTTTTAGCTCTTTATCTCTCCTTTTTTTTTTTTCTTCTAAAATATAAATTGGAATTTGTTTATTTTTACTTAAATATACATCTAGATATTTAAATTTTTTACCTCTATATTTTAAATTTGATATTTTAATCTACTGGATTTGAAAACAAAAATCGTCTTAATCTCTTTAATTAAATAATATTATAAATTTCGCTTGTTTGATTAATAAATTATAAGTTATTTACATAATAATTTATTTAAATTTTACATTTGATTCTTAAATTTTATAACAAATAGATAAAAAAAAATTAATAGAAATATTAACTTAATTGCCTTTTTAATTACATAGACGTAGAAATAATTTATTTTTTGAAGAATAAAAACAAAACTTATCCTTAAATGAAGAAACTAAAAACAATCAATTGTTTATTAGTCAGAATATCCATGATAATTATTATTGAAAAAAATATTAAAATTACAGTATACCTTTTTTTTCTTTCTAATTTCACACAGTTAACTTAAAAATTGTGTAATATAGGTTATATTAGGTAAGACAAAGTCAATCTGTGCTAGCTTGAATGAAGTATTAATGATACCACCAACCTATAGCCACATTAAACTCTAATTGCTAACCCTAATATTGGAGGCTAACATGAATTCTTAATTTTACTTTTCATATATACATCTATCATTTTTATGGTATGTTTAGGTGAATTAGGAGTTATTTTAAATCTAACTTAATTATACAAAACTAATTTGTAAATACATTTTTTACTAATTTATATATCGTTAACATTATTTATAATTGATGAAAGATTTTTGATACATCCTTATGTTGAGATAAATACATTTCAAACGACATGTGAATAAACATTAATAGATGATTTGATAAAAGGTAAAACAATATACTAAACAAAAAATAAATTTCGTTAGAATAAACTCTAATACATGACTATTACACATGTTAAGAAGTGAATTTTAAATTTAATTCAATCTTACAAAATTCATTTGTAGATTAAGATTTACACGCACTTATATATTATAAATTGATATGATTTTTGAATGTCGATGAATAGATTAAAATAAATAAATAAGAAAAAAATTGAATTTAGAATTCATTAAACAAACAATTTCTAAAAGTCAAATTTTTTAATTTTTATTTCCTACCAAACAGAAGAAAAGAAAAACATTAACTACAATTTTCCTTTTGACGCAGTTTTTATAACAACTTTGTTAGACTTAAATTTTTTAATATTCCCAAAACTAAAATTTTTCATGTAATGGAGTATTATTATTTGACGCTATAATCCAACATACTTGGGTCAATTGAGTATAAGCAACAAACTCTTTTTCTTTATTGTTGATTCAAGACTCCGTCCATTGATCCATCTTTTCAGAATTTCCCATCATATGAATCACGTAATGAAAACGTTTATTTTGTGCTAAGTTCTTCATCAAACATATGATTAATGTTTGGTTTGGTAAAAGGAAATTAAACGTAACTTCAGGACTAACTAACACCACTTAACGGAGTGCGAAATTGACTCTATTTTTTATTTTTAGATTTAGTTCCGTCCATTAAAAGTATTTGCTTATTCACTTTTGTTTAATATTAAGGAATAAATAATTGTGTGAACTATAACATAAAAAAATGAAGTTACATAGTAAAGTGGAGCTTCGACGACAACAATAGTAAATGCTTGATTTTAGGTAGATCTTGTCGAAAATGCTTTGCTCCTTTCAATAAGCTCAAATTTATTATAATTTAAAATTTTTGACTTATCTTGTCTCATTATGAATTTATCTCCTAATTTAATAGAGAGCATGAGTAAGATAGGATACAATAAAATTAATTAATAGCATGGGATTAAAATAAAGTTAAAATTAGTTTTGCTTAATATTTCATGTACACTCAAAATTAGATAATAAATTATAGTAGTAAGGAGCTTGTGACAATGATAAGGGATGATAATAGGATGTTAGTGATAATGATTATAGTTGTGATACCAATAATAGTAATAATGAGTTAATGATGAAAATAATAATAATATTAATATTAATAATAAGAAAAAGAAGAAGAAGAGTGATGATGATTTTTATTAGAACATTAATATTAATAATAATAATAGTGATAAAAATAAAAAAATAACATAATAATAATTTGATAATAGTAATAATGATAAGAGTGATACTTGTTATAGTGAAATTAACCCATATCTTAAAACTAACACAACTTAAAAATACGAGAACAACAACAAATAAATAATACAACAGAAAAAATTATATTCTATTGTGTACAAAATAATTGCTTACAACATTATAAAATAATGACCCTATTATATCTATCATTAAAAAAAAAATCCTAAAAGAGTATTAAAAATAATAAAACCAAATCAATCGTATGACATGCACTAAATAGTTAATTGTATCAAGATAAAATAAGGTGATAAAATATCACGTTATATTGTGAGCTCCACATGATCTTAATTATAAAAGTTTTACATAATTAATTCATAAAAGATAATGTTGATATGATATATAAAATAGTTAGTTAAAAATTTAATACGGTAATATATGATTGGAGGATGCTAGCTAGCGTATTTTATCTTAAGATGAAAAATATATATGAATTATATGTATTTAATTATTAATTATTAATTATAATGTAGTAAACGTAAAAAATTTATTCACCTTTTTCCGTCAAATTAAAACGTTTGCAAAGAACGCGTGTCTCTTCTTTCAAATCAAAGCAACAGGTGCATCATTGATTATACTTCACTCGTAACTGTCCAACACATAACCGATTAAACTTGATCAACGGTTCATATCTTCTCCTATAAAACCAGGGCAATATAGCAGCACCACATAAATTCTCGGGACCCACACCTTACGTGTAATCATGATCCCCAGACCAAAAATAATATCCAAAAAAGCACACTAAACCTATTTGCCAATCAAAGGTGTCCACGTGGCTCCCGGCAAGAAACCACCGATCTCGTAGGGGAAAGGTTCTCTGATTTGGTGTTTTATTTTAGAACCTTTCATCGGGTTACCGGTCGGTCACTGATTTCAAACTTCCATGACCATCCATTCCCAATATCTATTTCCAATTTGTTATTTTTCATTTTGATTCGATTCTGGGTATCGCCCAATTTCTCGATTTTCCGCGTATTTTGGATTTGGAGAGTTTCAACAAATAACCGAACTTTGGAAGGAAAAACACAACCCCATGATGCAACGGCTGGTTGATCATGTTCTTGCTGTAACTAAAGAGTGAGGACATTTGACTTACCTATGTTGGGTTTGAATATATTATCATGGTTGTTGATTATCCATGTTTTTTAATGAAATGGGGGGTGCCTGTATTTTATTTTTTCTGTGTGTGGAGTTTAATGTAATCATATTATGATGCTTTTTTTTTTTTGGGGGAAACGATTCAATGATAAGGACATGTTTGTTTTCTTTGTTGTCATAGTTTCCGTTTGGTCATGATTTTTCTTTCCCTAAGGCTGTAATTCTGCTGATCCTCCTACACAAGGATGTTTGGTATCGTTTTTTACTGTTCAATGTTTATCATTTTTTTTTTTTGTTGGAGAGGGTTAAGTCCTTTGGCTTCTCTTATAACTTTTTTTTCTTCTGGGGAAGGGGGTAAATGTTGTTTTAATGTTAATCTACATGTTTTGCAGAAAATTGTTCTGTTTTATTGTTACTTTTATTCAGCCTTAAGGTGTTGATCAGTTTAACAGATTCTTTTTTTATGGCAGAGATTTCAGAATTCTAAAACTATTTCAATGAATTAATCAGTTTTCACTTGGCAAAGGATGAACATGTTTATCTGGTTTTTAGTGCAGGTCCGTGAAGGCGTTTACTTATGAGTCCTTAAACAATATTGTGAGGCTAATCAATGGAATATCTGCCCTTTTGTTGGCAATCCTTCCCGGGAAAGCTAATATACTTGAAGGTATCCATGGTTGGGAACTCAGGCCAACTTTCCGTGGACCACGATTTCCACGGTGGATGGAGAAGTAAGTTGCCATTATAACATCAGTAATTTCTGTGTGGATTTTTTCTTAATTTTCCTACTGTCACTTAGTTGATTTTATATACTTCTATCTGTTGCTAAGTTAGAACTCTGAGTATTGGTTTGGAGTAATAGAATCACTATTTATTTGCCAAGAGCCTTTAGTTCAATTATTATTACTTGTTTGTTAATGTTCTTTACAATATTATTATATTTTCCATTATAGATTTTGTTGTGTTATTTACCAAGTGATTGAATGCACCCTGGTAATTAAGAAAAGGTGCACCTATGCATTCTGAGGTTGCATTTACCCTTTACCTTCCCATGATTCTGGTGTCAATTGGGTCATGCCTACAGCACTTGGCTACTAAAAGAATTCATAAACAATGCAAGTAGCAAATAACTATATTATTGAAAAAAACCAAATTCGGAAAGAAACGACTCAGGCTTTATATTTTCTGAACTAAAGATTCAGAGTTTTAAACTCAAGACTAGAAGGAACAATAAAAACTTAAGGATTAGCATATGAATAATTTAGGACATTGAATGTTGCTAGAGAATTGGCAGAGAATGAGCTTAGGTAGACTAGAAAATAATTTATGCCAAGGAGTTAGTACACAAGGATAAAACTTGATATTCTTTTAGTTATTGTGTTAGTGAGACATACGAGTCTATCAGAAATTTGGGGTTGTGCTTATTTATTAAAAATATTGTACATGTGTACTGTATTTTATTATTTCTTTTACATTTTTGTACCTTACAATCTACATTCTTTTCTTTTAATGTTTTGTTTTTCTGATTCTTTGAAAATTTAGAGTTTATATCATTCATTCTATCTTATTTTGAAATGAATACCTTTACTCTACAGCTTAATAATGTGGCTAGTTCGTTCCTGGTATTATTGCTTTTGGCGCTGATTTTTGTTTTCTGTTTTCTAGTGGTGTATCCTCTTTCAATCAGTTTGTCTATGATCTTTCTGTGGATTCTGACAATTCAAGCTTTGAATACTCGTCCGAAGACGACGATAGTGAGATATATAGTGATGGACTTGAATACCCTCCAACTCCTGCATCTCAGAGTTCTAGAACCTCAGAAGCTAGTAATACCAAATTCAGCAGGCATCGGAAGGATTGGATCCAATTTATCAAACTTTCAATTTTGTTTCCTTTCAAGTTATTGCTGTGGATTCCACTTAACCTTTTTCGGCTAGTTTATTATGGGGTGTCAAAAGCCATGTCTTTCTCCAGAAACAAGCGTCCTCCTCCTTTACGTGCACATAATAGAGTGCTGAGTCTCAAGGATCATATTATCCACCGTGCTACTGATAGGAGACGTGGACTTGTAGAGGTTGTGCAACAATTTCTTTATATTAATTTATATTGTGTTTTTTTTTTTTTTTTTTTTTTTTCATATAAATTTCATGGGAATGTAAAATTTGTTTTGCTAAGTTTATTTTGTCAATCAGGATCTTCATCTAGGCATAGAGTTATCCATAGAAGCTGTGTTCGATGTTGTTCACAAGGCAGCACATCTTCTTCTTTCCCCTTCAGAAGCTTTTGGGGCATTACACAGGTTGTTTTCATCTCATGAAAGTGCTGTTAAAGAAGATCCTGATGGTGAAGAGGACGGTTCCATATATACAGATACATTAGGAGAAAAAGACCCAAAACCCACAGAGAGAACTGTCAAGTATCAGCCTCTGAATACAGATGCTCGGACATGTCAGGATGTCATAACAGACCTTGGGTAATGTCTATCATGCAGTTGCCTTTATAATTTATTCTTTTTTTATTTTGAAATCTTTGCTTGTATGCCTCATGATTTCCCATTCTACTTATGGCAGGTATCCATATGAAGCCATTAGTGTGATCACTTCTGATGGATATATTCTTCTTTTGGAAAGAATACCCAGGTAAAAAATTCATTCTGAGAAAGTATATGGATCTTCATAAATTTAATTGCACATCCCTTTTTTATTTTTTGTACTTATTTTATCTTCTGAAATTAAGCGCATAACAGATTGTTATATATGATGAATCACTTCAGAAGTAATAAATGTACACAGGATACACTAGTTGTGATTCTAGTTGGCGTGTTTTGACATCTCATCTATTATGTCATTGTGTGGAATGAATTACTTCAGTTTGTTGAACAGTTACTGATGGAAAATATGGCAATTTTGGGACGAGGCCTTGTACAATTCATGTCTAGAGCTGGGGGAAATGCATGAAATGTATAGTAATGTTATCATTATGAATAAAGTTCTTTTTCATAAATTGATAACAAAGTTGAAAAACACATTTATGTGGAATGTGGAGATGATTAGGGTGGTCATTGTAATTTCTAGAAAAAAAGTGGTCTCTTTGCATGCAGTGTGTTGTGTCTAATGTGTGTTCTTACTTCCCAGGCGAGATTCAAGAAAAGCTGTTTATCTTCAACATGGGGTTTTGGATTCATCAATGGGGTGAGTCATTTTTATCTCTATATTTTCATAGTTCTTACTTGATTCTGTTATTAGTTTACCTCAGTTAAAAGAGTTGAGTAGTAGTATATATATGTTTGGAAATATGGTTTTGAAGAACAAATTTTTGCCCAATCATTAGTATGACGCCAGAGTAAGCTAATTTTGTGTAGTGAATTTGGACAATGTTTTTGTGACAACAATATGAGCTTTTGTTTAAGTCAGTAGGTTCATGACTATTGGTAGGATATGAATCACCTGTAGTTTCCACTTCCCACGGAGTTAGTGACAACTGACAAAACTTTGTTCTTGTCCAAGTCACGGGTGCAGAAGAGTTATGACTTTGGATTTAATTTTTTTGTTTCAATTTACTTCTTAACCCCAGACTATTCTCAAAATGACAATGATACTCTAACCTTTTTCTTTCTTGGGTTCAGTTGGGTATCTAATGGAATCGTTGGCTCTCCAGCTTTTGCAGCATACGATCAAGGTATGCTATATTTGGCAATAATGTCTGTACTTGAGCAAAAAATTCGTCTTTTTGGAATTATTACATGTATAGTTTGTTCTATCTGCAGGTTATGATGTATTTCTGGGGAATTTTCGGGGTTTGGTTTCACGGGAACATGTCAACAAGAACATATCATCACGTCAGTAAGTTCATAAAGTAAATCTATTTGAATACTTTTGGAAATTTCAGAGAGAATGGAATTGGAAAGGGAAACAAAAAATGAAAAGTGAATAGATGGATTCAAAAAGAGGTTATTGAAGAGAAACATGTGTTTGCTATTGTTTAAAAGTTAACTCCCAAATAAGAGGAAGTATTTCCTTCCCATTCTTCCATTCTTCCCCCTCCCTATCTTCATTTTGAATAATCTGTGTTTGAATTGATGAAATGCAGATACTGGCGATATTCCATCAATGAGCACGGGACTGAGGATATTCCTGCTATGATAGAAAAAATCCATGAAGTAAAGACTTTTGAATTGAGGTTTACCAAACCTGATATAGAGGAGGAAACTGATGACGATCAACCTTACAAGCTTTGTGCCATTTGCCATAGTTTGGGAGGAGCTGCTGTGCTGATGTATGTTATTACTCGAAGGATTGAAGGGAAACCCCATAGACTTTCAAGATTGGTTTTGTTATCACCTGCTGGTTTTCATGATGACTCTAACATGGTTTTTTCTGTGGCTGAACTTCTACTAGTTTTACTGGCTCCTGTTTTGTCTCTTCTTGTTCCTGCCTTCTATATACCAACCAGATTTTTTCGCATGCTTTTCAACAAGTTAGCACGGGATCTGCATAACCTACCTGCAGTTGGAGGGTTGGTTCAAACATTAATGAGTTATGTTGTTGGTGGAGACAGCTCAAACTGGATTGGAGTTTTAGGATTACCACACTATAACATGAATGACATGCCAGGAGTATCTTTTCGTGTTGCTCTCCATCTTTCACAGATGAAGCGCACTGGAAAATTCATAATGTTTGATTATGGTAAAGCTTCTGCCAACATGGAAGCGTATGGTTCACCTGTGCCTTTGGACTTGGGTGAACGCTATGGACTCATAGACATTCCTGTTAATCTTGTTGCTGGACAGAAGGACAAAGTGATAAGGCCTTCAATGGTGAAGAGACACTATAAATTGATGAAGGGTGCTGGTGTAGATGTTTCATACAATGAGTTTGAATATGCACACTTAGACTTCACCTTTTCCCACCATGAAGAACTCTTATCATTTGTTATGTCATGCTTGCTGCTTGTGGATTCTAATGCAAAACATCAAGTGAATCAAAGGGGTTTAAGGTCAAGAAGAAAAGGGCAAGTTGCAAGCAGTGGTTAGATTGATTGAACAAAAATCTTACACAGAGTTTCATACTTACTGAAGTACTTCTGCCATTTCTTGCAGGAGTATCTGGCACATGTATGCTTGAATATAGAGTTGCTCTTTATTAGGGGTCATCATTTCCTTCAAATTTCTGTTTTCTGTTTGGAGGAAAAATAGACCTTGAAATATGTTTGTATTGTACATTGTAAAATGTTGTACTGATTATCAAAATTCAGAACACAGACATTAGAGTCTAGATTAATGTTGTACTATGTTGGTAGTTCATCCTCAGGCTCACTGATTGCAATGATACTTCATGAGATGATACTTTCTTTCTTAGTATCATGCTTTGCTGTTTACCCCAATAAATATATGTGAACGCCTTATGAAATTTGTCCTAGAGCATGAACTTCTAATTAAATGTCTAAAATTTAGATAACTTCAAAAATGTTTGTTTTATTTCTTAAAGAAAACAATCTTTTGAACATGAGAATCTCATTGTTTAACACAAATTTATTATTTTTGAAACAGGACGGAATATGATAAAACACTTTTTTATCTTTGAATTTGATAAAAATATGGGATAAATAATGGGTTTTTTTTATTTCAGGGTCCCTTTGACTAAAAAATTGTAAAATAAGATCCGTTAATTTTTTTTTTCTAAATTAGGTCGAGTGATGACATTTAGGGTGAAATCGTCCTCTCCTAGACTAATTTTGCTTGTTCTTTTTTAAAGTAATGTCGTTGTTTTTTAGAACGACTTTTATTTAATTGAGAAGTGAAATTTTCCTCTAACATGACGACTTTACTTTTCACTTTTTTTTTTCAAACTTTCCAGTTTTAATTACTTTTAATTTTTTTCAAATTTTTCACTTTTCATTATTTTCTTTTTTAAATATTTCAGATTTTTTTTTTTAATTTAACAGTTTTGATTATTTTGATTATTTTTTTATTTTTCAGTTTTGATTATCTTTTCTTTTAATTTTCCAGTTTTCGTTATTTGTCCTTTTTTTTAATAAAATTTATCAGTTATTAATGTTTTATGAATTTGTAATTATTCTTACATTAATTGGAAACTGGCGGTTTTGATTTCATTAAATAGAAACTGGTCTTGGCGCACACGGTTTTGGTGGTTTCATTAAATAGAAACCAATCCTGGTGCGCACGGTTTTGTCAGGAAATTGGTCCTTCTCATCACGGTTTTGCCTGAAACTAAAATATAATTAAAATTCATTATTAACGAAAAAAATTAAAAAAGTGAAGTCATCATGTATGAGAATGATTTTACTTTTTCCAATATCACAAGACATTGCTTTTTTCTAAAAAATAAATAAAGAAACCGGTGGGGTGAATGACGACTTCACCCCAATGTCCTCCACCCTGACGACTTAACCTATTTTGAAAAGAAAAAGAGAACCCATTTATACAATTTTGACTTCCAATCGACCCCAAAATACAAAAAAACCAAAATAATGCGTAGAGAATAAAAGTGTAGTAAAATCTGAAGTATTGTACATGAAAATTTATCTTTAAAATTTATTCTTTTTTTAAGATAAAATAAAAGTATAGCAATGGAATTTTACAATAAACAAAATAATGCAACGAACAAGGTATCAATTATTTTATTGAGACACAAAACGAAAACTAATTATTTAATTATATATAAGTTTTTGTTTCCTTTATTGAATTTTAAGAAATACATATGCATTATCTTTTAGATTCATTTAATTTTAATATAATAATTCTACTGAAAAATTTGTGATCTTTATTATAATTTTATAAACTTTTTTCTGTTTTAGGTCGAAGTAATATGTTCCAAACAATACTCATTAAGAATGACGGCATTTCAAATAATACTTTATACGATTTAATAGGTTTTTGGTCTCAATATTCGAAGAGTTTATTACGTGGTTGTTCAACGTTTGTTCTCAATTCAAATTTCATTTTATTTCAAAAGAAATTAATGTGATTCCTTCCATATTTTTCTTTTAATAATAAAAATCAAATAACAAATTACTTAGAAAAAAATATAAATTATTTGAAATAATTAATGTAGTAATAATTGTTAATTGATACTTAGGAGATATTTAAATTTGATTTAAGTCTTAAATTATGAACGATGATAAATATTTGTCATTACGTGTCATCCATGCATGAAAAAAAGAATAAAAGAAGTAACGGAAGTTAATTCCATAATTAATGAGAGTTGAGCTGTGTAATGAACATGAGTGTTATATAAACAACCAAACACTGCTCCATCTTCTTCATTCTCAATCTCATCTTCATCTTCTTCATTTTCTCTGGTTTTTAGTTCCAGAGAGTTCAATGGCAATTAATAAATGGTTAAACATAATAGTAGACGGAAACTCAGCCTTACGTACTTACTGGCCCAACATTTTATCACACTTTCTCGAGAAGATTCTCAGGTTATTATTAAAAAAAATCATATTTTCTAGCAATTTTATTTTATAGATTTTTTTGTAAAAAATATTTACAAATTTTGTTATAAAAAAAATTACGAAAAATTGATACTAATTTTCTTGTAAAATATTTTGTATAAAACATTTTTTGCAACAAATTTTGTAGGAAATACTTGCAAATTTTATAATTTTGTAGGAAATGATTATCCACGAAGGAATTATTTGTCAACTAAAAATCTTAGAAAAAATAGTAAAAAAAAAATCTTTTCTTATAATTTTTTTTAATAAATTTGCAACAAAAATTTAATATAATATGAGAATTTCTAGTATTGGGTGTCTAAATTCTTGATGCATCATTTGCTTCATCTGTATGTATGCATTTTTGTGTGTTTCTTGAAACTATTTATTACCCTTTTTTCTTTCTAGAATGTAGATATATAAAGTGCAGAACTTTTTCTTAGATTCAAGTACCCCAGTGAAAATTAGTCGTTTTTATTATATTTTTACAAGTAAAAACCATGACTTTAACATCAATGGGGGAAATGTAACCAAAAAGAAGACGAAGGAGAATATTTTATGACTTTTACTTGATTTAATTGCTTTTATAGTAATAGATATATATATTAAAGTTAAGCTGAAGCAATATGAATAATTTTGTATTTTTATATGATAAACAAAATATCAAAACATAGTCTCCATGCATCATTTCTATCTTAGTATTTTCTCTTTTATATTTTATATCTTGAACCTCATTTTCTTGTATATAAAGTGAACTAGCCAACCTTGTTTTAAGAATGAAACTCTGGCTGGCTTAATTTATTTACTCAATTTAAAATTTAAATCTGTAACTCTGTGAACTGAATTTGCTGTGCATCAATTAATTACTTCTTATGCAGGTCCTTCTTTGACGACTCAGGAGAAGAGGTAATTCATAATCCTTCTGTATGTGAATTTTTTATGGAATGATCTCTTGTGTAAACATGCACATAGCTTAGAGAGACATTTGTGCTATTTATGACAAGAAATGCAGCGAGGAAGCAAGTTTTTTAGTAGCAGAAGGTTTAAGCTACTTGATGTTAATATACTGAATCCTTACATCGATTTGAAAACAAAGTTTGAGGTTCATGTTAAGAATTCAAGTGTGAGTCTAAGTTTCACATTGGCTAGAAATTAAGTAGAGCACTATATAAGAGTAAAAATCCATAGATCCATTGCCTTAAAGTTTTGGGTTTAGAGTGGTGTCAATACCACCAGACAAATCATTTTTCCTTACCATGCCTCATATGTTTACAGGGAACTAATGCACAGGTAGCTCTGGTAATGTACAATGCCAACTCCAGTGCAGGTATTATTTCATTCACCTTTTATTTTCAGTGTATATAATAAGATACGCCATGTTGAGTTTAATTAATAACAACTTTGTACTAATTATTTTTGCTTTTAGTCTTATGTAATGTTAATTATCTGGTACATTCCCTTAGTAAGCACACACATCATATATAGGATAATTTCTTTTGTTCATACAGTAAAACTGTTATATTGAAGCAGAAATCCTAAATTTGTTTCTGTGTCCCTTACACAGCTGTCCAACATATCCATTGGACAGGAGAGTTGGATTTTTTCTTAGGTGTGTTATCATCATTAGTCTTCAATGGAAATAGTGAAAACCAACACACCATGGTGCTAGGTCTTGCAGAAGCTCTACTGGTATATATCTATTCCAAACCATTGATTCTGATAACATTGTTGGGTTATGTGTTTTTTTTTTTTCATATATGATATGTTATAGTCATATTGAGAGATTTTGGTCGACATATATATGACATTAGTATTACACATGTACAAGACATTTGACACTATTTTAATCCCAAAATCTTAAGACAATGGTGTTATGAGTCTTTATTCTTATATAGTATTTAACTTTTTTTATTATATCCAATGTGGGATTTTGATTCACACTTGGACTATTCTCAACAAGAACTGACGTTAATCGTTATATGATTAAGCTCATCTCACACACACATATATATATATATATATA
>Ga0214543_1001961_pt1 | contig 40462 bp, 14 predicted proteins | sample CNSS2metaG_FD_160094 | JGI IMG/M metagenome (GOLD analysis project Ga0214543, IMG submission 160094) | Root nodule microbial communities from cowpea collected in UCLA plant growth center, Los Angeles, California, USA - CNSS2 | ecosystem: Host-associated > Plants > Roots > Nodule | place: USA...
AAAAACTTGTAAAATTAACCGTTAATTTTTAAAAATTTAATAAATAATTAAATTGTAAAGGGTAAAATTGGAATTATGAAATGTGGACACAAAAGAGGGAATCCCCTTTATATATAGTTATAGATATCGATCTATGACATATATTTGTTTGTATAATTTTAGTTTTTTTATTGTAATTGAAGTAAGAATTCGTATGGTAGTTGTAGTAGGAATATGCTAGGCAGCAATTAATGTTAATAACAACGCTTTAATATGTTCAATCCTATAATTTGAAAAGTTAAGGTCATTATATTAATGATGGTTAACTGTTAGGAGATAAATAATAAATAGATAATTTAAAGATTAATTGTCATTATTATAATTTATTTTGAAAGAAATTGAATCCAAAAAAATACTTTTAAACTAACTAATAAATATAGAGACTCAATAAAAAACGACACATGATAAACAAAATATAAATTTATTTTAATATAATTAATTAAGTTATAAGAGTCTTCAACGGAATAGGATTTAAGATGTATTATTATATTGGGTATTTGAAATGTAAAAATAAATATTATCTTAATTTTATAGATTAGAATTATATTTCTCTGGATAATGATAAAATATCATCTATTAAACAAAATATATGATAAGATTATCAAATAATTTAAAACTGAGATAATATTTTTATTTTTTATATCTTTTCTTTTAAATTAATCGCCTATATCTTTTTATTATAATCGGTAGCTTATTTAATGAATTTATGTATAAAATATATTAAATCTAACTTTTTAATCTTTTTATTTTATAATATTATGTAATTTCTTTTTTTCATCTTGTAACTAATGCATTTATAATTTACTCGGTCACTTATTTATATTTAATATGGGACAAAGAAAGAGACGTATTTGTATATATTATTAATAAATTATTAATTCATTTATGTACTTAATATTTAATAATTAGTCTTTAAAAATAATTATTTTTATTAACTCTGTTTTATTTTTTTATAAATATTATGAGAAATTAATAAAATTATTTTTAAAATATAATTGAATTTCATATTTCAATAACATTTTTGTAACCAACAAAATTTATATGTTAAAAACATATCAAAAGGTACTTTTAACATCAAAATAAAAATAATTCATCGACATTTTCTTATTCAATTAAATCAATCATATATATAAACAAATTTCAAACTCATCTAATATCCTTTCATTGAATCAAATTATCTAATTTTTTATTTATGTTCTTTTCAAATTACTAGAAATTAATGTTCCTTATTTCACACCATTTTTTAAGTATCATTATCGCTACCATAAATTTATATTTTTTTTCTATAGAATTACTATTAAAATGTGAACTCAAAAAAAAAAAAAAAAAAAAGAGTAAATTTTATATGAGAGATTTATGGCAATTGAATGAACCCATTTGTCAAGAAATAATAGCATAATCGATTATGCATTTCGCATCATAATTTATTATCAGCATAAATATTATTCAAAATATCTATATATATTCATTATAATAAAACAAATAGTAAAAATAATGAATTAAATAAATTGATATTTAGAAAATATATGTTTTCTATATTATATTATATAAAATAATTAAATTAACAAACTTTAAAAAAAAGTTAATATTTTATTAATCTACATTTAGCACAATCATTTTAGAAATAAATTAAAATCTAAGACCCACTCCATACCTAATGATGTCTAGATTTTTATCATTTATGTGTTCTTTTATTTATCAATCCACATAATGTTGAAAACAATTAGTTTCTTCAATTGTTTGTCTTTATTCGAAACGAGATAAGTGCTAAGTGAAAATTGCTATAAAAAAATGATAATTTTTTTTTTAAATCTTACTACCTTTGACAAAAAAAATGAGTATAGTCCTAATTCATGTTCTTGTTTACTTGTTTGAAAACATATTATTCATAATATTGTGTGAACTATAATTACTAACTTTTTCATAGTCTTATCAATTACAATTCAGTAACACATTTCATTTTTTCTAGTATTTAAAACTCGAATTCTAAATTTTACATAGTAAATAAATAACATTTGGGTATATTTGGGTATATGCATGAAGAGAAGAATAATTTGAATGCAAACAATGAATTATTAATGTTACAAAATTGTAGAACCGTTATTTACTAATTTTCTTAAACTAATAAACCAAACTATCAAACAATCATTACTTAGTGAGTTTATATAAAAAGATGTACTATATAAGAATCCCGACGAACTCAAACTTTTCAACACTAATAGAATCATCGAAGTATTCAACTAAATGGTTATATCTAATCTTAAGTATTACATGTAGGTGATGACATTTGATATTCCTTTTGAATAAAAGGATGATCTAGAAGCATTTTAGCCGTCCATCTTTGTTCAGGATTTTTCCTCAAACACTTCTCCAAAAAATCTTTGCAGTTGCAACTAAGTTGATCTGGTATCTTCGGTGCTTCTTTTAAAAGTGCAAGCTTCAACAATAATTGGTTTGTGGTTTGGAAGTTCCACCATTCTCTAAGTCCAGTGCTCATCTCAATAACAATGCATCCGAGAGACCATATATCTAAAGATGTTTCCTTAAAACCTCTAACTGATTCTGGCGACATATAGTAGGGTGTCCCTCTGAACTTGATCTCTCCTAAATCAGTATTTTCATCTTCTTTAGTCTTGGACAATCCAAAATCAGCAATCTTTAGTTTATATTTTGCACAACCATCTAATGAAGGAAAGAGGAGAATGTTATCTGGTTTAAGATCACAATGAACAATTCCCTTTTCGTGCATGCAAGAAAGTCCCTTGAGAATCATGTGAGTGTAGAGTATCACTTCCTTCTCGGATAATAACTCTGTCTTTATTAAATCACCTAGAGAACCATGAGGGGCGTACTCCATGAAAAGGTTGTAAGTTAAACAACCTCTCTCAACAATGTATTTGTAAAAATAACATTGAACAATTCCTTCACAACCCAATAATAACTCCAAAACCTTTTTCTCCCTTAGCATTGTATAAGAAGAACTTGTCTTCAAAGCTAAAACTAAGAACTTTGAATTGTGTTCTTCTAGAAGACGCATAATGACAAGATACACAGTGCCATATGAACCTTCTCCTAAAACTCTCAACTTCTCCCACTCGGCCATATTTTCAGATTTTACTACACTTGCAAAGATGTATTGAAATCAAAGAGTTCTTCTATATATATATATATAGACAGAGTAACTTTGAAATAATTTAATGAAAAAGATAGCTAAAGATATGTTTACTAAAGATTAATTATTATTCTTAAACATATTAAAGATAAAACAATAAAAAATGACACATGATAAACAAAATATAGATTTATTTGAATATAATTAATTAAATTAGACGAGTCTTCAACGTATTAGGATTTAAAATGTATTATTATATTTGGTATTTGAAATGTAAAAACAAATATTATCTTATTTTTATAGATTAGAATTGTATTTCTTTAGATAATGATAAAATATCATCTATTAAACAAAATATATGATAAGATTATCAAATAATTCAAAACTGAGATAATATTTTTATTTTGTATATCTTTTCTTTTAAATTAATCTCCTATATCTTTTTATTATAGTCGGTAGTTTATTTATTTGATTTATGTATAAAATATATTAAATCTAACTTTTTAATCTTTTTATTTCATAAGATTATGTAATTTCTTTTTTTCATCTTATAACTAGTGCATTTATAATTTACTCACTCACTTTAACATGGGATAAGGAAAGGGACATATTTATATATATTATTAATAAAAATTAATTCATTTTTGTACTTAATATTTAATATTTAGTCTTTAAAAATAATTATATTTATTAACTCTGTTTTATTTTTTATAAATATTATTAGAAATTAATAAAATTATTTTTAAAATATAATTGAATTTCATATTTCAATAACTTTTTTGTAATCAACAAAATTTATATGTTAAAAAAATATCAAAAGGTACTTTTAACATCAAATTAAAACTAATTCACCAACATTTCCTAATTCAATTAAAAATAATTCACCAACATTTCCTTTCATTGAATCAAATTATCTAATATTTTATTTATTTTCTCTTCAAATTACTAGAAATTAATGTTCCATTTTTCGCACCATTTTTTAAGTATCATTATCACTACCACGCATATACATTTTTCTTTTTCTATAGAATTGCTATTCAGATGTGCTCTCAAAACACAAAAACAAAATAAAAGTAAATTTTATATGAGAGATTTGAAAAAATAATGTAACATCTCATTTAATAGTTTTCACGCTATTAGATAAAATATTACATCATGATCAAACAAAACAGATAGTATGAATAAACTATTATAGAGTGTTGATATAGTCATCCAAAATAACCATATAAATCCCTGATGGCAAGTATAGTTATACAAGAAAAGGCTAATTTATACATCTCAAAACTCCATAGTGCCTAATCCAAAAACTACCACTAAACATCCAAGCAAAGGATCAACTCCTGTCCAGGAGAGGGATGTCATCATCTAGATTCTTCTCTGCTCACACCAAAAGGAGGTGATCATTGCAAAAGAAAGACACACAAGGGAAACAACCTAAACAAGAAAGGGTAAGCTAACTGAAATAAGAGAAATCATGCAGTTCACATTAGAGATATTATCACAAACATAGCTCAATTATATAGCTCTAGACTCGATATCCGGATTGTGTAAGCGACGTTGGATCTCTTGGCGGCGTGCACCTGTGACGGTCCCCAAACTCTACAGAGTTTGGGCGCAAGGGGTTATCACCCGACCACTCCCAATGTAAGTCCCCTTCGCGTCTAAGACTTGATCACGTCCAAAGACTAGGACCTCCTGCTACTACTCATGACATAATCCATTCTGCTCTATCTGAGTGTGAATGATTATTGAAGTTTCAGGATACCAATCAATAAGGATTCCTCACGGCCTTACACACACTAACAAACTCATCTGAATTCAGTTTCAACCACAACTTCTCTTAATTCATATTCCTCCAATTTCACCACACAGAATATTAACACAACATTCCAAGCATATAAGAGACTAATTGCACAAAATCACATTTAAACATATAACTTCATCCCTTAAATCAGAACATCAAACACCCCACTGCAGTGGTTCTCGCTCAAGCTAGACGATCTAGCCCAAGCGAGAGGCCATCTCGCTTAGGCGAGTCAGTCTCGCATGAGCGAGGCTCTAACAATGGCAAAAATAAAAATCTAGGCGAACTCTCGCTCTAGCTAAGCTAGTTCGCTTAGACGAGAGTGTCTCTCGCTCAAGCGACCTCAGCTCGCCTAGGCGAGGCTTCGCGCAGGAACAGGGGTGGATTTTCTGGTGTTTTCACTCAAGCGAGAGCCACTCGCTTGAGCGAAAATACCAGATTCCCAATCTGTTCTCGCATGCATTTACCCAGAATCCATGGCAAAATCAATCAAGCAATCAAACATGTATTTCAAACATCAATTTAGCACACAATGCTTTTATCAAACTCATCAAACATGGTTCACAAACTTAAATTAGAAGAAAGACAGTTAGCTTCCCTTACCTTTGCAATTACCACTAGCAAGGACTCTTTCAACAAGGGGACACCTCAATTTCACAACCTAAGGAACTGAAATGCATAAACTCAGAGTGAGGATAGGACTCTAATTCGATTTGGTAAGAATGGAGCTCCAGAAATTCCAAAATTTGAAGAAAATAGAGGAAACCGAATTGACTTACTTGGAGGAGAAGAAGACTCAGTTGGGGGAGGGATTTATGTTCTGGTTCCAAGTTCAATTGCTATAACAGAAATGGAGGATGGGTCAGAATGGAAGTTCAAGCTTTCTATTTTAGGGAGAAGGCAGTGAAAACAAAGAGGGAAAATTGTAGAGTGAGGGTGGAGTGTGTTGTTCTGTGACACTGGTGGCAAAGAGAAAGAGAGTATAGAGGAAGGGATAATGGGGTTCTCACAAATAATAGCATACAATCAATTATGCGTTAATAGAATGTAATGTTAATAAAAAAAATCAAAATTAATTTCAACTAAAAAATATGATAAACTTGTTTACCTGAATTTCATAAAATAAAATAAATTTTTAAAATTTCTCAATTCTTTTAAATAATTGTATATTTTTAAAATGTGTAAAAATCATTGATTTTTACACAAGAGTTGGTTTAAAAATAACAATTTTATAAATGTAAAATTTTAAAATAATTTTATAACTATTTAGAACAAATAAATTTAATATTTGAAAACAATTTTAATTAAAGTTCAACTTCAAATATAAATATAAATGAAATTAATCTTGTTAAAAATATTTAATAAAAATATCAATTTTAATAAAAATATTTGTATAACATTTATACAGAAATTAAATTTGATTTCAATTTAGATAAAGAACAAATTTCTTATTTAAAAAAAAGGAACAAAATTAAGATAAAACAAAAATACAGGGATTAAATTTAGACTAAACCAATGACACATAACGTGACATTGACATTGACATGTGACATCGTCACTGTAAAATTTCACTATCATTATCATGTCACATGACATTAATTTGACACATGACAAATATTATATTTTTTAAAAAACTTTGAAAAAATAAATAATAAATAAAAAAAATTAAAACTACAAACTGACATGTGACCCATCTTTAACGTTGTTAGTACAACACTATATAAATAACATGATTGTATCAAATTTTCTAAAATAATAGTCAAATTGAGACAACAAATATAAATTCTATCACATGTGACAACAAAATAAATAAAAATTAAAAGATTAAAAAAATGAATAAAAATGTAAAATAAAGTCCATGTATATGTGACAACAAAATAAATATAAATAAAAAAATTAAAATTTAAAATGACTACAAAAATTACGTTGATATACTTGTCAACGAAATGGATAATAGAATAAATTTTCTAATATTTTATTTTCTTATATTATAATAGATAATAGATAGTTTTAAGACCTACTTTTCCATTATTATTTGTATCATAAAATTAATAAACATATTTATTTATTGAGTAATAAATATTAAGAAACATAGTATTGTGTAATCTATACACATATAATATATATATATATATATATATATATATATATATATATATATAATGCACAATTCAGGCAAGTATATAGTGAAAAAACAAATTAATAAGAAAAATTCTTTTGGTAAAAAATAAAATAAAATATCGTGTAAATTAAACAAGTCGTAAAAAAAGCATTGCAAATGCACATTAGTTTCAAGGCTTTTGTTTTTAGTAAGATATTTTGGTGATGGCCCATTCATTTGTCGGTTCTTGGCTGGGCCTCTTTTATACTTAGTAAACAGGCTTTGGTTTATCTAATGTAAAAGCCCATCTTAACAAATTCAAAATTGTCAAGTCGCCAAATTTCAGCCAGAAGTGTTTGTTTGTTCAAACAATGGTGTTAAAACCAAATTTTTAATATCTATTATCTAAACCAAAATTTTATTACCAGAAACTAGCACTTAAAAGTTCAGAATATGTTTGACATAACAGTAGAAGTAAATTTTTGTAATATGTGACTATAAATATAAATAATAGTAATAATAATAATAATTATTATTATTTACTATAATTAAAATCTTTTTGTTTGCCTAAATTTACTAGAATGTGATTTTAAGAGACAATCAACTTTTGCTAAAGATAAATGTGAACAGAGATGTTTGTGGCACATGAACTTTATCTAAAAGACAAGACACAATGATCAATAGAGGTGACAAAAGAAGAATAAACCAATGTGTGTAATATTTTTCAAATAAGCATAATTCAAATGAATTAAATGGGTGACTATTTAATATCATTTAAGATAAATAATAAAGTGAGTACTAATATATAATAGATTTAAAGTTTATGATAGACTTTAAGTCAAAAATACTTTAAATTTGTATTTCATTTTTCTTATACTCTCATATTACATTGATTTAAGTTTTTGATTTGAAATGTTTGAGTGTATTTGAGGTCGAAAAAAATATGGAAATATGGTTTTTGTGTTGTAAAAATATTTACATAATGTTATTCTTTACCTATCACTAGACAACAGTCCTGATTTTTTTTCATATATTATATTTTTGTGTTAATTATTTTTATCTTATTTTTTTATTAATAAGATAACTTTCGAAGATAAAAATATTTCTATTCTTCATTATAACTTTTTTTTTTTCATGAACATATACGAAAGGACTCATCTACATAGGAAAAATATGGTTGGATTCATAATTGGTGTCCTACACAATAGAGAGTGATCTTGTACATGAAATAAAAATTCAGTACAACCTAATCTGAGGACGAAAATAAAGACATGGTTTGAGGTCATACCCTACAACCTAGGAAGTGGGAACCAAATATTCCAACCCTTCTCCTCCTAATTTGAGATGTTTAGGTATTTTTATCCGTGGAAAAGAAAACCATAGTTATCCCAAAAATTTTAGAATCTAAAAAACATAATTAAATCTTAGGTTTAATTAGCTGGATGATACTCACTTTCATTTAGATATGTCAATTTGGTACCTGCTTTTAAAAATGTGTCAATTGAGTCTCAACTTTTGAAAAGATGTTTCAACTAGGTCTTTTTCAGCAAAAAATTATTAACACCATTAGCAGTATTGATATTTAAAATGACTTACAAAATTAAGTATTGATATTTATATCAAAATTTAGTAATAAAAGTCATGAATTAAGTTAATGGCTTTAGTATTTTTTGTCTAAAAAGAATCTGATTAAAACACTTTTTCAAAAGTTATAACTAGATTGACACATTTGTAAAAACTGATACATCTAAATAAGAGTGGGTATCATCCGAGTAATTAAACCTAAATCTACGACTCCAACCAATCTTTTAGATCGTGGTTGATTTTTATAAATTAGAAAATACACCACATAGAAAAAAAACTCAAAATTGTGAATCCATGCTAGGTTAAATATAAGATCCAGTTAATTCGTGGGTGGTAGAGGTGTGAAATTTTGGAGTATCGATGAAAGAAAAAGTGACATTGATGGTTGAAGATGGACATGAATGAAGTAGATGTTGAAAAATATAATTGAAGGGAGAAGTTAGAGAGAAAATTGATGTGTAAAAGTGTCAGAAGAAGAGGACCAATTTCTTCAGAGCCTGAATTCCTTCATAAATTTGGGTAGACAAGGAGAAGTCTCTTTCTCTCTCTTCTGCATTATCTGCTTCTTTTTTCATTTCATCACCTTTGCTTTTTCTTCTCTCATTTCTTTACTTTAAAAGCACAATTTTACGGTGTTTTTTCTTCGTTTTGAAAAAGGTAACTCCTTGATCTCGCAGTAAAAAGACATTGCTATTCCAGGAAACATGGTTAAATGCACCTGTAACATAAACCAGGTCAAAATAAGAACAACAACTATACTCACAGTAGCTTTCTGCTTCATGCACAATCAAGTTTCAAGAAACCATGCTTCATGTCATAACATCCTTAGTTAATGGGACTAGGGCTCAGTAATGGTCACATTTAAGCGGGTAGGGTACGAGTAGTAGCTCTCCCGTACCCTACTCGTTAGATGAATATTTGCCCTCTATCTGTATTCATATATGTTGGGTATCCGTTATGTGGATATTTGTCTATTTTTTTTCATATCCGCAAGTACCCGCAGGTATTTACAAAATTATTTAAAAAATAAATATTTAATAATAAATTTAAATAAAATACATCACTATCATAAATTTTAAATAAAATTCAAACAAACTCACAAGTCCATACAAATCCAAATAATTATAAAAATAATATAAAATGACGTTCAACACAATGAAAATTCTTTAACTAGTTTTTGATCAACAAGTACACTTTCTCCGATTGATTCCTGAAAAAAAAATCAAATAATAAACCCCAACTGTCACGTGTCAAGTATTCTTATTTTGATTCCATCATTTGACAGCAAGCATACCATAAACGTCATTATCTTTGATGTATATGCCCAATTTCAAAGAAGGGAAAGAGAAGAATGTCAAGAGATATACTTGGAAGATACCAATACTTGAAGCTGGAAGAATGAAGACAAAAGAAGATAAGATGTGCAGCTTAAAAAATATTAGATCAAAATGTTTATTACTAATATATATATATATATATATATATATATATATATATATATATTAGTAAAGTTTTTGTGAATTAAAGTTTAGCGGGTACGGGTATGATATCCGTACCCGCCCCATTAACATGCGGGTATCAAAAATACTCGTACCTATGGGTAGCGGGTATCCATTTTTAATATCCGTTTTCTATCCATTGCGAGTTTTATCCGTGAATACCCGCGGGTACAAATATTTTTGACATCCCTTAAATATAAATCCGATAATATTTATATTCAATCTGAACATTTTATTTTTTTATTAAGTAGTTACAGATAAATTTGGATACAATTACATGGGTCGAATTAAGCAAAGGTATAAGAAAAACAATTTTGCTAGAATTTTCATAGATATGATAATATTATATTTGCATCAACATCAAAATTAAACAGAAATCTTCAAAATGTAGCTCTGAATATACAAAAAAAAAGATCTCCAAAATAGATAACTGAACATGAAAAAAAAAATCTCCAAAACATAGATGTGAACATACACAAAAAAATCTCCAAAGATCTGAACAAAAGAGAGTTGAACCTCGTTCTTTTCCAAACGTAAGGGTTTCGATTGAATGGTTGATGTAGAGCTGTCATTTAGAATCCGGCTCATCCGGGTTGAACCCGTGGTGAGCCGGGTTAACTCACCAACCCGTAAATAAAAGGGTCACACAAGTGTTTTTATTTTTCTATTAAGTTGGGCTTTACATTTGGATCATGTTAAGTTTTTTTGTTTTTATCCAACACATAAAGAATTTGTATTTTTTATTTATTTTGGTTTGTATTTGGATTATATTAAAGTTTATTTAGATTTTAATTAGAATTACAATTTAGTTTTGACTGAAAAAAAAAATAAAAAAATAATTTTTTTTTAATTAAGTGAACCCGTGAGCCAACTCGTTTAACCCGCCAACCCGTGATGGGCCGGGCCGGGTTTGAATTATTTTGGCTCGCTAAAAAGTGAGCCGGGTTGGGTTGACTCACTAAATCATCAATTCGTGGTGGGTCGAGCCGGGTCGGACCAAGTTACCCGTTTTGACAGCTCTAGGTTGATGAGGATGAAGAAGATGTCTGAGGCTTAGAGAGAGGGCAAAAGATAAATTTTGTGCAGGTGACAAAAGCTAATGAAGGCAAGGGCCATTGGTCGTAGTTGTTGCTTGCATCCAGTGTTCGCCCCACTGCATCGTGCAAATCAGTTCCCACACACAACCTCTTATCCTTTGTGTGAATGAAAGTTAGGGTTGTTGTTAGAGATGGAAACGCTTGACATGGAAATGTTCTGGAAATGAAAGTATGGCGACAAAGAATTAGGGTTCTTTTTTTTTTCTGAGGGAGGGAGAATGAAAGTTAGGGTTGCCGAGGGAGGGAAGTCTAGTGCTAGAGAATTAGGATTTCAGATGAAACTTTGGATTTATAATTAAATATACATGTCAAATTGGGTATCCACGGATTTTGAATTTAAACTTTGTACTCGACCGTTTAAACCCATATTGACTCGAAAATTTTTATTTAATTAGTCTAACTTGACCATGTGCAAACCAACCCGCCAATCTTTTTTTTTTTTGGTAAAGTGGTTTCGAACAGGTTGGACGTTTTTGCTTGGGCCTAAATGGGACTAGACAAATGCATTTAGGGAATAATTTTTTTTTCTTTTTCTTTTATATCGAGGTAAAATTTTGTGTAATTCGAGGTCTATCTCAATTCTACAAAGTTAGTCAATGTTTATTTTTATTATTTTTAGGTGTTGTGAGATTTCAAACACACCTTACTCATACTGAGATATATACATATAAAATATGAGACTAAATATTAATGAGTAGTTTGATAATATAATAACATAAAATAGACTCAACAATTAACAAATTTCGCTAAAATAATAACGTTAATATCATATTAAAAAAACAAATTTTAAACTTAACTTAATTTTATAAAACTGATTTATTAGATAAAATTTACATCTATTTATTTATTATAAATTTATTTATTGAATAATAATACCTTTATGAAGTAAACATATTTAGTTTTGAATACACAAGGTCCCATGTGAGGCCATAAGTGGCACTAGCCACATGAGCTATGCTATAAACTATTCTCCTCAACCTATGTTGCATGGCTTATCATTTCTCTGCATTATTGATCAAAGTACATGCTGTTCCTCTACATGTCAAACATAGGAGTCACAACATGTGACTAACAACAATAGTGAACATGTAGTGCCTAAGATCATTGATGGATATCTGAATAACTATATACATTTAGGTTTGGTTTTACTTTTATTTTTTTCTGAAGTAAATCTTTCATAAAAAGCGAATAATACTATCTTTTTCATCAAATATATGTTCAGATGATTTTGTTTAACCTACTTCAAGAATACAAGAAAAATATAAATTAAAAATTAAATTTACCAAAACAAGTCCACAACATGTCAAAATGGTTAAAAAAGTACTCATTTTACAAACCTTGAATTATTCGCCATAGTTAAAGATATAATTAAGGTTTTAATTTCAACATTACCAAGTTAATTAACTGATTTCAATGTAGTTTTTTATTAACTGATAAAGCTGGTGTGGGTTCAAAATTTTTTGAAATGAAAAAAAAAATGGTCCCTCTTTTCAACAGTCATTAAGGTGCAGCTGACAGAACTGTGAGACAGAGAATCGTCCCCATTATTACAAATATTAAATATTAATATAAAAATAAAAAATTATTTTCTTGAAATCTGTGTGTCTCATTAAAAGAAACCAAAACCACCCTTGTCTCTAAAATTTCCGACTTGTTCCAGTACGGGAAGTACCAATTTAAACCCCCCTGTGGACTCCAGTACACGTGTCAGAAACCCACCCAAGTAAACACTACCACTACTTGTAGTAACCTTATCCACTACTTTACTCTTTTTTTTCCATGTAAAAATGTTACTGTTAAATATTCCAGTGTTTGAAAGTTTGACATTTTCATATTTAAAGATTAGTATTTTTTTTCTAAATTATACTTAGACTTAAAGTTATTCCTCAAGACTAATTTCGGGATTATTTTGAATTTTTTATTTTTCAAAATATTCAATTGTAAAAGGTTCCAGAATAAAATTACTCATAAAAAAAAAACAGTATTATATAAAGGCGTCATGAATAGTACCAAGCACTTGCCAAAAAGAACAAAACACATCAACTTCCCCACAATAGTACTCATTTTCTTTTGAAAATTTAATCTAATAAGCATGTTTGAAAAAGGTTTTTTTTAAAGACAATATATGCATGGTTGACATAGTGTTATATGCATAATAGTAAAATAAGATGTTACAATAATTATATTAAATATTAATTTTGTTGGGATCTTTATATTTATGTAATTAATATGAAATATGTATAAATGTTTTGAAAAAAATTGTTAATTATTTTTAATAAAAACTATTATTTTATGTAAGAGACTAGATTTTAAAATTTAGGATCAATTTAGTCCTTCATCTTTCGAAATATGTAGATTTAGTCCTTTTAATCAAATTTTGTTAGGTTTATTTGATGTTTCGTACGTATTTCAAGATTATATTTGAGTTGTTTATACTTTTAACATATTTTTTCTTTAATGTTAAGTCAACTATTATTATGAAACGTACTTGAAATGTCAAATAAATTTAACAAAATTTGATTAAAAAAACTAAATCTATATATTTCAAAAAATGAGAAACTAAATCAGTTCAAAATTTCAAAATGAACTAATTTTAAAATTTACTAAAGATTAAGGAGAAAAACATATTTTACCATAAAATTATAAAAAAAATCGAATTTTATTGAGGGGAAGGAAGTGGTTGGTTTATGGTGAGTTACAGGCAGAACAAAGAATCCAAAGGTAAAAAGAAGTGTGATATTTCTGATAAAGTAAAAAGGTATAGTTAATATAATAAGGCATCCATAGTTTATAGCTAGCTGCATACCTACACTTTGCATTATTGTCATCATGTCCCACACTCAAATTTCCGAACAAAAATAATTCAATGAAGAATTAATATTGCATTCACACATATATTCGGAGAATTTTATGTACAAAAGAAATAATTAATATTAATATGATGTTTGGTGTCTAAAGATTACTCATCAATTTTTCTTTTTTCAACTCAATAAAATAGTTAACATTAAAGTTGCAAATAAAAGGATCATGAGACCATAAATCATAAGAGATACATTGTTCAAATGACTACTTAATAATTTATTAAGACAGAAAAATATTATGAAGCAAGACAGAAAAATTATATATAAAAGAACTCGTATATTATTACTTAAAACGATATCTAAACTCATTTACCATCATGTAGATACATATTACTAAGATAAATATTTCCTGAAATGTAAATAAAAATAGGGATGCAATAATATATAACTATAACATGTTATATAACATGTTTTCTACTGCACAACACATAATTTCTGCACAGTAATATGAAGGAATGGTCACAGTCATCAATTCTTGGCTCCAGTTTTCTTCAGGTAGACCCCATTTACAACACTTCTGTGGCTTATATTTTCTTCTAATTTAAGACTGCATTAACCTCACAACATGTGATGATAACAAAATTAAAAAATTAAAAAACTAAAAAACTAAAAACCCTTACAGGCTGTGAATTTAATGGAGAAAGGATGGGCCAACTCCTCTCAAGTTTTCAGACCAAATATATTTTGAAAATAATAATATATTCGCTCAATATTTAAGTAGAACTTCAAACAGAAGAAGAAGAAAAAAACTAATTTCAATGAGTAGTGATTAAACTACGTAATGAGTAAGAAGGGGAAAGAAAACAAAAAATAATATCTGTTAAGTAGTGTGATTATTATAAAAGAAAACCAAACTCAAAGAATCTTTGCTCAAATTCACTAGTTGCACCACTCATCATTGATTTTAAGAGTGGCATTTGCCAATAAAGTAAATGGTAGTAAACCACACATTTTCCCCAACATTTCTTTTCAAATCACTCTATTCAAATACACATGCATGCTAAGTGAATGCAAACAAAGACTACTTTAGTGTTAACTTTTTGATAGTTTTTTTTTCTATTAAAATGTAATTATGTAAGCTAAACAATTAAACTTAAATTCCTAAAATTTGCATTCGTTTATTGAACACTTTATAATTAAGGATTTTATATTACAGAGTGTATCTTTTCTGTCTCAAGTTATTGCCACTAATCAACTACTGATCGATATGTTACTAGATTTTGACCTTGCATATTGGTTGAGGAGCTTTTTGGGAGCTTGTTTGGAAGGTCTTCAAAAGATAAGTTTCTCCTTTCTTTTCTTGCACTAGTACAAAATATGTATATTAGATCGGTTCTGAAGCACATGTTAAATCGGTTCTACAACCGATCTAATATACACCGATGTAATATGTCGAAGACATATTAGATCGGTTCTGCAACAACTGATCTAATATAAAAAAAAAACATTTTTGAAACATCAGCGGTGTTCATCAATGTCCGTTTCCAAATTGTCATCATCTTTGCCTTTGATCTTGGATCCCAAATACACTTCAGATTCATCAAGAAAATATGTGCAAAGAATAATAGTGACATCGTTGGGAAGAAGACTCTGCAGATCTGACAAGAAAGAAACAAAAAACAAAAAACAAAAAAACTCAAATCAAGAACAAAAGAGATAGAACGATTTTTGGGTGTGGTTCTACGGAAGGAGTGAAGTTAGATCTAATACTTGGGCTGACAGTGTGCAGCGCGAGATGGAGTGGTGCTTCAACACATGGCGCAACGGCATACCAACGAAGGAGGTCAAGTGGAGCTTCAACAATGGAAGAAGAAGAGATGAAAACGGCAGTTGGACGCGATGATGGCAATGGAAAGCTTCGTATCCAAAACCCTAATGATGAGCTACAACCATGGTGGCGAAAATGAGAGTTCCTGGAAGAGAAGAAGAGAAGTGGAGGCACAAAGGAAGAACACGAAAAAATAGGGTTTTCGCGTAATGATATTAAATCGGTTGTTTATTTAACCGATCTAATAGTTACATATTAGATCGGTTCTCCTTGCAACCGATCTAATTAGATCGGTTAAATAAACAACCGATCTAATATACTTCCTTTTATTTACAAAATTGTCACCGCGTTTTGTTTTAGATCGGTTCCCTTTCAACCGATTTAATATTCTGTTCTAATATGTCTATTTTGCACTAGTGTTGTGTTGATCTTTGCATGCTTTTCTTTGGTAGAAATAGTCATAAAACTTTTCCTAAGTCAAAAACATGCAAATTGAATTGCACACGTGTGTTTCTTCTTGTGTCGAGTTCTTCTTTTGCTGTTTGATCCTTAGCAAAACTCCAATAACATGTTTTTTGTTGTTTAGGTTTAGATTGATAAGTCTTAATTACATTTCTTTATGTCGTGATAATTACTTGCATGCTAAAAACTCATGATTTGAGTTCTTAGAAGTTAATATTAGGGATAGTAAGCCCATAAATGTGTCTAGGATTGGAAGAGTACCCACCTTGCATGTGAGATTAGTGTATGAGATTGTTCTAGTTTGAAGTAGAAAAGCCAATTGCATCTTAACAATGAAAGAATTGAACACCTTAACATCTTAACATCTTAAATCCAATAAGAATGATGATAATTGGCATTATCATATTTTTATTATGTTTATTTTTTTATCTTTTATTGGTATTTTTATTATTATCTTTTTAAATAATTAAAGATTTATTAAATAATTTTATAAAAGAGAAGCATTTTATCTTTTATTAGATAATTAAGATTTCATTTAATAAATTGGGAAAGATAAGTATTTGATTTATTTTGCATATAAGTAGAAATATTAGAGATTTAGAAGTTATCAACATAATCAATTATCAATAAAGTTTGCTACTTCAATTACAAATTCAAGTAAAAATTTCAGGCCAATCCAGTTTTGAAAGTCTTTAAACAGAAGGCTTTACATAGTTAAAGAAATAACCCCCTTTTCGGGAATAAACCTTCCCTTTTGGGTGAGAGAGTGAACTTAATTCTTTGGTGGAGACTCATTTTAGAAGCCGGAGGCATATATCACTAATTGCTAATCTTTTTTTCAGTGTTCAAAATGTGTTGGAGTAACTAACTCCCTTATTCACCGGGTTGGACGTAATGTATCTTTAATCTTTGTGATTTTCGCTATTCAATATATTTATTATCCATACTCTTATGTTCTTAATTGCATGATAATTATTGATTGCATATTTATAGGTATATAATCATTGGACTCGATATTAGAACCTAAAATAGAATAAACTAATAGATTGTACATCTAGACATAAAGTACATCATTGGTCATTCTTAACATCCGAATTCAGTACTAAATGCAAATTTTTAATAAGGAAAGGTCTAAAACATTAGAGTTCTTATTAAAGTTTAGACTTATCGCTAAGACATTAGAATTTGTTACATAGTGGTATGAAAGCTAGAGTTAAGAATTAGAAATATATTGTTAGCGTTTGGATTTATAACCTTTTTTTTTTTTAGTTGGTAATCTTATGATGAATTATAGGCCTAATTATTTATAGAGATTATATAACACATGTATTGAATTTACCCTGTCATAGGAGTGAAAAAATATTCCTATTAAGTGGCTTTCTTAAGTTGACAACTTATTAAAGGTTTTAATGTAGTTTAACACACATATCTTTTAGAAATAAAGTATTTATGACGATTAATATTATTAGTATTCTAACATGAGATGTTCCCTGTGGACTGATAATGAAATACTTGATTACGAAATGATATTGATTGAAAATGAATTAAAATTTTATCCATTTGAGTATATGAATGAGATATAAATAGATAAAGTGATTATGATTTGATTTATAAACATGTACGAAGGTTTTTAAAAGTCCAACTTATCATATTGTATAATTATGTTATTTGTCAATTATGATAAACATATGTTACACGAGAATATCTGATGATGAAAAAATACTTTTAAAGTTAAGTATATTATAGAAATGCGAATTCAAATTTTACAATGTAATTGTATAATAGAAAATTAATTTTACTTCCTTTAAACTATCACTTTAAATTTTTTAAAGTAGGTATCTGAAATAAGCGAAATAAAAACATAAGACTTAGATGTTTAGAATTTTAATTTTCTTTTTCTTTAAATATTAAATTCATCAACTATTAGACACCATCACATCATTTACGAATGTCTAAGTCTCACATTTCGATGTTAAAATCATCGAAAACTTCATCTTTACAAGTCATTCTTATAAACTATAAAGTGAAATTAAACTAAAAATTTATTTCTTAAAATATTTAAATATTAAAAAAATGAAAACAAAGTGAAAAAGACTTTTACGAATTCAAAATATGGATATTCCTTGAATTCATGTTTCACCCCATCAAACAAAACACTAATAATCTCTCTCTCTCTCTCTCTCTCATTGAGTACTGTGTGTGTTTCTGAGTGAGTTCATAGCTTTGCAGCCTTAACCCTGACCCCATTGGAGCATAACTCACCATACAAATCAAGCAACCTACTCACCATCACCTTGCTCTTTCTTTCCTCTTTTGCCCCAAACAACCAAACACACTCTTTTTTCACATCACACATTCCTCTTTTCCTTCTCTCCACCTTTTCATCTTTTTCTTCACCCAAACAAAAAAAAAATGGACTTTGGAGACACCACCAACACCTTCACCCTCACCACCCCCACCAAAGAGGAAACAACCACTAACAACATTCTTTGCTACTCCTCATGGCTACAACCTACTCCTAATTCTACCCACACCACCACGCCGCCGGAGAAGGGTCTCACGTGCACTGGGACCCTCACCTCACGTGCTTGCATCTTGGTAAGAGACATTACTTTGAGGATGTTACTGATGACGATGTTTATAATAATAGTAATAACGGTAATAATGTTGCCACCCTGGGGAAGCCACACGTGTGCCGCGTGGGCGATGGCGTTGTTATTTCGGGGAGCCGACACGTGGGTGGTGATGATGGTGTTATTACACTTGGAAACAGACACGTGTACGGCGGCGATGGCGGTTCCGGTTACTTTTCAGAGGGTAACGATAAGAGAGCGCGGGGTGGTCATGGAGGAGCTGGCGGTGGCGGGAGCGTGAAAACGGCGGCGTTTGCGGTGGTTCCGAGGTGTCAGGTGGAGGGGTGCCACGTGGCGTTGGTGAACGCGAAAGAGTACCACAGGAGGCACAGAGTTTGTGATATGCATTCGAAGGCACCCAAAGTTGTGGTGTTGGGTTTGGAGCAGAGATTCTGTCAGCAGTGTAGCAGGTAACTTTATCATCATCTTTTTCCTTTTTTTATTTTTATTTTTTATTTTCAGACTAAATTTATGTATAATTTTTTAAATAAAAATTAGAATTTTGCTTTCTTTCTGAGTAACATATAAACTAAACAGTTAATTGATTTATAGAGAATAAAATGGTTAATTATTTTCATGTAATTGTGGATTTACAAGTTGTAGGTTTCATGTGGTGTCGGAGTTTGACGAGACAAAGAGAAGTTGCCGGAGAAGATTAGCGGGGCATAACGAGAGAAGAAGAAAAAGCTCTCACCTTTCTGTTACCAGAAGTTGTAGACAAGGTAAAAACAAGAAATGAAAATTGGGTTTTGTTGATTTGACATGGTATCTAACTCATGGTGATCGTTGGTTGTTGGGTTGTGAATGATGTTACGCAGGGTGTGGTCTCTCTCTTGTGTCATTTGGGAGCAGTGATGATTGGTGTTCTAATCATCATTCTGATGATCTCTCCACAAGATGCAGTGCAGCACTGCGTGAACTCATAGCAGAAAACCGTGCTGCCCTAATCACCAGACAACAACATGTTTATGTTGTGCCCCACCATGAAGAAGAAGAACAAGGGTTTGTGGAGATGCTACAACCTGAGTCCAATTATTTTCCTCAACACATGTTTTCTCAGACACAACAATAATGGTTCTGTTCTGATATTGCTGGTGCTGCATGGAGACGCCTTGTTTGCCAAAAATAAGAACTTGTTTCTCCATGGTGGGATTCTAGAGTACTACCCAGTTACACTGTCAATGGTGATTTGTCAAATATTTTGCAGCAGATATATGAAGTAATATGCAGTAATCAATCTGCATGTAATGTTCAATGATATACTACATGTGCAAACTCACCTCATGCTTTGGGATGTTCTACAATTTTGTTTCATAACTATGTTTTGATGTCTATACATAATACATGCATGTTTAAGGTTAAAGTTGAATTAAATATTTAAATTTGTAGAATTTTATGGGTGGATATATATTACTTAAACATGTTCTCAACACATTATTAAAGTTACTGTTGGGAGTCTAAATTATTAAAGTTATTGTTGGGAGTCTAAATTAAAATCTCACATCAAATATAAAAAAAAGTCTTGTATTCATTATAGTAATTAATTTATAAATTAAAAGTTATTAATGATTAAAATAATTTTTAAATTAGTTATTGTAGTAAAATTAATCTTTAAATTAATCACTGACATTAGTTATTAAATTTTTTGTTAAAAAAAATTAATTTTTAAATTTGTTTCATTAATAACCAATTTAGATATAAATTTAGAAAAAAAAAATTTCGGTTAAAATTTTAATAGTTAATGTTACTGATTTATTTAAAAACTATTTTAATTATTAATAAATTTTAGTTTGTTAAAGTTTTTGTTATAAATAAAATTAATTTTTAAATTTGTTTCATTAATAACCAATTTAGATATAAATTTAGAGAAATTTTTTTTTCAGTTAAAACTTTAGTAGTTAATGTTACTGATTTATTTAGAAACTATTTTAATTATTAATAAATTTTAATTTATAAATTATTATCTAAATTAGTTATTATAATACTTATTATTTTTGGTTATTAAAATTTGTTATTAATAAAATATTTTATTGTAGTGATTAAATAAAAATAAAAATTAACTCAGTCTCTTCTTCCCGTAAGTCATACTTCATTGGTGTGTTAATTTTCTCAATCTGTTTACCCAACAATTGTTTGAGTAATAAAGGTATTACATTTGCTTTGTCAATATAGTTTTTTTTTTTCAAATAAAAGTTGAACTATGGTTATAAATTTTGAAATCCTTAATTCAAACTTTTATGGCATTAAAAGAATAAACATATTTTTGTAAACTTTTTTTTTAATTTTTATAATAATAATAATAATCAAAATAAATAAAGTTTGAAAATACTACACGGCAATAAGGTGAAGAGAAAAAAAACCAAGAAAACTCTTTGAACATGAAAGTAAATTAATTTAATAAGTTTATGTAATGATAAAAGCAAACTAAATTAAGTATGTTTTCAATTTCTGTAATATATATTTTATTATTCCTCTTAAACTTATTATTTTTAAAAATAATCATTATAATATTCAAACTTTTGGCATTAGTCTATATGTTGTATTATAATTTGTTAACTATTAGGCTCGACTTGCGATAATCAGAACCCACATCATGCTATTTGGCATAAAAAAAATGTTCAAAGCAATGTCTTATCATATTATATATGTTGGATTAATAATCAACAGAAACTATGGGTTTTTTTTTTCTATAAAGAGAAAGGGCCTAAGCCCACCCACAAAATTTATTAAATCAAGAGGGAAATTAGGACTTGATACATTACAAGATGAGAAAAAAAAATGAGAATTAAAAAATAACACTACTACAAAGGATAAAGATTGTGAATTGAATTAAATCATTTTTAGTTAATTTTTTAATGTATAAATTGTTAACTATTATAAATGAAAACCAAATTATGCATTTTCAAATTTGTAAGTTATAGTTTGATTCGAAGTTCTACTTAAATCAATTAGTTTCTAAAAGTTAAACTAAAGAAGTTTAATTTGTTTAAAATATTTTTTTTTAATGTAATGTAGTTTAATTTGATAATAATAGTTTGTTTTTGATTGATTATTATTATTATTATTATTTTTATTTCCTTAACTACAATGCAAATGTAAACTTTAGGAATCACCATTTCGATATCTTTAGTCAAATAGTTAATGAGGTAGAATTTCAAGTTCTACAATTTGAACTGTATAGTGTAATGATGCAAGAGTTACATGCTGATGATGATGTATGAGAAAAAGATAATTGCAAATGGAATTTTGATGTGTAATTGGATAAGGGAATAATAAAATAAATAGTATAATATAGTTTATAAGAGTGAGTATGTGTTGAAGTTAAATTCCTTCTTCTCCATGAGTTATTATATAGCTTTTTAGAAACCTTATTTTTATGATTTATTTTTTTTATCAAAAGAATTAATTTAAATTAATATTATAGTATTTGAGGAGTGTTCTAACCGATTTTCAAAAAGATGACAAAAAAGATGCAGTGCATCTCCAAAACCTGTCAAAGACAACAATAAAACTTTCATGTACAAAAGCTAAGGCTCTCATAGACATTGGGCACAAAAATATATATCTGAGGAGCCTTCAAACAACATATAATCAACATTCTTGGGAAGGAAATAGAGCTTGGGTAGGCGCCAACAACCTATTGTGCTATTATAATAAATCGACAGAACAATCAAAACTGAACTTTTAATGCAAGAAAAAACAACAACAATTTTGTAAATAATAGATGTATTTTTTTATAAGAAATAAATATGTTTTTGGTCCTTTAACTTTTAGCGAAATTTGGAAATAATCCATCTTCGAAACTTTGGCCCAATTTAGTCCTTAACTTTATAAATGTGTGAATTTAATCCTTTTAACCTAATTTTATTAAGTTTATTTGATGTTTCAACCGCGTTTCTCAGCTAGCACTAAACAAAAAATGTGTCAAACAGTATAAGCAACTCAAATGCTATCATGAAACACGTTTAAAACATCAAATAAACCTAACAAAGTTTGATTAAAATGAATAAATTTACACATTTCTAAAGTTGAATGACTAAATTGGGCCAAAGTTTCAAAAATGAATTAATTTCAATTTTCATTAAAAGTTAAGAGATGAAAAACATATTAAATTCTTTTTATAATAGTTGAATCGATGTAAAGAGTAGATAACAATGAAACAAAAGAAATGAACATATATAAAGAGGAATAAAATTTCTAATAGTAATCTTGGTAGGGAGTTCAAAGATACAAAATACAACAAAAATAAATATGGCAATAACAAAGATTAAAGTATCATTAACTAAAATATTCTTTTATATATATATATATATATATATATATATATATATATATATATATATATATATATTTTTATATATATATATATATATATATATATATATATATATATATATATATATATATATATATATATTCTTTTATATATATCTATAACAATATATAAAGGGGGTTTTTCTTTTTGTGTCCACATTTCAAAATACCAATTTTACCCTTTAAATATAATAATTTATTAAATTTTTAAAAATTGACCGTTACTTTTATAAGTTTTTTTATAAAATCGACTATCTCTACTTTTTCTCTTCTTTATTTATCAATGGTTATTCTTTCATCTGTTCTGATATATTTCACTTTATTTTTAATAAATATAATTTTAGTTTATATATTAACTTAATAACATTACAATATTATTACCTACTAATATAATAATCACATATATTTAAAAAATGCATACACATAAACGCGATAGTGTCTGTGTTTACGCTAGTAATATAAGAAAAAAGATACTATGTAATTTACTTTATTATCCATTTTATTTTGTTGACAAGTTTTCTAAAAGATAACTTTTTACTCTTATCTATCATCTATCATTTATTATCTATTCTTATAATATAAGAATACAATATGTTAGGAAATTTGTTTTATTATTCATTTTATTTTGTTGACAAGTGTACTTAAAGATAACTTTTTGTCATTAGCATTTGAATTTCTTTTTTATTTATATTTATTTTACTGCTACATGTACATGGAAGTTATTTTACTTTTTTTTCATTTATTTCATTTATTTTATTTTTTTATTTTTTAATTTATATTTTTTGTTGTCACATATGTATAGCATTTATTTTACTTTTTTATTCCTTCTATAACATATTACTAATTGGTCATTTAATAAATTATTAAAAATTAACTTATATTTCAGTTCTAATAAATATACTACCTACTCTTATATATATATATATATATATATATATATATATATATTATATATATATATATATAATATATATATAATATTATATAACATCCTTTCAAACTCATGATGTATTAGTGTGAAACAATGAGAGTTTGTGAGTAAAAAAATGAAAAATCTTAATAGAATGAGATTTTGTAAATAAATCAACTATTTGTATAGTTGGAAAGATGAAATACAATATAATGTATTTATGTTGAAGATGATCAGAGTGAAATGATAATCAATTTCAAATGCTTTGTGCGCTGATGATAGACTAGGTTATGAACAATTTCAAATAGCACTTTTGTTGTCGCAATACATAAAAGTTAGTCGAGAAAAAGAAACACCTACGTGAGAAAAGAACCAACACAACTAATGGTTAGATTCATATTAAGCTTTAGCTGACATATGGGTGACAATATGGGCTGGCCCGCAGACCTACCGAAAAAACGCGAGGCGGATTGAGATATTAAGCCCGCTGACCCGCAAAAGCCCAGCTTGCATAACCCAAAACCTGCACGGGTTGGCCTGCGACCCGCATAAAAAAGAACTACACTTGTGTACATTGGTTCCTTTTCTTTTGGACTTATGCATGAATGTTCCAAATTCTTGGATGAGTGGAAAAGACAAGTTTTATGTATTTTTAAATGTGCTAAAATTTAAATAATTTATCGTACATGTCAAAAGTACAAATATGAATATGATGAAAATGTTGAATTATCAATTTATCATTCAACTCCCCAAAGTCTTTGCTTAATTTTGTTAACTTGTTAAAATTTTTCAATTTGTTGAACATTAAAAGGTTTATCATAAGAAATAAAAAAAGAAAATAAGCGGGCCGATCTATGGGCTAGAACTTATACGAGAAAGGATTGACTTCAGCCTGCATTTGCAATGTGGAGCCAACTAACCCGGTCTGACCCGCATTGCCATCTCTAAATAGATGAACTAAAAAAAATTTTTTTCTCTTTCAAGAGATAAAAGAGTCTCATTGAAAAATACCAAAACTTGTAGTAAATTTATGATCGATAAGTAAGGTCACTAGTCCAATCAACATTAGAATAAGCAAGCAATTCCAAGGAAGATGATGAGAGAAACTCTAAAATTGAGTACCACGAAGACATCAAAAAATGTAGACAATAATTGTCCAATGTATTGTAGCAGGAAAAATAAAAATTGACTGCTAACATGCATAACATAAGTATTATCCAGACAAGTAATGATCAAATATACTAGATTGCTATTAATCATACAATACATAATGTGATCGGATAGAGGCACCCTATCAAAAGGAGTATATTTTACATTGATTTTAATAAGGATTTTCAGATGTGTGAGTATAAAAAAAAATGAGTTTGTGATAGAATAGTGATAATATATTTAGATTGAGAAAGAAGATACCTATAGGAGAATAAGCAACTTCAATCCCTAGAAAATAATGTAGAGGCCCAAATCCTTCATTTCCAACTGTTTTTCCAACTATAATTTTAACTCTATAATCTCATCCACATCATATCCAATAATTATCATGTTTTTAATTTATAAAGAGGGAATAATACAACCATGAGAATATTCAAAAACAAAGTAGAGTTACAAACACTAGCTATAATAACTAAAACCTTCCTTAATTTTGAAAATGTTAATGAAATGAAGTTGATAAAGTTAAAACATATTTTTAAAAAATAAAAAAAATATTTAAATTTAAAAATATTTCAAATATCTTTTACTTTTTTTCTTTAAATTATAGTGAAATCTCTTTTTTTTATAAAGATTATAATACACTTCTAAAATGAAATCACACATAAAAAAAATTAAACTAATTATAATTCAAATTTAGACATAAATATTTCATTTTTTGAAATTTACTACAATAAAATTAAATTATAATAAATAAATATTAGATATCTATTTGTTGAAATTTTTTTTAACAAAATCAAAATTAGTAATCTACCAAATAATACTCATAAATCGACAACTTTCTCCTCACCTAATACTTTATCCCCTCTTTCAAAATTTTTTTCTGCAAATCGCCTAAATCAAATACACACAATTCTTACGAATCATCTCAAATTAATCCCACAAATAATACATCATACGTAGCAAATAATGCATAACTAACCACAATAACTGGTATCATGAATATATATATATATATATATATATATATATATATATATATATATATATAAAATATATAAAATAAAAATAATTAAAAAAAAGCTGTATACGTTGCAAAATATTAAGGTATATATTTAAGCCTAACTCAAACAATAGTCTCTTTCTATGATGACAAGAAAATTTGCCGACTTTTGGAAATAAATTGTAGAAAAAAAATGATATCTTTCATTTCCTATAACTGAAACATCTGAAAAAATGATCATGTTTAATGTGCTAAATTATATCTAGTCAAAATATTTAATGGCTTTAGTTTTATGTCTCATCCATATCAGTTCAAAAGATAGTTTACCTAATCATGTCCACACATAAAAATCATGGATTTGTTGAGTGACGTGACCCCAAAGGTAAGTGTAATAGTTTGAAAAAAAATAAAATAAATTACACACTCTAATAAAAGTGAAACAATTATTCAAAATATTTTTTTACTCTAATATTATCAAATAATAATTTGATTTTTTTTTCTATAGATTTTAGGCCTAAATATTTATCAAGTTTTGAAAAATGTTTATAATGTGTATGAGTACCTTCAACTCATTTATAGGGTTGATATGACCAATCTCAACTTAGCTATAAGACCTTTGATATATGGCTAAATTTTTCAACTTTAACTTCTCATAGTGTGTAGCCCCCTCACTACAAAGTTAGGGAGAAAAATTTAATGCTTCCAAAATAAGATACCACTATGTTTATGTGAGAAAGTAGTAGAAGATGTAAATTAATCAATAATCAATTCAAAAGATGTTGATGGCATGCATGCATGGGTCCATCCAATCATCCATCTTATGAACATGTATGATTGATGTCTTTGTCATTGTTAATAGAGTTATGATTAATGAGACATCATGTTTAACTAATAAAGATTTAATATATTTTAAAACATCAAAATTAATAATAATCAATATATTATGAAGATACAGTAAAAAAAATAACACAACAAATCTCAACAGAGAATTTAAATTCGACGTCATATAATTTAATACATTTAACTAATAAATATTTATTCATATTAATTTATCGATGATTAAATACTTTTACATTATAAAAACACCAAAATGAACTATGATTGATTGACGATGGACCAAAACTTGTCACATCCTCCTTAATCCCCAACCACAACTTCTATTTGGAGCCATGCAAGATCATGTAAAATCAAACATGAGTTACGATTTCATATAAAATTTTGAAAAAAAGACTATGTAAGATATTTTTTATAAAATTCATAGAGATTATTATCAACTTTGTTATTTTTGTTATATTTACATTCCAAAGTTTATTTATTTGTTAGAAATTATACATGAATTAAAGATAAATCAGATTTATAGAATATAAATGAATATTAATTTAATTTTATTTATAGGTTGATTTAAACTTGAAATTTATTTTTTAATATCATTATTTATTAAAAAAAGAAATACAAAACACAAGGGCAAATTAAATCTAATGTATCTAAATTAAGTTTCTTCTTTTGTTTTATCAAATTACACTAACCATTTTTAAAATTTTGTAAAATTATACAAATTCTTCATTTTTTTTTTACATTTGAACTAATCTCTTGTATAGGATAATATAATGTAATGTTTTTTATGCAATTAAGAAGAATTGGTATAATATCTAAGAAGTATAAGTGTAGTCTTTTAAATATAATTAAGGAGAATAGTCTAGAAGTGAAAAAATTTGAAAAAGTTTTATAATTTTAGGAAACTATATGTTTAGTGTAATTTTGTTTTCTTTTTTAAATTAACAATGTAATGTTTTTTTTTTATGTAAAACAATGGAAATTAACAATGTATATATTTTATGTGTCTGTGTTTTGTCTTTTGGGCTAGGAAATAAATTAAAATATAGAAAAGGGAATGTTCAATGAACAAAAAGGAGTAGCCCATGATTTTCTATAATTTGGGCTGGTCATATTTCTAGCATAAACTATAATCTTATTATTTCCTTTTCAGAATATTGTTGTAATATAAAAATGTCATTTTTATTTATCAAGTTTTAAAGGTAAATCATTCGGGTATATACTACATTTTTTATGATAATAAAATGTAATTAAAAAAAATTATATGACAAAAATTATAATAAAAAAATAGTTATTCCAACATAAAAAAGTATAATTATTCATCATTTTTGGTTAATATAATATATCATTCCCTTTTTAGAGTTGCAAACAAAACGTTAACCAAATGAAATATTATCTTATTTAAATTATTGTGTAATAATAAAACTAAATAAACATTAAATTGGTAAATGAATTGCAAGTGTGGAAGATGATAACGTAGTAATGTTTGTGGTTACTATGTCAGATATATTTTTATGTTTAGTAACAATTGATATTTTGTATTATGTTTGTTTTGTAACTTCATTTAATAAATAATTTAATCCAATTAAATACATTTATTTTAGAATTTTTCTTATAAGAAATAATGTCGCATAATTTTAAAGTTAAAAAGGTCACATAATATTAATAGTCACTTTTTAATAAAGAAATTTATCGTATCTAATCGACTATAACAAAAAGATAATGATATCATGATTTTTATTTTTTTATTTCAATATTTTTACTTCTAGAGATACGGTTTAATGTGAATAATATAGATTTAATGTATCATTATTTTTTTGATACACTTTTAAAAAAATTCATATTTCTTGGCAATTTTGTTTTGAATTTTTTTTTTTAGAAAATACTTATAAATTTTGTTTTGAAAAAATTTGTGCAGGAAATTACTGTTAATATTTTTGCAAAATATTTTGTATAAAACACTTTTTACAACAAATTTTGTAGTAAATAATTACAAATTTAATAATTTTGTAGAAAATAATTACCCAAAAAAAATTATCTGCGAATTAAAATTTTTAGAAAAAAATAACAAGAAAAAATCTTTTCTTATAAATGTTTTTAACAAAATTACAAAAAAAATTCTCATATAATATGAAAATTTTTAATATTAAAAGAATCAATTATCTAAACTAAATCACATTAAAAAAGTATAAAATAGAGTCAAAATATAATTTTCTATACCGGAAACCAATTTTTCTTAAATTGAAGAATAATATTTGAATAGTATCTTTGTCAAAGGATTCCCATAATAGTTTTGTGAATGAAGAATGTGATACACAGAATGATTGAGAAATGGAAAGCACCCTTTTTTCTTTCTTTCCTGGCAAACCCTAAGAATGATTGATTAATGGGGATGGAGAATGATCTGAAAGAAGGGCTTTGAATGGTGGAAGGAGAAGAATAGCAGCAACAAAAGATAAATGTTTTTGATGAGTAACAGCAGAAAGAAAGCAGAAGAAGCAGAAGGCAATGAATGAATGAATGAGGTGCCCCCACTGATAAACTTTGAAGGTGTGTCCACGTGCTATGAATTGAAAAGTTTAGAAGGTATGAAATGATGAGTGTTTCAACAGCATTTGGTTGTTTTTGAGTGATGAAATATAATAATAAGCTTGAAAAAGGGGGAAAATGAAAGGAGGAAAAAGGGAGGGTCCACAACACACACCTCTTTCTCACATAATGCATCATCATCAACACAACATGATAGTAACAATCAAACTAGGTCCCATGATTTAATGAGGGAAAATGATGTGTGGGAACACACTGTGGGACCCACACAGTTGGGGATTTGGGAGCTGAAAGAGGACTTGCACTGCTTCAATGAAACAATGCCCATCCTTTGCATTCTTCTCTGTCAACACTCACCTTCCAATGGAAAAAAAAGTTTGCAACTTGGACCACATCTTTGCAAATTCAAAACCCTACAAAATATCACACAAACTATATACACTTACGTGCCTTTTCCTTTTCCAACATTTTTAAAAATACGATACTAATATCTTACATCGACTAAAAATAATTAATGGGTACAAATTTTATCTCACTATCTGATTTTTGTGAGATTTAGTTTGATTTAAAGTTTAGTTCTTAAAATAGTATTATGATTATGTAGAGTCAATTCTTAGATCATTAATTAATTAGATACCAATTTAGACACTAATTCATTTGGTAGTCAAAACTAGTGTTAGTGATCTATTTATATATAATTTACAAATCAATTCTAATATTTTATAATAGATATCATTTTAGATATCAATAATTTTAAGTTTATAAATTAATTACTATAATGACTAATTATTTCTTGTCACTAAAATTGATTATTATTTAAAAATTTTCTTGTAATATCACTATCGAATTACCCACTATTATTTAGTCTCACATTCGACAATTGTATACCACATTGTGAGGAGAGTGTATAAGAGACCTCATATAGCTAAATATAACCTAAAAATAAAATAAAATTACAAGAATGAGTAGATACAAATCTTATAGTTCACTACAACAAAAATGACTTTAGACAACATTAAACGAGACCACGGGTGTAAAATGTGGTCTAAACATAATAAAGGCAACATTTTTGGAGATGTGGCTTAAAAACTATCTTAAGCAATATTTATATAAATCTTGCTTGTAAAAAGTGTAGCCTAATCCATCAAAATGTGGTCTAAAATACACTAAAAATTAAAACTTTTAGCTTAGAAATATTTCTTCCCTCCTTTTTCGACTGAAAATGCAAAACTTAGTTCCAAAAACATAAAAATTTGAATTTCTTCCCTCTATTTGATTTTAGACTGTAAACGCCAAGAGCTCACAATGTTGAAAATGTCAAGTTTTGGAAAACATGTACATCAAAACCATTGCCTTTATAGAGGATTTTAAGCAACGATTTTAAAATTGTTGTCGTACTGAAAACCGTGGTTATAACCTACAGCTACGCTCACCTAGACTACGCCTAAAAAAATGTTGTTTAAATTTTAGCCCATGATTTTTGTTGTTTAACTCACAATTTTGTGTTGTTGCCTAAAGCGATTTTTGTTGTAGTGTTTTACGATAAATATTATAACGAAAGAAGTTTTGTAAGGTTTTAAACTATTTTTTTACATTTGTTCGGTTCCACCAGATATATTGAAAAATAAATTTTGAATTTAACTATTAATTAGCTGTTATTTAGTAAAAAAAAAAGTAATTATAATATAGAAAAAAAATTGAGATGCTTTAGGAAAAAAAACCCTTTATGTAATGATAATTTATGCTATTGCTCTATTATCATGCTTCTCATTTTGGTTCTTAGTATTCATACATCTATATACTTTTATTTTTGGAAACTCATGTTGAATTTTAATTTTATTAATCAGCTTTAGTTGGGTCTAAAGTCCTTATTAAGCATGTTTAGTGAAAAAACTTTATCAAGGACGTATTATTTGAAATCATTAGATCATTTTCTAACTATTTTTTATTTTCTTATTTTATGCCAAGAATAATTATTTTAAATAAAGAATCAAGTATTATAAATAGATCTCGAACTTCAGATAACCTTGGAATAATATGTGATTGTTATAAAGAAACCAATAATCTCAAATTTCCTTTAGCCTAATATATTCAAATATAAAAATTAACTATCACATGAATCAATTATAATAATTCAATGTCAATATAATTAATTCTTGGAATAATGTTTTCCACAGTTGATTGAGAAATTCCCCACTTGAGTCACGATTTTGAATGATGAGCCAAATTCTGGGCTTCCTTTTGACACTTTATTATTGGATATGCCAAAATCCAATGTCAGTGACATATTAGGCTCATAAAATTATTATTCTCACAAAGAACCAAATGAAAATAAATTTAATATTCATATAGTCATAATTTATAACTGTCGAAAAACATTCATAATTCTATGTTTTTTGTCGTGTTGTAGTTTCTGTAATTAGCTGCACAAAGCGGTTCTGTTCAGTTTCCCATCTTCATCTCCATCCCTTTGATGTTTCTGCTTCTGTTTCTCAAACAGTTCTCTTTTCAGACATTTCACTGAAATTATAAAATTGAAAACTTTTAGGTCATTGCTACAAATAACCAACAACATAACTGGGTTTCAATGTGTTTCTTGTCAAGATTCTCCTAGTTGGTAGGGTTTTTATCCTTGTATGTTGTTCAATGAATCTACAACAATCAAATATGAAAAACTTTATGGTTAAAATTTTGAAATTTATAAATGAATCGGGCTAGGTCAAATAATTGCAATTTGACATTTAACATGTTGCAAATTTTTTTAAGATTAAGACATGCATAAAGTCTACACCTCTCTTAGTCAATTGAAGCTCATGATTTAACAGCATTAAATTGTATTTGTACTTTCACAAAGTGAGTTTGATTATTAATATCTACTCTGAGTGATGCGATTAGATATTAGTTAAGTGCAACTCAAATTAATGTGCTTGTCTATATATTTTAAAAAATCAACTGTTATAATAAAAAAGTAATTAAATTCAAACGTTAATCTATGAAATATATATTATTTTTATTTTCATTCCTTTAATATAGGATTTATGAATGTGTTTGTATGTTTGTGGGTGTGTGTATGTATGCTTGTGTTTGCATGTAAGTATATGTATTGTGTGACACAAATATGTAATTCCAAAATTATGGACACTAATTTGTTAGCATATGTCTTTAAGGTTAACTTTAGTCGGTGTAGACTAAGTCATTAATATTTTTAAATTAATTTTTTTGTTAAAGTAATTTAGTGTTTACAAAATCCTCGTTAGTACATTTTTTGTTTTAAAATTTATTTAGTTTAGCGTCGACTTATGATAGTAAATTAAAAAAAATCACATACAATACATTCATATTGTTGATGCTCTAGTTCTAATGTAATCAATTTTTCGAGCAAGTATACAGGATAATGTGTAGTACAATAAGTGTTGTATCCACAAGAATTTGGGAGAACACACAAAACCTAAATTGGTTTGATTTGAATAAAACAATACTTGGATTGTTTGGGAAGTAAAGAAAACATATTTGCTGTGTAAAAACGTTGATCTAATAAGGATGTATTATAAAACAATTTTAAGCAAATGTTGACTTCAATATACCAAAGATGTGTTGAAGCTAGATTTCACCACTTTGCCCCTCTCTTGTACTTATTCAATCCTTATTTACAAATATGCAATTATTCATGTCCTTAGAGTTGTCTTTTAAATGTAACTCTAAGTCCATTCTTGGTACTTATTAGAGCCTAAGATCATTAAACTTCAGTATGATTCCTTAGTGTCTACTTGAATGAATAAATTGCATTAAGATCAAGATTCTATGACCAGCTAGAGCCTTAGATTTATTCCTAACATCTAAAAAGAAGAGGAGAATTAGTTGGACCACAACTTGGAACCAGTTCCCACTCAATCCCAAGCTAGTGAAATAAAATGAGTGATCAGTTTCTCCAACAATAAACATAAACTAATTCATAAACATATAAAAAGAACATACTTTGGTAAATAAAATAGTATCAATTCAAGAGAGTTCCAAAAGGTTACATTTTAGCTCAAACGCAAGAGAGGATTAACTTCTTATAATGGATACAAGCTTTGAAATGTTTTTGATAGTCATGCCTCTTTTTCTTCTCTAAAGATCTACAATAGGTACAGAGAAAGTGTGTCTAAAAAGCTACCTAAAAGTGTCTCTAAAAATCTCCCAAAAAGTCTCTCTAAAAAGGGGTATAACTATGCTTTTATAGACTATCTAGGGTAGTGCTTAACAATTTACTTGTGGCTTCAACTAGAGATTTCTTTCCTAGTTGGGTTTGCTTTCATGGCCAAGCCTCATGCTCTAGTGCTTTAGCTCTTGATATAACTCCTTTAGGGATGAGTCTTCATGACTTAGCCTCAAGTTTAATGCTTAAAGTTTGCTTTTATGGCTCAAACCTCAGTTATGCTGTTTAGCTGCACTAGTAACAATTTTGTCCAGAATTGCTTGGAATTCATTTATTTTCTTTATTTTTTTCAATTTAACTCTCTATTGGTGCTTGAAACTGTAAAACAAACTGTCCAAAATTGCTTGAAAGAAATGTGTATGAGGGAAGAAAATGTGGAGAAGGATGTGGATGAAGGAGAAGAGGAGAATAGTATGGACGAAGAAGATGAGGAAAGGAAAATGTAAGGAATGTGTGTGGAGTGGATGAAAAACATGAATGTAGATGAAAGAGATGAATGTGGGTGAAGCATATGGGTGTGGGTGAAATATATGGGTGTGAAGAGATTTATTAATGTGAATAAGAAGAAGAGTGTTTTGAGATTTATTCAAAAAAGTGAGGGAAGAAAATAATGAGTAAAGAGATTTGTCATCTTTAAATCTTAATCACTAGATTAAATTTAATCTAAGTCCATATTCAATATAAAAATAAATACATATTCAAAATATATAACTTAGGTGTAACCAAAACAAACTTAAATAAATATAAATATTAAAAATAATGGAGTTGAATATTTGTTAAATAATGCTAATTGACTTTATTTATTTTAATTATTTTATAATTAACATCTAATAAATTGACACCTAATTAAAATAAATAAATTTTAAAAATAAAATTTATTAAATATTTGATACTAATTTTATTTATTTATTTATTTATTTATTATTTGTGTATTTAATATTCTTACGGTCATTCTTACCATCTAAAGAAATACTATATAAGTCTAAATATATACGATGATGAGAATGTGAAGTTCGAATGCAATGTTAGTGGGTCCAAATGTGTTTCAGACTAATAAATTAGACAATTTAGACTTCAACTATACAAACCAAATCAATTAAGATTAATATAATGTTTAAAAAAAAATTATTAGTCAAATAGCTTACTTATTTTTATGGAATATATTTTAAATAAGCACGATAAAATATTAAATTAATTTTTAAACAATTATATTAGAAAAAAATATAACATTTATTAGAGTTGACTTAAATGATTCTAAAGTGACATAAAAAATAATTTTTTCTATAAAATTTAAAATATATAAATTTATTTTTATACTTAATTTTAAATCATGTATATAACATGTAAATCAATTAAGTCGATATTCATTAAATATCGGGTTAGCATGACCTAGAAAGTTAATAAAGTCCTCTCGATTAGATATCAATCAACTTCAATTTAATCAACTCAAAGCCACCTCGGAGTATATTTCAACATTTTTTAATAAATAAAAATACTTTTCTTAATCTTACATATTAGTATCAGTTTAACTAACATTAATCTTATTTTTATTTATTTAAGTTATTAACTAGACTAAAATTAATTTTATTTATTTTATTATTTATTTAACTTGATTCTGGTATAATATAATTTTAATATTTGTTTAAGTTAGTTTATGTTAAATTAATTTTAATTTATATGTTATGAATTCTACCGTGAATATGAATGATAAATTATTTTTAATTTAAGTGTTTAAATTTAAATAACAAATCTCCAATTTTAATTATTATCGATTCTAATCCAAGTAAATTTAAAATAAAAAACACCAACAATATAAATTATTTTAAGGGTTAAATATGTTTTTGGTCCCTCAAGTTTTAGTGAATTTTGGAATTAGTTTCTCATCAAAATTTTATACCAATTTAGTCCTTCATCTTTCAAAATGCGTGAATTTAGTTCTTTTAACCAAATTTTATTAAGTTTATCACATCTCATGATAGTATTTAAGTTAACATTGAAGAAAAAATGTGTCAAACAATGTAAATAATTTAAATACTATCATGAAATGCGCTTGAAACGTCATATAAACTTAACAAAATTTGGTTAAAAGAACTAAATTCACGCATTTTGAAAGATGGAAGACTAAATTGGTCAAAAGTTTTAATGAAAGACTAATTCCAAATTTCGCTGAAACATGAGGGACCAAAAACATATTTAACTCTTATTATTTTAATTAACGATCAATCTAAAACTTAATAATGGAGTATCATGAACTTTGTTGACACTATTTGGAAACTTTAAGGCGAACTTTTATATGTTTTCTATTTTTTAAAATTTATTTATATTGTAAGACTTCATTTATTGTAATATTTGTTTTCGCCCACTTGCTTACTTTTACTTTTTTTTTTACAGAACTTATGTTGTCTTATTTTTACTCTTGTTACATAATACATTCACAGTAATGAAAAATAAATTTGCTTTAAATCACACTGTTTATTCTAACTATTGTATTATTTATAACATTTATTTTATATTTTTATAATCATATTTCGAGGTACTATTATAAATGTGATGACATATTTATTTTGTTTGAAAAGTGCTAATCAATAAAATTCCAACAAAAGAAAATTTTAGCCCATATACAGGTTAGGATGAGTAACAACTTATATGATTTATGTAAGCAAGTAGAGGAGAATTCTAATAATTTGTTTATAATTTGTTTTGTAATTGTTGCACATCTAGGTCAATTTAAGGTCTTTGTGATAAGTAAGTTTGGGATCTATCTAATAAGTGAATAAGTGTTATTTTTGTGCATCATAATTTTTCTTGTGTACACTTTCAACACTTCTATCTATTTAGTCCAAATGAAAAACAAAATAAAGTCTGAAAAAGTGTTATGGGTAGCAATAACTTGGGAGGTTCGAAAGCATAAAAATAACACAATTTTTAGACAAGACAAGGTGAATGTTGAGAAAATTTTTAATATGACACAATTCAATGTTTGATTGCGGATGAAACATAAAATGATCATCGTGACATTTTCAATTTCGAACCGAAACCACTGTTCTATTGAGAGTTTAGAAACTTTGTGATTTGAGGCAACTGAAAAAATCTTTTTATGTTTGAAAGTCGTCCTTTGAAATTAGTGGATTATAGTTTTTAGGGTTAAATATGTTTTTTCTCCTTTAACTCTCAGTTAATTTTGAAATTAGTTTATTTTGAAACTTTGGACCAATTAGTCTTTCATCTCTCAAAATATGTGGATTTAGTCCTTTTAATCAAATTTTGTTATATTTATTTGACATTTTAAGTGCATTTCATAATAATATTTGACTTAACATTAAAGTAAAAATGTGTCAAATTGTATAAACAACTCAAATACAATCTTAAAATGTATACGAAACATCAAATAAACCTAACAAAATTTGATTAAAATGACTAAATTTACATATTTCGAAAGATGAAGAACTAAATTGGTCTAAAATTTCAAAATAGACTAATTCCAAAATTCACTAAAAGTTAAGGACCAAAAACATATTTAACCCTTTAATAAACATTCCCTCGAAAAGTATTTTGATTATAATGATTATCCATGCATGCAATGAACCTTAACACAATTAAATATTTGGTAGAGATGAGAATAATCCAAAGGAAAGACGCAAAGGTGAGAAGTGAAATGGGTTTGAAATTGGTGTCTGAAAGGTTGGCCCCAAAAGAACAGTGAAAAATTGATGATGAAACTGTGGGAAAAGGACTCTTCTCCAAACCTTGTACTAAGACTTCTGACCATAGATTCTCTTTTGGGACACTTAAGATTTGTTTTTCCATTTAATTGTTGCCTTGTCTTAGTAAGCACAGGCAACATGCCAAAAACAATTCATGCTTCTATCTTTTTTCCTAATTCCTCCAATCAATCTTTCTACTTTCTAATACCTACTCAAATTTAATCATTATTAGGTCAGAACAAACATGTGTTTTCGCACAACAAAAAAAGTTTATTAAATGTGTCTCTCACTAGTTCACATTTTTAATTTTTAAATTCTTGATTAAATCTAGCATTTTGTATAGTATGTACTATTTATTTTAATCTATCAAGTGGAATTAATTTTATTTTTAAATAAAAATATAGATATTTCCAGTGAATTAGTCATCAAACAAACATTACGTTGTATACAAATGCTACACAGTGTCAACTTGACTTTACTAAATAGTGTTAGATTTTGTCACTGCATTTAGTGTTCATCAGTTTTGTATTGCCTCGATTAAAGCTAAGTTAGTTTATCTGTAATTAATCTTACATTAATGTTATTCATATCTTATGCTATATAAAGAATTTATTATCGAATCTATGGAAGACTGAATTTGGTCGAGTTTGACCTAAATTCTGGGAAAAAACACAATTCAAATTCTTTAGACTAAGTTAATTCTAATTAGTGTTAATTTAACCAACTCCACGAAAAGCTTATGCAGAATAAGTCAAGTGTAACGTTAAGTTTTACATCAAATGAAAATAAAAAAGTTAAATATTATATAAAAAAAAATATTCACAAACTAAATATATCTTGAAATGTTGAGTTAAAAGTGGTATCAGTCTGTATGTGATTAGGACTAATCTCATCCTAACGAACCTTTCAAATAAAAAAAACCCATCAAGCATTAGACCATAAATTCAATGCCTTGAAATTTTGGGTTAAAAGTATGTTAATTCTTATGTGGCTTGGACTAATATAGGATTTGTGTTTTTATTACGAGAGATTTTCATGGAGCATTCATTATGAAGTCTTGTTTCTTAGCGAATTAGTTTTTTTTTTTACCAACAAGAATAAATAATGATTAAAGAGAGTATTTATAGAATGCTCTAACCCTTTTACATAAAATACATAACCTGTACATATAAATACAAAAGCTTAGCATCATAGTCACAACATAACAAAATCACCAACAAATCCAAATGATCACAATCCTAAGTATCGTAGATGCGAAATATAACTAGAAACTCTAGATGCAACTATATGATCCATAGATCAAGAGAAATATAGTAGTGTGTGCACACCAGATGTCAAACCACTCCCAAAATTTCAAACAACAATATAAGGATTAAATTAAGTTCAGAATATTGACTATCAACTTTCTATTATTCTTCAGAAGTTACAACATGTCCACCAACTATTAAGAAGAGAAGAGTTGCCATCACATGTTCCTCCAAGAGGACTTTAGAGTTTTCTTCACCATATATGAAAATATTTATAAATTAAAAGTTTGCCTAGCAAAACTCTTCCACTTAAAATTTTCACCAACATCATAAAGCATAAAAGGGATAATGCATAACGGGATACAAGGGGTGTGCGTTTGACTATATCCTTATAATTTAACTGAAATTTCACACCCCATCCTTTCCTTCATATTGTTTTGTCAAGTTTGTTGAAGATCCCACACAAATTAAAGATAAAACAAATTTACTGTATATAAATAGGTACAAACGTTATCTTACTAATCAATTTTATAATATTGAATTAAATATAAAGTCTACTTCTTCAAAAAAAAAATTGTATCTTGTCCTCGTCTTTGTCAAATAACATATATATACTCAAACTCATTTCGACATAAATTATCTTAAATAATTTTCTTGTAAAAATAAAAGTTTATACAAAGAAAATATTATATTATCAATGATTCAATTTTCAAAAGACATGCATTTTATTTTCTTCGATGTTAAATTTCAAAAAGAAAGTTATAATAATATAAATGTTAAAATAGAATATTAAATAACAATTACATAAATAAGAAATAGTTATATAAAAAAAACAACTACACATATATAAGAAATAGTTATATAAAAAAAACAACTACACATATTTGAAATTACATGGTAACTATAAAATATCTCGAGAAAATGTGGTGTATATAGAACAAATTTATATGGAGAGTAAAAAAGTTGAGCAGCGAAAGAAATTCTTCAAATGAAATGAAAATAAAAACAAAGAAAAAAGAAAGAATATATCTTTTAGGTTATATAGTAAACAATGAGTGTATAAGATTGAATGTTCAAAATTAATAGTTAGACTATTTCATAAGATAAAAAAATAAATAATAAATAAAAATATTAAAAAATATCAGAAACATTTACACGTTTGTTCTGTAAAAAATGTATATATCCTAAAATGCAATACCAATTTGAACGAAAGTATAAAGGAAAAAAAAAAGTGTAATTAGATATTATCATAAGGAAAAAAAGAGTACTTTTGCAATTTACAGCGATACCAAAAAACACAAAAATTGAGAAAGAAAATAAAATAAAATAACAATAAAAATGAATTGTATAGGTGCACCTAATAGACTAAACATTTCAATAATTTAAAATAGGAACATATACAAAAACGAGAATAATGTGAATATGTACATACTATTTATCATATATTTAATTTAAATGATCAAATAGTACTCTTATTTACATATATACTTGTTCTCGATTAATATAATTTAGGTTTATTTGACATCATAATAAACTATAAAGTTAATTGGCACAATGTTCATGAGGAATATATACATACATATATATATATATATATAT
>Ga0214543_1001964_pt1 | contig 40437 bp, 23 predicted proteins | sample CNSS2metaG_FD_160094 | JGI IMG/M metagenome (GOLD analysis project Ga0214543, IMG submission 160094) | Root nodule microbial communities from cowpea collected in UCLA plant growth center, Los Angeles, California, USA - CNSS2 | ecosystem: Host-associated > Plants > Roots > Nodule | place: USA...
AGATTAACAGATTCAGGATTTTATACACATGTCATGTTAACCATTGTCATGCTATGTCATGTTAACCATTGTCATGCTATTATGGACATCATCAAAAACATTTCAAATACATTTAATCAACAACAATTTTCAAACCCAAAACACATTCCATCATTACAAGTGATTACCCACAGAACACAAGCAACTCAAGCATGTTTTAGACCTTAATTTAACCATAAAAATTCGAGATTGGACCAAAGTTCTCATCTAGTGTAGTAATCCCCATTATTTTCATACAATGCATAACAGATTGACCAAAACAACATAGCAAAAATTTCACCTCTGAATCATACCATATGGAGCACGAAATTCATGATCAAACACAATTATACATGCATTTCAGAGTACACGAAAATTCACAACCATAAAAACACGCAAAAGAACTCCCCTAATTTGGAATTTCCTTGGCTTTTAATTTGAATTGTGCATCTTCCCTAGAGTACCAATGCTCTCTCTTTGACTTTTCCCAATTCAGCTCTCAATGGCCCTAATCCTCACAGTTCACTCTAGATTTTCGTACCCCTCTACCTATACCAAAATAAAAGATGCCAAAACCCTTCCTCTCACCTCAATTTCTCCTTATATAGGCATCTTAATAGTAGGTTTAAGTGCCAAAACGAAAATTTAACTTAATGGTGATTTAATTGTTATTCAAGGCCCATGATTTAATGATTTTTCAGCCCCTTTTGGCTGCCCCTTCTACTAGGTTTTCCTCCACCCTTCCACATTCATACCACAATCTACTATTTAGCAAAAAAAGAGTTAAAGTTAGGTTTACCAAGGTTTGAACCCATACCTTCACAATATAAAGTCAAAGCACAACCAACCAACCAATTCACATTTTGTGATAATTCTTATAAGTATAGAGTTACATTATCACTTCCCATGCTCACACATGTTTTTAAAATAAATAGTAAAACAAACATCACATAATTGGCATACATAAGACTTGAACCCAAGTCCTATCACACAATTAAAGTAATCTCAACCAATTGAGCTAGTACCTTTTCACATCATAGCACTTCGCATTAAATGCCTTAAAGGCTCCTTTTTACCCGCATTTATTAAATAATTATTTAATTAACTATTTAATTTTCTCGGATCTTACAACTATTACCATGATTCACGTGTGAACTACGAAGATAGGCAGAGAATTGTGTTAGGGAACGGTGGGAAGAGGCTTAAAGGTGCTCGAAATTTTGAAATTACTCCAGAATGACATGCACCGCCTTGCGGCACGGGGCCTGCTGCTAGGCGCAATCGCAGAGACAGTTTCCTTTGCGTGGCTGCGGGAGTCTCTATTGGTTCTGAGGTTATGGGAAATTGGGTTTCTTAAGGGGAATAGTTCGTGGGTAAAAGCCTTGGGTGATGATTGTGTAATTTAGAAGTATGAATTCTGCGATCTTAAGAGGAAGAGAAGGTCGTTATACTACAGTAGGTGTAGTAGGAATTAGGATGTCGTAAAGTGAAGTAGGATTGTAATTATGGGTGATTAGTTAGATAATACAAGGAAATTATTGTAATGTGCTAGTGATATAAGAAGTAAGAGTTCACGTAAATATATATAAGAGATTGGATGGATCAACTTGAACTTGTTAAGCCATGGGAGAGGCTAATATCTTGAGATAAATCTGACACATGATGACTCAGATGGCATTAATAGTGTTCCAATTTAATGGCGAGGTTGTGTTCATATCATTTGTAGAAGGCACAGAATTAACTTGGGATTAAGTGATACTAAGGATGTCTAGTAACATGATGAAATTGAGAATTTCTATGATTGGTGATTATGATGTTGGTAGAGTATTATAGGCACTCTTAATGTACCAAGAGATGACAAATTAGCTAGTTGAGTGACTAAGTGAAGGAGGGGGTGAAAAAGGTGACTGAACCTAAACCCAAATTCGTATTGCGCAAATGCTGATATGGTGCCTGGCGGTAATATGCGAACCGCTAAGCGATAATGGTGATTCCAAAGGGTAACCTGCTCATGTGGCGCTTTGCGATGAATGTAGTTCCGTCAGGCGATACTTGTAGAGGCAGGGTGTGTAATGGCGCTTGGCGCGTGGCGGCATGTGTCCCCCGCCAAACGGTCTAGAAGTGATGCGCGCCTGGTGACTCGTGAGCAGCGCCAGGCGATACTGTTGAGGCAAAAGTGATTTGCTTGCTTTTGATGTGTGTGGTCTACTAAGCTTTGATGATATCTCGAAGGTCAGCTTGCTGGTGTTCCTTGAGTTGTGGCTCAGAACGTATCTCTTGAGTTATGACTCGGGTAGGGGTTAAGCACATGGCATTCCTTGAGTTGTGGTTCGGAATGGCATCTCTTGAGTTATGGCTCGGGATGGTGGATGAACACGAGGAACTCTTGAGTTGTGGCTCGGGTTGGCAAGTGTAGTCTGTGTGAGTGTGTGTGTGTGTTGTGGCGCGTACGGATGGGTCCAATTAGATTTCCCTCCTCAGTATTAAGTTGACAAGTTTGGTAGTCTTGGGACATTACGAATGTTATTCGTATTGGGAACTCTACTTGGTGTTACGGAGTGTGATCCGTAGCATGGTTTCCTGCACGTGCTCTACCAATTGTGTCTGGTAGGTACGACAACAAGACATCTTGAGATACTCATCAAAAGACGTAGAACACGGTGAACATGGTGGTAGCCATGTTGTATGGAATCAAAGGATGAAATTCCTTTGGTGTGTTTGTTATATATATATATATATATATATATATATATATATATATATATATATATATATATATATGTCTATATATATGATTATTTTTATTGTTAGCTCACCCTATCTGCTTGTGTTTGGAGATGATCGTGTCGTGATACACGAGAGCAGATGATGTTGTAGGTGGATCTGGTGAGGCATAGAACCGGAGCGGGGCTAGTCTTGGGAGAAGAGTTACTAGAGTTTTATTATGCTTTTGGATCACCTATATCTTCATAACCCTTATAAAGGTAAAAGTGTAATCAGTAAATGTAGTTATATAAATGTAATTTGGGAGAAATAAGATGCCATCTTGTCTTACATACGAATCCAATCCTGTTTGTAGATCTTCATCTCCAAGTAGTTCATCATTATCAGGCATGAAATGGGAATGCTGTGGTACATCTTCATATAAAAAAGCATAAACATATTCAAAATTGGTTAACTATAAAGAGATGCATCAATTTATTATTGTAATTAAGTAAGAAATTTAATAAACCTTGTGGATTGGTATGCGATGTTGTATTATAATATTCTTGCGGCGTTTTTGTATATGATTGATGATCTGTTTCAAACTTATCCATTAGATTTTGCCTACGTGAAAAGTTTTGGGAAATTGTTGAACATTGGATTGTATTTGCTGACTGAGATGTATTTTTAGTATGACATGGATCCATTGAGCTAGTTTCTTCCGTGTACTGATTTAACACGCAAAATGTAATATTTGACAATGGTGTGTACTGTCTTCTTTTGTCTACAAGGTGAACTTCTTCACCCTCAGGTGGGATGTTTCTAACTCTTGTTCTTTTCTGAGCAATGATATTTTTTCTTTAGGTTAAGTATGTTTTTAGTCCCCAAACTTTGATTCAAAATTGGAATTCGTCCCTGTCTGAAACTTCGATACATTTTGGTCCCTAAACTTTAGAAATGAATGAATATAGTCCTTTTAACCCAATTATGTTAACTTTTTTTGATATGTCGAACGCTTTTCATATTAGTATTGGAGTTTTTTACATTGTTTGATACATTCTTGGTTCAATATCTACTGATAAATATGTTTCACACTTTAAAAAAAGTTAACGTAATTGAGTTAAAAGGACTATATTCATTCATTTTTAAAGTTTAGGGACCAAAATATATTGAAGTTTTGGACAGGGACGAATTCCAATTTTGAATCAAAGTTTAGGGACTAAAAACATACTTAACCCTTTTTCTTTTCAATCTTGTTGTTACAATTTTTTCATTGCTTTCTCTAATTTCCTCTTCCATACGTACTTATCAGGGTGGATATAAACTGAAATGATAAACACGTAATATGTGAGTATGTCATCAGGGCTTTACTATGTCGAATAAGTCTCTAAATAGCTCCTACAGTAATCTCAACAAGTCAAATATGAAACTTATTTTAAAATTCTATTAAATTGCATTCCCAAATATCGAAAAAGATAGAATTGAATATACTAAAGTAATTCTATCTTTTTCATATACTTTGCCATTATATTCTCCAATTTTTTTCATAATTATGAACAAAAAAAAAGAACTTTTGGTTTTGTTGCCTTAAAGGCAACAACAATGATAACACAAATTATGAATGAATTTTCAATACATTATCCAAAAAATTTGAAAAGTTCAAATGTTTTAGACGTGAAAGAAAATATCTTTCAAAAACGTATTCAAGTTAACCTCTTATTTTATGATCTTGTAGTAGTGTTGAAGAACTTTATTCAGTCCTCCTCATCCTCAAAGCTCTCCAAACTTTCTATGATTCATAATACGAAGCTGATTGATAAACGTTTGACAAGTGAACCAATCGTTAACATAGTAATAAAATATTGTCCTCTAGGATTGACTCGTTGAATATTAGATTCCTAATTTACGTAATTTTGAGCAAATGAGATTCAATAGATTTGCAAGCATAAAATTATGTAATTGACATTGAATTTCAGATGATTGATTTTGTACCCTTTCCTATAGAATTGTACTCTTTTTCAATTGATGCAAGCAATGTAATGATCTACTTGACTTTACTTTGAGCTGTTTTACCCCTAATCCCTTAGTAGGTAAAATCTATTCATTGAATTCGAACCCCTAATTCCTTAGGTCAGTTTACAAAAATTTAATAGAATCATGAAAAATCAATAATCATATCTATTGCAAACTAATTAGGTATGCCCAATTTCCCAATTGTGACATAACCTAACTTGTCTTATTTATGATCGCAAGCAATCCCTAATTTCCCAATTGTGAAATTGCTCATAGAATAAACAATAAAATCATAAACAAAGCACTGAGATGAATAACAATAACAAAGCATTAATTGTAAAGAGTAAAACCTACAATTCAGAGTCTTACATCAATCCTCCAACAAAAAGAAAATTAGTTTTGGATCATGAAAAAGAAAACTAAAAAACGCTAGCCAAAAGAGAATGACAAAATTGAGGAAGAAGAAGTTTTTCATGAACATTCCTCCTCCTTTTATCTTTTCCACATTCTCTCCCTTTGGTGAGGTGGTTTTCTCTCTCCTTTAACATTTTCCCCCTCTTTCTCTTTCTTTTATTTTTTTTCTCTTTAAATCTTTGTCAGTCCACGTCATATTTAGATTTCTAACTGAAATATCCATAGGTTGTGGAAAAATCCATAGGCCACCTGTGGAACTTACTGTTTTGCGTTTGATCTTCTGAAGCAAACTCCACAAGTCGTAGAAAGGTCCACCAAGCACTTGTGGAACACGTGGTTTTGTATCATGCAATTTGAAGAAAAATCCACAAGTCGTGGAAAAATCCACCAAGCACTTGTGGAACACGATGTTTTGAATCCCACATTTTTTAAGCCAAATCCACAAGTCGTGGAAAAATCCACCGGGCACTTGTGGAACAAGCTGTTTGTGTCTCATTAACTCCCTCTAGACTTGTTTACACAAACAGTGCACAAATCCAAATTATAATCCAAAACAAGATAATGCATGATGAAATTAGTCCAATAATGCACCAATGAATAAAAATGGCCTAAATTAATGCATGAATACACATATATATTATCTACTCATCATGATAATTTTTTTTTCAGATAACAATTCATATTATTTGGCTTGAGTCAAAATAATGACCATTGCCTTGGGGTTTGTTTTACAGTTCCAATTACTTAAAAAAAAAATTGGCAAAGCTATCCCACAACGTAAAACAAATTCAAACACCACTACATATTAACACTTACATTCAAAAAATATATATAAGAAAGAAAGTTTGGATGTTGTTGTGGTGGTGTATTACAAAATTGAATGAAACAAAGGCACTAAGACTACTAAAGTATGTAATAAAAGCACTGACTGAGAAAATTTGAACCATCACCATTCCTTATATAAACCTAGTGTTGGTTCTCAAGTGGGTATTCACCAAAGTCCCACATCGAGTAATATGAAGAAAAGAGTAGCAAAAAAATACTATAAAAGTAAAGAGTTGGTTTTGGAGTTGTGACCGAAACTCAATAGGTCTCTTGGGTGTATGAGGGGACTTGGGTAGTTGTGTGTCATTGGAAAGTTTGCAATTTTTGCTAGAAAAATTGCACTCTGTAGGGTTTGCAATTTTGGTCTACAAAAATTGCACTATGAGGGGTTTGCAATTTTGGTCCATAAAAAATTGTAAGAAGGTTTGTAATTTTTGCCAGAAAAATTGTACTTGGGTGATAATACTTATTGTTGAGTTTGTGGATGTAGGCTTTGAGGTGCCGAACTACGTCCGAACAACGTTAAATATCCTGTGTGCTTTTATTTATTTCCCAACAACATATACCATATACATATACACAGTACTCCCGTCAAACAAAACAGTAGGAAAAAAATTTAAAACCATCACAAACAAAAACTGCAAAGAAGAACCTATATATTGTTTCGAAATTTCATTGTTCTGTCAGATTAAAAAAAATTTAAAAGGTAAAATTCAAAACAAAAAGTATAAAAGGTAAAAAAACCACATCAAAATGACAAAAAAAAACTATTGAAATGGACAAATATCAACGAAGTAACAATGGATAGTTCAGTCTTTTCAATTATACATTTGATGAAGGATTGACCCCAACCAAGGATGGAGGCACATGCTTAAGAAGACTAAGCATGTTTAGAAAGGAAGTTCATTAATCCTTCATCCCTTTCATTTGTGTTTGTTATTTTTGATTCCCAAAGTTGACTTAGTTGAATAAACTTTAGTTGACTTGTTGACCTTTGATTAGGTTTGACTAGTTGACTATAGTTGACTTAACTTAAGTCAACATGCTAATCTATATTTATTTGCTTTGTAGGATAATTAGGAGTAAGAAAGCAATGCTAGGTGGCGCATGGTGATTGGGGAGCATAAATGATGTGGAGGAGAGAGTAAAGCAAAGGCATAAAGCATAAAGTAAAAGGCATGAAGCAAGTGTACCTATGTACCTTTGGTCTCCTTTGTTTTTAGCACACTTTGGTCACTTTTTGGAGACATATGAGACACCTTCTTTGTCTCCTTTTGTAACCTTATTTGACGTAGTTTCTAGAAGCTAGGGTTAGGTTTTTGTAGAGACATCCTTAGGTATCTTTTATTTGCTTAGAGGCCCCTGAACTCTTCTATATAAGGGGTGCTCCTAGACATGTAAAATGGTTGAACATTTTGAAGTAAAAACACTCTTGTCTCTCAACCATTTGTGAGAGTTTCCTCCCTAGGGAGTGAATACTTTTAAGCCTTATCTTGCATAGCAAGTGGCGACACACATCCATTCATCTTCAAGGTTGCCATGGCTTCTAGCCTAACCTTGTAGTGGCGTATTTCTCACATTTGTACCATTCTTTTCCTTTCCATTTTATGTTTTCTTCTTCCTTTAATTGTTCTTGGTTTTCTATGGTTTATGTGATTTCCATTTCCTTTTTGTTTTGAATAAATCCATCATCTTCTTCTCTTGAGCTTTGTGAAAGGAACCTTCACATCTAGATAGCTTACTATCTTAATGTCCAGTGAGTATTTTACTTAGCTTTCTTAATCAACTCACACCATATTCAATAATCTTAAAAAAGAACAAGATAATCCTTCGTTAATATTGTTTTCTTATATGTACAGTAGATTAGTAAATATCGTAAACGAAGTCTTTTCAATTATACATTGTTTTCTTATACGTACAGTAGATTAATAAATATCGTAAATGAAGTATTGATATGAATATTAACTATTAAAAATCATTGTTTCTAATTATTAATAAATATTTACATATTATATTTAAAAATAATAATTTATAACAGCTCTATGGTTAAAACAACTTGACATCATCATGATTAAAAATTAATTTAATATTACATTCAAATAATAATTTTAAATAATATCAATATTAATAATAATAATAATAATAATAATTGATTAAAATATATAATGATTGATTGAATAATAATAATAGTAGTAATAATAATTAAAGAAATGTTTTTTAATACAATATAACTAATGATTACATTAATAATAGTAGTAGTAAAAATATTAATATTAAAGATTAAAAAAATGAATTAATAACTAAAGAAATAAATTGAACTAAATATAACAATAGTTATGATAATAAATTAAAATTAATATATTAACATTAAAATTTAAAAAAAATGTTAAAATTAAATATGATTATTTGATAGAATTATAGTTATGATAATAATAATAGTAGTTATATTAATAATTAAGATAGAGAGTCTGAAATATATGAACTTTTTATTCAAAGTTAAACATATAATTTTTTACTCGACTCTCCCTAGTCTTCTGAGTAAAAGTACAACCTAGTTTTAAAAGTATGAACAAATTTCGAGCATACATCACACAAACTAACATAACATGCTTTACTACTCCAAAAACAATCAATTCAGACTTTACCTTATTGTTGTCGTGGCACTTCAGACTCCTCCCCGTTCAGGGTAAGATTTCGCGTAATGACCTGGCTTGCGACAATTCTAACACTTCTTCTCTTCCGGCTTTGGTCTCGAAAGTTCCGGACAAACTCGCCGAAAATGGTCTCCCACGCACTCGAAACACTTCATTGTCCCCCGTCCTTCACGTTGAGGTCTGGTGTAGGGTTTCTCTTGTCATTCTTCGCCGATGCCACTGTTGTTAGGAAGTGCCCTCATGACCCGACTTGGGTCCCTTTCTAGTTGTTCCACCATCTTTGCTTATTCCACCAATACAAGGAACTCTCGAATCCTCAAGGGTACGAGGAATCGACGCAACTCATGGCTCAGACTGCCCTAGAATTTTCTACAACGCCATTCTTCATTGATAGTCTGCGAGTAGAACCTCGCTAAGTACTCAAATCTGTCAGTATAGGCTTGCACCGTCATAGTCCCCTACTGCAAAGTAAGGAACTCCGCTTCCCTCTCATATATGGCATTGTTTGGGAAGTATTTCTCCAAGAATCATGTCCTGAAGTTAGCCTAAGTTACTCGCTCTTCGCGGGTTTGCATCAGCTGCTGCATCCCCACCCACCAGTACTCAGCATCTGCCACAAGAAGGAATGTGACGAAGGTCAACTTCTGTGCATCAGTGCACCCAAGCGCTCGACATATCTTTTCACACTCCCTCAATCATGCATCTGCCTCGTCCGGAATGGCCCTGCTAGTGAATTTAGTTGGCCTGTGCCTCATGAAATCTTCCATAGTCACAGGACGAGTAGGTGCAACTATGGCTCTAGGTTGCACTGCACTAGGCTGCATCGCGTCCACCATCCGATGAATCGCATGTGCAATCTCATCAGCCCCAGTATTATCCCTCCTTCTCCTGTTTGCCAAAGCTTGTGCACGCCACATTTCAGCTGGATTAAACCACACAACTTAATTCATGACTATGCAAACAAAAGGTTTAACATAAAAGAATTAACACACTAACTCGTAAGCGGAATACGATAAGCTCACTCCCCATAGACCCCAAAAATCTTTTGAAAACCATTGCTCTGATACCAAATGTAACATCCCGTCTGGATATTATGAATTTAAATAATAAAACAAAAACATAATAATAATACTTCATTTATTTTAAATCGTTTCCCAAAAACCGTTGGAATTTAAAACTTTATTACACTGATAAAAACAAATCCAATCCAAATATTTATTAAACATAATACATTATCAACTCAGTCTCATTATAAAGCCAAGTTCTGTAATTCAAATAATTACAAGAAAATCCTTAAAACTCATAAAAATGATAAAATGCTGCCATAAAGTTTCCCAACTAGCCCACGCTTCGGCTCTACGCTCCAACAGTACCACCTGCAACATCATTTGCTCTCGTGTACCACGTACACGATCATCGCCAAACACACGCAGATAGGGTGACCTAAAGGAATATAAACATATGCAACAATTTATATAACCAAAGCACACATATTAAAGGAACTCCATCCTTTCGTCTCATCACACATGGCCACCATCATGTAATCCATGTTCTACGTCTTTGGTTGATAATCTCAAGCTATCGTTGTTGTCCAACCTACAAGCCACCACATGTAGAACACATGCGGAAACACTCGCTATTCGGAGGCACAACTCAAAGAATGCTCGTATTACCCTCCATCCTGAGCCACAACTCCAGGAATACTCCAGCATCTGACCCTTGAGATATCGCCCAAAGTCTCGTAGACCACGCACATCCAACGGAAGCAAAACACAATGTCTGCTTCATAAAAAAAAATCGCTTGGCGCTCCACACGAGTCGCCAAGCGCAAAGGCTTTCAGACCGCCTGGCGGGGGACACATGACGCTAGGCGCCAAGTGCCTCTGATGCTATTGTTTCTACAAGTATCGCATGGTGGGAAAACACTTATCGCCAAGCGCTACACGCTTCAATTATCTACTGGTTTTTGTAGCTATCGCCTGGCGGTCAAACACCACCACTAGGCGCTACACCAGTACTTGCGTAGTACTAGTTTTTTAAGCACCCAGAACAAAGTAAAATCAATCCATTCACATTTCGTATATATTATTCCCCTTTAAACCCATGCTAGCATTGAATTCTAACTTATGAATAACGCATGCTCAAACAAGTATAAGCAGCAACATTCTAACAATTTAAGCACATGATCCTGGCACCAATGCAAATTAATAATGTCACACATGCATTCACCAATAACCAATTCTCCACATGTGACTAATCCAAAGGAGCATTCAAATTAATAGAGACTTACCACATAACCCAATCATGCTTCATTAGAAGTTACTAGTAATTATCAAGAGGTTATTCATGCATTTTAAAGACTCAAAATTAGCAATATTGAGTAACGTATATCTCTAGCTACTGACCTCCAAATAAAATCTCCACCGTTCAAAGTGAAGAATCATATGTTATGGACCACCTGTCAAAATTTCACCTAAATCGTACGGTTAACAAACCGGGAAATGCAATTTTATGAAAACTTCAAAAACCAGAAAAGAGTGGTGGCGCTTAGCGCCCAGAAGTGGAAGGTGGCGCCTGGCGGGACTGTACTACCGTCAGGCGGTTGTTGTTGCACAAAAAGTACGAAAAACAACATTTTTCGCAAACTAGAGCACCCCTCACATCTCTGATATGGCGCCTAGCGGCCAGCCCCGTGCCGCTAGGCGGTGCATACTGTTCTAAGCAGTTTTTCCCCGATTTTCAGCACCAGCACAGCTCTTCTCTCCAACAATTCCTCCAATACAATTTTGCTTTCCCATTATTTAACAATCCAATTTATACTACTCTTTCCATTTGATAATACCAAATTACCCAAATTTAATTTCCGCTAATTGATTCCCTAAGCAACAATTCGCAATTCATTAATCTTAAAGCCTCCTTACACTATTTCATTCGACTATGCCCGAAAATACATTAATATTCCCACTGTTTGACATCACACCCAACCTTTAGAGAGTAAGGTTAACTTTCCCTCCGATCAGATTCAACCCAGCACCCAGAAAACACCAAAAGAATGACCAATTAGCTCGCGTCGCCTGGAGGTTCAGTCAATACCGCCAGGCCCTACATCCAAAAACCCATAATTGGGTAAAAATTCTATGCATCGCCTGGAGGTCGAGAATGTACCGCTAGGCGGTTCCTCTCACAGGAACCCAGAAACACGAAAATCAAATGAGTCACCTAGCGGCTATGCATAGCCCGCCAGGCAGTTTCTGGAATTTTTCCAAAAACACAATAGTTCATGCAGAAACAGATAATACTCATGCAATTCATCCTATAGATCATGCCATTATTCACCCAGAATACAAATAACGATAAAACTCCCCTCACCTGGAATTTCCTTTGCTTAGAGTTTGAATTATGAGTCTTCACTTGAGCACCAATGCCTTCCCTTTGATTCCTTCCAAAAAAACTCTTCTTTTCACACTAGAATCACAATTTTCTCTCTGGAATTTCGCTCCTCACAAGGTCCTCTCTAATGGCAGCCTCAGAAACCCTCTTTCTCTCCCTTAATTCACTTTTTAATTAGGTATTAAGGGTGATTAATGGCCAAAAACGAAAATTATCTCATTGATGGTGGTAATTGCCATTCAAGCACAATTATGAGATGGTTTTTTAGCCCTTACTTGGCTGACCATTCAGCTAGGATTTCCTCTGCCCTTTCACATTCAAGCCAAAACTAATTTTAGCAAAAAGAAAGTTTACTTTGGTTCTACCAAGGTTTGAACTCATAACAAAACCAATGTCATCCTAATGCACAACCACTCAACCAATTTATATTTCGTGATAACTCTTATAATTATAAGGTTTTATTACCACTCAACATAGTCATGCACATAATTAGAATAATAACAATTAAATAATACGTAAATGGCATACATAGTACTCAAACCTAAATCCTCTCACACAATCAAGTACTCTCAACCATTTGAGCTAATACTTTTCCACATCATAACAATCTCCATTAAACGCCATAAAGGGTCCCCTACCCGTATTTATTAAATAATTATTTATTTAATTATTTAAATTTCATGGGTCTTATATAGCTTCCCTTACCTAGGAAATGCTAGCCAAGGTCTCGGACTCTCAAACAGTTGAGCACGGGTAGCTCTAAGAACATATTTGAAGCTGGAAAATAGGGGAACGAGTTTAAAATGAGTTCACCCAGACAAACCCTAGTTGGAACCATGAAGAATAAACTGAATGGAGAAAGAGCATGAGCTTAAAACTAACTTACGTGGAATAGAAAACTGGTTTGACCTAGCTTAAAGAGAATCAGTGGCTAAACCCTAACAAAGCACTAGAGAAGTTCAGAGAAGAGGAGTAAGGTGGCTGTTTTCTGAAAAGTGAAGAGAATGAGATGGTTAGGGCAGCTTAGGGTCTTGGACACCCTATGGACCAGCCCTTAGGCCCAATAGATTTAGGATAAGTCCTTAAAATTAGACAGAAAAGAAAGTGAACCTTACAACAAAAGTGCACGTAGTAAGCTAAAAGCCATTAGAGAACCTGTTATGTTGGTGATATGAAGGTGTAAAAAGGTTTTCATGATTAAAAGCCCTGAAACCAAAAGGAAAAAGAAATTGAAATCTTATTTGTGCAGAGATACGGTTCTTACCTTTTGAAAAATGCACATGGTAGATGATGAGAACCATGGCAAATTGAGAGGTTTTGGAAAGATATGTTAAATTATAAATGAATAAATAATAATTATAAGTTATATAATACATTAAATTAATTAGGTTGGAGAAATATTTAATGTGCTTTGTATCCATGGATTTGGTAGAATAGTTGATTTCGAACCTGTAGATAGTGAATTTATATTTGGTGGTGCATGGAGAGATCAAAATATTAATTGCTAAGAAACATTTAGTTATGGAGAAAGTGAGAAGTTTTGAATTCAAGGATAGTAGTATAGCTATTATTTATAGGAAAATGTTGACTAGTGCACTAGTTAAGGAATAATAAATGTACTTTGGTATCATCATTTTTATATTGAAAGCTGAAATAATTAAATATAGTAATTAAAATAGTATAAATGCACATAATAAATTTTATAAAGACAAAAATATCCTTTTAAATTTTTAGACAACAATTTACTATTACAAAACTGTTATAAAATAAAGGAGAGAAAGATAATAGAGAGTAGAGACTGATTTTTTGTGTGTAATTATCAATAGGAGAAGTCCCTATTTATAGATACAAAAGACAACCCAAGGGATATAACTCAATGGTTACAATACTAATGATAACATCAATAGCAATCAATCATAGGTAACTGCTAGCAACTCAATGAACATCTATACGTTTCATAACACTCCCCCTTAGGTGTCCATTGATCAGAGAACGTGCCTCGTTAAAACCTTACTAGGAAAAACCCTTTGGGATAAAAACCTAGTTAAGGAAAAAGAGCACATCATTCTTCATTCTTCGATAATATTATTCATCACATCTTCTATTTCTCCCCCTCATGTAAACTTTCATCTTTAAGATGTCGGAGCCCAAACTTGTGAAGAAATATCTTGTTTGTGATCAATTGTTGTGAGGATCAGATAAATAACTTGAATCTACATAACTCATTTGATTTTGAATCATTTGGAGAAAATAAGGCTATATTCAAAGTACCCTTAAGGTAACAAAATATATGTTTTACACTAATTCAATGTCTTATTGTAGGTGAATAATTATATCTTGCTTAACAAATTTATAACATTAGTGCTCTTATAACATTAAAAATATAGTATTTCTTAACCAAGAAGTTCTTCATCATTGTTAGGTATAAAAGGACATTTATCAACATCGAACAACCTCACAATTGAAGTGTAAAAATGTATAACTTGTCCATATAGAACTTTTTAAGCACCTTCATTATATAAACCTCTTGATGTACAAAAACACTTGTATTTAAATACTCAATTTGTAATCTTAAACAAAACTTTGTACTTCCAAAATCTTTCATCTCAAATTCTTTCTTTAAGCAATTAATTGCCTTTGTGAACTCATTAGGAGTTCTAACAATGTTTATGTTATATGCATAAACAATAATTATGACAAATTCATTTTTCGATATTTTCACATAAATACAATGATAAGTACCTTTCTTTTAACAAGTACTTACAAGGACAATTATACATCTTGATTGCTTCAATACATAAAAGGGACTTGGTCAATTTTATTGAATAATCCATTTTAGAATTTACATTGTTGGGTAAATTAAATCCTTCAGGGATTTTCTTATAATTATCATTCTTTATAATATTGTTTTGCGCAAAAATCCATTTGTACTCAATGAGTTTTATCCTTGCCATGTAATTTTCATGCTCTATGTGATTGGGTTGAACCTTGACTGATGTATGTTGTATAAGCATTCTGTTATAAGAGTATATGAAAATAATGGGGTTTTTGGTACTGTATGTGATTATGGTTCAATTGCATTATTTGGGGGGTCAAATTTTGGGTCTAAAACAGGTTCGTAATACTGGAATGATGGAAGGGATTGTTTGTCAATTTTGAGATGAGGTTTTGGCATGGTTTGTGTGTTTGTGTGTGCGTAACAGTGAACCAATCTGCTAATCTCGCTCAGGCGAGAGTTGCAGAGTCGTGGTCATGTTTATGCTCGAGCTACTCGCTTAGGCAGAGTGCCCAGGTTTTTGGGCGACTTGTTATCTCGCTTAGGCGCGTACGTCTCGCCTAAGCGAGAAATCGAGGGTTGTGAGACCCTATTTTGGGCACCTCACGTAGGCAAGGAGGTTGATGTTTGGGCGATAAGGCTTTTCGCCCAGGCAAGAGGTTATCGCTTAAGCAAGACCTCTTGTTTTACTTTGTGTTGTGCTTAACTCGTCGCCTAGGCGAGAGTTTTTGGTGTTAGGCGAAGGGTGATCTCGCCCAGGCGAGGAGAGACTCGCCTAAGCGAGACTTCGCAGATAAACCAGGTTAGCACGCTCGCTCAGGCGAAAAAACTTAGCCTAAGCGAGACAGGCCTGGTCGCTTAAGCTAAGGCTTCTAGCCCAAGCGAGTTTAATGTAGTTTGTGTGTATTATTTGTACGCATTGATGAGAACGTGGATCAGGAGATGCTGAGCCAGGAGCGGGTAGGTTCATGGATGGTGGTTGACATGTGATGGTATGAGCGGGGAGGTTCATACATACTTACTCTCCTGTGGGGATACGAGCGAGGTAGGTTCGTATGATCCGTGCTCACAGTTGAGAGATGCTGCGTGCGGGCAGGTACGTAGCTAGTGGATCACATGTGTTGGACTACGGGCGGGCAGGTCCGTAGAGTAGGACTACAAGCGAGGAGGTTCGTAGAGGCATGACCACGAGCGAGCAGGTTCGTGTGAGCATCATAAATCCTAAGTCCATGGCTAACTTTGTTGTTATGTTGGAGCTTGAAAAGCCTTGGAAGTATTGAGAATGTAACCAAGGTCTAATTATGATAATATAATTGGGTGTTTTATATTATTTAATTTATGTGATTTCTTATATTGTCGAGCTCACCCTTTCTATTTGTGCTTGGCATGATCGTGTAATTCTTTACACGGGAGCAGTTGAAGATACAGGTAATGCTGCTAACACCCGAAACGGAGAGATGGGCTAGCTGGGAATTAGAGCTAGGGATTTACTATGTGTTAAAAAACAGATATGTCTAATAGCTCAACCCAGAAAGGGATCTGAATTGATTAATGAGTCTTTCACTTGTTTAAGTTGAATCTTGAAAGAGTCTTTAAGTTTTATAACCCAATTAATCAATTTCGCAGTTCTGTGTTAATGGACTGTTTAAGGCAATTAAGAAAGATTGTAAGAGAAGAGAAAAACCAAGACATAACAGTTTATACTGGTTCGAATAAAAAAGAATCTACGTCCAGTCTTCTCCTAAGTAAACCCACTTAGGAGGATTCCACTAATACAATTAGGATCCAAAAATTACAAGAACACCTATATAATTCTAGAACCTAAAACCCAAGAACTTGATCTACCAATCAAGAACTCCCCCTAGGAGCAATGCATCCACACAATTGCACCTAGGCCTACATTTCACACAATGAAGCAACTGTAATCAGAGATACAATCAAAATAAACAAGAAACGAATACACCTATGTTGTGCAGATTTGTCAATTTGCTCCTAGATTCAAGCTAGACCCATCAAGGTAGAATCAACCATCAATCTCCTTGAATCTTCACTTGAATGATCTTCCAGAATGCTCAAGAACTCTGTGTCTCTCAGAGGGCTGTTTCTCAGAATGAATTTCAGTGATTTGTAAATTTTCTCTCTAACTAAAATAGATTTCAGAAAACAACTTTTATACAGAGTTCTCTACTGTCATTAATGGATTAGGAATTTACCTAATCGATTATCATGAGTGTATTTTCACTGCCTTAGTGTAGTACTCACAGCTAATCCATTAATAACCTCAATTTGTTACAGGTACCGTCCAAAATTAATCAACTTCGCAAGTCATAAATTATCAAATAATATCAAATAAAACTAAAAGTATAAAATATCATATACAAAATCTTTGAATCTTTATATATGTATATTATAATAAAATTAGAACCACAAATCCATATCAAAACTCTTCACATTCTTACAAAAAAAAATGTATTTTATTTTAATATATCATTTAATGCAATCTTAATTTACCTATTATATTTTAATACTAATCAAGTTCAAATTTATTACCTTCCAAAACCTAAATTTTCTGCACCAAAAAATGCATGGTCCATTTTATTTACTTTTATTTAAAAGTTATTTCATTACTCCTTGTTACATCAATTTACTATACAAATTCAGTTACATCCTCTAATTCAATTTCAATTAATTAATGCACTACAAATCCTTTTTTTCATTTAATTTGTGCATGTAAATGCACAAATGATGACTTTTTTGTATTCAACATTAAAAATATGCAATTAATGAAATTCAACATTTCTATTTCTATCATGGGACATTATGTATATATTTTTTTTAGGAAAGACTTTTCAATTATCATGCATATTCCCTACATAATACCAATTCAAGTTTAATAATGTTATTCATGTGTCATCATCCAATATTAGAAATTATCAATATTATACATTCATACTTTTATAACAATTACTATATATGATAATAAATGTTCATTATAAACTCATTTCACATATACATCTCATAATATAAAAAAAAAATTGATTCTTACTTATAGATAACCAACATCAAACATGCATATTTTATATAATAATAATGCCATAGAGAATTCACCTTCAATTAAATTATAATAAAAATAATTTAATATATAAGACTATATTTTGTCCTATCACATAAAAACTTCTTCTGCAATTTTATAAAATAAAGTTCTTAATACTTCCATTTAGTTTATCTAAGAAAAACAATATCAAGATGAGCGACATCCATATTTTTTATAAACACAAAGTGTGTTTCTATGTTCTTATTCCTGTTTTTTATGATGCTTTTATGTAAGACAAGTATGACCCAAATGGTCTTTACCACCATAGTGATAAATTATATTTTCATATTATTTGTCATTTTTTTCATCTTCTTCTTTTCTGATTTTCATACTATTGTTTCACTTCTGATGAAAATATTTCTCTTTGAAATTTCCTTTATGATCACAAAAATATGGATCAGATGTTGCTGCATTCACTTCTGGGAATGAAGCATAACCAATTTAGTCTCATGGATGTTGCTCCATTTACTTCTGGAATGAAGCATAATCAATTTGATCTCATGATTTTTCATCAAAAACTCTGTGTTTTGTTTAGCCATAAGAAGGCATAAATAATTTGAGAATATTTGTGAAATAATTTTTTTCACAATATTATTGTTATAACAGAAAATTATTGCTCAGATGCTTTATTTCTTTCTTCCCTTTCTTTTAGAGCATCATCAAGACTCATTGCATCTAGATGTATTTCAGTCTCTAATACTCAAGAATATAAGTAATTTTTTTCTTATAATATCAAAAGTCATAAATTCAAATTTTGTAAGGTTTGAATTTTTTTAAAAAAAAAACTAGCTCATAAAATATTGATAAAATCAAATTTTATTTATGAAACTATAAAACTAATATAGATAATAATTAAAATAATCAACATCACAATAAAAATAATAATAATAAGACAGATGAAACTTGATAAAGTCAAATAAATTTTTATCATAAAAAATAAAATATAAAACAAAATTGTCAATAAGGAAAGGGTTAGAAAGAGCCTGGATTGAAGTACATAGACCATTGTCCTTAAAGAGAAAACATTTCCACTAACTCGGTTGGATAGCCTTCGTGTTGATAACGTGTTATAAAATAAAGGAGAGAAAGAGCATAGAGAGTAGAGACAGATTTTCTGTGTGTAATTATCAATAGGAGAAGTCCCTATTTATAGATACAAAAGACAACCTAAGTGATATAACTCACTGGTTACAACACTAATGATAACATCAATAGCAATCAATCATAGGTACTGCTAGCAACTCAATGGACATCTATACATTTCATAACAAAAACAATGACTTTGAAATTTTTAAGATTTCTACTAAAAGGAAAAAAAAAGTCAATTAAGTCTCAAATTAACAATTTAATTGTTCTTTCTTTTTTTGTAACATTTTAGATGTTTAACACTAATTTTTTTGTTGGTTTTTCTGTTAATTTGTACTTTCTTATGTTGTTTTTTTTTTAATTTTTAGATGTTTAATACTATCTTTTTTTGTTTTTCCTATCAATTTAAACTTTCTTATATTTAATTAAATTTAATTTTTAGCAACATTTAAATATAGTTATTTTATTATTTAATTAATTTTTGACTTTTATTTGTGAATATTAATAAAATATTAAATACACATATACAATATTTATAACATTTTTTGTTTTTTAAAGAAAATAAAATTGCATTAATAATGATTATTATGTCAAATTTTATTTAATATCACACTTAACTATGTATTTTTGTAGGATCTAATGTATATTAATTATTCTTAACCAATGTCATAGAAAAGACCCTTATCTATATTCTAAAAAGTTAAAAGTCATTGATATTCTTTCTGACATCATTTGGTTTAAAGTAAAAAGTTATTTATAATCAATGTTAGGATAATTGTAAAACAAATTGTGTATGTTTTGCAGTTTTCTTCAAGAATCTAACTTAAAAATTATGTTTGTTCTGAAAAGTTTTTAATCAATTAAAGTAAATTTTTTATTTTTAAATTTATAAACATCAATTAAAGTATTTTAAATGGGAAATCACTTTTTAATAAATCAATATTAAATGTAAAATAATGAAATAAATTAAAAATAATTGATGAAATTAGGTTCTACGATTTTGTTTAATTAACAATATCAAGAGTATTTTAAAATGGCATTTTAAAACACTTTTAATATTAATAGGAATTCTTAATATTAAATAAATTACTGGTAGGTAAGAATTTTTTATAAATAAAATACAGAAAACATCTAAATTAAGAATTTCGACGAAAACTTTTAATTGTTTGTCCGTACATTTAAAGTCTCTAATTTGATATAAAGTATTATTTAATTATTAATATTCAAAATGAAATATTTAATATTAAATACATTTATTAATATTTTTATTAATATTAGTGAAAAATGGTTATTTAACCGTTGTGAAAAATAATAACATTAAACTGTTACGAGAAATAACTATGTTTATAGTTGTTATGTATGGATTAACATCACATGTTATTTCAAACATCTCCCCCTGTTTGACATCAACATGGAATTAGCAAGGAGATATATTATCTAAAAGCATTAACTATGTTTTTGGTCCCTAAACTATTAAGTGATTTTTAGACGTGCCAAATGGAATACTATGTCAGCTGCTCATTTATGACACATAACAAATTATTTAATTTAAAAAATTAAATTAAATTTCCTCTTCATCATCTTTCTTCTTTGTTGGTGAACTTCTTCATTCTCCAACTTCATGATCTTCTTCTTTATTAACGAACATCTTCATTATCCAAACAGATAGCCAAAACAACAATCAAAATCCCTTTTCCATTTCCACCTTTAACATCTATTCTCCATTATCAACCTCACAACATTTTCGATCCAACCATTCAATTAGCTTCGACTCAACTTTAACTTCTTCTTCCAAGTATAAAAATCCATAAAATCACAGATTAAGGGATTTCAAACATCAAATTCACAGAAAACGTAAAATCACTTTAATTACTTCGGTTTTAACTTTTTGAACTATTTTGAAGGGTTGATGAAAAATGACACGGGGAAAAGGATAAAAAAACTCGGTATTTCCATTATTTTCCACTCAACTTTAACTTCATTTTCCAACTATCAAAAATTCCAACCTAAATATTATTTGGAACAAAAAATTACAGAGAACCCATGGAAATTAACAGAAAATTACAAAGAATCCAAAGAATCAGAGAACCTCATTTTCCACTCTGCTTAATTTTCAATTTTCTTCACTCGTAGACACAATCAGAGAACCTGTTACCACTCGTTTTCTTCTGCAAGTCTGATTTAAAAAATATATATATTCCAACAGTCACTATAAACACACTCAACACTCACAAAACCCAACCAAAACCCTAATCGCATGTGTTGGTGAAGAAAAGGAAAAGCAGCAATGTAGGTGACGTTTATACCGATGTCACACTCCAGCAACCTCTCTTAATCGCGTTGATGTTAGAAAATGTTGTGGTTAGGTTGTGCTTGGTGCAGGGTAAAAAAGGAAGGGAAACCTCTTGCAATTCACGTCAAAGGAAGAAAATATGGTCGTCAATGACAACCTCGATAAACGACGCAACGGTGAACAACATAGCTTCGCTGGACTCTCATGGTGATCTGAAACACACCAACAAGAAGAAGTGAACGTCGTCAATCCTAGTTGCAACAAAAAAGCAAATGACGCCATTTCGAGCTTATCAGAAACAGGAGCATCTATGGTGGGAGGAAGAAGAATGCTCTTGTATTGAAAATGAAGAAGGAGGAGGTGGGGACACTTGGGTTTGAGTCTGGATGGAGTTTGTGGGAGATGAGTAGAAAAAAACAAAAACAAAGAAGGAGAAGCGTACAAATTAAAATAAATAAATAAAAACACTAATATATGTAATCTAAACATTGACACATGTCTAAAAGTGAACGGATGACGTGGTACTCTATTTGCCACGTCTAAAAAAAGCTAATGGCGTCAACTTTTGAGGTCTAATTCCATAAATTTTAAAAGGACGAGGACCTAAATAGAACAAACTTTAAAAGAGGGATCAAAATCAAAACCGCTTAATAGTTTAGGGACCAAAAACATAGTTAACCCTATCTAAAAGTACTAATATATGAATTAACGAAGACAACTTACCACAACTTAACCCAGATAATAGTTCTCTATTTTCAGGGTCATGTGATCTATTAGGTATATAATTAATTGATTTCCATCTGAAGTAAAAAATAAATAAATTTATTATAAAAGATATACATTTGTTACTGCATTGTTCTTATTGCTAAAATAAATTAAAGTAAAAAATATACCAATATTGTTCATACATAGTATATTACTACTTTTGTTGGAAACAAAACTTTAATTGCTTAAAAACAAAATCATAACCCAAAACAAAAAGATAAAGAAAAAAAACACAAAAAAAACCACAAAAGAATAATAAGTTGAATATGATGAAAAATAGATACAGTGGGTTATATGATGTAAAGAAAAATCAAGCACTTTAACTTCTTAAACAAAATTTTAGCCGGAAACAAAAGGAAAATAAAAAGATTGAAGAAGAAGAAGAAAAGATTCGACAAAAAAGAAAAGCTATACAAAAGAACTTAAAAAATGATGAAAATATATACCGTTGTCATTATTGAAGATAGAGAAAAGAGCCATTGTAGTCAAGAAGAAGACTATGGAGTGAAAAAAGTAATGTTGTATCTGTAGTTGACAGAGGGTGAGACAAAGGGTGAGAGGAAGATAGTAAGAAGAAAAGGAACGTGTGACTGAATGAGGAAAGTTAGGTTTAGGTTATGAGATTTTGAATTTTGATTATTAATTTACTTTTCTATGGTGCAAAATTCATAGTTATTGACGTGTTAGTGTTTTTTCTGTTTATGGAAGAAAAAATTTGAATATAAGTTTTGCAAATATTATATTTCAATAAAAATTTGCTGATTGTCAGTTATTTATTTTGTATCTAGTATTAGATTTTCAATATAGCGCTTGTATGTAAGAGAAGAGACAACCTTTTAGTTTTCGTTAAAAGAGAACTCAAGAAAAGGAGGATATCAAGGAGTACAGCAAAAATGACTTTAGACAATGCACAAAAAACCATGGCCTAAAGTAAAAATGTAAGACCCACTTTTCTGGTACTATGTTAAAGGGCTTGGCCTTAACTTTTGGGCCTAAGGGCTGACCCAGAGGGTACCCAAAACCCCTAAACCAGCCTTATTCCTCTCATTTTCTGCACCTATCAGAAAAATAGCAGTCTTACTCTCTCTTCTCCCTCCAACATAACTCTGCTAGGGTTTGGCTCCAATTCATCGTTGAGTTAGGAGAACTCCATTTATTACACGTAAGTCAATCCCCAACTAATACTTCCTCTTTTCTAGCTCTGTTGTTGCAGTTCCAACTAGAGCTCTTTTAGTAATCTCGTTTCTGTTCTAGTGTCAGTATTCCAACTTCCAAATCAGTTCTTGGATCTGTAGTAATCCTCTAATGTGCGCTTGTACCTTCCGCTAGCATTCGTCCAGGTAAGGGAAGCTAGAACCCTCTATTTGAGATGTTTGTGGCTGTTTGGTGTTGGTTTCGTGAATGATTGAGTTTTGAGTGCTGTTATGAATGTATGAAATAGTTGGATCATTGTTTGGTATGCCATTATGCCTGCTGTAGGAGAAAACAATGGCGAGAACTGTTAAACTCGCCCAAGCGAGCATGTCTCGCCTAGGCGAGATTAACAGGGGCTCGCCTAAGTTATTTTCCACGAATAGTTGCCTAGGCGACCCGCTGCATTTTTGAGCGAGCGAACATCTCGCTTAGGCAAGGGGAGTCTCGCATGGGTGAGAACGCGTGCAAGGCCACTATACTTGAAGATGAGCTCTCGCCTAGGCGAGGGGAGCTCGCTTGAGCGAGGGTCCTCCTCGCTTGGACGAGACCCTTCTGCCTGAGCGAGAAGCTGGGCGAGAAGGCGGTTGGACTTGATGCTTTCCTTGATTTCAAATGTTGACAATATACTTGTATGTGTATTACCATTAAAAATATGAACTGAATGACCTTTATGAATGGGATGGTGTGTGAGTTGTGATTTATGAGTTTTAACATTTGGTGAGCATGATATATGTATGAGATGATTCATGGAATTGAAAGGATGAGTTTGGTATGAGTTCGACATGAGACACGAAAGGGTTGGTATCAATGTGGCATGATAATGATATGAGACGGAGTTCCGTGTTCATGGTTCGAGAATAATGAGTTGGTATGGTTTGGCTGGGAATACGAAAGAGGTGAATTATGAGGAACTGTATGTGATGTATATGTATATATGCGTGTATGCATGCTGTATCCGTTTGATTGATTTAGAATGTCTGGCCCGTGTCAGTACGTAATTCCTTGGGATCTCTAGGTGGGATTCTCAAGGTCGTGCTTTAGTGGTCGGGACGTAATCCCATGACCCATGTTAGTGGGTGTCCATGGTGGTGCCCCATCTGTATAACTAGGTAAGGATTCAAGGTAAGGTTACATCCTGACGCTCTAAGGAGTTGGTTAGTCTCACCTAGAGCGGACTGACTCTTGTGGTGAGAGTAGCAGGAGGCCTGAAATTCATTAAGGGCTAACCTTGTGGTGAGGGAAAATTGATTCATTGCAACACTTATAACATATAGCTCGGGGGTGAGCAGATTATATGTATCCGGATGAGTCGAGTCGAGCCTTGGTGTATTGATTTGAGGAGTCGTAACATGATTGGATGACGTGTGTATAATTGATTGTGGAAGTATATCTATTTGCATGATAAAACCACTTTTGGCTCTAGCTTACCCTTTTTTTATTGTTGTGTGTTCTACTGTGTGGTACTCTCTTTTGCGATGATCATCAACTTGTTGATGTGAGCAGATGTAAGGAACACCCGTGGTCAACATGGAGGTGATGGTTCTGCTGCTTAGCTTTTGGATTGCCTTATGCTTTTGGGCTTTTCATTTAGGGCTAAGGCCCATGTATTACTTTCTTTGGGAATTTGCTTACGTAATTATCACTCTCTTGCATTACTTTGTACCTGGCATCGTGGTGTGCCTATTTTATTCGTCCTTAAGTCATTGGGATATCTGTAGGAGTGACATTATACTCTTTTATTCTCACTTCTTATGTTATACCGTGTGACATATCCTTTATTTAGCTTTATTAAATAAATGGGATGTTACATTAATGGTATCAGAGCAGTTTGTCCTTAGGATGACTTGAGGTTGTGGGTTTGTCATGCCTCGCGATCGTGAGTTGTCATGTCTAGTCAAGTGTGTCAGTAAAATCAAAAGTTTTAAGAACAGAAAAATGCCTTGATGAAGTAATGAGGGTGCACACTCATGACTAGATTAAAGGTTTTTTTCATTTCTAAATTCTAATGGTTTGGGGAAAGAATGATGACAAACAAAGGGGTTGGCTGTCTGTAAGTGATAGGGTGTTGCTTTGTATGATCTAGTTTGTCTTGCTGCGCCTCTGTGCTTTGTGTTTAGTGTCTACGGAGATAAGGGAATGCAGATTCCATGTCAACTTGACCTGCTTACCTTTACAAGTGTTGGATGAGGTCTCTGAGACAACCTTTTGCCTCAAAGATAAGAAGTTGGTGTGTGATGTATACCGTTGAGCAAGGAAAACTAAGTTTGGGTTAATAGTTTGAGAAAAGATGTTGGAGCTTAGGAACGATTGGACTAAGAGAGCTTCAAGGACAAGTTTGGGATCAAATATCGCAAGTTTTCCCAAAATGAGTTGAATCTAGAGGTTAGAACATATGAGAGATATCGATGCATGCAAGTGTAACAACGTTTGAGAAAAATCAACTTGGTTCTAGATTCCGGTAATATCGGGATTCAGAGTTCTACGAATATATGTAATGTTAAGAGAAGTGGCATTAGATATGGTCACATGGCCATATCTAGTGTTTTACTGGATTGGAGGAAGAGAAGCAATTGGCAAAATCCTGGGTTGCAGAAAATAATAAAATTGCTTGGCATCGAGCAAGCTGAGAAAGATAAAGACCATGGGGTGTAAAAAGATGAAAAATCTCTAGTTGGAGGCTAAGATGGAGCAGAGCTTATGAATTAGTCAAGTGAGATGATGTTTCCTAAGAAAAGGGAAAAATAATATGTGGATAAAAATGAAGTGGCATAAAGGTTTCGTAGTAGGTTGGATAGTTGGAAGGAGATGATTGGTCTTTGGAGTTGATAGAAGGATGTTTCAAGGAAAAGTAGTTCACATCAACAGAACAATTGACCTTGGGCTGAGACTAAGAAACCTAAGTGTTGGATCTTGTAGGAATGGCAAGAGCTAGTGGGGGCAAAACACGCTAAAGAATGAAGGGAGAAGAAAAGTCTGAAGAAATTGAAATGGTGTATACGATAGTTGGTGCTTGAGTGATTAGTGCAAATGATCAAATTCGAGAATACAAGGTATAAAAGTGGTGTTAGGGATATGAGTTTGGTTTTGTTTGGGATCATATACCTCTTGGTGTCGGCCATATGGTGGAGGAGTCATGAGTGCCTACAAGAGGGAGTTGGGGTTGAGATAGTGGTTTGCTACAATGACGGCCCAGTGAAATTTACTTGGGTGTGTTTCATGTTTCATGGTGACTAAAGGATTTAAATTCAAAGCCATTTTGAATTGTTTCCTTTACAAGGTTGGGACATAATCTCAAGGGTGAATTGGTTGTTATCTTAATCTCATTCTTAGGAGATGTGATCCCCAACGAAGTGGTATCCTTTGATTTAAGAGACAAGTCAGTAGTGGTGTAACAAGTGTGGATCAAGTTGAAAGACAAGGGCAGGGTGTCATGTGAATCAGAGTTATACGACAAAGGCAAGCGAAAAATAGATGCATGGAATCTCAGTGGTAGAAGAGTTATAGATTTATTCTGAAGTAAATATTAGAATTTTCGCTTTGGAATGGTAAAGTTCACTTTTGCATTTAAGTCTGAAGTCGAACTTGTGCTAATAGCTTCTAATTGGAGGATATATGCTGGGATTGCGAAGTAAGAGAAACAAGGGAAATTGTTGTTGAAGACATAATGGCATAAACTCAGTATAATCACTAGGATGACCGCAAGTTTGGTGAATCTTTAGAAAGAAGTTGGGGTGTGTCAAGCCGTTCAAGAAGAGTATTGACTAAGGTTGGAGTGACTAATAAGGAATATGGTTTTAAAAAGGATAGATACATTGTTGAGAAAATGGAACACTAAGGCTATCAAAAGAAGAGTTTAAAGGGTTCTTCAAGTTTTATAAGGGTCTCGAGGAAGGTTTCTCAACAACGATTGCTTCCTTGTCATGGCGGACATGAAAGGATCATTATTTTGAGTAAACAAACAAGTGACCTTATGTATGGATCAGAGTAGCGCAGCGAGATGGTGGCAGGTGATGCTTAGAAATGGTAAGAGGTGCGTGAGAAGAACTATCTTACTCATGACCTAGTGATTATCACGAAGATCGGTTCTTTAAAAACACCAAAGGTTTCGTTCTTGTGTGTATTGGGTAAAAGCGTACAATGATCATTCAGAGTTAGAAGTGTAGGATAGCATAAAGGAAGTTGGACCAAGGAAATGAGGGGTGGTTGAATTATGTTTTCAAGTTAGGGTACCAACCTAGAAGTAGGGAAGTAAGAGTCGGTGTTCATTTCTAAGAGAGAATTCAAGATTTAGGCTCTGGCAAGGTAAGAGTAAGAGTTGGTGGAGAAGTTAGTGTCTAAGTTGGGAGGAGAAGAGATGAAGAGATTTCAGTGGTCAAGTCATTCGACTAGTACAAAGGAGTTTCTCAAAAAAAGCTTGGGAGAAAAGACAAATTGGGCAATCTTAGTTGGAAGTGTATTGTAAAGTTGATTAGTACAGATCAAACTAGAGAGTTGAAGTCAGGGAGAGTTATGGTTCTGAGGTTTCTGTAAAATGATGGTTTCAGGTTAGGGGATTAAAGGTGAAGGCAGGACGCCAAAACAATATGGTGAAGGAAACCGTTGAAGGTTTTAAATTGAAAATGGAACAACTTGGTAGTGAACTTGTTGCCTTGGTTGGAGCCAGTAGAGGAAGCAAGAGGTATGAGTGTCGTTATACATAAAAGTGGTCAAAAGTGTTAATGGTGGGGTAGTAGGCCAGAACCCAAGAGTGATCAAGTTAGTGGAGTGATGCTTAAAGGAGAGAACAAGGTGATGGGAAGTGATACCGAACATGCTTTAGTTTGCAATTTGAAGTCATATAAGACTTTGATAAAAACCTACGAGAGGTAGTGGAAAGCATAAGGTAGGCGAGTCAGTATATCAGATACAAATTGGTTGGACAGGTACGAAGGAGCATTCCAATTATAAGCTTGCAGGTTGGAAGTTACTTAGAGAGTAGTGGCTAAACCAACCTACACAGTTGAACACATATTGCTTAGCACAGAGGCAAAGTTTCCACGTGACAATAGGTGTGGGAGTCATCAAATCTGTCAACTCTAAGTAGTGGTTGTCGGAGAAAATGAGGAAAACATAGTTATCATCCTATTCCATCAGTGAATTTTTGAGGTTGAAATTTTTTATTGTTGGGGAGAATGTAAGACCCACTTTTTTTGTATTATGTTAAAGGGCAGGGCCTTAACTTTTGGGCCTAAGGGCTGACCCATAGGGAACCCAAAACCCCTAAACCAGCCTTATTCCTCTCATTCTCTGCACCTATCAGAAAAACAACAGTCTCACTCTCTTTTCTCCCTCCAATAGAGCTACGCTAGGGTTTGGCTCTCATTCTTCGTTGAGCTAGGAGAACTCCAATTATTACACGTAAGTCAATCCCTAACTAATACTTCCTCTTTTCTAGCTCTATTGTTGCAGTTCCAACTAGAGCTCTTTTAGTAATCTCGTTTCTGTTCTAGTGTCAGTATTCCAACTTCCAAATCAGTTCTTGGATCTGTAGTAATCCTCTAATGTGTGCTTGTACCTTTCGCTAGCATTCGTCCAGGTAAGGGAAGCTAGAACCCTCTATTTGAGATGTTTGTGGCTGTTTGGTGTTGGTTTCGTGAATGATTGAGTTTTGAGTGCTGTTATGAATGTATGAAATAGTTGGATCATTGTTTGGTATGCCATTATGCCTGCTGTAAGAGAAAACAATGGCGAGAACTATTAAACTCGCCCAAGCGAGCATGTCTCGCCTAGGCGAGATTAACAGGGGCTCGCCTAAGTTATTTTCCACGAATAGTCGCCCAGGTGACCCGCTGCATTTTTGAGCGAGCAAACGTCTCGCTTAGGCGAGGGGAGTCTCGCATGAGCGAGAACGCGTGCAAGGCCACTATACTTGAAGTCGAGCTCTCGCCTAGGCAAGGGGAGCTCGCCTAAGCGAGGGTCCTCCTCGCCTGGACGAGACCCTTCTGCCTGAGCGAGAAGCTAGGCGAGAAGGTGGTTGGCCTTGATGCTTTCCTTGATTTCAAATGTTGACAATATGCTTGTATGGGTATTACCTTTAAAAATATGAATTGAATGACCTTTATGAATGGGATGGTGTATGAGTTGTGATTTATGAGTTTTAACATGAGGTGAGCATGATATATGTATGCGATGATTCATGGAATTGAAATGATGAGTTTGGTATGAGTTCGACATGAGACACGAAAGGGTTGGTATCAATGTGGCATGATAATGATATGAGACGGAGTTCCGTGTTCATGGTTCGAGAATAATGAGTTGGTATTGTTTGGCTGGGAATACGAAAGAAGTTTATTATGAGGAACTGTATGTGATGTATATGTATATATGCGTGTATGCATGCTGTATCCGTTTGATTCATATAGAATGTCTGGTCCGTGTCAGTGGGTAATTCCTTGGGATCTCTAGGTGGGATTCTCAGGGTCGTGCTTCAGTGGTCGGGACGTAATCCCATGACCCCTGTTAGTGGGTGTCCATGGTGGTGCCCCATCTGTATAACTAGGTAAGGATTCAAGGTAATGTTGCATCTTGACGCTCGAATGAGTCAATTAGTCTTACCTAGAGCGGACTGACTCCTGTGGTGAGAGTAGTAGGAGGCCTGAAATTCATTAAGGGCTAACCTTGTGGTGAGGGAAAATTGATTCATTGCAACACTTGTAACACATACCTCAGGGGTGAGCAGAGGTATCCACCACAAGTGCAAGCATCCGTTGAATCCGACCAAATTATATGTATCCAGATGAGTCGAGTCGAGTCTTAATGTATTGATTTGAGGAGTCGTAACATGATTGGATGACGTGTGTATAATTGATTGTGGAAGTATATCTGTTTGCATGATAAAACCACTTTTGGCTCTAGCTTACCCTTCTGTTATTGTTGTGTGTTTTACTGTGTGGTACTCTCTTTTGTGATGATCATCAACTTGTTGATGTGAGCAGATGCGAGGAACACCCGTGCTCAACAGGGAGGTGATGGTTCCGCTGCTTAGCTTTTGGATTGACTTCTGCTTTTGGGCTTTTCATTTAGGGCTAAGGCCCATGTATTACTTTCTCTGGGAATTTGCTTACGTCATTATCACTCTCTTGCTTTACTTTGTACTTGGCATCGTGGTGTGCCTATTTTATTCGTCCTTAAGTCATTGGGATATCTGTAGGAGCGACATTATACTCTTTTATTCTCGCTTCTTATGTTATACTGTGTGACATATTCTTTATTTAGCTTTATTAAATAAATGGGATGTTACAAAAAAACCGTGACCTTAACATTAGACAACAAATTGATAATGAATTTATAGTCGTTGCATAGGTGGCCATGGCCTATACTAGAGACAATGATTTTTTATCGTTTAGGCCAAGAAATGCAAAAATTGTTGCCTGATATGCAACAATTTAGAAAACGTTGCCTATTATGCAACAGTTAAAAAATGTTGCCTAAGGTATTCCAATACGCAATAATAGTTTCCACGTCAGTATAATGCAACGATTTTTTTCATGTTGCTTATTTTTATAGGCCACATTTATGAATGTGTGGTACAAAATATATTTGTTTAAACAAGGCTTATAAAAAGGTAATGATGAAAAATAATTTTAAAATAAAATTTAATTTTATTTATACATTTAGATAATGCTATTTTAAATGAGATATAATAGTTTTATTTGAAAAGTAACAATTAAAATAGATTTATTCTACTAAAATAGTAGAAATAAAATAAATAAAATAAGATACTTCTAATATATAATTGAATTGAAAATTTCCATATATTGCAAAATTATATTGTAATGTTGTCTTCAGCTCCATAAGTAAAAATGTTTACAACTAAATAAAAAGTATTATGTTCTCTAAAAAAAATACAATTTATCTTAACTACACTTTTATTCTTCTTCATCTTGATCTTCATATAATATTTAGATCTTTTATCATTATTTTTGCTCTTGATCTTCACCAACATCCTGTAACAAAAGAAAATAAAAAGTTCTAACTTATCCCTTATCCAAATCCCAACTAGTAAAACAATAATAACACAAGTCCTAACTAGTAAAACAATATATAATATAGAGAACTTCCACTCCTTATTAGGCTTTCAAAATATATATATATATATATATATATATATATATATATATATATATATATATATATATATATATATATATAAACTTACCTGATTACAATTATATTACAATTTATTAGTTTGGATATCTACACAAAAAAACAAGTACACAAGTTAAATTATATCATTATAATTTTTTATCTTTGTTTCCAGGGAGATAGTGAATCAACCATGCATTAAGTTTCAAATTTTCATATATGTTTAAATTCAGTAGGTGGTCTTTCACTGTCAATGATGTCCGCTCTATGGATGAATATACTAGTTGTTTTTTTTTCTGATAGTAGCAAAGAAGAAATAATCAAATTAGTATAATAATGACTTGACTCAAAATAATATTTTAATGTTAAGCTTCTAGAAGCAAAGCCTTGGTTTGTTTATTACCTAACTATTTACGAAGTAATTAAGTAGTTTAGTATGCAACATGATATTACAACTATCAAGGTCTTTCTGGTTTAAGTGTAGTGAGATGAAGTATATCCCATTAGTGAGTAAAACAGCGGGAAGTAAAACTTCTCGATCCAGAAACAAAATAAATAAATGATAACCCAGTCTCATATTTTAGAATATCTTGCAGATATAGAAATTTCAACAATCACAACCTTTCTAATAATTACATTGTCATGTATTATTACTTAACATTGCAAAAAGGGCAAGTTCCAACATTCTGAATTCTACCAAGATAAGTAGGATAATTTAAGTTGACAAGTTCAGAATTGTTTAATAGAAAAATAATGTAGTTCAAAGAGCTTGAATAATATAAGGTCTTTCTATGGGCAAGTATGCAACTTTCCATGTCTATTAACTACCATTTGGAGAAGGCCTGAGATGAAGAGAAAGTTTTTGAAAGACCTGAGATGAAGAGTAGGAGACTAATATCAAATATAGGAATAAAATACTTGTTCCAATTGCTTTAAAATATTATATTTAACTTTTGAACTTTCTAATTTTAAAATATCTATTTATATTCATTAACATTCAGTTAAAAACATTTGTTTTAGGAATCTTAATCTTCTTCTTTACAAGAATTACATGAACGTTGTATCACATGCATCAATACAAATAATTTAATATGTTCAAATATTTTTTTTTTCTTTTAACACATATAGTTTACCTGTATAAGATAATTCTATAAATCATAAGTGATTTTTTTATTTTATTTTTATTTTAGAGAGATAAAAAAACAAAAAAAATTCTAAAATAGAAAGGCTAATTTGATGTGTTGTAAAAACAATATATAAGAAAACTTAAAATATACTAAACTGTTATGAATTAATGATCGTCCATTGATTTGATACAATTAATCATATGATTGATATGATTGATACTCATATGATTCATTACTCTTTATGTAATATTTTGTATTATCTATTTGATTTATATTATTTATGGATTATCATGTTATATCTATAAATAAGACTCTTCCTATTAGTAGTAAGACACACAAAAATGTTGCTCTCCATTCTCTCATTCTCTATTCTTCCTTTTCTTCTCTTCTTTATTATTAGTTCTATTTTATCAGCATGCTCCAACCAACTGAGGACTCTGAGGATTAGTGGAAGTTTTTTCTCTCTAACGATAGTGCTTTGCGTGTCTCAATCCAGGCTTTTCCTAATCCTTTCTCCATTTACAATTTTACCTTATATTGTTTTTCTTGTGATAAGAATTGTTTGACTTTATCAATTCTCACCTCCGTCTTATTATTTTTATTTATTATAACGATGATTATTATTATTATTATTATTATTATTTATGGTGATTATTACTATTATTATTACTAATTTTGAACATGTCAAAAATCTTACAAATTTTGAATTTGTCATCTTGATATTACAAGGAAGAAATCCTTATATTGGATTTTAAATGTTGAAATACATTTAGATGCAATGGATCTTGGGATACCATTAAAGAAAGAAATAAAGCATCTAAGCAACTAATTTGCTCATGCGACAAAAATATTGTGAAAAGAGATTTCATAAATATTTTGAATTTATTTCATACCTATGTATGGTTGGACGAAGCAATAAAGCTTTTGATGAAAAATCATGAGATCCGCCTAATCTGCTCCATTCCTAGAAGTGAATGCAGCAATAAATAGAACAAAGTAACGAGCTTTTGATAGAAAATCATGAAACCTGTCCAATTGGTTCTACTCCATTTCCAAAAGTGTATGCAGCAACATTTGATTTATATTTTCATGATCGTGATCGTGATATTGATTATGGACATGGTTATAAAGGAAATTTCAAAGAGATGTTTTGTCACCAGAAGTGGCACAATAATGTGAAAAAGGAAAAAGGAAAATGTGAAAATATTGACAAAAACGATCAAAGTATATATTATCATTATGGTGGTAAAGGCCATTTGAGTTGTACTTATTGTACACCAAAGTACCTTACAAATAATGAGAAGAACATAGAAACACATTTTGCTTATGAAGATGGTGATTCTGATTATGGCCATATGGAAACATTGATCACCTCACTGGTCATTGGTTATGAGAGTGTTAAAAAAAATCTCATATTGATATTTATGTTTATATGAAGAACGAATGTTTGCACTAGTACCAAAGGATATTGTCTTATTGATAGTGCAACAACTTATACAATTCTCAAGAGTAATAAATTTTTCTCTTGTTTGATAATGCGAGACATCAATGTTAGTATTATTTATAGTACTACAAATATATTTGAAAGCTCTGGAAGAACTATTATACTTCTACCAAGAAGTTGAATAGAAACTTATTAAGTTTCAAGGATATTTGTCTAAATGAATATCATATTGAGACAAGCAATGAAAAAGATATGAAATATCTTTATATCTCTACGATTGAGTTGAAAAAAAAATGTATTGGAGAAATTATCAACATTCTCTTATAGTTTGTACTACATGTTTATTAGTACAATTGAAATGCATGCCATGGTAAACCAGAAGTTTACCAATCAAAATGAATGCCTTGTTTGACATGATCAATTGGATTATTTGTACTACACATATATTAGTACAATTAAAATGCATGTCCTGGTAAACTAGAAGTTTACGAATCAAAATGAGTTCCTTGTTTGGTATGATCAGTTAGATCATCTTGGATCTATTATGATGCGAAAGAAAAAAAAAGGTTGAAAAAAAAAACTCATGTGGAAACCCACTTAAGAGTAAAAAAAGTTCTTCAGACCAATGAGTTCTCATGTATTATATGTTCATAGAAGTTGATAATAAGACCATCATTAGAAAAATTAGAAATGAGTCAATCTCATTTTCAGAACGAATACAGGGTGATATTTGTGGTCCAATACACCCACCATGTGGATCATTTATATATTTCATGGTTTTAATTGATGCATAAACTAGATGACCATATATTTGTTTATTATCAACTCGTAATCAAGTAATTGCAAAGTTATTAGAACAATTAAGAGCTCACTTCCCAAATTATCCAATTTAGAAAATCTGTTTTGATAATACTGGTGAAATTACATCTCATATTTTTCATGAGTATTGTATATCAATTGGAATTGAATTTGAGCATCCAGTAGCACATGTTCATACTCAAAATAGACTTGCGAAATCATTACTAAAACGTCTAAAATTGATTGCAAGACCATTACTTACGAGAGCTAATCGTCCAATGGCTACTTGGAGATATGCAATTTTGCATGTTGCATTATTTATTCGCATCAAGTCAACAAGTTATCACAAATACTCTATTATGCAGTTGGTTTTTGGTCAATGACCTAATATTCTCATATAAGAATTTTTGGTTGTGGTGTATATGTTTTCCCCATCAAAAGGGACTATGATGGATCCTCAAAGACAATTGAGAATATATGTTGGATATGATTCTCCCTCAATAATGAAATATCTTGAACTACCAACAACAAAACTTATTTTACAGTTCAAATTTTCGACTGTCACTTTGATTAATAAGTTTTTCCAATACTAGGGGAAGAAAGAAAACAATTGGAAAAGATATTGGTTAGAATGAATTATCATTATCTCAACTTGATCATCATACAAAAGAATGTGAACTAGAAATTGAAAAGATAACTCATTTTCAAAATTACTCAATCAATTACCTTATGTTTTACTGATAGAAAAATGGTGACTAATACCAACTGCTAATGCTCTGAAGATAATTGATATTAATTCATAACACGCTTGAAGAGTGGTTAGTTCCAAAGACACGCTTGAAGCGTGGTAGGCCTATTGGTTCCATAGATAAAAACTCTTGAATGAGAAAGGGAGCTAAAATGCAAGATAACCTAATTGAAAAGGTGGAAATCCCAAAATACCTGAAATTGTTCAAAATGATGAGATCTCAATAAATTATGTCATTAATCATATAATATGGAACCAAAATGAAGTTAACATTGATGAAACTTTTACATATAATATAACGATGAATGTTATGAATGACAATAAGGATCAATAACCAATGATCATTGAAGATTATCGACAAAGAAATGATTCGCCAAAATGAAAATATGCAAAGAAACATAATTAAATTTGCTTACTAAATGAAAGGTTTTTGGACCTATAGTTCACACACTTGAAGGTGTGAAACCCGTTAGATACATATGGATTTTTGCGCAAAAATCAAATTAAGAATGATAAATTGTTAGATACAAAGCATAATTGGTTGCTCAAGATTTTTCACAAAACCTGATATTAATTTGTGAAAACACTTATTCACTAGTATTGGATGCAACAACATTACAATATTTGATTATTCTAGTTGCACAACAAGGTTTGCATTTACTTGTAATGGATGATGTTATAGCCTATTTGTACAGTTCTCTTAAGAATCATATTTATATGAAAAATCCATAATGGATTTTATTTGCCCAACAAGGCAAATTCTAAATAGGGTTAAGAAGCCCTTTTATTGATTAAAGCAATTAGGATATGTGTGGCATAATCGTCTTATTGAGTACTTATTGAAAGAAGGATATAGAAATAATCCTATTTGTTCTTGTATTTATATAAAAAGATCCAAAAATGAATTTGCCATAATTATTGTTTATGTAGATGACATAAACATCATTGGAACTCCTAATAAGCTCATGTAAGACCCGAGAGATTTAAATAATTAGTTAAATAATTATTTAATAAATGCGGGTAATAGAAGTCATTAAGGCAATAAAAGTGGAATGTGTAAAGTGGAAAAGTACTAGCTCAAGTGGTTGAGAGTACTTAATTGTGTGAGAGGACTTGGGTTCGAGTCCTATGTATGCCATTGTGTGTTATTAAGCTTAGTATTATTTTTAATATATGTTAATCATGTTGCTAAATGTTATAATAACTGAAGCATATTAGTTAGCATGAATTATGAATTGGCATGATGGTTTGACATTGATTTGACATTGCATGGTTATGGGTTTAAGCCTTGGAGAACCTGAATTAAACTTTATTAGAAAACAATCCATTTAGAGTGCTTGAATGATAATTAACACCATTAATAGGACATTTTCGTTTTAGGACTTGAATTCATCATTAAAACACCATTAAAAAGCTAATTGAGAGAGAGGAGAAAGGTTTCGTGGTCATTGTGGGATAGGCAGAGGAGTGCGAAATTCAATAGGAAATTGAGAGTGTGAGTAGATCTTTGAGGCTGGATTAAGAGAAGCCGAAGAAGATTATTTGGAAGCAAAGGAAAAAGCACAAAATCACTCAAGGGAAGCTTTAATCCAGGTTAGGGGAGTTTCATTATGTGTGTTGTATGTCATTCACATGTTTTCGTGCTGTCTTGGATGATTGGAATGTGTATTTTAGAGTTGCGCTGAAATCTGTCACGTTTTTGGAAATTTCTAGAAACCGCCTAGCGGCATTGAAGGCCACCAGGCGACTCATGCCTACAGAAACCAATTATGGGTTTTCTCCTATGCACCGCCTGGCGGCATTGAAGGCCACCAGTAATCTCGGGTTTTTGGTGTACAACGATGTTGGAATGTTTGGAGTTGATTTATATGACTGGTATGCTATGTGATTATCTGTAATTGCCTAATTGGAGCAAGATTGTATGAACTGTGTATGAATTTGGGATTTAGGTTTTATGTTGGGATCGGGGATGAATGACATAGATAATGTTATGAGAGGTGCATTGGTTGCGTGTGATTAATGTTAATATGAATATGTTATGAACCCTGGATGTGGTGTGCATGCGAAATTGTGTCAGTTGAAGGTAAACTTTGAAATTGGATGGTTTGCAAGTTACACTAAGTGCGGGAGAAATCTAGCAAAACCCAGATTTTTCACGAATTGCCTGGCGGCAGCCCCAATGCTGCCAGGCGACCCATCAGTGCAGGGAGAAGTTGGATTTGTCTATGATCTGGTCATGGGGCAGTTACTCGGGTCGCTTTTAGAACGTGTTGTGGTGTGCGATAGACTATGATTTAGGATGTGTGTCATTTGGTAATAATGATGAGAGTATTATGTATGATATGGATGGACTAAGTGTTTCATACATGTTGATTACTGCAATGTTTGTCTTATTAATTCAGAATAGGTGCAATCCTAGTTTAAGACATGGTAGCATAAGTGATATGAAAATTGAATTGTATGGATATAGGGTTTGGTGTACATTGTTAATAAGGGGCAGGTTTAAGGTTATAATAGAGGAAGTGTAGGTATGCATGGTAAAATTGAATTGGCACGATTTGGGTGTGTAGCTGTAGTATGATAGAGTATTGTGAATTGTCCAAAATTGTGCAGTTGCAAAAGGTAGGTACCATGAGGACCACCTCTTGACTATTTTTATAAATGAATAAGGTAAAGCATGATAGAGCATGTTAATATTTAATTTGGGCATGAGTTAATTATACTTGTTGTGTTTAGTTGTGGTGTTATGTCTTAAATATTATGATTGATGTGTGAAAGATGAATTGCATGTTTGGGGTCTCTTAAGACCGGTTGGAAATGCCAAAAACCAGTAGCTTTGCGCTACTGGTATGGCACCTGGCGGCGTGGGGCAAGCCGCTAGGCGATAGGTGACTCAAACAGTGGCAATGGCCACTGGACATACAGGGCGCCTGGTGGCAGGGAAGTTTGGCGGAAGTGATGGAGCAGTGCAGCTCCTGTTTGGCGCTTGGCGCCTAATGGTGGGGGTTTGGCCGTTGGGCGATTTGCTACCAGTTTTTGCCTAGCAGTGTCTAGGTGGCGCCAAGCATTCTGGTTGCTGTGGAATTGGTTGTTGCTTGGATCAGTGGACTTGAAGGACTAAGTTCACTTACCTTTGTGTTTGGGCTTGATGGACTAAGTCCAATAAGGGTCTGGGATGTGCTTGGTGGTGGCACACATGATGGGCATGAAACTGGTTAGTTCTCGTCGGCTACTAAGAGGTGAGGAGTCCTTAGTATGGTGATTACATGTGTCGGACACACGATGGGCAAGGAATAGTTTTGTTCCCGTTGGCTACTATTAAGCGAGGAGTCCATAGTATGGTGATTGTATGCGTCCCAGGGTCCGAGCGAAGCAGGCTTTGATGGTTTTCTACAGACGAGGAGTCTGTGGGGTAGGACTATGAGAGAGATAGGCTCGTAGGGTTGGACCACGAATGGGTTAGTTTCATGGGAGCACAGTAAAGTTCCAAGACCTAGATTCATGCATATGACTCATGAAGGACTATGAGATCAGGGTTGGGTAATTTGAAATAATGGAATATTTACGTATGATTTAATTCTTGGGATGGGTGTCATATATATATATATATATGTGTGTGTGTGTGTGTGTGTGTGTGTGTGTGCAGCTCACCTTATCTGTTTGTGTGTGGCGATGATCAGATAACTTGTTATCCGAGAGCAGATGATTTGACAAGTGAGTCAGGAGATGCATGAGTACAGAGAGCAGGACTATATGGGGATTTGAAGACTTTATTAATTGGATATTTTCTTGTTTTCAAACAGTTTGTATTTAGTCATTTTATGGGGTGTAATAATTGTTATCCTTGGATTTCTTTTTTTTAACGTATACTATTTAATGGTTTTAATTTTCCCGCGTTTTGGGAACATGTGATTATAAATGAGGTTTTAATTAATACTATTGTGTTTTATTTTATTTTATTTATTCATTTATAATTATTTAAAAGTAATATTCCTTAGGGGTGTTACAACTCACAAAGGCAATTGATTACTTAAAGAAAGAATTTGAGATGTAGGATATTCAAAAGACAATTTTTTTTATTACAAATTGAGTATTTGAGCAAAGGTATTTTTTATACATCAAGAGGCTTATATAATTATGATGCGTAAAATGCTCAAGAAAATGATGAAGATCTTCTTGGTCCAGAAGTACCATATCTTAGTGTTATAAGAGCACTAATGTATCTTGCTAATTATACTTGACGTGATATTGCATTTGCTGTAAATTTGTTAAGCAAGATATAGTTTTTCACCTACAACAAGACAATTGATACTCATATGATTCATTACTCTTTATGTAATATTTTGTATTAACTATTCGATTTACATCCTTTCTGGGTTATCATGTCGTATTTATAAATAGGACTCTTCCTATCTGATGTGATCCCAACAAGGCTTATAGCTTGGGTAAACGCCTAGGCCCAAATCATGCTTAAGGCCCAATACATGGCCCACATGCACCTTCAAGCCCAAGCCCATCAAGAGGCCCAATAACAGGGAGCATGCTCAAAAAGATCCAATTAGGCTTCATTCAAGATGGCCCAAACCCACATGGGCTTTTCATACTCTTCACATGGGCCAAAGAAGATGTGAAGATTTGAAGAGGTGTCTCAAAGAGCAATAGAATAGCATAATATTGGCCCGTTGTTTAGGCTTTGCTTTCTAGAATAATAAGTCAAACAATGAGTAGTTCAATTGATAAAATTGGGCTTGACTAAGCCCAATAGGAGACTTGGCCATGAGCTATCAAAAGAGCCAAGGCGGACTAAGTGGAAGTCAACACTTCTTCCTACACCTCATGGATCTAAAGCATCCAAGGGTTAGGAATGCTTCCTCCTTTTCCAAGGCATCATCCAATGGCCAAGATCAAGCCTCCTTCTCCAAGCTTGATCTAAGGGCCAAGATCAAGGCCCACTCCATCCAATGGCTCTCC
>Ga0214543_1001965_pt1 | contig 40411 bp, 24 predicted proteins | sample CNSS2metaG_FD_160094 | JGI IMG/M metagenome (GOLD analysis project Ga0214543, IMG submission 160094) | Root nodule microbial communities from cowpea collected in UCLA plant growth center, Los Angeles, California, USA - CNSS2 | ecosystem: Host-associated > Plants > Roots > Nodule | place: USA...
ATTAATTTGACACGTGTCACCATATTAGATTGACACGTGGCACACTACAAAAGTGACACGTGACATAAATATTTAAAAAAAAAATTAAAAAAATTCAAAAAAAAAAATTCAAAAAATTCAAAAAAACGAGGAGCTGACACATGGCACCTACTTAACGGTGTTAGTTATCTACTAACGGAAAGGACCTAATTGATACTAATTTACAAAAATGAAGACCTTATTGAGACTAATAAAAATACGAGGACCAAATTGAGATTCTGCAACAAAAACGAGGACCAACGGAGTATTTTAACCTTAATATTATATCGTTCGTCAATTTCAAAGTTATTACAAAGTTATTACGTTGTGTTCAGATTTGAGTAGGATGATTCAAAAAAAATTCAGTTTTAATTAAATTCGAATTCATTCAAAGATTATAAATAGTTTTTTAAATTGTGTTGAATTTAATATAAATTAATTGAATACGAATACAAATTTAGCGTTGAAAAATAACAATTTGAAAGTGAGTTAAAGTTCTATTTACAGTGACCACATCAGTACTTTTACTTTCGTGACTATATGGCAAGATTTGATTACACAAATTAAAAATAGGATTAAATGCGTCATCTTGAAATGATTTTATTAAGAGAGCTAATTTTTATTAAGTATAACAGTAAAAAGAAATTAACAATTAAATTTTGACATAAATTGTAAGAAAAAATTGTTAAAATATTATTGTTTGAAGAATAATTGATTTGTTAAGACCAATTAAAAGACTAACCAGTATTTCATTAAAAATATAGTTTTTTTTAGGAAAGGAAAATATTTGTGAATGGGAGGAAGTAACATTTGAAATAGGAGTGCATATTTGTTTGATGTGTGTGGATATGAAGAATTAAAAATAGACAAAGAGGTAGTTGGGAGAGACATGAATTTATTTGCAAATAACTTACGCTGAAAAGTGTGCCACATATTGCATGTGTTTTAGTTTAAGTGCGACACTAACACGTGCACATCCCTCCCAAACGCCGGTCCATTTTTCCCTCATTTAAAGCTCAATTCTCTATTCTGTTCTATGGCACCTCAGGATCATGTTCATTGACTTTACCATTCCAAATATTGAGAGTTTTTTAATAAAATATTATTACTAACTCTGACTTTTAGGAGGCAGAGGGTGAAAGGGTGTGTGTATATATATAACTAGGGTTGGTTATGGAATGTGGATGTTGCAGTGAAAGAGAGAAAGAAGGAGAGAGAGAAGGAGAGAGAGAGAGAGAGAGAGAGAGAGAGAGAGAGAGAGAAAGGGATGAAGAATGAACTGGGAAATCTGGTGGAGTCGATAAAGTCGAAGGTGAGGTTTCTGAATCTGAAGAAGGGGAAAAAACCTTACATAAAGATGGATAAGAGTGCGAGTGTGAAAGTTGAGATTCGGAGCAGAAAAGCTCGCAAGCTCATAGAGAAGACATTGAAAGCTGCTGACACTCATGCTCGTTAATCTTCTTTCTCCTTCTGCTTCCATTCCAATTAACCTCTGTAATTACCATCTAAACTCTGTCGTTTCGTTATCATTCATTGTAACACATACCTTAGGTTACAGATTTTCCTTTCTTTCTTTCTTTTCATGGTTGGTTGGTTGGTCCCAACACCGGCCACCACCACCGACTTCTTTTTAGTAATATTTTTTATGATTCCTGCAAATAAATAATTTTATAGTTTTTATAGTCTATATTGATGGCTGTGTAGACTTTGGACAATCAAGGGGAGACTTTGATGAGTTTGTGAACGTTATCTTCATTTCTTCTATTTCATTCACTCTCATTAAATGCCATGCTTCAAATTGTTAACGTCCACCAAATTTTCTCTATTATTTGTTATATACTTATTTAATTTTATGCATTCATCAATTATTTATTTTTTATTTTTTATTCTCTATCTAGAGACTAGAGTGTTTTCTGAGAGAATAATCGATTTGAATAATAATGAAAACTGTTGCTAACAAACACATAAAATTATAATATAATTTATTCAATGAATCCTATCGAATTGTTTTTAGAATTCACGCGACTTACACTAGAAAGTAAAATTATAAAAGAAAAAAGTATTAGTTTGTAAAACAGAGTTCAAATGGTGCACGACATGAGGATGTATGGAGCTCCTGCCCAGGCCACAACTTCTTTCTTTTTGGGACTAAATTTATAGTCAAGAGTCGGAATGTGTTGTCACAAAATCCAAAAAAAACATTTCCGATAGTCAAAATACGAAATAAAAAAAAAACAATACTAAAATTGCTTTTGAATTTCGCCCAATCTACTCTACATTACATATTGAATATTTATATTGAATATTTATGGGTTAAATATGTTCTTGATCCTTAACTTTAAGTGAAAATTAAAATTTGTTTTTTTTTTAAATTTTGGTCCAATTTAGTCATTTAACTTTATGAATATTTAGATTTAATCTTTTAAACAAAATTTTTTTAAACAAAATTTTGTTAAGTTTATTTGACGTTTTAAACGTGTTTTAAGACAATTTCTTAGCTAACATTGAAGTGAAAATGTGTCAAGCAGGATAAACAATTCAAATACTCTCATTCATGAAACACATTGTAAACGTTAAATAAACTTTAAAAAAAGGTTAAAAGAACTAAATCCAAATATTTCTAAAATTTGAGGATTAAATCAGGTTAAGGTTTCCAAGAGAAACTAATTTCAATTTTTTCTGCAAAATAAGAACTAGAAACATATTTAACCCGAATATTTATTCATCACAAGCTAAAATTGTTTAATCCTCATCTTCAAATTTGTTTTGTCAAGCAATACCACTCATACTCACATGAAATAAATTTGTTTTGATTTTGGAGCATGCCCATAAAACGGCAAAGTAGAATGTAACTCATTTTAGAATACAAATAAACACATTGCTAGTTTGTATGAAACATTTTATTTTAATTATATACATAATCAAAGTTTGGTTTAAAATGAATGAATTAATCGAAATATACAATCGATTTAATAATTTTAATTCTCATATTTAATTTTATTATGCAAACATATGTCAAAATTTAAAATGGTTAGAAAAAATATAGTGGTTTTATTAACAGACAGATTGTAAAAGATGTGCAGCAATCTTCTGCTGATTTAGAAGTGGGCCAGTGAATGATCCGGCCCAATTGATGAGGGCATGAAAAACCCTAAAAAACCTGAAATTGAATTCTGAAGAGGCGCTTGAGATTCTGAAACATTCTGAAAGGTATGCGTCGTGATTTCTTTCCAATGCATTTTCTTTTCTTCTGCATTCACTTTGAATTCTCTGTTTTGTGCGCAGAGGAATCATACGAACACAATGGCTTACGCTTCAGTAAAGCCCACTAAACCCGGTTTGGAGGACACTGAGGAACAGATCCATAAGATCAGGATCACCCTCTCCTCTAAGAACGTCAAGAATCTCGAAAAGGGTACACCATTTTCTACTCTTCAATTCTTTTTCTCCATTTTTTTTATCACACATTCTAATTCTTTTTCTTTTCAAAATCGCCATAGTTTGTGCCGACCTGGTTCGTGGTGCCAGGGACAAGCGCCTAAGGGTCAAGGGACCTGTTAGGATGCCAACCAAAGTTCTTCACATCACCACCAGAAAATCCCCGTGCGGTGAAGGTATTTTTCATCACATTCTTGCTTTAAACTTCATCGTTATGTTCTTTTATGCTATACCCTAATCACAACTGTTGCTGTATCATTTTTATTTTCTCGCCCCTTTTGTGTGTATTCTCTGCTTTTATGCTATCATTTTACTTTTGATAACTTCACTCATAGATTAAACCCACTTACAGTTGCCAAATATCTCAAATTGTTGTCTGATTAACCATAACTTGTTCAGAATCGTTGCAGAGAAGAAAAATCTATATATTTCTGAGAGAAATAATATTAGTAAGCTTTAAACCTAGGAAATGCCTCTTTATTGACATCTGGATTGTCGTTACCGTGTGAAAGACTCGCCAGTTTTAAATCACTTCCTTTCCTTTTAATTTTTGTTTTTTATGAGGGCTTTAAATTGATTGTAAAATCAATCTAAAGGTTTTGACTTTTGGTGAAAAGAAAGTGGTGTTCATGTTGGGAAGGTTGATTAGGAATCTATGAATCACTAGAAACCATTGAAAATGTTAGCTTAATAAGCACACCTGACCTCACGAGGTTTGACAGTTGTTGAGGATTTTAGTAATGTCTTTAAACGTATTGAGAATATGTTTCCATTTGGAATTAATTGTAATAAGCTCTTTGTTTATGACCTGCTTTTTGTTTCAGGCACCAACACATGGGACAGATTTGAACTGCGTGTGCACAAGAGAGTCATTGACCTCTACAGTTCCCCAGATGTGGTCAAGCAGATTACCTCAATCACGATTGAACCTGGTGTAGAGGTCGAGGTGACCATTGCCGATGCTTGATTTTGGCCCAATTTTTTTCCTTTGCTAAGTTATTTTGTAATTTATCCCCTTGGGTAGAAGTATGTTGAGTCCTATTCATTTGGGTTAATGCATTTTTGGCGATCAAATTTTTGAAGTTGGATTGTGGAGGGGGAATTGATTTGATCGATTATCTTTACGTTCCGAAATATTCTCTGTTAAATATCTTTGCTTCAGATAAAATCTGGTGTGATAAATTACGTTTGAAGTGAAGGAAAGAGTAGAAGATTGTAAGAACGAGCTAAAATTGTATTAGCCATGATCATAACTAGATCCCTTGTCCACATGGTTGGTAGTATATGAAACTTTTAAAATAGAGATTTACGCTGAATTTTATGAACTAGTGTTAGCGTTAGGGTCATGAACAGTGAAAAGAAAAGTGCACACAGGGTAATGATTTGTACTTTAATTTCAAAGCAATTAGGTAACTATTGCTAAATGTGTTTTGTAGGATAATTATGTTTGTTGCTGTTTAAAAGTTTTCTTTAATTTGAATGCCGATTGGTAACAAATTCTTACTCTAAAATCAATTTATCAGAATCAGCTTGGGGTGGGTTTAGAACAGAAAAGGTTTGTTTCATGTACTTAACAGAAACAGTAAGATTAATTTCAATATATTGAATAAGATTAGTTTCCACAAATAGTAGAGGACCTGAGACAGGATAAACAAAAATAAGTCCTAGAAAATTAAATATTTAATGTGTCAAATAAAATGCAATTACCATTAAATTTAATATTTAATGGTACTTTTTTTCAAGATGTTAATGTTTTATTGTGATATACATACACTTTTAAAATTATTGAATGATTTAAAAACTATAAATCATTGTTATTTAGCATGCTATCAGGTAATTTTAACTAAATTTTGGAAGAAAAATAAATCTGGAAAATGCATTATACTGTCTGCACTATTATGAATCTGTGACCTATTCGTACATGATTCTGGACTGCGTTTTGTATTAAACATTATTATTTCATTGAGTAAATATTTTAAAATTGAATCAAACATTGCATTCAATATATTTTTAATAAATTAAACATTTGTAATTATATAACTATAACTATATTATTACATTCGCTCTTTTAAAATATATTCTAATTAAGTTTATAAGTTTATTTTACAAAGGTTCAAATATATTTAAGTTGCATCAAAACTAAGTATCATGCATTTTTTTAAATATCAATATGTGATGATCAAAATGTCAAAACAAATACAAATAATTGAACTAAAAGTAAATAAAATTGAATAATTATACTTGTAACTAGCTTGTTATTTATTTGAAATGTTGTTAAGGCTTATTTTCCTTCTTAATACTTGAAAAGGTAAAATTTACATAATAATCTTAACAAACAAACTTGAAATATTAAAATAAATAAAAAATTCAAAGGAAAAAGAAAGAAATTTATCTTAGAGGAAAATGATAAATAAAAATTGGAAAAAATAATTAAAGAAAGGTTTGAAACAATAATATAAGAAATACCGGCGATAAAAAAGGCTAACAGCTTTATAAATTAAATTAGAATATAATAGAAAAAAAAATTATGAAACAAGAGTTGAAATAAAAAGCTAATATTTTGATAGGGTAAAGTTTCCAAATAAAAGTTACTTTGTTGAACAGAAAGAATTGATAGTAAAACAGTGAATGGAAAAAGTAACAGAGGGGTTTGGTTAAAGTGTAAGAAATTGTGGGAGTAAAGATGTTGAATATGGAGAAGAGAGAGAGAAGTATGATGAGATGAGGGGCGGAGAAGAGAGACAGACGGCGACCGGGATTCGGAAGAAGGGAACCGGAGTGAGGCAATGGCTGCTGCTCGACGGGAAAGGGGAGACGGAGGTGGTGGAGGCCGGAAAACACGCCATCATGCGACGCACCGGCCTCCCCGCCCGTGACCTCCGCATATTGGACCCTCTCCTCTCATACCCTTCCACCCTTCTCGGCCGTGAGAGGGCCATCGTCATCAACTTGGAGCACATCAAGGCCATCATCACCGCCCAAGAGGTCCTCCTCCTCAACTCACGTGACCCCTCCGTCACCCCCTTTGTCCAGGAGCTCCAGGCCAGGATCCTCCGCCACCACCAGGCCTCCTCCTCTTCCAAACACCTCGACCACCACACCGACTCCGACCCCGACCGCGACCACGACCCGGATGCCATCAAGATTCTCCCTTTCGAATTCGTAGCCCTCGAGGCCTGCCTTGAAGCCGCCTGTAGCGTATTGGAGAACGAGGTTCCTGCTTCGCTCTTCTCTTCTTTTCAATTCTTGCCGACAATTTCACTGTTTTTACCCTAAACCTCTCTCTCTCTGTGTCCCTCTGATCACTCACAGGCAAAGACGCTGGAGCAGGAGGCTCATCCCGCTTTGGATAAGCTCACATCTAAGATCAGTACCCTCAATTTGGAACGCGTTCGGCAAATTAAGAGCCGATTAGTCGCCATCACTGGGCGAGTTCAGAAGGTTGGTTGGTGTGATTGATGCATGGCATGGGTTTCCTGGGGTTTCATTATTTGATTGTTTGATTGTTTGATCATGTGTTCAGGTGAGGGATGAATTGGAGCACTTGCTGGATGACGACGATGATATGGCTGAGATGTATCTGACGGAAAAGTTAGCCGAGCAGCAGATGGAAGAGAGCTCTTCCGCGTCCTCCATAAATGGCCACGACGAGCAGGATATAGATGACAGGCATCCACCTTTTTTTGCTTTTACTCTTTTTTAACTCTCTTTCACCCCTCTGAGTGTAAATTTTCTGCCTATTTTTAGGACCACTGCAGAAATATCCTTTGAGGGTGGGGAACCCCCTGCGGGCTTCGAGGATCAACACAATGCCTACAATGTTCTTGGTAGGGACAGCCATGGAACCCGTGGTAGCACCTACAGTGCCGTCACCAAGCAGCTTGATGTCGAGGAGCTTGAAATGCTTTTGGAGGCTTACTTTGTGCAGATCGATGGCACCTTGAACAAGCTCTCAACGGTATGCACGCCCCCTTAATCTTGTATTCCTTCTGCTCTATCGGTTTTGTATTCGAGGCCATGGATTGGCAGGAGTTTATCTAACTTTGTTTCATAGGAAAACATGTAATGGGGTGCCATTCATCATTTTTGTCCTTCAAAAACAGGAAGTCGGTTAAGTTGGTCTCCCTTAATGATGAAAAATGTTAAATTCATAGCGGAAAATTTAGTACATGGATTGATTGAGAGGCTTGAGTTAACATTTACAGAAATCTCACATATATGTTAATTGTCATGGACGAATCTTTCTTGACAACCTTTTTTGTGCATTTCAAATTAGTAATCCCTAATACGGACTAGAGATTAAAATGAAACCAGAGCAGAGAGGAAAGGCACAATGGTTGAGATAAAAGGTTTGGTTGATTGAAGCTTGGCCCTATTAGTGGACGGAGAAGAGACTTTTGTTAGTTGTGGAACAGGTAACAGATTTGCATCTTTTATTGACCAACTTTTGTACCCCTTCGCCATCAATGACATCAAACAACCTGAAACGTACTGTTTATAATAGCCTCTAACATCACGCACTAAAATCAGGATCCAGAAGTAAACTTAGCACAGATCAAACCCACAGGAAACTCATCACACTAAAAAACCTATCGAGAAACTCTCAACCTCTCACCTCCTTATCCATGTGCTTTTTATATAAGTAACTTCAACTTGCAGTTAAATTAAACCATTAGACCCAAAGAGACACTATTGTGCTTAGAACCTTGTCAAACCTCCCCCAAAACCAGTCACAATAACCCTTTTTTGCAGGCAAACTAAACCCATTATTTACTGCCATGCTTCTCTGCTATCATTCCCGAAACAGAAAAAAAAAAGGGGGGAAAAGATTATGAATGCCAGTTGGCATTTGCTACCAAAGCACCAATGGACAAACTCCCCAATACACTGCTCCCCTGATAGCCATCACTGGTGATCAGTGGTGGTGACGCTTTATCCGTCATTATCTACTGATACTCGAAACTGGCAACAAACACATCACCCAAAATCAACATTTGCTTCCGACTTCCGATCCAACCTTGACAGTGAACACTTTGGGAACTAAAGTTTAATAGGGTTGGGGACCAATTTGACTGACAAACTAGTCTTTCAAGGCTGTATTTGAAAAGTTCCAGCTTTCGGCGATCACCTTGATGATGGGCCCCTTATCTTTTAGGGTCTAAAATGCTGTTGCATACGTGATTAAAGATGCATGTTATTTCAAACCTTGGTAGCAAACTCTCCTATTGTTTTAAATGTTGGGGACTTGGTCAATATGTTATCTAAGACAGATGAATTATATGTATGGGAGTTTGTCAAATCACGTGGTTGGCAACTTTAGGGTTTAGGTTATGATCTTTGAACATTTCTAATCCAATATGGTTATCTTCTGTAACAATTTCACATGATATTATAGTTTACCAGTTACCTGTAAAATTAAGTGAAAATTGATTTCTCTGTTACGGACTCTTATTGGTTCTTTGTCCTGCCTGATGAAGCTGAGGGAATATGTTGATGACACGGAGGATTACATCAACATCATGCTGGATGACAAACAGAACCATCTCCTCCAAATGGGAGTCATGTTGACCACAGCAACTCTGGTAGTGAGTGCCTTTGTTGTTGTGGCCGGAATTTTCGGCATGAATATTCACATTGAGCTATTTGATCCAGATAAAGCCGGGATGACAGAGTTCCTCTGGACTGTTGGTGGTAGCACTGCAGGGACCATATTCTTGTATGTAGTTGCCATTGCCTGGTGTAAGCAGAAACGCTTACTGGAGTAACTAACTAGGCATCTAATAGTGTTTCATGAAGAAATGTAATGTAATTTGAAAATCACTCTTCATTCATATGCTATAAATTTTAATAGCAGACCATTGCAGTATCTGGCTGCTTCTTGTACTCGTTTGATACTTCAGTTTCAACGGTGTTAGTCATCTTGTACATTATTCCGTGGGTAGCTTTACGTACACTTGTTGTCTTTACAGTAACAGTTTTGCTATTAGCACCAAAATTTCTGAAGTATCCAGATTCTTTTTCTTACATTAATTATAATTTACATTATTTCCCTTCCATTTTAATATATGTCCCTAAATTTTATTTCTTTTATTTGTGAAAACAACATTTCTCTTTCAATGATACTAGGGGTCAGACATGCAGGTTCTACTAGCTGGCCTTTCCTTGTGATTTGTTTTCTACAGGAACATGTCACACTAACAATTATATAAAACAATTTCGTTAAATTGGATTCAGATGTATGACTAATTCAAGGAGCAAGAAATGTTTTGGCAGCTTCCATCCTCAAATCACTCGTCAACTACACAACTGCATAGTTTGGCAGTGCCGCAAAACATTACTTCTAGTTTAAACGCGACCAGAAATTTTCTAGTGTGAAAGAAAAAGATTTGCATATTCTCCTTTTTTTTTAGGTGCATGGTTGAAAAACAGAGAGATAAAAAGAAGAAGAAAAAATGGAAGGGAGGAACTAATAAATGTGATAAAAATTAACATAAGAATGACAAAAAAAATTACCAGTTTTTGGTACTTCACGTTTTTAAATACCTAATTAAGACTTACAAGTTTTTTTTTTTCTCTTTTAATTACGTTTCTGGTGTCCAATTTTTTCTTATAACTTATTAAAATAAAATACAAGTGTTTAAATTTTACGATAGTAGAAGCAACATTTATCATAAGTTTTGTCTTACTTGTATTGACGTGAATGAGTTGAAGTGAAATTATGGTTTTGTTTGTAGCAGCAGGCGAACAGTGAAGTAATTACAGCGATGTCATGATCCAGTGCAGTGTGTCTCCATGAGCTTTGGAAGGTTTTGAAGCCATAAGGGACACTGAACTAGAAAAAATGGATAATTGAGCTTGGTGAGGTAATATTAGATCAACTTGTTTGTTTTATTTTCCTAAGTGGGCCTAAGTCAGCTTGACAATGTTCCACAATAGTTACTTCCCAAACAAGACCTAGGTACTGTTTCATGACAGTAGCTACTCATGTTTTTCACAGTTCATAATCAACTTCTGCACATGTGGTAACACCACCTAAGTTTTGTCTTTGCCTCTTTGGTCACTGCTTTCTACTCCAGAGTTTCTTCGTGCCTTGTTGTAGGTGGAAATGTGCTTCGAGAGTTGAATTTCCTTTATCCAGAGTCCACACGGAGATTGCTTCTTCTATCTGCATAATAAATACATACATAAATAACATTCGAACTCTTATTTGATTAAGTAAACAAATACAAGATCACTCTTAGAGGGGAACATTGCTGCACCGTCATGTGAAGTCCAATGTTGAACAGTAAAATTTTGTTACGAGGTTCCAAAAAGTGCTGCTTTCAACAGACTTCTTCGCAGAGACTTTGGACCAGGTGATTGATCCTGACTTTGACATGTTTCATGTGTCGCTTATTTTCTGAGTCCACAACACAACCTTGTGCTTACTTGGATAAGGTTTACAGTGGATTAGAAAGTAGATGGGAAATATAACAGTGTGAAGTGCAGATATTAGCCATGATTTTGTAGATTTTAGTTTTTACCACTTTAATCACTCACTGTTATTCATCATTTGTCATGCAGAGTGTTTGTCCTGAGAAATGGGAACAGCCAAACTAGATTGGCAATGGAGAGGGAAATAGAAGATGAAGCATGAACCACGTGTTTGAAAGCTATAAAGCCCCTCCTATATCTATATCTCTTCTCTGTGTATAGAGGGAGGGATTTGGTTTGGTTTGGCGGTGGTTGGAAAGGCAGAAATTTTTTTCCCATACTCTTTTGGACTCTTATCCAATTTCATGGAATGCAGCTACGCAGAGACTATCTTCACCTTTAAATTAAATTTCTCTGTCTACAAGTTTATCAGTTTTATTTGTCTTTAGCTTAGCTTTCTCTTCTCTTTTTACCAATTTTTTTATTCCTGACATCATAAATTCTCACCCTCCCTAGATTTTTTAATCACTGACTGGGAAGGAACACATAATTGTGCATGACATCAAGTCCTATGACAGCTTCCAAGCAGACAGAGTTGAAGGGAGCAAAGGTACATATAAAAACATGATATATGATATTTTAAAATTAGGGATCCTTCCAAACGAGATAAAGTTGACATACTAAACCAAATGGGGCATGTTCCTCTGGGTCAGGAAGATCTCAGGCAGGATCTCCTGTGCTTGGAAAAGATTTAAAGATATGCATATCAAATATTCCAACATAAACTTCACCATTTTCCCCTCATCCCTCTACACTCTCCTCATTACCCATACCTCATAACTCACCTTTATCATCTTTTATCCTTTCCGAAAACACTAGAACTTCCACAATAAATACAGCCCTGTCTACACTCTTTCAAATGATTAAACCCTTTTCCTCTCCACTTATATTCACAGACATAACGTAAAGATCCAAATGAAGATTGGAGACATCCTACCTAATCAACTAGGATCTCACGGCATTCATCAAAGTTTGCCGTTTTAAGAGATTTAGTGGACAGCACTACACTTTGTCTCCTTCACTAACAAATTGGACTTTATAAAGAAAACTTGCAATGGGTTTGCTGAATCCATAATTAATTCCATTCGTGATACACGCCGGATTCCTCTCATCGTTACACCCTTCTTTGTATTAATTTGTTGATTTGGGTTCTTCTTTAGCATTTTGAAAAGTGCATGTATGAGTTTTTTCACAGATTTTTCTGAGATTGGAGCATATCAGTCATCTCCAAAAGTATCACTTAAGATGAGTATTATGTGCGTAAGTGAGATGTAAACTACACACAAAGATTGAGGACCACGTTGTCAAACCCGAGATTTCACTGCATAAACAAATTTTGCATTTCCAAGGTAACTCTGCCCCTCTGAATTTTGAACATGGACACAAGTTCCACTCCACTTAAACCTTTACCAGGCATCTGCAACTATAGTCTTTGATGTGAAAAAGTTGTTCGCGTTGGTATGTTATGTTATGTTATACTCGGACGACAAAAACAAAAGTTTGGTCATTTTGTTTTTGGACAATATGCTGTTGAAGAATTAAATATTTGTTTGGCAAAAGTTGCTGGTGCTTCTTTGCTTATATAAATTGAGCATGGGACTTCGTCAAAAACAAAAATTGAGCATGCTTTCATTACACAGAACCTGCCTAACTTATCTACCTTGTGTGCACTATTCTTTGACAAGAAAACTAAATCATCAAAGAAAAAGGAAAAGAAAGGTTTATTTCCAAATTTTCCTTTCGGGTTGTTTATCACTGCATTGAAATATACGATAAAAGAAAACAGAGGAACAGAATCCCTTTTGAGGTCAGCTTCCTTCTACATCATCAATGATTCTGTGCCCTTCATGGATCTTCAGTATCTTCCACCGCACCAAGTTGAATTGCAGAGATATCTATTAGTAGAAACAGAACTGATCTTTATATCATTCCCTCCGTACCATATTTGTTCAGAACAGAATGCAGTGGAGTGGTCACATGATAAATTAAAATACTTCTGGGGGATACAGTCATGAAGATTGGCCAGTGTACAGAAGAAGCATTTGCTTGTTGTTTTCAACTCCATTTTCTGACAGGGATGGTTCTAAAAATCCGAAATGGTGTTGCAACGAGGATCTCTCCTACAAGAACACGAGTATTTTTCTGAGGAGTTGGAATAAAATGTAACCTTGAAAGAATGAATGGAGCCAGCGAAGTACCTCATAATAAGTAGCAGAGAAACCCTGTGAGTAATCGAGCATGCTCTCTGTGGAAGTTTGTTGGTTGGTCACTGTGACATTGTTCTGAAAATTTATCAAGAGCCAAGAAAGTATCATCTATACAGCATACAACTACAACTACAAGATTATTTTTAGTACACGAAACATGATGTAACTAGCTGCAAGCAAGATGAAACTCACCATGGAGAAATCAAAGACAGGAGAGCTAGCAGTGTCATCAAGAAAAGAAGGAAGGTGTTGGTATTCCTTAACCTTCTGCCTCTTTTTACTTCTCTTGCCAAGTTTTGGTGCCTTAGATGCAGAGTAAAAGCTGCCATTATCTTGTGCATCTGGCAGGTGTGGAGGCCCAGAAGAAGCATCAGAGACCATGGACAGGTCCTCTTCCTCAGCCTCCTCCTCCTTCTTGGTTCTCTTGTCTTTGTATTCCTCGTTATCTTCACCATTAAACTGCGAACTTGCATGTGAAAAGGCATTGTGATTCAGCTGGAAAGACTGCTCCAGGTATAGAGTCCAACCAGACTCACACCCGCTGCTGCATTGTGATGATGCCAATGCATTCATCTCCCTTTCCTTGGCTGCTGCAGGTTCTTCCCAAAGGAATGAAATCTAAAAGGGGTAGTAGGTTGGTTATTCACTCACTTAGTCCCGTTTCTACTACTACAAAGGAGGCTCCAATTTATGATGAAGAGAAGAGTGGTAAAAAGGATAAAAAAAAACAAAGAGGGTTAAACAAAGTTTGATGAAACATGGCACTACATGGTGTGGCCTATTATTAACTGCGTGGCAACGTGGCTGTGTAGTTTTGGTTTGGGGTGAGCAACAAGTTGGATAAAGTGTTGGAGAAAACCAAGAGAATCAGACTGAAATCCTAGACTAGTTTTGTCCTCACTCTCCACCCATATGTGCTAAGTGCCAGTTGGGTGGGATATAGAGAGAGAACCACACCCTTCACATGCTAGACAGCGATGCACTGTGTACCCTCTTAACAAAACCAGGTACACGTCCATTTCCCCTTCCACACTGTATGGACACGCATCATTGTTCCAATTTCGGAGAAGATTACTGCTACAACACACATGGTAGTAAAGGGTGGTGGTGTTTGCATTTCAGAACAAAATTACCATTAATTGGAGCAGGTGGTCCAGCCTTAAAAATGAGTTTGATTTAGTGTTCAAATTTGGAAAGGAAATAACGCTGTTCTGGACATAAACAGCACACATTATTTATGATCATTGTGCCCCTTTTTTCCTTTTCTGTGCCCATCATGTGTGACGACGACTAAAGAATCACTCAACGGAAACATCACCCTCTTTTATAGTTTGTACTGTCATTTGTTTAGATTTCTGCAGAGCAAAATGTGCGGGTTGTTTTTTCATGTCAGTCTCATTCTCAAATGAGAAAAAAAAACTCTTTTTTTTTGTTCTACTGCGAAGAGATTCTGTCACTGTGCATGCAAAGAGAGAAAAATAAAGATGGGTTTGGCAGAAGTAAGACAATGGAGACTGTAAAATTTTTGGGGCACAGTGCAGTTGACTGGGATTTTATGAATCCACATGCGATCACATTCACCATCCTCTTCTCTTCTTTTCAAGAATTTACTCTACTAGGATTCACTCAACCATGTGGGCACGTGTGCATAATATTCATATGCGGGCTTCCACATATTCAAACACATGTCTCCACGTGCACACGCACTTTTATCTAAATCCCTCTTCCTTGCTTTTTCTTTTCAATTTTAATCTCTAAAATTCTTTTTTGCAGCAAACTGCAAGGATAAAGTCACCAACACTTCTTTAAAAATTTAAATAAAACTCATTAGATTTATTTCCTTTGATCAGAAAAACATAAACAATATTTTACGAACTCCAACCCTCGTGAGAGAATATTTTGGTTGGCTAATTGGGTTAATAAATAAACTCTATTAAGAATATTTCAATCTTGTTTTTTTTTTAAATAACAAAATCATGTCTTAGTAAAGATTACACTAGTTGAACACCAAATTAAAATTTTGAGTTTGATGACCACGAGTGCAAACTTTTAGCTATCAACTAACTAAAAAAATTAGGTTAAATTATTTTTTTTCCCTCTATTTATCATGAAATTTTAGTTTGGTTCTCAAGTTTTCGTTATTTCAATCTGGTCCTCATTTTCTTAAAAATGACTCAATTTTGGTTCTCACCGTTAGTTTGACCAGACAATGTTAAAGTCAACGCCACGTGTCAATTTCTGTTTTTTTTTTTACTTTTTTTTTATTTTTTACACATGTCACTTCATAGTTGTGTCACGTGTCAAAAAATTTTGACACGTGACACAATTGTGAAGTGACACGTGTAAAAAATTCAAAAAAAAATTCAAAAATTTTAAAAAAAAAACTAGAAATTGACATGTCACATTACTTTAATATCGTCTGGTCAAAATTAACGGTGAGGACTAAATTGAGTCATTTTTAAGAAAATGATGACCAAATTTAGACAACGAAAAACTTGAAGACCAAACTGAAATTTCATGACAAATAAAAGAATCAAAAGAGTAATTTAACAAAAAAATTATTATTATGATTCATAAGGTAAGTATTGTAAAAATTGATTTTTTTTTGTATTAATTATCATAAAAAAGAACAATTTTTTTAAAAAAATAAGCTCTGATTTTGGGTTAGAATATTTATGGAGAAGTGACTGGGCAATAAAGAAATATTGTGTGAAAATAGTTTGGATGGAATGAGGCATGATTCTTTGTAATCTTAAAAGGTGTTGTGCACGTGTTGACGGTCAAATTAGAGTACTCCTAAGGCCTAATATTTGTTTAAAATGTTTAATCACTTCATAAACACAGTTACACTAACAAACCCTTTCATGCAAATGTTTTTACAAACAATATTTTTTTCTTCCTGAACTCCCATTATTTCCATTATTACTGATTGCACCCGTAAAATAATAGAAAAAGACTAAAATACTCTTTCCACAACAGTACACCGTTACCGTTGTAGAAAAATGTTTGTTCCAAAAAAAACTCATTCATCATGCATGTCATGTGTTAGATAGTTTGTTTTGAAAACTTATTCTGAAAGACATCACACGTGTTCCAAAAAACTTAATCTGAAAGTCTTACAAATTGTGTGTTATCTGATATGGGCCATTAAGCCCAATCCTATATCCACCCAGCCCAAGATGGAGAATTATGCAAAACTTTTTTTTTTTCCTTGCTTGATTGTTTTTGAACTTGTTAGTTGTGTTTCTTTTTTCTTTCCAACAATAATGAAGTATACACCTTGTTGGGTATGAAATTGAAAATGGACTCTATTTGGCATTTGTGATATGCAAAACATAAGAATTTTTTGGGGTTTCTTCCACGAGTAAGAATAAGGTTTGGTTATTTGCTTTTAGGGATGGCAATTCGGGTCGGGCTAGTTCACAGGCCTGCACAAAAAAAATACGGGATAGGTTGGGATGTTGAACTCACTGACCCGCAATGGCCCGTCCCATGAGCTCGCAATCCACGCGGGCCCGTTTATAAAATTACATGTTCTCATTTTTTTAGTTTTCACATCATTCATCATGTTGTTTCTTTAAGTTCCTTTTATTTTTATTATTGTTATTTTGTTTATGTATAATCATTGTATATAAGACAATGATTTTAATTTTTGTATATGGAATATCTTTTTATGCATTTTTAAGTAGATGTTTTGTAAGGTGACATGTTGCTATTGTATTTTAGTTATAATCTTCGTTGTTATTTTTATTGTCTTTGATTAGGTAAACTAATTGGAATTATTTTGATAGAAAATGAATATCAATTATTATTATGAAAAACTAAAAAAAATAAAATTTGCTCAACAAAAAAAAAAATATTTTACTCATCACAAATGCGGGCCAGCCCGCAGACCAATCCACAAGATGGAACAGGTCAGAAAAGTGAACCCGAAATTAAACTATGGGACGGACCAACCCGATCTGCACTTTGCAGACCAAAACGTGAACGGACCAAAATGGACCGAACTAATCTGCTTTGCCATCTAATTGTTTTGCGATCGGAAAAAGATAGATAAGTGAAGAGAAGAATTATTTTGGCATTTCAAATTCAATAATGGAAGTTTCAATTTGGTGCACATGGCCAAGCTAACAATCTCGCTGTGACAGCCTACAAAAACACTATTCCACTTCCAATCATTATTCTGCCAATATGTTTCCATTTCTTCATTCATAACCATGTCTTTGCATTCCACTTCTCCAGCAAAGTATGAATATACCAGAGTTAATTTCATGTCTTTTGGTATCAAAAACTTTTAAATTAGTTTAACGATAATGTAATGTACATTCGTTTTATCATCAATTAATTACAAATTACTTTTGGTTTGAGTTTTAATTTATAAAAGTTAATAATTATTGTGAAGACCTAGTATACGGGTATTTATAATAAAATTATATAAGTATATCTTATTAATAAAAACAAACTAAATTATAAATAGATTTTTATTATAAAGAGTTTGTTTATTTATAAAATGTAAAGCTGTTAAAACGGGTAACCTAGCTCGATTCGGTACGACCCACCACGGGTTAATGATTTAATGAGCTAACTCAATTTGGTTCACTTTTTAGCGAGCCAACAAATTTTGAACCTGGTCTGGCCCAGCACAGGTTGATGGGTTAAACGGATTGACTCACGGGTTCACTTAATTAAAAAAATATAATTTTTTTTTCGGTCAAAACTAAATTGTAATTCTAATTAAAATCTAAAATAAACTTTAATACAATCTAAATACAAACCAAAATAAAAAAATACAAATTATTTATGTGTTAGATAAAAAAAAACTAACATGACCCAAATATAAAACTCAACTTAATACAAAAAATAAAAAATACTTGTGTGACCCCTTTATCTGCGGGTTGGTTTACTAAACCTGGCTCACTACGGGTTCAACTCGGATGAATCAAATTCTAGATGAGCCGGGTCAAAAATTAATCCGTATTGAAATTTGTAAAAGAAATTTAACCTAATCCGTGATGAACTAGATTAACTCATTGATTTCAACCCATTTTAATAAAATGACTTATATTCTGATTATTCTAACTCTGCTGAGGATTTGATTTACATAAACAAAAATATTTAGAGCAAGAGTTAAAAGAGATCATCACGTGAGTTTAACTTCAAGGTTAAACTTACATATTATATTATGGGTTCGAGATATGTACATGAGATAGATGAAAAAGAAAGATCTTAAAAATAGGAGCATAGTATAGCAGGGACATAGTCCTAAAACATAGTCAATGTACACCGAGTCTTTCGAAGGTTTTGTTAAGTTATGATGTCTGAAAAGTTAAATATGTGATTTGATATGGTTAATGGCGGAATAAACTACTAATTGTTAAATGAAAGATAATATATTTATAATTATATGATAAATCTTTTATTACGAGAGACTATGTATAATACAGTTTCTATATGTTTTATACAAGTCTATAAATTTTATGTTACGTTTTAATACCAAATATGTATAAGCTCGGTTATATATTATATATTATATATTATATATTATATATTATAGTACATGGAAAGTTGGGTTGTTACGATTATGATAGATAATAAATTCACACGTATTTACCGCATTTAAACAGTAACAATATGAGTGTAGAGTGATAAAAAAAGTAAGATTAGGAATTGTAAATTAAGAATTAATAAAAGAAAGTAGTGATTTGGTGTGTGCAGAGGTGTTTTACAGAGTGTATATAAAGTGAGAAAATGCAAAAAATAATTTATTGGGTGTACGGAGATATACCCCAATCCTTGTTCTCTCTGATTCATTCTTTCATTCGTTCATCCAATCATCTCATTCCGATCTTCATTACACCGCAACCCAATGAGTTATTACAATCCGAATCAGCAACCACCCGTCGGAGTTCCACCGCCGCAAGGTTCCTCCTCCATTCCGATTCATTTTCATTATTGTTCTTGTTCACATTCTTGTTCTTTTCTTTCTCAGGTTATCCGCCGGAGGGTTACGGAAAGGAAGGATATCCACCGCCGGGATACCCGCCGCCGGGATACCCGCCTCCCGGATATCCCCCGCAGCAAGGATATCCCCCACAGCAAGCCTATCCCCCACAAGGCTATCCTCCGCCGCCCTACCCCGCCCAGGGCTACCCTCCGCCGCCCTACGCTCCTCAATACGCTCCGCCTCCGCCCCCGCGGCAACAAAATTCACAGAGCTCTGGTTGTTTGGAAGGCTGGTGCGTCTCTCTCTCTCTCTCTCAATCTCTCTAATTTCGATCGCTGAGTCAGATCCGATCCGGCTCTTTCCGAGTTGACTCGGTGACCGTTGCCGGCGCAACGTTAGACATAATTAGCTATTGTGCGCTCTATTCGTAACTGCTTCTTTACATTATTTTCTTGGAGACTCCGTATTACTGGACCTGTTCTTTGCGTGGACCCACTGTTTGAATAAAATACTGTTATTCACATAACAAATTTTGAATTACGGGATTTGAATTTGACATGTTTTTTTATTAGTGTTTGTTTTTCATATTTAGCAGTGAGAAATGGCACATGCCATGGCACTGCATTGTTGTGTGCTGATATTGATTTTGTGGAATTTGTGAATTGTGCAGTTTGGCTGCTCTCTGCTGCTGCTGCCTATTGGATGCGTGCTTCTGAGATGACATTTGTTTTGCACAAACTGAACTCGATGAAGTTTGTTTCAGCATTGAACTCGATTAAATTTCTCTCTTTTTTCTCTCTTTTCTTTGCTTTACCTTGTCCCTTGTTCACTTTTTTTACTTTTTGTTAAATAATATGATCTTCTATTTTCTTCCAAACCTCAAACTGCTTCATTCACATGGTTTTATTGCTAAGAAAGTTATACCTTCATGCTCCTTCTCCCCCCAAACCATCAAAACATAAACAACGAATGCACTGTAATTACTTCAATTGGAATTTTTCATTAATATACATACACCCCATAGGTTATATTGTCTGAAGTCATGTCAAAAGTAAAATTGTTTGATTCTTTATGTTGTTGCAAATGCAACAAGACAGGTTTTTCTAATTTATGTTCGGGTATGTATGTTTTAAATAGATTTTACTTTCCAAGACATATTAATGGTGAATTGTTGTCTTGGATTTTATTCAATTTCGACAGGTTTAAACTCTTGGTGGGTAATAAGTCTATTCCCACAACTATAGGTTCCTCCCCTACTTTATAAAATGGTTATAGTGAAACTGTATTGGGTTTGTCAAATAGTTCAAGTGTGTGAATGAAGTGATGTAATTAGTCTGTTTATTTTTAATGACATTTATTAGATTTTTTTATTTGTTCTAAATTTTAATATTTTTTTTACAAGTGTAATTGTTTTACTAATTTACATATAAATGATTAATATGCATTTACTGTTGAATAAAAATGAAACAAAATACAATAGAAAATTTCAAAACCATTCATTACAAACGAAGAAAATTACGTTTTCTTTATTTGGATATTAAATTCTTGTAGGACAATGTTACTATAATTCTAATTTTTTTTTTATTTCCATCGTAGTATAATTTTCCATTGATTGAAATATTTTAAATGAAAAAATAAATGATAAAACAAATATGACCGCTACCACATTATATGCACTCTATGGTAAACACGTTCACTGAGAACCACTAATTATTTTTATAGGTTTATAAATACTACTTAGAGATATCAAATTTATCAGAGATAAGACTAAATTGCAACGTAACGTATAAGTGACGATACATCTTTTTTAATAGGTCAATTTTGTAGAATTGAGATAAATTTAATATATTGTCTATAATATTAGAGTCATTCAGAGTAACCTAGTTGTAATTTAAACTTAGTATATTATTATGAGACTTTTATGACGTTTTTAAAGAGAGAAAGTATATTAAAAATCTTACATCAATTAATTATAAAGAAAAACTATAATGCAAGCGAAAACAAATATTTCATTGTACTGTTGAGAAAATTTAATTATAGTTTCTCAAATCAATACCTAAGTATATCTTCATGATTCAACAACAACTAACATAATTTAAACTCAAAATGGTATATTAAAAGAAAACTGGATTCTTGTCTTAGTAGAACTCTATACATTTTATAGTAAAACATGCGTGACTAATTAGTGTAGCAACCGATACTAATACTTCTTTCAAATGTGACTTTTTGTTAACTCCAAGTACTATTTAAGTTGATTATATATTAATTAATTGGTAGTTCACTTAAGAAAAGTTTTAGCAATACAATTAAAACATATTTTTTTAATATATAATCTTTTACTATTGGATGATTTTTTTTATTGTAAACTATAAATCTATATGCACAAAACTTATTAAAAAAGTCATGCAGCTAAAAAATAAATAATCTATTATGCATTTTAATTAATGGTTAAAAATATTATTAAAAGATGTGTTAAATAACACGTTGACTTTTTTTTTTTTTAAGATTTGTGTAATATATGAATGGAGAATTTAAGTGAAACATATGTTATATTTAAATTATAACTCAACATATTAGATAGGATAACATTATAAGTCATAAGAGGAAAAATTATATGAAAAAGTATTATTATTATTATTATTATTATTATTATTATTATTTTAAATAAACATTACAGAAAACGAGAGCTTAAGTTTATCTCATGAAAATTATGTTGGCACCAGACATATTCTTTAATATACATTGAAATGTGAATATTTATCTTACATATAAAATTTTAAAGATTTTGCAAGTTCTTTAAAGCATCCCATTACATGTTACAAAATCTTGTATAAATTGTCTTCCTTTCGGTTTTTACCCAAAGAAAAGAAGAGAAAGTTTACTGTGGAAACGGAAAAGAGTCACCGTCGTTGCTCTTTTCTTGAGTTTCCAGTAAACAAGTTCGTAAATAAAATAAAATAGATTAAGATTATTTTAATCGCCTTGGTTACTAATTCTTTTGGTATCGCCTTCCCTTTCCCATTTGTTACGAAATCCTTTCACCGAAGTTGGTAGAATTTCAGAAACCATTCGAATTCGCTGAGCTTTATCGGCGATTTGAAGACCCTTCGTTTCAATTTTATCTCGCTTTTTCAATTCCAGGTCATCTCCATGCTCTCATCATTCATACTTTTTAGTTTATTGTTATCCGTGTACAGATTATTTTGTTACTATTTGGAATTGATTTTTTACAATAAGGTTGGTTTTGTTTTTTGGGATTGGGAGTACAAGGATTGTGCTTCTTCATTAGATTTCTGTTTTCGGAGGAAATTAACCCAATTCATGTTATTGACACTCACACCTGGTTTTTTGGCCTCTTTTTACCCCTCTTATGGAGTAATTTGCAGAATTTTCAAGAAATAGAACTCTTCTTTTGGTGCATTTTTTGTAGTATAGGATCCGTCATCCGTCCTATAATTGCGTGGTGAAATTTTGCTGTTTTTGTTCATTCTGATATACTTTTCGACTTAAACGACACGTAATAGGAAGCATTATACAAACTCATTAGTTCTTCATTTGAGTATAAAAGGCTTAGTGGAGTTAGCTTTTGAACTGCAATCTTAGTGCTTCGAATTTGTCTTATTCTCTTTGTGAATCTTTTGCGCTTCATTCGATGGTATGATCTTCGAACTTTGGGTTTGACAGTAATTGAGCTTTCAACTTTTGTTGATTTAATGGTTTTTTCCCCCAGAATGGCAGAGAGTTCAGATGACGAATCATTGTTGGCTCGCATAGAACAACTGGAACGGGGTATGTGCATTTTTTATTGTACATGTTACTTTAACTCTCTTACAACGGGTCGTTTTAGGTTTAGTAAGAACACTAGACTGATGTTGATTTGATTAAACTGTTGTCTCCTGTAAAATTTTATCTGGCATTGAAGTCATTGAACTTACACAGTATATAATTTTGTAGAGCGTGATGAATTACACAAGGATATCGAACAGTTATGCATGCAGCAAGCTGGGCCTGGATATCTTGCTGTAGCTACCCGAATGCATTTTCAACGGTATCTGTTTATTTTCCTATTCTTAAGGCAATCTACATCCAATGATTACATGTTGTCTTAATGCCAACAAAGAGTATCTATTATATTCAATTCTATGCCCAATTAGGACAGCTGGATTGGAGCAGGAGATTGAGAGTTTGAAAAAGAAGTTGGCCGCTTGCTCAAGAGACAATCTAAATCTGCAAGAGGAGCTTTCTGAGGCATACAGAATTAAAGTGAGTTACTGAATATTTTGACTTTGTGGCGTAAAATTCCTTATATTTTGTTTACATATTTACTTTACTATATTCAGGGTCAACTTGCAGATCTGCACAACGCTGAGGTTTCGAAGGTCTCTCTCTTTCTCCTCACCCGTTGTTCTTCATTTTGTTTTACACTCTAGCATTGAGATTGCATGAGGAATTGCTGTCCAGCTTTAGCAACCTGTGGAGAGTTGCTGGATGCGAAATTACAAACTGATTACATTTATTTGTCTGAGTTTTTTTTACACTTAGTTGAAAGTCTTATAATGGATTATGGTGAGAACATGATGGCGAACATTCTTAATCCAATTTATAAATTGATTGTGATCATGCTATAGTTTCTTGAAAGAGTTAACATGTTCTTACTGATGTGACTTGTGAGGTTGATGGTTTTGGTTTGTACTTTGACTGAGTTGTCCATGAGGAATAGTGTTACTAGTGACTTCAAATTTAATGTTCAGAACATGGAAGCTGAGAAGCAGGTAAAATTTTTCCAAGGTTGTATGGCTACTGCTTTCGCTGAAAGGGATCAAGCAATAATTGAGGTTACAATATTGTCTGTTTTCCTTAAAGAATATCGTTTTTAGTACTTCGTAGTTTTTTTGTGGTTGATAATCTCAAAATTCCTTTATATTAACAGGCTGAAAAGGCCAAAGAAAAGGAGGAGACAGTGTTGCAACAAATACATGGCATCCACCAGAGGTATCTCAATCTTTGTGTCATTTTAGTGCTTACACATCAATAAAGATAGGTGGCTTAGGATGTCTGAGAAAAGATCCTGTTTTTATTTTATGTAAATATACGGTGATGATGCACTTGTTGCTTGATTATGTTTGGTGTAACATTTTGAGATCCACCCAAGAATTATAACAACCATTCTTAATAGAAGAAACTTGTTTTACTTTTTCTCACCTATGGTTTTCCATTTTAAATGATTTATTCATCTTACATGGCAAATTTGGTATGTTGTATTTTCATATATTCTACATTTATTTCAGTTGAAACTGTTGTTGTATGTTGCTAGTGTGTCTGTTCTCTTTATATGGAGGGCCTTATTTTCTGTAAGGTAATTTGCTAAACAAGATTGAAAGGTTAAAACTTATGTGCCTATTATATGATTACCTACCTATACCTCTGTTCTGTATGATCTTGTTTTCTATGACATGTAGGATATGTTTACGTGGGAAAACAATTTTTATTTTACTTGCAACCTATGTTTAACACAGGGTAGAGGAGCTCACCGCAGATTGTCTTAAACTAAAGGAATTTAATGATGCTCTGCAGATTGATCAAGCAGTACATATGAAGCAAAATGAAAACTTCAAGAAAGTAGTGTTCTCGCTCTCCCTCCTCCCTCCTCTGTGACTCTATCTTTCATTTTTTATTTCCTTTGTTAGTCAGTACAAAGCTTATCCAATGGTTTCTTAGGATACAAAACTAATACTTGAAAAAGAGTTATCCTGCATATATCCTATCAAGTTCTTCAATATACAATTTATAATAACACATTTGTTTTGGCATTTAATGGATCTTAAATACATGACTCAACTTTGGTTCTCTCTCTGTATGTTTTTATGAATTTCAGGTAATTAATAAGTTCTTTCAGATCAGGCAACATTCTGTGAAGGAATTTGAAGATACAAGTTGGGATGAGAAATGTGCATGTCTTTTGGGTGACCCTGAGGAGGCTTGGAGTTTCAATGATGCTTCCACCTCTAAATACGTTGTAAGATTTCAAAAACCATTGTTATATTCTCTTTCCTTGATTATCAGATGATGTGTTCGTTATGTTATGCTGGTTGTTCAGTATGCTATCCAGCATGACTTGCTATAACTCACCACATCCTTTGGAACGTAGTTTGATTTGGCATGCTATTTACTTATGTGATAACAGTTGACTGTTGTTACATAGGTGATTACTGTATTGAGATTATATACTCTGCACATTTTGTGAATAACACTTTCTCAGACAGAGTGCATTAGAAGAACAGCTGGAGAGACTTAGGAATTCCATGGAATATCTTCAAAATAAACTGAGGGTGGTATGATCTAATTATCTTTGTTATCAGCTTATTGCTGTCTAGGCAACCCTAATTTTCAATTATCAGTTATTTCTTACTCTGTTTTGGATGCTTTAGGGCTTGGAAATTGAAAATCACTTGAAGAAGAGAGTCAACGTACTGGAAAAGAACCAAGTGAGTACTTTTAAAATTTGGAATCAAAATGTCATTTTAATACATCTGTTTATTCTGGGATTCTGATGACTTATTTGCAGATTTCTATGGACAAAGTGGTTCAGAACGGCATAGCAGACTTGAAACATTGTCATTCTAAGTGTAGGGATGAAATTAAGAACTTACTTGGTGATGGAGAATCCATTATTAAATCCATAACCAATGTGATTGATGAAAAAATCCAGAGTTTTGATCTGAGTACCGTACCAAATTTGACCCTTCAAAGAGATGCAGAACTAGAAGAATCTGAAGGTGTTGATATACATATAAGTCCTCAAGCTAAACCTATCTCTGAGTACAAGGTTTGGAACTCCATGCTAATACTGAATCCCTTTTACAAAAGCGATAGCTCACTTTTGTTTATAGCAAATAGTGCACTTGTAGAAATACGATACTTGTAGATCTATAGATAGTGCATAGTGTAGTAAAGGAATATGATTTATTTTATATACGGACATACACATGCTTTTCTTTAATATTTTCATGGTTGAGAATTAAAAATATTATAGTATTACACTTGCAATTACAAATTAAAACAGTGGACTAAAAAGAAGAGATGTAGATAGAAAAGAATGACATAAAAACCTAAGAAAATGAGTTTTTCAATCAGTTCAGTAGTTGTCAAGCTGAAATTGGGCTAGTCACTTTCAATGGCAATGTGACCAGCCCAATCATGTGTAAGTTTTATGGCAGATGTAATACTCTCATGCTCACCTGATTACTTCCAAGCTGAAATCAAGCCAGCCTTATAACAAAGAATGCAGTGGGTTTTCCTACAGCTTTTACAAAATAATCTGTTTTTTAATACAATAAAGAAGTTCATGAGTTTTTATTTTTAAATTGAAATGCGTTAATTATGATGGTATAATAATGGCAGTGCTCTTATAAAAGTAGCAACAAATATATCTTAACTTGGTCGAGTTTACAGTCTGTCTTCATTTTATTGATATTTGTTGATAGTTACAAGATGCAAGACTAGGTATTCATTAATTTTTTTATTACTCTTTCACAGAGGAACAGTCCTTGGGCACTGTCAGTGGGTGCTAGTTTAGAAGGTGATGCATCAAATGTTTTAGCAATGGCATTGCAACAGAAGGTATTTTTGTCATCTTCACGTTTATTAAACATATTGTGTATTTACTTTCTCTTTTTCTGATCGCTAATCAAGATATTTGTGCTTCCAACTTCTTCCGATCTTGCTCCCTGATATTTACCATGTTTTATATTTCAGGTTGATGCATTATTGCTTTTATCACAGCAGGAAGAGAGACATCTACTGGAGAGCAATGTGAATTCAGCCCTACAAGGAAAAATTGAAGAACTTCAGAGGAACTTGTTGCAGGTACTTGTCTGTAACACTTGGAACACTTGAATTACTGACATTCCAGTAGCTTGGTTCTAATAGAGTCTAGAAAATGCTTTATGGTTGTGTTTAGTGTACCATATAGGCTATCTGGTCTGAGAAGAATGTTAGTTGTTTGTTTGCACTATCTGAGTTTATATTTAACTCAACTTCATAAAATCGGTTTCCAAAGCCAACTTAAACTCATCCAGGGATTATTGGTTACTATATTCTTTTCTTTTCTTTTTTTGTAATTTTTTATTCGTAGTTTTCATGAATGAAGCTATGTTATGTTCCTCTTCAAGATATGTAAATAGTATGGTAGAAATAACTTTTGTGCCTCTAACTATAGTGTTGAAGCAATAAAATTTTAGAATCACGTGTACAAAGATCGTTGGTATTATTTACTGTTCACAAATAGCTTTTTACTTGGAAGTTTTTTTTTTTTTTTTAAACTTCAGGTTACTAATGAAAAGGTGAAAGCTCTCATGGAATTGGCTCAATTGAAGCAGGAGTATCAATTACTTTTGGAGTATGATTACTTTAATGATGACAGTTGCTTATTCAATCATTTTTGCATCACTGTATATTTTTACGCAGTTTCCCTGTTATTTTGTAGTGAATTTTTTCCAAAGCATATCTGTCTTCTTCAAAAAATATGTCCATTGAAAAGAAAATAGTATTTTTATACTTCTGGTTCTTGTGTTATTTTACTATTTTAAAGGATAAAGTTGCACTAACATGCTTTGCTGTCTATACTATTTTTCGTACATGTATCTTATAAGGTAGTATTTGACTTACATTTTTTGTACTTTCCCGATCCTTTAAAATATAAGTCCTCTGATTAATTTCTGTGAAGGTTCTATTATTGGGCCTTTTGTTCGTTGGTAAAAGTTATGTCTCGGCTTCTCCATTTAATGAAAGGAGACTAACAAAAGAGTTGGGCAAAATACTACACAAGTAAATGAATTTGATTGTCTTCAACTCTTCAAGCTTAGCAGATGGACATCATGCGAATAACTTATATGCAACACCAGTATACTATTTTCATTTTTCAGGTTTAAAAGTAACACTAGTTATCTTTATGATACTGAAGTATGAAGCTCAAAGGCGTGCTTTCTTTTTTATTTCCCTGAAACTTATTGTTTTAAACTACAGTAGCAACCACCACCTTATTTCTATAGAAATTACAAAGTCTTCATGAGTCTAATTGGCTTTGATTGCCCTTCATATACCCTACTTTTCTCTTCTGGTACGCTGTTGGTGTTTCTTTTCAGTCTTGATAATTTTATAAAAGTTAGATTTATTGTATTGCACGCAAACAAAGTAATAGAATATATTTATGCAACAATAAGAGTTCAGCCATGTCGCTTCCTTTAATCTTATTTTTATGTCTTACTATTTTTTTTTACAAGCAATTGGATTCTTCATCATTCATCAGCTATCAGTTGAATTTTATCCCACTCTAGTTGTGTTTCCTTCTCCTGCTACTTCAAAAGATTCTCCTTTAATGTGGAATGTCATTTTTTTGTTTCTAACGCATGTGCAGAAAATTGGGTAATGAACCTAATCAAGAGAAAGGTGTAGTCAACACTGGAGACAGAAAGCTTGTTACTCGTGAAAGAGATGGAACTTTAAAGAACTTACTGAAGAAATCCTATTTGAGACGATGGATTGCCCCCCTGGATGTTAGTGGAAATGAAGTTGACTGTAGTTCAAATAATGAAGGGAAAACTTTCAATCATCAATCTAGCGGCAGTATAGATTTCGCAAGGCATGAAATTTGTGTTTTCTGATTTTATTCCATTAATGGATGATTGTGGCTAGACTTACGTTTTTTGGGTAATTAAAATTTTATGGTAGAGGGATGATACCCTCAGTCCAAGGTACAATTACAAAAAGCCTTTCATTACTTCAGAGAACTTACATTTAATTCACCCCAACGAGATAAGTAGGGTCTTAGACTTTGGTTTGTCAAACACAAGATTTTGCCTTACTCCACTAAAATTAATCCCTTCGGGTTCTGGATAGTTTAAACTTTAAACCATGTCAATCTCATCTATTTTGAGATAGCATTACGTGTGTTGTTACTTTTCAGCCTTCTGTTTACTTACATAGTTTACTTGTGTGTAGCAGAATGAAGATTGAAAATGCAACTCTTAAGGAAAGCATGGAAAGCATGGAACATTTAACTTCATCAATTCATAGGCTTCGTCTCTCTCTTTCAAAGGTATCATACTGTTTTGTTTCACAACTGTTAAAATTTTGATATTTGAGAGAGATCAGGGAAAGAGGGGACTTCACGTTGAGATTGCATTTTTTTGGGTCACAAAGGGAAATTGTTCAACTTAAGCTCTCTTTTAACATGGATTAACCAGAAACCATACCCTGTTTACTTTTTGAAACTTGAAAGCTAAAATGTATTGACATGGTTTTTAGGCCAAGGATTGTGTGACTTCGGAAGGTACAATTTCTGGTGTTTCAGAAATCCTTAGTGACGTAATTCATGAAGCAGAACTTTTGAGGACTGCTCTTGGCAGCTCCTTGCCAACCAGCTGGCCTGTTGAGGCAGATATTAGTTACATTGGATACAGCGTGGGCACTGACAGGGGAGATCACGAAGGCAGTGATGAAAAGATGGATACTGTTTCTGCTGCAGGGCTTGAAATGGTTGAGCTTTTGATTTTTTCGGCTCAGATTTTGAGGGACTTGCAAACCAAGATAGTATTGGTTCCTGGTATAAAAGTTCTATGAACAGCTCTGTCTGTGATAATATAAGTCATCTTAGGTGCTTTGTATATTCGGCTGGTAGTTGAAACCTGTCCTGCTTTGATCCTGCAGGGTCATGAATCCTGTTGTGTTTATAACTCATGCACCTGCACTTTTCCTTGCCCCTAAGCCTAAGATTAGTCGCATGCCAATTGTTTTGCGACTATTTCACTACTCATGGTTTCTATGACTGCATTCATTCCATTATATTGTGCTTTTGAAGATTGTTGTACTTTATTAACGTATCATGTGTTGAGTTTAACCTGATTCCATCAGCAAGAGAAAAATTCTATTATTTTTCAATTATACCTCCACGTAAATTTAAACCACATATGAAGGGTAAGAACAACTTCAAGAGAGGCAAGGATGAGCCTGGATTCCGTCAATTCATACAGAAGATTCTCAAAAATAGAAGAACCAAAATATATATTTGAAGGTGGATTGGAATTATTGAGAAGTTGAATTCAAATCAATATGAACTAACGCTTTTATCATGTTTTAGTTAGTTGTTATGAGACGTGGTTGCATTATCCTTCTGCAGAGAACTCGAGAAGATAGATAAGTATTATATTCTACCATTTTATTCTAGTATAACTTTTCCATTATGGAGAAGTTGAGTTTGGATCAATACATATCACTTTAAGATTACCAATTTAATTACTTAAAGTTTGAAGTGTTGTTGGTTTGATAGCTTCATCAATAATAATTTCATACCGATGAACTTTTGAAAATTATTGTCATGGATATAAGTAATTTTGTTAATGAGATTTTTTTAATAGAAATATAAATCATTTTATGCTAGGAGAAATAATCACAGTGAATGAACCAACAATTTTTCTTAAATGAAATCTAAAGTCATGAAATAAATCTTAAATCTCAATACACCATCACAATGTTACCTCATTACTATTACTGTATCATTACCATAAATACAAGGCTTAATTCTCACTATACTATCATCAGGCACCATAATACATCCACCAACCAAAATAAATCATTTTTTTTGTGATTTCATAAATTCAAACCCTAAATTATTCAAAAACACATTTACAAGCATTCAAGTCTCGCTTTGTATCACACCAGCCTAAAACCAGATACATAGGAGTGAAAAATGTGTCTCTGTAACATTTAAATTGTTTAAATATTGATGTAAACTTTTGTTAACAATTATACCAATGAAATAACTCAGATGGAGGACAAAAAAAAAATTCATAGCTCCGATTCGCTTGACATAATTCCTTAGTGACCAATTGGCCAACGTTTCAATTTTTTAAAGTCCAAATCAAATTGTTTTATGAAAACTTTTTCAACTATTTGATACTTCATTAAATAAATTTTATTTATCGCATATATTTTCAAAGGATTATTGAGTCAATATTAAAATATTTGAAATTAAATTAATGAAATTTAAAATGTTTTAACCAGTTCATGTTGTGTTTTTAGTGGGATAGAAATTTGGCGAGAAGTGAGCGCGAAGTGGAAGGCGATGGAGGGAAACGAAGGCGCAGCGAATGGTGATGGCGATGGCGATGGCGGCGATCGTCCATGGCAATCTTACCACACTGTTTACACAACCGCTAAAGCAGGTGTCATGCCCCTCTTTTCTTTTCTTCTCTTTAATTCACTCTCACAAACACTTATTTCGCTCCTTTTCCTCTGAATTTCACATTTGAATTAAATGGATACTATTGCTCTGTTATTGCCTATTGTTAAGGAATGGAAGGGGTTGACAAGGAGAAAGTTCAGAGAGTAGTTTACGAAATGAGTAAAGGATCCAAATATTTTCAAAACGAGGAACGCAAGGAGGCTTTTATTAACCAGAAAATTCAGAACTTGCGAATTCAGTGTGCTAAGCTCACACAAGCAGACCTGGCCCACTATCGTAAGGTAATATAATGAAATCATCTCACACTTGTTACCCGATTCTCTTTTTTCCATCAAATTCCCATTTTGCTAGTTCCCTTTCTTTAAAGGAGAGGTCATTAAATTTTAATGCTTTTAACACATATTAGTTTAATGTATCAGTTTTTATTATTACAGGTGGCTGATAGAAGAATTGTTGAGCTAGAAGCTTCGCGTGATCTTTCGAGGATTTGGTTACATGTAGATATGGATGCTTTCTATGCTGCAGTGGAGACTTTAAGTAACCCTACATTACAGGGCAAGCCAATGGCTGTTGGGAGCATGTCCATGATATCTACTGCCAACTATGAGGTTTACTTTCTCAATGCATAATAATCTTGATATATATATTTTTTTCACTATTTTAGTATCTGAAATGATCTGGTGGATGTTTGAAAAATTAATCTGCATGAACTCCACTGAATTATGAAATTCCTGATACTTATCTGGTCTTTACCCAGGCCCGAAAATTTGGGGTTCGTGCTGCCATGCCTGGGTTCATTGCACGTAAGCTATGTCCAGAATTAATCTTTGTTCCAACAGATTTCAAGAAGTATACTTACTATAGTGATTTGACTAGAAAAGGTATTATTCTTTTTGTGATTAATTTTGTAACTTTTTCTTTTAATTATTGATGCTAGCTTGATATAAATTTATTATTGTTAGTTTTCCGGATATACGACCCCAATTTCATTGCTGGTAGCCTGGACGAAGCATACCTTGATATAACTGAAGTTTGCAAAGAAAGGAATGTCAAAAGTGAAGAAGTAAGTTGGCACAATTAAATTAACAATGAAGACCTTTAATTTATTAAATCTCTTGATTTTGTGAATTTGGATACGTAGATTGCCCAAGAACTCAGAGCTGGTGTTTATGAAGAGACCGGTCTCACTTGTAGTGCTGGAGTGGCACCAAATCGCTTACTTGCTAAGGTTCTGGATATTGTCTGCCAAACATGTTTCTCATTGCCATGTTATCAGCCCATTTGTTCTCAAAAGCACCTTATCATGTTACATTTGAGATATTAACCCATGTGCATGCACTTTTGTGATTGCCTGGGGTTGTACTCTGTTTTCAAATTAAATTCATTAGCGCTGCACTTTCCCATTAATTAGGAATGCACAATGTACACGTTTTTTTCCCTTTCATTTTCCATTTTCTTTTATTTCTTTCTGTGTCCTTCTCAATTCTCTCATAATTGTTAGTTAGAGTTGTCTTTTATTAGTTTTTTGGTTGAATTTTTCTTGCGTAGTTCCACATTCCCACTCACCAATCATTACCCCAGTTTAAAAGTCATAAATTAAAATTTTTGGTAACTCCTAAAGGGGTGTTAGCTTTTTGTTAGCATAATTGAGTTTATGCATCTGATTTTTTTGTTTCAGTGTTTTGCACGGCCAATGTTTTCCATTTCAAATATTGCTATGTAGAGGCTTTGGAATAGCACTTCTTTCTAACTCGTATTTTCTTGATAAACTGTAAAGTATTATAGATGAAATGATTATTTTATCTGCTTGGGAAGTTTATTGCTATTACATTATAATATTGACATTTAGTCTCATGTAGGTTTGTTCTGACATAAACAAGCCAAATGGACAGTATGTTTTGCCAAATGACCGGATGGCTGTTATGACCTTTGTATCCTCCCTTCCTATCAGAAAGGTATGCTTGAGTGTATTCTATTCTGATTTCATCAATTATTGGGGTTTACTGATTCCAAATTACTCTGGTTTTATATATCTTCTGGAATATGCACTTGCTTTATATGCACTTGATTTCATCCATTATTGGGGTTTAAAGACAAGCCAAGTGCATATTAATGCTTGGGCAGGACTGTTTTATATGCACTTGCTTGTCTTTAAAAGAGGTTACTTTGTGATTAATAATCATTAATGGTATTGACAGATTGGGGGCATTGGTAAGGTCACAGAACATATTTTAAAGGGAGTTTTTGAAATTAACACATGTGAGCAGATGCTGGAGAAGAGTTGCTACCTTTATGCACTTTTCTCTCAGCCAACAGCAGGTTAGCCATCTGTTCAGGTGTTGTTGCTTTCGTTATTACTGTGCAAGTTATGTTTACTCCCTGTAGATTTCCTATATTTTCGTGGAAATTCAGCTGAACTTAAAACAAGTTATTTATTTTCTATTTTGATGTCCATTCTGAAAATTATATATCTTCTGCTTTCTACTGCTACTATTTTTGGCATGTTTGTAATTTAGGTTTTCTGACCATTGTTTTTTGTGTTGATCATATGTCCAATTCCAAATTAATTATAGAATTATTTAATAACATGATTCTTTTTGTCAATTTGCTGCAGACTTTTTTTGCTCTGTAGGTTTAGGTCTTGGGCAAACAGATTCTCCCCAAGTAAGATTTCGGAAAAGTATTAGCAATGAAAGAACGTTTTCTGCCACTGAAGATGAGGTGCTATTGCATAAAAAATTGGGTATCCATCTTGCCTATTACCGTTTTACCTTTAAAGGAAAATTGTTTAATTTTAAATGTAGTCAATGTAAACTCTAGTGAATTGGTTGGACTTTGTAGTATCTCTTTATTGAAACTCATATCTGGGTTTCAATTGATTTGGATTGCGGACCTAAATTCACTACGCATACTTGACTTTTCAAAAAATTTAGCTATGTCATGCTGAGTTTTTGAATTAGATAGGAGATTGGGTATATTGACTCATCAGCGTATGAACGATGCAAAGCTTACTTTTGCAGTGGAGCTTGCTGAAATGCTATCGGCGGACATGCAGAAAGAGGGTCTGTGTGGGCGAACATTGACTCTTAAACTGAAAACTGCTTCTTTTGAGGTATTACTAGTTATTAATGCCTTGACATTTTCCTAGTAGACGAGAGAAATTTAGTAGGTTTGTCACCTCAGATTATGAAAATTGATTGGAAAAAAGAAGTCACCAGTTGTTGAAGAGAAATTAACTTAACATCAAGGTGATTTGTTGTCTTCTTGAATTTTGTTCTAGTCCCGTTACATTTTACTGTCCTACTACAGGTTCGGACCAGAGCTGTGACTTTACAAAAATACATCAGCTCAACTGAGGATATCTTGAAGCATGCTAAAAAGTTGCTAAAAGCTGAACTTCCTATTTCAGTAAGATTGATAGGTATATGTTTCTATTGGGTTTGTTATTGTTGGTATTTATCAAGACAGTGCTCGAGGCCTATAGATAAGAAGGCACTTACTGTGTCAGCGTAACAAAGATTTTTCTTCTGTTAGGCCTTAGAGTATCTCAGTTTAATGGAGACAAATGTAGTGTTACGCCTGATCCTACACAGAAGACCATTACCAACTTCATTACTTCCGGAGATGTCAATAGAAATTGTAGTTCTTTTCCAGATGTTGCAGATCGTGACTTTGTCAGTGATGCAGAAACCAATCTTTCCGTTGACAATCAGCAGCAGACAAGTCAACTTGATTGGAGAGATCCTTTTGTTGGTAACTATTTGTCAGATGGAGATTACCAAAGCTGTGTTCTCCAGAAAAATGATGGTATAGAAGAGGTGTCTCTCTTTCTCCCCACTTGTTTAGACTTGTAGCAGATATTTAAATGGATTCAGAAATTGTTTGAGGAGCGTTCTCCTATCACTTCTATTTATGTTTTCTGTTGTGTTACCAGGTACAAACACCTAGTAATGATGCTACAAGTTCTCACCACAGTGGATTTACAGAAGCGCTGGGATCTACTTCTTTCCAGGGGCAATTTGAAGGCATAAATGTGATGAATGAATCTAAGCTCCTGGAGGGTGCCAGTCTTAATTCTTGTTGTCAGGAGACGACAATGTTGTGGCTGAATGACTACAAATGTTCACTTTGTGGAATAGAACTACCTCCAAGTTTTGTTGAGGAAAGATTGGAGCACTCCGATTTTCATCTTGCTGAAAAGCTTCAAAAGGAAGAATCTAGGATTCACCAACCATGTGTTCCGAGTGGAAGGTACGATATTTATCTTTTACAATTTACTTTACCTTTTTTACAATTGCAAGTTGATAGATAGGAATTGACAATTTGACAGAGTGCAAGCGTGTGTTCCGATATTTTTGCTTAAGGTGTTCTTTAATGTAACGTATTGACAAATGTTCTTTCAGTCGGAATCAAAAGGATGGAATGAGTAGACAAAGCAAATCTAAGAAGCAAAAGTTGTCGCAGAAAGAAGGCAAATATACACCCATTGATTCTTTTTTTGTTAAAAAGTAATCAATCATAGCTGTCAAATTTATTATAATGTACAGAATAACAAAATTTTGCATTCTATTGTATAATATGCATGCTATTTTTCCTTGTAACGTGTACAAAATAATAAATTCATCTGCTTGTAACTCAGGCCGTAGTATGAAACATTGTGAGTTAAATTGAAGAGACTTAAATTGCTAGGAAATTTGTTTCCCAAAGGTGTACTCTCTGACAAACAGGAGTTGGTTTATTGGCAACACATTTTCTGATACAGTTCATGGAGAGAGATGAGGGATACATTAAAAAAAAAAGTGTGATGGATTTTCTATTTGTTTTTCAAACCCAATAAAATTTATGAGAGTTGCATTGAGTGTAAAATTTTTAAGTCTACCTAATTTGTGTTTGATAAATCCCAAAAAAGTAGTCTCTATGTTTGATGGTGATTTTCTTTGATAATGAACAAAAAAATCGCTTCACGACACACAAGAACAAAGAAGTTCACACATCTGTGGTATTGTCATGTTTGGAAATTCTTGTTACCATCATTAGCAAAAATGAATAAATTTGTTACACATTAAGTGAAAATGAATAATTTTTTTATTATACAAAATATTAAGAAATAGTCGTAGATATTTCTTTTACTTAATTATTTTTTTAAAGGTCAATATTCATATATAAATGTCATGTTTATTGTGGGTCTTGTAATAATTGCTTAGTTTAATCGTATGGTCTTTACGATGCCACATAAATTGCTTAGTTTAATACTTTTCGAAACTGATTTAATGTATTCTGGAAAATAAAATTCAGAATTATGGAGCTCATGAAGAAATTTGATGGAGTAAAGGAACTAACAGCCTTTTTAGTTTTGTTTCTACTTCCTTGTTGATCCAATAGCTTTCTTTTTGTCCACTTTTTTTTTTTAAACAATGATCCTTGTATAAGCAATGATGTTTAACATTAATTAACCCTCTTAAGCACTTATATTAGAAATATTCTTATAACACAAATATATTTAACATAAAAGAAAATCTCCTTCTCACTTCATACTACCAAAGACTTCATTGATTTTCATGAGAATAACTTATTCCAACGTCTCAAGTATCTGTTCGGAACTGTGTTTCCGATCAAGTGATAAAAATGAGGATGACAACTAATTTATAAGAAATATCGTGTATCCATTTCTACTTTTTGGGAAAAAAAAATCTAAACTTTACAAATATCTCGTTAGTGTAATTTATAATTAACTTCTTATATTTTAACAACATACCAACGTTAATATAAATCAATTAATCAAAAATCAATTATTTAAGTTTTTTATTGAAATTTCAAATATATTGATTAAATTAATAAAATTTAATATTCATAAAAAAAATAGATCGAAAAGAAGTGCGTGATTGTGTGGATAAAAGGGAGAAAGAAACCTAAGACATAGGATTATTCATTCACTCACTTGCTAATGACAATGTCTCGTCGTCACTCCGATTCCAAGCGACGCCATTCCAGATTCGATCCGCAACCCAGGTTCCTCTCTCTCTCTTTTCTTCTCAACTTTTCTGTTTCTCTTTCTCCCTCTTCACACTTTTAATGCTTAAATTGTTTGCTCTATTTCTCAAATTTTGCGTCGTGCGGTATTTAACAGTAATGCCTATCACTCTTTAATGCGTTTAAGCCAATCAATAATTCTAAATTTGCAACCTGAGTTTGGAAAGATCTTCGAGTGTTGTAATGGATGCATTGTATTGTATTGAATTGTAGCCCAAAGAGATACAGAAAAGATGCATATGGAAAAGAAGAGAAAGAGAGAGTGGAAAACAGCGCTAACGTACACAATGGAGACCACCGGCGGCTGAATGAACCAAATCATCAGCGTGCACCTCATCCCACTCAAGTACCCACATCTCCCTTATTTTCATTATTACTTTCTTTCGCTTTTAATTTGTTTTTCACACTGTCGGAACTACTATCAAAATTCTTACTATTGGAAATCATTCTTACGGCTTCAAATTTGTAAGCGCTTAGAATATTTATAGTTACTTGTGTTTCCATATGAAAGAAAATGTCTTTATTAAACTAGAGATTTTAAATTTTGTGTGCTTGATTTTTATTCAGTGTACGCATTCTATATTTTTTGAGGGTGTTGTAGTGGGGTTCGTGTTCAGCACCATACCTTCAAGTGCCTCTGTATATATATAACCACCTTAGGCTTGCCTATGCATGTTTTATAACAGCAAGAGAAACGAGGTAGCATTGCGCAGGTTGGCCAAAGCTCAGGTCAAAGGAAAGCAGGTGGTGAGTTTCCTTTTTTCTTTTTTTTTGGATTTGTATTATCTTCGTATTTTGTGTTATCTTTTCAGTCATGAGTCGTGATGGGGAGTCCCGTATATGGATGATTTGTATATTGACTCTGGTCATGCAAGTAAAATATTTCTTTCATTTTATGCTAGAAAACAAGTTTTTTTCAGTTATAATGTGTTCTATTCATTTTGTTGTAAAACGTGGTTGCGAATTGAAGAAGTTTTTTTGTAATTTTGAGCCACCGGTGCCTTCTTTGCATGAAGTGGAAATATGAGTTATAAAAGACTTAGTTGTTCACGAAATATAATCAATCTTATTGGTTTCTTGTATTTTAGAGCGTGGATGGTGGAAGGACACAAGAAAGCAATTTAATGAAAGAGCAGAGACAAGTCACCGTAGAGAACAGAGAGATGATAAATCACAAGCTAAACCAGATGATAATACTTTCCAGAGAAGAGATGATTTTTCTGAAAGGAAAGATGATCCACTTCCTACCTCAAGGAAAAGACCTGCATTTAGGGAGAAGAGGATTCCAGTGGAATCAGGAGATGTTAATCTGGTTGTAGGAAGGAATGACAGGAAGAAGGAGGAAAGAAGCAACAATCCACAGCATTTGGGTAGACCTGAGAAGCCTTTTGCAGATGACAGAGCACCTAACAAGGTTGGAGGTAGGAGAGATGGGTTTCCATCAAGAGGAAGAAGGTATGGGGGCAATGACAGTTACAGGGGAAGAGATAAATTTAATGGAAGACATGGTTATCCTCTGGATAAAATTCAAACTGAGAAGTGGAAGCATGATTTGTATCAAGATGTAAGTAAGGATCCTATTCCGCAGAATGAGGATGATAAGATTGCAAAGCTGGAAGCACTCTTGGCTTCATAGTAGCAAACAGCAGGCAATATTTCTGAGATCTTAGATCGTGCCTATCGACTTGTAGATTTTGGGACAACTTCCGCAGACGCTTTAGTTGTGTAATTTGTAAGCATGTGTTGCTGTAAGCTGCTGAGTCTGTCTCTGTATCAAGTTATTGCCATCTTCAAAATGCCAGGGATGTTAAGCAGAACAGCTTTCAGTTTTATAGAAGCCAACTGGATTCAATCCTCGTTGTTTGAGACAGACAGACTTTGAAAGTGAAATTACCTTGGCTTTACTCAGAGCAAATTGCAATTGAAATTCTCGAGTTTTCCTAAACTATCAACCTTTTTGCCTGTTTTAGACAATCCCTAGTTTGCAGGTATGTCAATGTCTAGGATTTGTATTTTGGTCTATTTATGTGTAACCCTCCAAGTATGTCAATGTCGTGATTGGGTTGAATTGGAGAGGGAAGTATATCAGTTTTCATAACAGGACCTGGTAAAAGCCTCTACATTTAGGAACAAATTAACCATTTTAGGAACAAATAGCTACAAGTTACGGACATCTGCACTTTCATTTTCAGTTGATTTTAAAGTAGTCGAGAAAATTACGATGCATATTTAGTTTAATTTGCTTTTGTTTAACGTTGTTAAATGCTAAGGAAATCGAAGAAAAACTGAATAATGTTATATATTGGCATTTTCACTTAGATTGCAGGTGAAGAAAATCACTCCATAAGCGTGCAAATTCAAATATCTAAATATAAAAAAAAAAAAACATTGTTAATTGTAATTTATTGTTTCTCTAACTGTTTGTGTCTTATATTATTTGAGAATTGGGCGAAAGAAGCTTGTATTATTAACACAGCGGTCATGAACGATCTGCGCCTTGACGTATAGATGGTTCAAGGCGCCTTGTTTTCAAAGGCATTTTTTTATCTTGTTTATGCAAATGCCAATTGTAATCCTCATTAAAGCCAAAATAAATGAATTTATAGTGAGCTTAACCAAGGGAAAGAATGAATCATGTTCAAATTTCGACAACAGAAGAATAAACTGTGAGGGATTCATTTCCTTTTCTTTCAACAAAAACAGCTTTTTAAATAAAAACGCACGACACGTAATTTATTAATTTAAAATGAATAAACTGATAAATTACATTAAAATAATAAAACATAATTTTAGAATAAGACCGGAAGAAACAAATAAGTATTATAATTTTATAAATTTTTAGGTACTAGAAATTAAACAAAATCAATACTTCTAAACTTAGTTTTGAAATATTATTCTCACAAACAATTTTCCTTCTCCAATTCTGTCAAACCTAAAAGATTCTTACACATTCATATCATCTTGGTCGCAGTTAAGCCAGTGCACCATGACGTCTATAGTTCTACACTTCTAATTCTAATTTCTGTAAGATTAAACAAAAAAAAAAAAAAAAAAGAACAG
>Ga0214543_1001966_pt1 | contig 40396 bp, 20 predicted proteins | sample CNSS2metaG_FD_160094 | JGI IMG/M metagenome (GOLD analysis project Ga0214543, IMG submission 160094) | Root nodule microbial communities from cowpea collected in UCLA plant growth center, Los Angeles, California, USA - CNSS2 | ecosystem: Host-associated > Plants > Roots > Nodule | place: USA...
GTAAAAGAAAGAAAGAAAAAAAAAAAAAAAAAAAAGCTAAAGAAAGAATAGAGAAAAGGATGTGAAAACGCAAAGAGAAAAAATGTGTACATAAAAGGAGGGTGGAATCAGTGTAATAATTTCTATGCTTTTTTCTCCTCCACTGTGCCATGCATACCACACTTTTCCATTTATTAATTAATTCAACTCCATGACTAACAAACTTTAATAAATCCCCTATACTTTTCAACTTATCATCACACAAAATCCCCTATTTTTGTTCAAGTCAAGATCTTTTGGTTTAGCCTCTTTCCCCCTTCCTTTTTAGATTATGAATCCATAAATTCTTCAACATCCTAATTATTGGCCCAATCTCATTGCTTCACTACTCACAAAGTGACAAACACAAATAGTTATTACCATTGGAAAAGAAACCAAGTATAAAAAAAAATATATCTTTAACCACATTAATATATGAGGGATGCAGTTCCTAAAACTTACTATTTTAAAAATTTTAAATTTGTTATCATATAAAACTATTATAAAAAAATTATTTACATGTTAATGTAACTACAATTCATATAAAAAAATAATTATTTTATTTATATAACCAAATATTTCATACAATAGATTATATTCAAAATCCTTATATTGCATCGGTCTGTCTCCATGAATTTTTTTTAGTAATACTTCGATTCTAAGCTTAAGGGTTTGAATGTTACGATTATTCTTGAACTGGTGATGATGAGTGTAACGTCCCATTTAATTATTTAGCGAAATTAAAGGAAAACGTCACACAATATAAGTACAGTAGCGTAGTCCTGGGGTCCTTAACCCAACCCCGACAAAACTCGGGCACACCACGATGCCAAAAGAAAGTTGAATACGAATACAACATAGAGTGTAGCGTAGAAATACTGAAAGAGATACATGGGCCATAGCCCTAAATAAAACACAAAGAAAACTCCAGCCCAGATGGCTAAGCAGCGGAATCACCATTCGCTTATTGACCACGAGAACCTCACCCATCTGCTCCCATCAACCAAGTTGATGATCATCGCAAGGAAAAACAGCCACATACAACACAACCATGCAACGAAACGGGTAAGCTAGAGCCAACGACATATGCATCAAACAGTCAAAAGTGTTTTCATCATCTCGCATTCATATAATCAACCAAACATGTTATGACTCTCAATCAATACACTACGACTCGACTCGACTCATCCGGATACGTATAACTTAGTCGGATTCAGCGGATGCTTGCACTTGTGGTGGATACCTCTGCTCGACCCTGAGCTGCTCGATCCTGAGCTACGTGTTACAAGTGTTACGATGAATCAAATTTCCCTCACCACAAGGTTAGCCCTTAATGGATTTCAGGCCTCCTGCTACTCTCACCACAGGAGTCAGTCCACTCTAAGTGAGACTAACTGGCCCCTTAGAGTGTCAGGATGCAGTCCTTACCTTGAATCCTTACCTAGTTATACAGATGGGGCACCACCGTGGACACCCACTAACAGGGGCCATGGAATTACGTCCCGACCACTGAAGCGTAGCCCCGGAGGTCTCACCTAGAGACCCCAAGGAATTACACGCTGACACGGACCAACATTCATAAAACAGCAGTAGGAGAACATCAAAAATCATGTTTACAATTCCCTACCCATCACTGAGATTTATTCCTCATACGCATCACACTTTGAATTCATACATTTGATCATCACCATCCCATGAGTCTAGGGTCTCACCTCATGTCAACACCATGTTCCTTTAGTTCCAAAACGCTCATGCATCTCACATGCCAGGTTCCCACAACACTCATCATTCATTTATCATGTCACGCATACATAGCAATCCATCATATATATCTATATATATACACATGCACCTCGACATACAAGCATACCTGGGTAATTTCCGCTCATACCATCACATAATTGTGCAATAGAATACAGTTCAGCCACCAAAAGATATGAAAACCCCAAACTGATCGCATTCTCGCTCAGACCGTCGCTCAGGCTGAGGAGTCTCGCCCAGGCGAGAGTCTCTCGCTCAGGCGAGTCCTCTTCGCCTAGGCGAAAGTTCGCGAATTTGGAACAGGGGCCTCCGCACGTTCTCGCTTAGGCGAGACTTGCCTCGCCTGGGCGAGACGTTCACGTGCTCGAAGTTGAGCGAGTCGCCTAGGCGACCACTTGCGCGAGAAGGCCTGGGCAAGCCTCTGCTCGCCTCGCCTGGGCGAGACATGCTCGCCTGGGCGAGTTTAACAGCCCGTAAAAGACGTATTTTGCACAAACCAACAACACACCACCCATTTCAAGCGATCTCCACAACATACACATTCAAGAATCATAAAGTGCACCACAAAACAGTTCACAAAACACAATAACAGTGAGGTTCTAGCTTCCCGTACCTGGACAAGTTAGCTGAAAACCTCGACACCCAAACTGTGGAGGACGAACAGCTTCTAGGAGCGGGCTCGAAGTTGGAAAACAGTGCGAGAATGAGTCAGATCGGAACCCTAACAACAACTTATGAAGAATAGACCAAGGAAAGGAAACTATGAGTCTGAGAGCACTTACGTGAGCTAGAAACGGTCAAACGGGAGGCAGAATGTCAACACGGTGGAACCCTAACGGGGAGAGTGCGGCTGCGGCTCTAAGCAACAAGGTAGGAAAATCTGAAAAGTGAGAAACTAGGTCAGACTCGAGTGACTTTATCTTTTGGGCCAACCCTAAGGCCCAATAGCTCAAGGGCAGCCCTTAAGACTTTAGGGCAGAAAACTGGCCTTACAATGAGGCAAAAAAAATTTTAACATGTATATTACATTTTACAAGGTGAAGATGTTGCTCACTCCATTAGTTTGTGTTTATATATTTTTATATGGTTGTTTTCCAAAAATATGAAAATTAAGTTGACATGTCTTAAAAATCAAATTTGAATAAGTGGTTTCCAAAACATTATTTTATTTTATACAAAATAAATATTTAGATACACTTTATGTCCTTAAAGGTTATGTTTTTATCATTTTGGAATATTTGGTCACTCTTTAAGTAACGCCCTTTTCTTGGCGTTGTTGGGTATAATTAATTTAATATTAAAACTGGAAAACATTAATGAAGGTATCTAAATTGATGAATAAACTTTTAAATTAAAATAATTAGATTATTCTTAATTATAAAACTAAATTAAGTAATATATTATTTTTTTATAAATAAAATAATTTCGTATAATTTATTTTAACTTGATATTGAGTTTTCCTAAATAATGATTTAAAATGAGATGGATGAAGCGAAGGGAAGAGAAAGTAAGAGATGGAAGGGAGAAGCGAGAAGAGATGAAGCAATGTAGCATACAGCGACAAGACAGGGGATGGATGCATATGGTGTAAGGTTGCTGTTGGGGAGTGGGTCCCACACCCATGTCTGCAATCAAACATCTCATACACTGCCACCACGCACCTCACATGTGCTTCTGCTCTCCCTTGTCTTATTCTCTCCGCTAACGTCCACACTACCAACAACACTACCTCCACTGCACGTGCATCTCCTGCTCCTACTCTCTCAAACCTTTCCTTCAATCTCTTCGTCAAAGTCAACGCCTATCAACCAAGCCCACCCCACTCACCAACAAAATATCTTTCGGCCCAAATCCTATCAATTTTTTCCGATCCAAATCTACTCTTCAAAAAATTACTCCAACAAATCATTTAACACAACGCCTTCAACTTCTATAACCCACATAACAAAAACCCATCTTCATCCACAATCTGTTTTATGGTGTGTATTCTTATTCAAATGTTTTTATTATTTCAAATTATATTATGAGATACGTAAATAATTATCATAGTACAAAAAGATGCTTATCAACAATGTTTTCCAAGTGGGTTCATATGTATAATGTATATATAATCTTAAGAACAACTATGCTATTATGTTTCCTCATTACATGCCTCAACCCAAAGTTACCAGACAAATGTGCTGCATCTATGTCTTAATACATAGCATTTAAATCTGTTTTAAAATGGTTTTTAAATTTATTGAAGTGCTATTTATCAAAATGCAAAAACCAATATATTAAATAAAATAAATAAAAACCAAAATGTTAGGAAGAAAAAAATGTTAAGATCAATTATATTGCCCTTTTTCTTTTAATTTATATATCCATCATTACAAAAAATCGTGTTAAATACGATGATTATTTGTTGCATAATATGACGCTTATGATCATCGTATTTTGCACGTGTGGCAGGACCACATACCGCCATATATTCTACCGTCACAAAGTATAATATGACAATCTTGTATGAAGCGCCGCAACACCCGTCATTTAATGCATTGCACAAATAATGGTAGTCGAAATTGTCATATTCACTACGTAAATAATGACATTTAAAATTGTCTTAATTTATTTATTTTAAAAGAATTTTAGTGCAAAGAACAACACTTACAAAGAATTTTAGTAATAAAATATAATATAATATTTTTGAATTGGTGTAATTTGAATGTAAAATTATTTTTTTATTTATTTAACTTGTTTTTTATAAAAGCAGAAAGTGTAAACAAAATTATCACATAGATAAATTTTGAACACAAATATTTTCATTCATACTGCATATTAAAAAAGTTTATATTATCCAACATCATCCAAAGGTGTACATGTTGAAAACAAAAAGCTAACAAAGATTGTGCATGTTCCTAACTAGTCTTGCCAACAAAGCCATTGACTGACAGTGAGGTGTTGCGATGGCTAACAATGAGGTGTTGTGGGAGGCTGATTGTGATTTCATTTGTTTCGTTCAGTAAAGGTAGCACACCTGATTACGTTTCTTCTAGGGTTAAACATTGAATGCAAAAGAGAGATAGGCGCGAGATGCAAAAAACAATAGTCTAATATAAAATAATGATGTTTGTAAATGTCATAATTTGTATGCACAATATAACAGTTATAAAACTGTCATATTATAAAGCAAATTATGACAGTTTTTAAGAACCGCCGTATTAAAACTGTCATATTTACTTTAATTTTTTGTAGTGTATACCTATATATAAAGGCATTCTCTTTTTCAATGTAACAATGTTAAATAGAAACTAATAGATTTTTTTTAATAAAATGATAGTAATATAATAATAATAATAATAAATAAAATATAGGTTAAAATACTCCATTGACCATCGTTTGTATATCAAAATCTCAATTCAATACTCATATTCTTATCAATTTCAAATAGGTCCATATTTTTGTAAATGAGTAACAATTAGGTCTTTTATATTAGTATGGAACTAACACCATTAAATAGGTGTCACATATCAGCTCCTTATTTTTTTAATTTTTTAATTTTTTTAATTTTAGTTTAGTTTTTTTAAAATATTTATGCCATGTGTCACGTGTGTAGTGTGCCACGTGTCAATCTAATATGATGATACGTGTCAAGTTATTGTATGACTCTCAATTTGGTCCCCATATTTGTTAATTTGATTTGATTTCAATCCCAAGTTTTTTTAAAAAAAATCCATTTCATGCGCTCCAAATTTCGATCAAATTTAACTTTTATAAAGATGTTATGATTATTTTTGTTAAAAGTGATATTTTTATTAAAAAATTTAATAATATTAAGTTTATTTAATATTAAAATATGTGACATGTGGACCTGATTGTTACTCATTTATAAAAATGTGGACCTAATTGATACTAATAAAAATTTGAGAACCAAATTAAGATTTTGGTACAAAAACGAGGACCAATTGAATATTTTAACCAAAAATATATTAATTAGTGGAAATTATGCTTTCTACGGTTTGCGAACGACCCACACATTTTGTGAAGAAATGTATTGATTGAAGCGAGTTAAAACAAAACATTACGAATAGGAAATGATGAGAAGAACTGAATTCACCAAAGGGAAAGCAGAACCCAGGAATTTCAATCTGGTAGATATTGTTGCCACTTTTGATCGGCACAAAAAGGTCGTGTTTCTCGTTACTGAAATCACAAATTATTTGGTTTGGATGATTGGTAATGGTGTTTTGATTTTTTTCACTTTTCAAAGGGAAATTGATGGATATGTGTCAGGCCTTACTTGTGACTTCTCTAATACATTCCTTTCAAAGAAAACCCTAAATAGGTGGGGGAGCAATGTTGGCATGTAGTGTTGTTAAACCTTATATGTTGTTGTTTTTTCCTAAGACTATATGAGAACTCAAATCTGAAGACAATAAGTGTGTTGGTATTTTTGACTTATATGATGTTGTTTTTTCCTATTTTTATCCAATATAAACTTTAACTCAAAATTGGGATCCCATTATCTACTTTCAGGTGTGAGTCTCTTCCATGTTGGTAAGTTCCACCAAAACATTGACCTTTAATTATACTGTCAGTTTATCATAAAAGGACACATTTGTCTAAAACATTTATTAGAAAGACTTTTAATACAAAGAATCCATAAATACGTAGGAATTATAACTCATTTTATATTATAGTTATTTGAGTCAGTCACAAAAAACAATTAATAGTTCTAATATCGCTTACGGATCTCTTTCAATGAGAGATGTTAACAAAATTTGAGACATATAAGTCTATTGATCTAAGATGAAGATAGATATCTAACTTTAAATCATAAAGAAAAGATATTTTGATGATGATAACTTATGAAGAAAAAGATGAAGTCTTAAAGATTATTTGGATGCAAAAACCATCATGAATACTTGTAAAAATTATATTTAAGTCATAAGAATGAAATTTCAATGTTAAACTAGAGTTGGAAAAAGTTTGAATGGTAAGTGGAAGACATTTGTAGTACAACAACATCTTTATCATCTTGAAAATTTTTGAAAGTCTTGTAAAAATGTTTTCTCGTTATGATAATCGATTATAACTTATAATAATATATCAAAATATTTTTCTAGGCTACGATAATTTATTATCTATGAAATAATTGATTATACAAGTAAAATTTGTTTTCAAATTCACTTTGAAATAATCGATTATCATAAACAATAAATGTTTATTTGGACCGTTTTATGAAATGGATTGAAGTGCAATTTTTTTTCTATGAATTAAGTTGAGCTCTTTGATTCAAAATACAAAATTCAAACTCTGAAACAGCTCTCCGATAAGTTTTTGTTTAACCTTGTTTTAAAAGAACGAATTTTAAGTTCCTCCAAATGTGTTCTTGTATGACAAGGTATCGTTCATATTGCTTGAGTTTAAAGTTTGGTTCATCCCATTAGAGAAGTATTTATCATTTTTTATGTGTTATCAATGAAAGTGTTTTTATTCTCTTGTGCTTTTCGGAAGAGGTGATTTACTCTATTTTTGCTTTGCAAAATTAAACTTTTATAAATTTTTCAAAGTTCTAGTACTTCGATATTTGCTATCAAAGTTTAAAGTATAAATTAAAGATTTATTTTAAAAAACTTTTAAATGCTAATTTTTTTCAAAAATCACATTTTTAACCTCAAACTAGTTATTCTACTTCACCTTTTATTTTAAGAAAGTCATGAATTTGTATAGAAGATTATGATATCACCTGCTACCATCAAACATTTTACGAAAAAAATATTAAAAGTATCATAATATAAAGTATTAGATACCAAATTAATTACCAAAAATTCTTTAATTCAAAGATTAAATCTGTAGTTACATATTTCTCAATATACATGTACTAACATTTTATTTTCTACTTTAAAAAATAAATAAATATTGTGCAACTTTAAATAATTACTCTCACCTATCAATCTATTAAGACGGAACCACATTGATCATTTGTAATTTTAATAAGTATCATTTGGTAAAAATTATAGTTAATATTACCTTATTTTATTAAATTAAATATATTTTTAAATTTACATTCACATGAGTTTATAACTCTAATGACATATACTTAATTAAAAAGTTGTAAAATTTACATGACTCATCTGACTATGAAAATTTAGTATGGACTCAATTCAAAGTTTCTAAATTTACAACACAATTAAGCTTATATTATAGTCATTGTAACACAATATAATGCAATAGTAAAAATATTTTAAATAATAAATAAAAATAAAAATAAAAATAATAATATAATATAGATAAGTTTATATAATAATAATTTCATAATATTAACGATAAAAAATTAATAATAATAATAATAATATTAATCAAAATAATTTATAAAGTGATAATAGTAATAATTAGAAAATCATAAATATTAATAATAACAATAATAATAAAAATAAATTCATAAAATAATAACAATATATAAAAGTAATAATAAAATAAAAACAATAATTATAATAATAAAAATATTAAAGAAAATAAAAAATAAGTTATAGTAATCAAAATAAATTCATATAATTAAATTAATAATATAGATAAGAATAATAATAATTTTATGTTCATTTTTTTGAAATATATTCTATATTTTTATATTTATTGCCTGGGATGACAATGCAGAACTTGTCTAACTATATGGTCCACAAAAAAATGTGGGACAGATCCAGGTATTGAGTCCGTTGATCTGCAAACATGCATAACCTAACACAATTATGTTCTTTTTATTTCTAATTATTGACGTATTGACGTATTGAGCCCGTTGACCTGCAAGTCCGCATAAATGCAATGATTTTGCATGCATCGTGGTAGAATATAAGGGTTTCTCAACAAAAAAAAATTGTGTGAAACTTTATTCACATATGAGAGGTGAGAAATGTAAAGAAATTGAATTATTTAAATTTTACATTAATTTTTATCTAGAAAACAATTTCATATTTTGTTAAAAATAATGAAAAACTAAAATTAAATAAAATATTTTTTATTTTTTATTCAATAATAATAAAGCATACTTAGATATTTATAAATATATTTTATTTTACAATTATTTTATTTTAATTAAAAATTATATTTAAAGCAATTAATTTTATTTTAATATATATTTTATTTTAAAATGAATAAAATTAAGTTTTTTATTATCTATATCAATCAATTTATCACAAATTTTTATAAATTTTCTTCTCATTTCTTATCATATTTTCCTTAATCAAATATTCCCACATTCACCTCCTTTTCTTTTCAATCCACTCTCTCAAATCCGTTTTCAAATCCAAACACAGCCTTAGACCATGTTCTTTTGAGATTAATGATTTGAGGGAGAGGGAGAGTAACAGATTGGAAGAATTATAGAATGAAGTTGGTGTTGGTTCTTTTAAAGGGTTTGAGGTGATTTTGTAGTGGATTAGAGAGAGAAGATTGTGAAAGTTTATGACTGGATTGACTAATGTGACATATTAAAAACCACTTTTAATAGATAAAAAATTTAAATTATCAAAATGTCACTATTGTTAACAGTAATATAAAATGATATATAAATTATTTAGAATTATTTTTATAAAATTTATTGAATGATTGAAATTATAAAAAAATTATTTATAAAAGAACGAATAATACAATATATTTGGTATGCAAATAAATTTAATATGTAAGGTGAAAAATAATTTATTTATATGAAGATCTTATTTTATTTTTAACAGTAACTTTAGAAGTAATAATTTTTTATTTGTGTTATTAATTTTTATTATGTTGTTTTCATAACAAGGAGAAGAATAAATCGCATGCAGGAAAACTGAAATATGAGGGGGTAATTTTGTAAATTGGAGTGTGTCACCCTCTGATCACCATGCACAGGGAGATTGCATATTGAATGAACCCCCGATCATCGCTCGATATCACCCTCTATCACCCCCAAAGGAACAAGGTGATCACTTGTTAATCCTCTATTCTCATTCCACATGAACAGTAAATCCTCCAAAAAGAACACAATGTTAAACTTCAACTTGTGAATGCAAGTGTGAACCACTTCTTGAACTCTTTGTTAATTTGGACTATTTTTTATTGGACTGTTTTTGGATTGCTTTTTATTGGGCTATTACACTATTTTTTATATTGAATTGTGATTGTTTTGCATCTTTAATGTTCATGTCTATGCCTTGTTTTATTGTAGAATATAGTTTTTTTGAGCTTGTAGAATATTACTTTCTTTAGATGATCTTTATGGAATATTTTATCTCCAAACTAATTTGATCAGTGCATGTGCAACTTTGCATCCTTAAATTTATTTAAAAGCAACAAATTAATTTTTAAAATTATGATGTTTCAAAAATGTGGAGCAGCTTATGGATTTGCGGGCGGACCATGTATTTTGGTTTGTGCTTTTCTTTGTAAGACAGTTTAGACCTAAATAGGTCAAATCGACCTATATTATCATCCCTATAAAATATAACAAAAACCTTGTCGGTACGAGAAGATTTGAAAAAAAAAATAAAACAATAAGAAACTCTTAATTTTTTTTAGATTGTTTTAGAGATAAATAAACGTTATTCTCGTTAAATTTCAAAAAAATATATTTTATGGTGGCTTTTAATTCGTGTAATGTTAAAATATGTAACAAAATAAAATTGAAATGGTTGTGTGAATCGGTTCATTTTAGGTTGTGTTTGTGTTTAAAGATGATGGATTTTGAAGTGCGTATTTAGAGATGGTAAATAAACCCGTCCTCGTGTGTATTGTCCGAACCTGTCCCCATTTTGACGGGAAATCCCCGCATTGATTGGGTATGGATATGGGGAATCCCGACTTTTTCAATTGGGTATGGGGATGAGTATGTGGATTTGTATATCCCCACCATAATACCCGTTCCCGCCATATCTCCGCCCCCATTTAAATTATTAAAACATTCACGATTAATTAAGTAACCATATATATATATATACACTTTTTATTTTTTATTTCTTCTAATTATTTGGGTTGTCATGAAAATCATCCGCATTAAAATGATGTATGTCAATTAAAAATATTGTATGTCTCACATTTGAATATTTTTATTATTTTTTCATATTTTTATTTATTATATATTTTTCTTTTACATGAGAATGATTAATACTCTCAATTTAATTGTTTAATAGCATAAACCTTTCATTTACTAGGTAACATAAAAAATATATTATATATTTATTATTATTCATTTTTGTTTCATTTGAAGAACTATTTTCTTTCGCTAAAACAAATTTCGTTATTTCTCAACCATTGAGTATATACATTGATATTTGAAAAGTTTGCTTAGATCTCTAAGATATTTTTCATCTTATTATACCTTTAATTATACATTTAGTTTTTTTGTGCGATTTATTTCACTGCTCTCTCAAATCGTTTCTAAGACACACATTTGTTAATTTTTTAATATTTTTGTTTTTTTGTTTATTTTTATCATGCAGAATACTATTTCAATATATTTTATCCAATTATTTTTTATTTTCTAACTTATTATAAATTATACTGTAATTTTTTCACTATAATTGTATAAATAACTTTAGTTTACTACGATATAAAAATTGAATGTAATTGCCATGAATATTTTTTTATCACCATCCAAGATATATTAAAGTTTAAAAGATACAAGATCTATGTCAAAAATGTTATTATTATGTTTATTATTTGTTCTTTGCGTCATTTTGATGAAGTGATGTATTATAACTTTTATTAGTTTATAAAAAATAGATTCATTAGAAATTAAAAAATTGAAGTAAACAAATATTTAAAATATATTTAATTTGAATATTTGTTTTCCTTTTATATATTTTGTAAAAGTATTTTTAAATTTTATCAACGGTTTCATTGATCTTTGCAAATTTAATAAATGTTTTGATTCTCATAAAATTTTATTTGGTATTATAATCTAAAATGTAAATAATTATAATTTTTTTTAAAGTATTTGATATCGAAGAAACAATGTTGCTCCTAATATTGAATATTTGATAATATTATGTTTCCTTTATCGTAATTTTTTATTATTTTATAAAAATTAATTAAAATTAATATTGAAGTAGTAAGAAAATGAATATGAGTATGAGTACGAGATTATACTCGTTTCCCGGTGGGGATGAGGATGAGACAAAAGTTTGATACCCACTAGATTTGATTTGTGTATAAGGATGAAAATGAATTTTTTCTACGGGAATGAATATGGGATAGCGAAACTCGTACCCACCCCGCCCTGTTGCCATCCTATATGTATTTGATTAGAAGATTTGAGAGGAAAAAAACGAGACTGAATTTGTTTAAATTAAAAAAATGTGATAAGAAATAAGGAAAATTAAATGAAAGTTTAGGAGAGTTAATGAAATGATTTGATAGTATTAATGCAATAAAAATATTTTAATTGATAAAAGTATAAAATTACAATTTTGTCTGTTAAAAAGAATATTAAAAATATAAGTGAAATTTAAGTTGTTTGAATTAACACAAAGATGATAAGAAACGAAGGAAAATTAAATGAAAATTGATGAGAATTAATGAATGATTTAATAGGTTTGATACAATAAAAAAATGTTTAAATTGATAAAAATATAAAATTATAATTTTGTCTTTGTGTAAAATAAATTGAAAATAAGATGTGAATAGTCGAAATTAAATGGAGTAAATTATAAGTGGTGAGTTTAAACAAAATATGAAATATACAATTTTTTTATTGTAATAATAATAATAATAATTTTTATTATTGTAATAATAATAATAATTTTTATTATTATAATATTCACCGTATTATTATAATATTGACTGTGCTGCATCACCATCAAGGAATATTCACTGTGCTGGAATCTCTGGACTCCCTCCATGCATGAGAGACAGAGGCAAATCTTTGTTAGTAAACTGTGATAAAAAGGGAGGTTAGTTTCGTATTTTAGTATCTTATGACTTGGCTTTTCTCAATAATTTTCGCTCAACACCGAAGATCTTATTCACATCTCTCACAAATCTGCGCCCGAAAATCATCACAAATAAACTTATACAAATACAGGTTTTCACGCTTTTCCATCATTCTAAATAGTATTTGAACCCAAACATAAGGAGATTAAAGTGCAAAATAATACATTACCTTTATGAAAGATAAAATTGAACTTAATAAAAAGTTAAAATTAAAGCGACTATTTAACCTAAAAATTACGAGAGAACAAAAAAATCTACGAACACAGAGAAAATGATTCTATGGAAAGAATCTGAAGAGAAGACGTGATATAAGCTATCTCTGACACCTTCTTATACACTTGAATACGCTATATAGAAAGTATGAACTCTGCCACATTAACTCGTGTTGTTAGCATATTAAATTCCATTGGGTAATATTCTGAAAACCACAAAACTAAGTCAGAGTAAAATAATATGAAGTAAGAGGAAAAAACAAATGCAATAAAGTTTGGACACCAAGTATCACGTGTTAGTGTGACACCACTCTCTTTCTCTCCTTACTCGAATCGTGTCATTAAATATCTTAATCGGAGATAAGTACAGGTTCTTAGTTTGTTAATTGTAGTTCCTTTGTATTTCTCTCTAACGTGCATTTTCTTTTTATTTAAGAACGTGCATCAGTGTTGGTAGGAGCTGAATCCTTTTAAGAGACAACTATATAATTTTTATTATATTGAATGCATTTGAAGACTTTTATAATTTATTTTTATTTTCATGTTTAAACGGGATTACAAAACCCAATAAAGCAGGGGGTGAAGATATTACTATTGAGCAGGGTGTGAGACAACAGACAACCCACCTTCCAGTCCTTCACTTTTCCCTCTGTCTCTGCTCCTTTTCACAAAACGGGAAACAAGAGCGTCATAATAATTTCACTCATTTTTGTTTATCAGGCAAATAATAATAATAATAAAAAAATAATAATAAATAATAATATCAGTGTAGTTTTAACTTCACCTATCACTTCCCCTCCTTCACTCACTCCCATTACTCTCTCCTCTCTCCTGCATCTGTCAAAGTAAAAATCTCACCCTCACGGGACACTGGTTTTAGCCTCATCTCACTCTCTCTCTCTCTCTCTCTCAACCAAGTTGTTTAATAAATAATAACACTGCAATGCAATCTCTCTCTGGATTTGTACTTTTCTCTCTCTGAACCAGAATGGCGAAAGAGCTTCTTCTGCAACTTCGTCTACTGCTTCTTCTCCCGGAACAACGGTGTCGTTTTGCGCCTCCCCTGCCAATGTTCAACTTCGCATTCTGACTCCTCTTACTTCTACATTTTCGATCCCTTCGATCCGTTTAGCCTCACCTTGCTTCTCGCAACCACCGACTCACTCAACTCAGGTGCATTTTGCCTTTTACTCTCATTTCTCTACCTGATTCAACTTTTCTACCTGCTCTCTCTTCACTCACCTTTTTTATTTTTTACCTTCCCTGCTTCCGGTTTAGATTTCTCTCCGTTTTCTTCCTTTGCACTGTTCACATCCTCTTCGATGCTATTTTTTCCTTCTGCATTCCACTTCGTTGCCTCTGATTCGTCGTCTTTTCGGCTTAATGTTTCTGTTACTGCTTAATTATTCTGGACACTTGTTCTTTCGTGAAATGTAGGTAAACCAGCAAATCATTAATTATGCGTAGTGATCTTAGTAGTTGTTAGTACTGCTTCGAGTAGCGAGGCTGGTTGAATGAAGGAAACATTTGCGACACACGTTATGTACACTTTCTATTTCTATAGGTTTCTCGCCAGGGAATGGAAACACAATAACTCTTTACGTGAATAATTTTTGTGGTGAAGCCTTATTTGTCAAGTAATTAACTAAACTCCCTGATTGTTCAACTTTGGTACTTAACTTGGTGTGATCCAGGGTTGTTTATTTCCCTTTTACCGCGTGATCTTATTGTTCTGTATTCTGTAATTAACGAGCATTGCTGGACCCGGTTTTTGACTACTTTATTTGCTTTATTTGTTTTCTTTTGATTATCGATTATATTTGTTCGTTTCTTTTTTTCGCAATAATCACCGTTGTATTGCGTTGTACTTTTCTTATTCTACCTTGAGAAGGGATAAAGGGAAAGGGTTAACTTGTAAGCATATGCAATTCTTGAGTAACTTCGCTGCTAGTGTAGTTTCCCTTCTCAGTCACACAGTGCAGTACAATAATTGTCTCTGTAACTTCCAAATATGGTTTAATTATTTACCTGCCCTCCATTATTTTGTCATCTAACCTCTCTGTAAGGATTCAATGTGTTTGACTTGGAATGTAACCAGGGGTGGGAATTCTCTTAATTGATGACATGGAGCAGTATGAAATACTTGAGCAAATTGGAAAAGGTGCTTTTGGTTCTGCGCTTCTTGTGAGACATAAGCATGAAAAGAAAAAGTGAGAAACTAACCTACCTGACCTCTATTTATTTATTTATTTTTCTCGTCTGTTTCTTTCCAGTTGTGCACTTAAATGTTTAAACAACAACATTTGCTATTCCATAAATCATTATTGGTAATGCTTTTGCACTTGTGTCTTTTGATTATATAGATATGTGTTGAAGAAGATTCGCCTTGCTCGTCAAACCGAGCGCTCTCGCAGATCTGCACATCTGGAGGTTGGTGCTTCAAATAGCAGTTTAAATAGAATACATAATACTTGTGACTTTTTCTAAAATATTTCCCTTTGCATGATGCATTGTTTGGTTTCTAGTTCTATAGAAGTGTCATTTGCTAATGGGCCGCATTGTTCTAATTGCATAACTAACATTTATGTCTTTTGTTCTGTATAGATGGAGCTCATCTCTAAATTAAGAAACCAATTCATTGTGGAGTACAAAGATTCGTGGGTAGAAAAGGTATTTTGCTTCTTAGTTTTTACCTCTCTTCAGTTAATTAGAAGAATGGTTTCTACTTGCTGCTTGCATAAAATAAGCTTGTATTGTAGGATTGCTAGGAAATCTCTTGGTGTATGCATCATAAAACTCCAAGTTTGTTATATGTTTTGATCTATTTTGGCTCCTTCCTTCTCAGGGTTGCTATGTTTGCATCATTATAGGTTATTGTGAGGGAGGAGATATGTAAGTCTCGTTTCTCTAACTTCTAGCATACAATTCATAGTTCTATTCTTAACTATTGTAAATTGGAGCATGGATGTTTTTCAAAACATGCCGTTGATGTAATGCAGGGCGGAAGCTATAAAGAAAGCTAATGGTGTCCTGTTTTCTGAGGAGGTTATATTTTTCTCCAATCAGAAATTTATATTCCTTCCATTTGGACTAGAATAAGGGTGACATTAATTTTTGCATTTAAAATTTAAAAACGACCATTTGTTTGCAGAAACTTTGTAAGTGGCTCGTTCAACTTCTTATGGCTCTTGAATACTTGCACATGAACCACATTCTTCACCGTGATGTCAAGGTTAGTGACTGATTTCTCTTTGTATATAATAGTACAATATCATAAAAGTTAGTTCCATCTAATTTGTACTAAGCTATATACTAATGAGAAAATCACATGATTCCATCAGTGTTCAAATATCTTCTTGACAAAAGACCATGACATACGGCTCGGTAAGTTATTCTACATTTTCTTTAAGTAAAGCTTAGATGATTGAAATTTTGTTCACTAGTTATCAAGGGCCATGCAGGTGATTTTGGACTTGCCAAAATGTTGACGTCTGATGATCTCGCTTCCTCTGTAAGACATGTGCAACCTTTTAATTGGATTTGGTTATTGTAAATTTAACACTTGTAATAATCAACCCGTGGTTGTCTTGAAATGTAGGTTGTGGGAACTCCTAGCTACATGTGCCCTGAGCTCCTTGCTGATATACCTTATGGTTCTAAGTCAGATATTTGGTCCTTGGGTAAGTAATAGTATTATGGTTTTATTCTTTGTACTTTTTCTGTTATGGGTTTATTGTTTGATCTCTGAAATCGGATAATCCAGGATGCTGTATATATGAAATGACAGCGCATAAGCCTGCATTCAAAGCATTTGTAAGTTTCTTTCTTAGAAGTCTTTTTTTTTTCTGTATTTTTTTCTTTATGCAATGTATTACATACATTCATGTCTGCTGTTGAATGATAAGTATAGCATCGATTTGACAAATATCTGTCAATAATTTGGCTATCATCAAACTGCCATATTTGGACATTTAGTGTTAGGTGGACTGACCAGTAGATTACAATCTTGTTAATTTAAATTATCTTTGTATCTCAATTTATTATGTTTTGAAATTGTTATTATATTATTTTTTATAAATTCGATTTTACAATATATCATCACCAACACTTATTTAGCTGCATAATATCTGTATATAGAATCAGATTCACTATATGTTTTCTGTGAACTTTGTTTTGGAATTACCTAATTATCTTTCAATTTCTTTGAGCAGGATATACAGGCATTGATTAACAAGATTAATAAATCAATAGTGGCTCCACTGCCTACAAAATATTCTAGTTCATTGTAAGCATATAATCTTCCATCATAAAAAATTTTATTGAACTTTCCATTTTTCAAATTGTAATGTCATGTTTTACGCTGTAAAATTTAACACTTGTCAAACCAAGTGCCTAAAGTTTTCCAAACATAAGGTGTGTTTAGCCTAAGATAATTTATAGTAAGTTTTTTTTTTGTTAGTTTATGTGATCAATTATTAATATCATGGACTATATGATTAATGATTGATCAAGTATATTTATTGCTTTTGGCAGTCGAGGTCTTGTTAAAAGTATGCTGCGCAAGAATCCAGAGCTTAGGCCCAGTGTATGTAATATTATCCTCTGACCTAGAATAATTCATTGAAATTTATGAATGCTACATCTAGCACGGTATTTTATTTCCATTGTGATTGAATAGATATTGCAATCCTCTGACCTAGAATGATTCATTCAAACTAATGGCTGCCACATCTAGCACCGAAATTAATGCTGTCATCTGCAGAAAAAGCATGCAATTCAATGAACATTCCTCAAAATTTTTGGATTTGAGATTTCATTGCCCATGACAAGCATTACACTTCAATTAAACTGCGTTTTCTCCACCCTAAATGGATTGTCAGGATTGGATTAGCTGAAGGAATCACTTTTGGCTTGCCTGGTTGGATATAGTTGGGTTGATGATAGATTTTACTTCAAATTTTGATGCGATTTTCACTTTGACCTCTCATTCATTTATATGAAAAAACCCTGTTTGGTACTGGAGAAATCCTCGTAGTTGCATCAATTAAAGGCACAGGAATACGATAGGCAAAGTATTGAGTTGTGAAAGGCAATATTTTTGAAACTGAAAATTGTACTAAAATTTGCATACAATTATTTCTACACTGTTATAACCAATATGGTTTTTTGGGCATATTAATGATGTCTGGTTTCCCGAAGATATTAACTGAAAATTGATATTAATGTGTAGCTGCCATGAACATCACCCTTTTATCCTCTAGAACTCCATCAGCTAGATTGGTTTGCTTGTCTTAGAAAATGGATTTTGTTTAATCAACTCTACAAAATTGAGTACGAGACTAATATTTATGGATTGGATTGTCCGGTGCATCGAGTAACATGATAGATAAACAAATCTTTTTAAAATAAATTTTGATACTAACTTGAATGTAGAGATGGCCAAAAATCAGCGAGTTTCATCTCAGCTGATGTATATGTGTATATTGTACTCATATTTTATTATATATACATATTATATAGATGTATGTATACATCAGCTGAGTAGATGTATATCTCAAAAGAGAAGGCTGCAACTTATGTTCCTTAACCTAAAGCAAGGTACATCCATAAACAACTTTCATAAAATCTGTACAACAATTTTATAAACAGGTGAAGAAAATTTAAATTAAAAGCTAAAAATTCAAATATCTGCTTTTAGAAACCATGATTTACCTGATGACTGGTGCCACTGCCGTCTACATGGCAGTAATGATTATTGTTAGTGGTGGCCAATTTTATTCATTTTGCATAACGTCTTGTTGAGCTCATTTATCCTTTGTCTCCATATGTGTCCTTTTCTGGCATCTACGTCTATTCACCATGATATCACCTATAGTTGTGGCCTTCTGGGCAGCTATCCTTCTATGTGCTCTACCCATCTGAAATTCAAATTTGATCTGTCACATGGACCTATTTCTAATTTGAGGTGTGATTGTGGTGGTAGGCTACAGAGCTGCTTGGACATCCACATCTTCAATCTTACGTTCTTAAGGTCCATCTCAAAATCAATAGCCCCAGGCGAAACACATTGCCAGTTCATTGGCCAGAATCCAAATACTTGAAGAAAACTAGATTTTTGGTGCCAGAAGATGACCCTGTTTCTCTGTATAGGGATAAGCGACATTCTTTCAGTAATGATCGGACTCTAAACCCAAGTGTATCTGGTGCTGATCAAGATTCTGTGTGCTCTACTCTTGAAATAGATTGTACTCCTGACCATTTGAATCAAAGATTAGCAGAACTACGTGTTGGAGATAGCCATGAATTGAAATCAATCCGGAAGCCTGCTGTTTCCAGAACTTCTAGCATTACTAAGACTCCAAGATTCACTTCCTCAAAAGTCGCTGGCACCAACAAGAAAACAATGAAATCCTCAAAGAATCATAAAGAGGTAAGGGAAGTTGTAAGTCCATTATGTTTTCACATGACTTTGCCTTCTTTTTCTTTGGGTTGGGGGGTATAAGAATGTTTGTCACATGGTTTAGTCATAAAAAGAGTCAATCATGTCATTTTTGTGGTTTCGTTAAATATTTAGTTAAACAGTTGACAATTCCTGGGCCTGTATAGATATTTTTCTAAAGAATGGGGTGGTTGTATTGAACTGCACTAACAAGTAGTCAATCCACAATAACCTTATTCCTAGTTTGAAATATTACAATAAACTCTTCTAATTTACTCGGTATAGAAAATCTCCCTTCTTGTCATTAGCATTTATTTATTTTATAAGATCTTTAACTTATGACTAAGGTACAGGTTTAATCTATGTGCTACTTTTACGCCTAATTTCCCTGTCAAGTAAATGTCGTACCTTTTATATTTGATTAAAAGACAGGAGAGCAAAGTTACCAGAAAAATTATTTATGGTTTTAATAATGTTCTTTTAAATTTACAAAAGTTACACTGTTACTATTATAAAATTAACATCATTTTACTATTGGGGAGATCACCTTTATAATTGGTCAAGCCTCAAGATAATTCACGAATAAAATGAATTACCTGTCTGACTTGCTAAAGTTTGATTGCAGATGCTTCCTTCACACAGTACCACAAAATCTGCTAATACTAACCGTAGAGCATCATTTCCATTGCCAACAAAAGGTGGTATTCGGCAGCCTCCTTGCGGGCCCAATGCCACTATGATTAGTCACGTGTCTTCACCTGATATCTCGGTCAATTCTCCACGAATCGATAAGATGGCTGAATTCCCATTAACTTCATATGTGGATTCTTTGTTCCCTATCAATAGAACATCATCCTTTGTTCAAGGTTCCTCTGGCCTCCCATCCAGTGGCAACCATTCCACTGTGATAGACAAATGCACGGTAGAGGTACATGATAGAGCCTCAAACAGACCTGACTGTACTGATTCTTGGCAGGGAATCAAGCAGAGCGTGTTAAAGGAAATTGATGAGGATAAAAGTGGTTCCTCGGATCAAAATGCAACAGCAGGAGCTTCAAGCCACACATCTTCTGACTTGCGCCGTAGACAATTTGACCCGTCATCATTCCAACAAAGGGCTGAAGCTTTAGAAGGGTTGCTTGAATTTAGTGCAAGATTGCTACAGCAGGCAAGGTATGATGAACTTGGGGTTCTATTGAAACCATTTGGGCCTGGAAAGGTTTCCCCAAGGGAAACAGCTATCTGGTTGAGTAAGAGCTTCAAAGAGAATACTTTCAACCCAGAAGAATTCATGTAAACTGCTATAATGTTACCGTAGTCATTTTTAGAGTTCAGTGTTTCTTCTCACACGAGAGAGTTTAGCCAGATGATTTTTTTAGCTTATCACATTTTTTTTTTTCATTCCAATGAATAACGATAACTCAAATTTTCGATCTGATCCATGAAGCAGATGGTAGATATTTCTTTGGCAGGAAAGGTAGCGAAGGTTGCTGTCTCAAAACCCTTTCCATTCTTGTAATTGTTCGTTCATTTTTCTTTGCTAGAATAACTATGCATCAGTTAAATGGGGAGCAGAAGGTATTGGCATTTGAGTAGAGGCCCTAGTTATGTAATCAAGGAAGTGGTATACTTTGAAATTTATCTCTGGTCCTAATGGCATCGAAATGGTTAACAATACAAAAAACATTTTGCTGGTGTTACTGTTTAACTAGTTTCCTTGTGGTACTGGGTGTTTTGTATTTGTACTGCCTGATAAGTGTAAATGCAAAGAAGCATTTAGTAGAAAATCGACGAATCATACTCCCATTTATGAAAGCAGACTGATGTTAGGGCAACTTTTTCTTTTCACTTTCAGCATCTGAGATTGAGACCGACATACCTTGAATTCATACACGCAATGGCCATATTATGGACTAAACATGTTACATTGCCTCTATCCAGTGTAGGTAGGTACTAGAAGACGGCCAGCAATTTCTTGGATATGATGTTTTATTATTTAAGCACACAAGCATTCAACCCCCAAATTTTGCGTTGATTGCGGCTTTTTCCTTTCTTGTTTTGCTTGTCGTCCGGACAGACTCAAGTTGAAATGACTGTTTTCAGACGATATTTGCTGCGTCTGCCATTTTGTCTGAATTTGATAGTTTCGGCTTCTAACATTTGGGAATTGATATCGATTCATGTGTTTCGTTATTCATTATTTATCTGAGAAGTTGACTTCTCACTGATGTCTGTACCTTGATCCCTTTTGCGCGTATTCACTGTTCAAACCGTGTCCTAATGTGGAACTAGTATACGAGAATGGATATAAAATCGTAACAATGCGGCTCTTAATCAGTGTGTTTAACATTCAAGAAACCAACTGAAAGAATCCATTTGTGATTCTTGGCCAACTTCACCATCCCATGGAGTCGTCTGGACTCCATTAATTCTAATCGTGCTATCGCTTAAGACTTATCTTCCTTACCCTCGACGAAACCCATTGTCCAGGCTTTACATAATCTTTGTGAAATTCCTATTAGCCAACTTCCAACAACTGTATCAAGGGCAATGAGATGCAAAAGATACCAGAAGATGAATGCACACTTGGTATTGACCTTCGCGAAAATACTTACACTTGGTTTTTGAATTTTCTTTGTCAACTTCAGAAGACTTAAGTCGTGTGCTACCTGGTGGTAAGTTGAATCCAGGATCCTAGCGGCTGGTTACTTGGACAGCGGATTTTAAACCTTCATATGTAAGACAATCTTATGAACAGTGCCGGGTAAGAAATTTTTGGCCTTTCTCAACTTTAGAGACCAACATTTTTTACCTTTATCATTGGATGACTTTACGGTATGTCGTTCTTGCGAAATGGTTGCAAGGGCTATTGAGGATCTTGATAATGAAGCATGATTTACCAGGTCAAATATTGGCTAAAGGGAAGGTTACTTTATCTTCAATCAATGTGTGATCTCTGATACCTCTCTTTCACGTTAATGGATGATCTGAACTCCCCTCTCAAACTGGAACATATACATTTCGAGCGTAGAACTAGACATTAATAGGTGATTTGATAGCGAGTGGCATGATAGGTCTAACAAACAACAAATGTCATCTAAGATAAGTTATAACTCATGTTTTAATATCATGTTAATAAGTTAACTTTAAGTTTAACTCAACTTTACAAAACTGGTTTATAAGATAAAGTTGGTATCCACTTCTATGTTGTAGTGACATCAATTATCCTAGGTGGATCAGGTTACAATCGAATCATAACTCTTGAGCTGTTACATCCTTAAAAATAGAGAGAGTTGCGCCTTGACTAATAGTTATAGTTTTTGACTTAGTGATAAACGTTTGATCCTAATATTATATACTATGAAATTATCTTATCTCTAACTAATATAAAGTCTCCATTCCAACGTATACTTATTGCCAAAAAATAACGAGAAAGATAACGCTTGGTAGTAGGGTTGACAATGATAACCTTGTTGTTCATGTGGAGAATGACATTTCGCCACATATACTAAAATCAACAACTCCACTGTGGTTGTCACCGACAATCCCCCAAGTAGACACAGTGTGGTTTTGAAGTATTTCAAAAAAGCAGTCTTTCTTTCTCAAGGAATTTCTGAGAGCGAGCAGAATTCTTCCTAACGTTTTAGAAACTCCTCTAGTTTTTAAGCTCTGTCTTGATGATACATACTCTAGTTTGTAAGTTTAATGCAGAAGTTTTCTAGAACACGGAAATAATTGTGGAGGATACTCGTGATTCAACTAATATAGCATAAAATTCTCTCCTGCAAGTATGCTAAATGATATGAATGAGGTTTCTAAGTTTTGGGGTGACATGGTTGTGGAATATGGTAGGACCGACCCGATAACTCATCCTTTCAGCAGGATTTATCCAAATGGCAGAAGATAAAATTGAAGCAGAGAAGAGAAAAGCCAGTTTAGGCTTGCAGCAAGATTCTTGGAGGAGGTTACGAAATAACTCCTTCGACGAAGTTTAGGTTACTGTATTGTAATGCTAGCTGTCTAACAAATTCCAACACTAGAAATGCATAAACTGCTGCATCTTCTGCTTATTTCAGAACCTTGGATGGATCATGCCAAATTTCCTCCTAGGTTTTGGTCCTACTTATGATATAAAAACTTTGCGGTTAACGCCAGGGTTCACTTATTACCAAATCTTTGGTGTTCTTGTAGCGTTGAGTTGTTTCCTATTATTATATTTCCATTTGAGCAAATCTGATAGTAGCTAATAAAGTTTTACATGCGTCAACCGGGGAAGGACCTATCTCATAATTATAATGCTTTGGTTGGATCCTAGGTTCTCATTGGTGATTTGATGCAGTTTTGAGAAGAATTTATTGCATGCGTAGATGGTGTCGAATAATGGTCGGGTGGGGTCATCCACAATTGAATAATTTCATATTATATTTTAAAATCTTCCAGGTTTTTCATTTCTTTTTATAGATTCATCAATATTTTTCATTCTAATGTTTTTTTTTTTTTAACTTCAAAAGCCTTTTGGAATATGGTAACTGTTTGACATAATTAAAATTGCAGGAGAATTTTTATTTTTTATTTTTACTTTCAGTTAAACTTGATCTAAAGTTCTTAATTTTTTCACACTGATAAATTTGGTCTTTAAATCTAAAATAGATATATGAGAATTTAATTATTTTCTAACTTCAGAAGCATGATCTCTTATAGTAAATATAATTAATTCACATTTTTTTCTCAATTTGAAGATTCGTTTAATCCATATAAAAAATAGAAGGACCATGACTATGTTTTTCTAAGGTAAATCACATTTGTTTAAGGTAGTTGTATAAAGTGCTATTATTATTTGGGGTGGTTTTGTAAATAGAAAATTTCTTTCTTTATTTAGTACAATTTCATATACGATTGCAATTTATAATTGTATTTAGCCATTGATTTATTTCTGTTTACATGGTATTTCAAAGTGAATGACCATAAAACATATTCATTTTATGATTACTGGTGGGCTATTAAAGTTTAAATATTTAATTTTTTTCTACAATTTTAACAAAATTAATTTAATATTTAATGAACCGATTAGTCACTCATTTGTTATACATATTTGAATATAAGGTATTTTGTTATGAATATTTTACTCAAGTATGATGAGTATTAAAATATTATTGCCTACACGCCCTGAAGTGACCGTAACTGTAACTGATTTGAAATTGTTTAGTTAAGTGATAGATGTTCAATCCTGGTATTTATCTTCAACTCAACATCTAGAAGTTAATGTTCAACGTGGAATCAAAATTAATAACTAAATATGTGATTGGGACATTCTTCCTCTTTACTCTTACCACTTCTAATCGATAAATCTAAACCTAAGGTATTTATAATTCTAATTTTGAGATCTTTTTACAACACAACACAACACAAATTTGAAATTTGAGTTGATAAAATAAATCATTTTTTTTAAATAATATTCAAAACAAAAACTATTATTTTCCATGAACATATTTATGTAAGAAAAGTGATATAAAAAGCAAAAATTGTATATATATATAAAAAAAATGGCATGAAAGGAACGCACTGTATATTATTGAAATGGTGAAAACTTTCTAAAATTCCTATGTGAATAAGAACAATTCTTCTGGTAAGAATTTGACACTTGTCCAAACTTTGACATTAAATATATACTATAGACTACAATATAGAAGTAAGGATTCATACAGCATTTTTAAGCAGAAAAAAGAAGCTTCCTTTGCTTACTTTCCACTCTTCTAGAGGAAAAAACACTTAAAATTTCTTCAAACACGGTAGTGGGAGAAGAAATCTGGGGAAAAAATGATTACTATAATATTGTTCTGTGTAGTGAATGGAACGTGAGAGAGGTGTCTGCCACAATTTTCTAACCCAAAAGTCTTGGATGTGTGAAGCATAAGAATGTGAGAAAGACAGTAACTGTTATAATATTAATATAACAAATACAACTTCTTAGTTCTTATATTTATAAGGACCAAACCCAAATCCTCCTTCCATCATACACCTTCAAACTTCTGATTCTTCTTCTTCTTCTCTCTCTGTTATTGCTTTTGTTATATACCAAACAAATGGGTTCCTACAGGTTTTTTGGCATCATGGCCATGTTTCTTTTTCTGCTGTTTCCCTTCGCTGCCAAAGGGGATAATAATATTACTGATTCTTTTCTTGGTGCATAACTCATCTCTATCTTCGACACAACGAAAAACTTAATCTTATTCTGTTTTATCTATTCATCTAATGCATGAAAACTGCAACGCTACAAAGTGGTGTTAAATTTGTGTATTATGACTTTAACTGTGACATATGGTTATGAAATATTGCAGATAAGGTTTGTGAAGAAGTGGAATGTGGGAAAGGAAGGTGCGTTGTGAATACAAGTTATCCATTAAACTTCATTTGTGAATGCGAATCTGGCTGGACGAGAACTCAAGACGATGATGATAAATATGCCACCAGCTTTCTTCCATGTGTCATTCCCCAATGTAGTTTTTTTCTCTGTTGCTTCCACTTTAAGTAATTTAAACAATTTTACAAATTTTTGTTATTACAGTGTAACGTTTAAAAAACTGGTTTAATGAAAATTGTTGTATATATCTTCTGCAGGTAGCTTGAACTATGGTTGTCAACCAGCACCACCGCCAGTTCCAGAGAAGAGTTTTCCACACAACTTGTCAGCTTTTAATCGTAAGAAACATAATCATTGTTTATAAAACGTTAAATTTTATTTAGCAGTTCAGAAAAATTCATGTCATTAGTGAATTATAATATGATACTCTTTCTATAGTAATGTGATTTGTGTTAGATCTATCGAGGAAATTTCATTAGGGAGATACAACACCCGTAAAATCTGAGTCCAATTACGAGTATTCCTTTCTTATTCTTTTCTGTATCGTCGTTTTTCTTAACGGGACACGCTTATGTGAAATTCTTACTATGAAGACTTTTGATACTAGGACTATACTGCACTTGCAGCCAATTTTAACCATTGGTTACCACTTGTTAGGTTTATAAAGGAGGTTTTATTAGGGAAATACAACAATGAGACCTGAGTCCAACCACATAAGACATTAACATCATTCTCAACCCAAAACCTTAAGACAATAAATTTATGAGTCTTTATTCTTATATAGTACTCTACTTTCTCATTTCTAGTCAATTTAAAACTTAGTCTCACATTTCGATTCCTAACACTTTGCAATTAAAAATATACTATAGCTTGCTATTGGGCGTACTGTGGGGAAGGAAAATGCACGCAGAACAGGACACATACATACTCATGTGAATGCAGCACCAATTACTTTAATCTTCTCAACATCTCCGTTTTTCCTTGTTACAGCGAATGTAAGGATTCAAAACCTTTTTTTTCTGGTCGCAGAATGTTAGCAAAAAAGATTACTTAATGATTAAGGAAAATGATTGTTTTATGGTTGTATTTTGAAGGTACTCTTGGATCTGATTGTTCGAAGCTTGGAATAAAAGTTGCAGATTCAACCAGTGGCAGTCAAGGTGAGATTGGACCAATTTTTTGTATTTGCTGACACAATATTTAAAATGGAAAAGAAAAAAAACATTGAAGTTTGTTTGAAGATATGTGAATTCTGAAGTTGTGTTTGTTTTGGTGTTTTTGTCTCAGATAACTCAGGCTCGGTGTTCAGAGGAAGGTTCCATTGGATGATTATGTTGATGATGTCCACGGGTATGGTGATGTGGAGCTAAAGACTGAAAGGGATGCAGAAAATTATTTTGGTCGATAATTGATTTCATTGTTGTTCATCACTCATTGGGGTGTGAATGTGATGACTATTGTTGCTATAGTGTATGTTATACTGTATGCACATACGTAGACAGTACGAATGATTTGTTTTTTGTACAATAAAGGGAGTGAAAATATTTGAACTTTAGAGCTTTTGTAAACTACTAAAACTCCGCCGTTTGTGGATTTTAGGTTTTACATAGTTAATTCTATTACTGCAGTGTTATTGTATAAATATATTATTTTTTTGATAAACTTATAATATATTTTCTCGGTTAAATATGTTTTTCTCACTCTAGCTTTAGTGAAATTTGAAAGTAGTTCATCTTCAAAATTTTTGATTAATTTAGTCTTTCACTTTTAAAAATACGTGAATTTAGTTCTATTAACCAAATTTTGTTAGGTTGATATGACATTTTCAACGTATTTCATGATAGTATTTGAATTGTTTAGACCGTTTGACACATTTTTGTTTCAATATTAACTCAAATATTAAAATACATTTAAAATGTCAAATAAACCTAACAAAAGTTGGTAAGAAGGACTAAATCCACACATTTCTAAAGATGAAATACTAAATTGATATAAAGTTTCAAAGAAAAACTAATTTCAAAATTGACTTAAACTTGAGAGAGCAAAATCATATTTAATCTTATTTTCTCCGACTGCAAATTAACTGTTCTATCATTTTCATGTTTTGAATACATTTTTATGATGATGAACTTGTCCATTCTAATGATATTCATTAAGTTGCAAAAAATGATTAAAAATTATAAGTATGTTAAAAATTTAAACATAAAAGTTATAAATAACTAAAAGCTAAATAACCAAATTATGAAAAATAATTACATGTCAATTGCCAAATTTCTAACATGTAGGAATTAAAATTTAAATTAAGCTAAAATAATATTTCTCTTCTAAGTTTCTTATCTAAAATCCTGTAAGGAGTGAGTCAGTTCAAAACGTGTTTGTTTTATTAATTTAAACTTCTAATATATTTAACTCTCAAAACATATAAAGCCCGTTATATTTAAAAAATAAATAAATCCTTTTCTACAGCATTGAATCATATAAGTCTCGCAATTTAAACGTTAAACGTATGTAAATATTAAAATTTATATTACACAACTGTTTTCGGTTTCATTAAACTAACAAAATTAAAATGAATTTTTAAAATATATAAAATAAGTGAAAAAAAACGTATTTTTAATTATTGATTAAGTTTGTAACAATTTTTGTTTAAAACGTTATAATTTTAAATGATGACGCGTAACGGAATTTTATATGTTTATTAATTAAAATATATTATTTAGAGATAAAAGTTTAAAACATTTTTTAAGTTTAAATACTATTTTATTCTTATTTTGGTCCGTTTATTCAATTTGAACCATTTTTTGTTTGTGTTTATTTTGGTTTTTGTTTTGCTAAGTTATATTCAATTTGGTTGATTTTGTTGAAGTTGTTTAACTTGATAACAACAAAGTCTACAAGTTGGTATTATTTGTATTGATTTAGTTATGATTGTTTGTGTTTTATTTCCATAAGTCTTTACTTTAACTATGTTCAATTTAGTCTCACTTAGAAATATAAAAAAAAAAATCCGAATATGTGAGTATATGGGAATAAAACTCGCAATGAGTAAAAAATTGATATTGTAAATGGATACGAGTAATTTTTATATCCGTATGAGCGGATACGAGTATTATAGTATCTGTACTCCTCGTGAATATCCGTACTTTCATACTCGTTATATTCTCATTTAAATTTTAAAAAAAACATGATTAAACCATTAAAACATTAATTATGAATGAGTTAATTTTTATAAATTAGTTTAAAAAAATGTTTATATTTTTTGTAATCTGTCATTCAATACTATTCAACTAGGTTATTTGCATGATTTGAAATTTATAAATGTGATGCATTATATTTTGATTTGAAGTTATGGTTAAATTATGTTGTTAAATATTAAATTTTTCTGTTGTAAATATGCATAGATACTCATAAATATTCGTTGATATTATAAAACATGTAAGTACCCACATAACAAATATTCGCATAAATATAAATACGGGTACGAAATAAATATTTATCTCACAGATAAAGTACAAAAGAGCTACTACTAATAGCCTTGACATTTCTAATTTCACCCCTACTGATCTATCCTTAATATATGGTTATCAATTTAAACAATATCAACTACTACAAAATTAAATATAATCTAACAAACCAGGAATGATATTGAACATACAAAAAAGAGAGATAAACTTAAACAAACTGGACTAAAATAACATCAAAATAGCATTTAAACCGACTTATATCTAATATTTTTTGCGGAAGAAACCATATTATTTTTACTTCTTGTTTATTGTTACTCACGAATAAATTTTAATTTTAATTTCTTTCTTCCCTGAAACGATGATTAATATTAATTAATTAAAGATTACAAATTCTGGGGTTTCAGCGTAACCTTATTCGGAGCTGGGTTTGTTTTTGGCCATTGATATTTGATTCCTCTCTCTCACACACACTCTCTCTCTCTCTCTCCCTCTCGTCTTTCTCTTTCTCTTTCTTTCTCTCGCAAAAACCGTATCAGCAATGTCTGGGGAATCAGCCAGCGCTATTCCAAAGGGTCAAGTAAGATTCAAACTCTATCACCATCCTTTTCGATTCGTTCAGAGGAACCACGTTCTGATCTTTTCATTTGTTTTTTTCTTTCTTCTTAATTAGGTTGATCTCTTAGACTTCATAGACTGGTCTGGGGTTGAATGTCTCAATCAAAGTTCCACCCACTCTCTCTCCAATGCTATCAAACAGGTTCGTTAGGTTTCCTTTCTCGTCTTTCTCCCCCTGTTCCTCTTCCTCCATTCTTTATTGTTTTCAATTTATTTCTTTTTCTCTTTATCATATGCAAGTTTTATGCTTTTTCAAAAGGGTCCTTGTTAGTGAAAAGAAGGGTTTTTGGGTTGCCTGCCTTATCTTACTGTGTTTGTTAATAAACAGGGTTATAGAGAAGATGAGGGTTTGCATCTGGAGAGTGATGCAGATGAACAGCTTTTGCTCTATATTCCTTTCACACAAGTTATTAAACTCTACTCCATTGTTATCAAAGGTCCTGAAGATGAAGGTAACACGTTCATAAACTTCAAACTATGTCATTCATTGAATTGAAGACATGGACCCTAAAACTTTTCCTCAGGACTCTGAAATATGCTTTCCTCTCATAGTGGCCAGTGCTTGATAGATTAGATTTAGTCAATTCATGTTAGTTGAGATTTAAATATTGCTCAATAAGATGCCCCTATATATCTGTACTTCTGTTAGGGAACTTGTAGTATATTTTCTGAATTGAGATATGCTAGGGATGATTATTTAGCTTGTATATATGATCTTCACTGATTGCTACTGCACTTTTTTTTTTTAAATTTTGTCGTGGTTATAATTGGATTGCATTGTCGTCTTTTAGGCCCCAAGACAGTGAAGTTATTTTCTAACAAGGAGCATATGGGATTTAGGTATAGTTTTTTTCTTTTTTTTTTCTGCAAATCTCTGTGTCATAGCAATTTTTTCATGTGATTCAATTAGTTGCTGATTATTTGTTAACGACAGTAATGTCAATGATTTTCCACCAAGTGATGTGGCAAATTTGTCGGAAGAAAACCTTAAGGTAGTTATTCTGTGACTCTTTCTAAGTTCATGATGTTTGCCCTAAAGCAATTTGAAGCTTTCTTTTCCCACACATGTATCTTTAACGTAAAGATTATTCCATTGTCTCTGACAGGGGAAACCAGTACTTTTAAAGTATGTCAAATTCCAAAATGTTCGTAGGTATGCTATTTTCCTGGATTCCTTCCTTTTGAGACGTGCCTCTTGTTTAATCTAATTGACAGAATTGTCCGCTAATTTATATTAATTACTTGATCAGCTTGACAATTTTTATTGAGGACAACCAAACAGGATCAGAGATCACAAAAGTTCAGAAGATTGTGCTACATGGTTCAACGTAAGCTATAAACCATCCTTCTATCAAGTTTGATTACCCATCCTTTCTCATCTACAGCTTTTGGTTTTTTCTGCTATTAGTTCAGAACTATCAAATTTCTTAGTAATTATTTGTTTTGCCTGTTCCCGTAATTTGATTGTGATTTCTCTTATTCATTTTACATCCAGCTATTATATTTAGCATCATCATTGTTAATTGATTTCTGGCAGAAGCAACAATAAGAACTCTACTGGATCCAGATATTCATTTACTTTTAGTTTCAAGTTTTTATCCAAGAAATTACCGTGTCATGCTGTGTTAGAAGCATTTGTGATTTTGGAATCGACCACTTAATTGACTTGAATGTGGATTATACCTTTTTTCGTAGTTTGCAATCTTATATGCTTCTCAAGGGAATGCATTCTGGCTATTTAAAAGTATTGATTTATTATTTTCTGATATTTTACTGTCAATGCAGCGTTGAAACAACGGACATGAAGGGTTTGAAGAAGATTGAGGATCATTAATCCTCGAGGAGATTCAAGTTTTCTCCCAATCCTCCCTTAGAAATTTTGATTGGAAATGTTGTGTTAACTTCGTGAATGATGGTTTATGACTTCTAATGTCTAACTCATTTCAAATAAAACTGATGCAAACTATATCCATATGATTGTGACAATTTGTGTTTGGAAGCAAACATTTAAAGCTGCATGGTTATTTGTTGTGTCTTTGAAACATGAAACTTGGTCGAGGTTAGAATTGCCTTGAACGACTGGATCTGGAAGGAGCTAAACTGCGTTGAAGGTGGCATCCTAATCAGTCATTTAAATCATCACCCTTTACCTGCACCAAACAGGAACATGCCTGTGTTTTCTGTTCACCCTTGTACCATTATTCTATATCAGAATCACTTCAAATAACGGAAGAGTTCTGAATAGTAGGTGGCTCATGTGGCCAATTATCAATATTTGTGACTATATCCTCGCCTGTTATTCATTTTGCAATACAAGTTTTCAATCAGTATTTTTCATAAACCTTGTTGCCAAAGTTGTGTAGTCTCTATTGGCAAAATCAGAATAGCTTAGAAACTGCACTAAGCTGGTTTAACAGGTGCCAGGTTATCTATCTCAATACAATACATCGATTGTGTTGCTTGTAACTGTTTTTTAACCTTCTTAATTTAATATTTAAGTGTCTGTTTCCTAAACAGAAACTTCGCGAGTTTTTTTTAATTGTAGTTGGACCATTTTTGAAGAAACATCACAATTCATTTGAATAGTATGTACTAATATTTTATGTGAAAATATAAAGAAGTATTTTGTATTGTCATTGTGTCAAGTCTTATATCAGTAGATTGTTGAAATATCAGGCAAATATGTAAGTCCAAAAAACTTGCATTCTTTGAACAATTCACGTAGTTTGTAAATTTATTTAGGAGGATATTTACTAAACTATTTGGTGAAATTCCACCTACTTAAAGGCCAGAATGATATAATTTTATATTATGTTGTTTTAAGGACAATTTTCAATTCTTTCTTGAGTCATTGATTTTGTTGTACTAAGCATTTGATATATATATATTCCCTTCTTTCCAAAAGTTTAATTTTAATTTCAATTATATTTTAATGTGTAATATGTTATATAGTAGAATAAGGTTGGTTGGTCTCTTTTAAATACCAGGTCTTATTTTTGTGAGATTTCATTGAAGAATGTGGTTAAAGAAAGCGACAAAAAGTTGATGAGTATTCAGCAGAAGTTTTAAGTATTTAGAAGAATCTTCTATAAAATTCTCATTCTTTAAAATTCTTTGAATTTGATATAAATAAAACATTTAGATGCGTGATCATTTGGAATCGTTTTAAGTTGAATTTTCCACTCGAAATTCTCGATCCAAACTTACATAGTTGAAAGATAATCTAGCTGTAAAAAGAATAACTAATGTATATTTATTTATTGAAACACGGGATGTCAACGTGATGGGTAGTAGCTTCCCGTATATGTTGGATTCGTTTCGCACTTTGTGTGGATACTTGTATATTTTTTAAAATCCACGGGTATCTATAGGTACCCGCGAGTATTTTCAAAAAAAAAATATTTAATAACAAACCTCAACTATAAATTTAAATAAAAAAATATAATGCATAACATTTATAAATTTTAAACAAAGTACAAATAACTCATTTAAATAGTGTTGAATAATAGTTTACAAATAAATGGAGATTTTAAAAATCAATGGATAAAAAATAATCTATTCAAACTCAATATGTTAATATTTTAATTATTTTTTTATTTTTTTAATTTAAATTATAGTATAACATATACAAGTATCTATGAGTACGAATACTATGATACCCGTATCTGTTCTCATTATCCGTGGATATTCTTCTTTAATATCTATTTTCTATCTATTACGATTTTTATTCGCAAGTACCCGGAAATAAAGATCTTTTAACATCTCTAACCGTATAATTCAACTAATAGTTCCATAAAACGTGAGTTAGCTTATTGTTGGACATTCGGTACATTTAACTAAATCTCAAAAGTTAATCAGTGAAAGGAAAATTATCTAAGTCTTACGAGGAATTTTTTGGTGATATTCCAACAAACACAGGCTGAAACTCGTAATTTTATTGAAGTGACTAAAAGAGAAACAAATCTTATCAGAAGATAACCTCCATAAATCAATCAACTTACCACCAAAGAAAAAGAGAAAACAAACTTGTTAGCATTTTCTAAACAGTTTAAAATCTCCCAACTTGTTAGCATTTTTTGTTTTAAATCCATGTTAGCATTTTTTATTTTAAATCCAATTTACTTGATTGGATATTTTTTTGGATTTTTAAAATCTAAAAGTAATCTACTTAATTATATTTTTTAGATACTTAATTATATTTTTTAGATTTAGAGTTGGTATTGATAGAAGCTCAAGAGAGTAAAAATTGAAAGTATATTGAATTGTAAAATTAAAAAATAGTGAAAATACATTATGTTTGATGAAATATAGATATAATTACGCTGGATGAAATAGTAAGAGTACAAAGTGAATAAGGACATATAAACACGTTAAAAAATATTAAGACGAGTTAATCCAGCAAATCCTAGGCTTAACAAGCAGGGTGTATCCAGATAGTATAAATAGCATTGTTCAAGAGGTAAGTCACTGATCTCATTTCTTGCATTATTGTTGTTACAGCCAGTAACTAACTTGAGTGTCAGAGTGCCTTTGCAGACTCTTTTGTCGAGATCATCCGGCTATCAGAGAACAAAAATTGTGATTATTAGAAGAGGAAGAATTGTGGTTAATTGAAGAGCACGAAAGGAAATAGACATTGAAACTATACATCTCAACCTAAATAGAACATGAAGAAGAGTACATTTATCATTAATATAAAAACCTTCTTATAAACTAGGGGTGGGCAAAAAATTTAATTTTCTTGATCCAATCCACTTTTGCTCCAATCCACTCCAATTATAATCCATTTTATTAAAAATCTAATCCATTTAAAATCCATTTAATGCATATGGATTCCAATCTAATTTACATTTTATATATCTTATGGATTGGATATCCATTTTATAAATCAAGATTTTTAAATATGGATAATCCAAAAAATCCAATCCAAATTTTCAATTTAAATTTTTAGTTGGGTTAGACTAAAGGTTGAGATGAACTATGCTAAATTCAGACTTGGATGGACCTTGCTCGACGACCTATACAGATCGGACAGGCCCGACAACCATAAGAGGTTGGGCGGGCCTAAAGATATGAACGAGATAGGCGGGCCCGACAAACCGAACGAGTCGATCAGGCCCAATGACCTGATGAGTCACGCGGACCCGAAAACCCGAACGGACCAGGCAGAACCAATGACGAAAACAGGTCAGGCAGCCCAAAGACCCGAACGAGTCAGGCAGGCCCAAAAACCTGAACAGGCCTGACAACCCGAACGGGCCCGAAGACCCGGATGGGCCCGACGACCTGGCGACCCGGACGGGCCCGACGACCCGGATGGGCACGACGACACGAACGGGCCCGACGACCCGAATGGGCCCGACGATCCGGACGGACCTGACGACTTGGACGACCCTGACGGGCCTGGCGACCCGGACGAGCCTGACGACCTACACGGGCCTTACGACCCAGATGGCACGATGACACGAACGAGCCCTACGACCCGAACGGGCCCTACGACCTAGACGGGCTCAACATCCCAAACGGGCCCTACGACCCGGATGGGCCCGACGACTCAGACGGGCCTGATGACCTTGACGTACCTGACGACCCAGATGGGCCCCACGATTCGAATGTGCCCGACTACCCGATTGGGCCCGACTATTTGGACCTGTCCGTCCGGGTTGTCTAGCCCGTCTGGGTCTTGGGCCCATTCGGGTCGTCCGACCCGTTCATGTCGTCAAGCCTGTTTGTGTTTTCGGGCCCGTTCGGGTTGTCCGGCCCGTTCGGGTTGTCGAGCCCGTTCGGGTCATCGGGCCCATCTGGGTCGTTCGGGTCGCCGGGCTCGTCTGGATCGTCCGGGTTGTCGGGTCCGTCCGGGTTGTCTGGTCCGTCCGGGTCGTCGATCCCATCCGAGTCATTCGGGCCTTAATGACACAAGTTTTAAGAAATTCAATTTAAATTTCTTTTATTAAAAATGGATTCTGGATTTTAAACTTGATCCAAATATTTGGATTGGATTTAAATCTTGATCCAAATATTTGGATCTGGATTCTAAAAAAATCCAAACTACTTTTGTTAAAAAAATGGATTTAGGTCAAAAATCTAATCCAATTATTTGGATATAAAATGGATGTGGATTGGATCATTAAATATCCGATCCATGCCACCCCTATTATAAACTCTCAGGCCTTGTGGTATACTCTTTGAAATGTATATATTTACGAATCTTTAATTCATCTAAATTTTGATATTCATTATTATCCAGAGATATCAAACAATTCAATAGTTGAATTATTTAGAAAATAAAGACATGTCTACTCTAAGTAAAAGTATCTCCAATATAAAAGATATTTGCAGTTTCGTTTTAAAAAAGCACTTAAACTTGCATCTTGCATCCTTAACCTAAAATAAATTAGCGTCCAGCATAATACATAGTTTGGAAAGATCCAAGTGTAAAGAAAAAACATTGTTGATCTCTAATTTATGGAGAGGAGGGACCACTCCATTTGCAGAGCAGTAATTGCAGAACATGGCCCCCCCTTATTGTGTCTGCGCTACCTTCCGACAGTCCTATGTATTTAACTTTTGTTTTTTTTTACAACACATGACTTATTTTTATTTTGTATTTCTATGGAGAGATATTGAAAGATAATATAATAGACGTAAACTGTAGGTAAAAATTTGTTGGGTATCTAAATAATAGTACCCTCTTCCCTCCTCAACCACCTCTGTAATCTCTTCCATCTATTTATTCACTCACAAACCAAACCAGACCAATACCAACCTCATTCAAAACCAAGTAAAACCTTAAAATGACGAATCTATCACCAACTTTGACTGATTGTACCAGTTACAGTTTCCTGAATCGGCACTCATGCATCAATACGGTGCGGATAATAGAGGTGAATATATTCCACTCCATGCCGGCGCATCCTAACATCTTCAAGATCACCATTTCCCAATGCTGCCATTGTTTCACTCAACTTTCACCAACTCCTTCACTGCCTCACAAATCAACCAATACTCGCCAATTGAATTAACCAATCATCAAAATTACCAATGAAGAAAAAAATGCAATAAAAGGGAAAAGTTTTGATTGTTTTCATCTTCTTAACTTTTCAAATTAAAAAAATATATATATAGGATCAATGAAAGCAATAAAGTGTTTCGCAGTATAATTTTGGTAATTATCAAATAATAATATTCTGGTCAATCCTTACATAGGCCTGGAAGTGGGATAATGAGTGGTGTGAGAGCGTCTATATTTGTCTGAGTCTAGATTTTCCGTTAGATTTTTATTTTTTTTTGTTCTATCTGAATGTTAAAATTATACTGATCTTGGTCTTTTACAAAAAAATTTAATAGATTTTAAAACATTAAAATAGGTGTTTACCGGTGTATTTTGAAAGTATAGAATAGAAACAAGCCAAAAAAACTAATCATAGAGATCAAATTCTTATTTTTTTATAGTTCTATTTTCCATTTAGAGACTGTTCTCCTGTGTTGCCGGTTGACAATGAAGGTGAAGGAGACATTAAAGAGTTTCAGTGACCTTAATGTGATGGACTCTTGTTGAATGTAATGTTCTCTGACCAAGTTCTATGATTCAGATGTCAATGTCAGCTTTGATATGCGTGCGGTAAATAATGAGCCCATAGATTCATTTTTGAAACCATGATAATTCATATGGATGTCATATTATTGTTTTCACTGCTATATATCACTCGTTGGAATTGGAACTGAAATTGATAATGATGAATGATGCAAGAATATGTCTTCTCTAAGTTTTTTGTTTTATTTTTTTATCGGTAACAAAAATAAATTTTAAGACTAGATCAAACAAATTTTGCTAAAATTTTAATTTATAATTTTTTGTTAAGTTGGGATTCACTAAATCGATTTATAAAATTATCTTATTTTTATAATTTTTAACATTTATTTTTAAAATGACTGTTATTTTATATTTATTATTCGTCTAATTGAAGGTATATAATTTCTTGTTGAGATTTTTAGGGACTTTTAAAAATAAGAGAGATATGAGATATATGAGAGATATATGTGATATGTCATACGGAGGAACATATCATATATATCTCTTATATATCTCATATCTCTTATATTATCAAAAATCCTAAAAATCCCAACAAGTGGTATCAAGAGTCATTTCATTATTCTTACTGTCAATAAGATGGAAGGAAATATGTCACACGTCGCTATTCCACTCTTTGATTGTGAAAGCTATGATCTATGACCGATAAGGATGCAAACATATCTAGAGGGGCTAAATCTATGAGAAGTCAATGGTTCAGAGTGACTGACCTAATAACCATAACCAAAGGGGTCACCAGTGGCGGAGGATCATTGGGGCAGGGGGTGGCCATGGCCCCCCCTCCCCCACAATTTTTAATTTTTTATATTATATATATTAATTATTTTTAATTTTTTATATTATATATATTAATTATTTTCAATTTTTTAATTTTTTTATTATATATAACATATAAAAATTGATAAAAATTAAATGAGATATATTTTTATTTATTTTATAAGGCACAATATTTAATGTTAATAAATATTAAAATATAAAATCAAATGTAATAAATAATAAAAATATTTATTAAGATATTTTTTATTTTCTTTCTCATTGTATTTTTCATTTTTCACAAGTTATATTGATTTCACATTTTCACATGTTTTCTTTTCATTTTGAGAAAAAAAAAACAGTTAAATACAAAATTATTCTTTTTTTCTTTCATTTATCATTTGTTCTCTTTCATTTATGAAGACAAAAGGTAACTCTCTCCTATTACTTGATAGTGAAATATTTTTTAATAGTTAATATTATTTTTTACCTCATGAGCCTTATATTTATTTTTTATTATTATAGGAAAAAAAAATGATTGTACTATGTGTTTTTTCATAATCAGCTTTTAATGAGAATTGATTGTCATTGATTTTTTTCTTTTAGTAACTTAATTTTTATTTTTTTAATTAAATTATGATAAATTATTTTTTAATCTTAAACTTAAAAAAGAAATAGGTATATTGACGAAGAATAAAAAAATAGATTTATTTCTTAAAAGTGATAAAAAGAAAGCTATTGGTGAAGATGAAATCAATACAAATTCAATATCTTAACTTTATGTATCCTGAATCATGATACAAATAATCATATTGTTCTATTAGAGAAACATGTTTTATATTAATATTTTGGAACATGTTTATCTTTACATTGAAAAAGAAATAGTTAAAAATTTTAGTTTTGACTCAATTATGGATGAGTTCAAAAATCTGAAAAACAAAGGACAATTCTTTGTATATGTATGATTTCTTTAGATACACGATTATACTAAATTATGTATACACTTTTATTGTGTTAATGACAATAATTAAATATATAAATTTTGAATTTTGAGTATATTATTTTGGCTCTCCCAACATTATTAGTCAAGATCCGCCACTGGAGGTCACCATACACATGAAGAGAAATATACCATATGAAAAAAAAAACAAGGGACTCATCCTTGAGGGGAGATTATTGAAAATAGTCCAAGTGTAAGTTAAAGTCTCACATTGAGTAGAAAAGACAAAAAGTTAAACACCATTATCTTAGGATTTTGAAGTAAAAGTGATGTCAAATATCTTATATGTGTAATAATAATGTCATATAACCATATAGAACAATAATATTCTCCATAACAATGACTATAACCAAAACATAAGAAGTAATATAAAACCCAACACTTCTCTTGTATTATAGTTGATCTTTTCAATTATGTTTGTATCGCGAGTTTCTGTACATGAGCAGGAAGGTATAAATTTTAGTATGCTTCTGAAGTTGGTTTGATTTAACGTAGAAGTATTATTGTGAGGAAAAAGTGATGATTTTATTGTGAGTTTTGAATTCTAGGTATCTTATAGTTAATAAATACGCATTGATTTGTGTTCATTTCAAGCAACAACCAAGAATGTCAGAAGTGGAAAAATGTAAGTGCGAAAACGGTAGCATGTCAGCAGATGTTCGGCAATTTAAGGACCCCTTTCATCAAATATCATAAATGCTTGCTATAATTTCATGCCAAGAGTTTTCTCAATGCATAAACACTGCACATTTATAATCTCACCAACTAATTTGCATTAATTTTTCCCCCGTTCTTTTAATGCTCTTTCAAACCATAATTTATTAAGAAAATAACTTTGAAAATAAAATGGTTTTCAAACTACATTTGTGTTTGGGGGTCTATAACAAGAAGATATTATATTAAACTTTCAAAATATCTACTTTACTCTTTATGAAAAAATCAATATACAAAAATTATTGATAAAAAAATCTTTTAGATTAAAAAGATATTAACACATCTATTTATTCACAATTAACACATATCCTCTGTTTTTTTTTTTGTAATTTGAAATTTTAGTAATAGTTTTTTTTAGTGTTTAGGTCGGATATCTTATGTTGAATAAGCTAATACGAGACTTTCAAATACAACGAAAGAAGATAGTAATTTTATTAAAATAATTTTTAATTATTCAAGAGTTTAATATTAATCATTAAACCTTATATATAAGATGATGCATTTCATTATATATATATATATATATA